>Ga0209243_100085_pt1 | contig 58453 bp, 41 predicted proteins | sample UppTromiDAQMD024_FD_185836 | JGI IMG/M metagenome (GOLD analysis project Ga0209243, IMG submission 185836) | Upper troposphere microbial communities from Maryland, USA - DAQMD-024 (SPAdes) (version 2) | ecosystem: Environmental > Air > Outdoor Air > Unclassified | place: USA: Maryland, Virginia...
GATCGACCGGGGCACGGTGCTGGGCGGCAACATGGCCGGAGACCTGACGGCGGCGGTGGTGCAGGGGCTGGACGCCAAGCTGGCGAGCCTGACCTTCGAACGCGAGACCCTGCCGGCCGGCCAGCCCGCCCCCGCCGCGCGCTGACCTGACAAACCCGTCCCGGCCGCGAACTACGCCGGGACGGCCCTTCGGGAAGGCTTCGTTCGAGGCCTGTGAAAAGACACAGGTGCTTCGGCCGGCGGGGAAGGTCATGTGCGCTACGCCCGTCATGGATGAACCGGCCCGTGCGCTCAACAGCCTTCGCTAAACCGTTCGCGCGCTTGTGGTCGGCCGCCCAGACGGAGGCGGCGGCGCCCTCCGCGCCGACGGTGCCGCTGTATGACCTCGGCGGCCTTTGTTCGCGGCCTCGCGCCAGGAACGAAGCGGCGATCCGCGCTCTTTGCTCCAGCGTCAACCTTGGCGACGGCACGGCCCTGTGCCGCGCGCTTGGGCGCTACAAGATGTTTGTCGACGTCAACGACGCCGGCCTGTCGCCGCATCTCATGCTCGACGGCTATTGGGAGATGTGGCTGACCGAGGCCCTGGCGGCCACCTTGCGTCCAGGCATGGTCTTCGCCGACGTCGGCGCCAATCTCGGCTACTTCACCCTGCTGGCCGCCGATCTGGTCGGTTCGCAGGGGCGCGTGCACGCCTTCGAGCCCAATCCGCCGATCGCCGGCCGGCTGCGGCGCAGCGTTCAGGTCAACGGCTTCGCCGAGCGGGTGTCGCTGCATGAATGCGCGCTGTCTGACGTCGAGGGCGGCGAGGCGTTTCTGGCCGTTCCCGAGGGCGAGCCGAAGAACGCCCATATCACTCAGGCGGACGCGCCGACCGCCGTCCGGATTCCGACGCACCGTTTCGACCGCATCAAGGGGTTGGAGCGGGCCGACGTGGTCAAGATCGACGCCGAGGGCGCCGAGGAGGCCATCTGGCGGGGCATGGAGGGCGTGCTGTCGGCGCGCCGGTCGATGACCGTGTTCCTGGAGTTCGCCCCGGTCAGGTACGCCTCGCCGAGGGGGTTCCTCGACCTCATCGCCGCGTTCGGCTTCTCGCTCAACCTGCTCGACCCGGAGCGGGGCGTTCGGCCGGCCGGCGTCAAGGACATCCTGGCCGCTCCGCCCCACGAGGACCGGATGCTGGTGCTGCGCCGATGAACCGGCGCGCGCGCCGGGCGGCCCTAGGCCGCGGCCCGCTGACGGGCGTGATGGACCTCGATGGCCTCGTCGACGGTGTCGTAGAAGGCGATGCGGCCGGCGTGCAGGACGGCGCCTCGTCGGCAATATTCGCGCAGGGTCTCGGCGCTGTGCGAGACCATGACCAGGGCGCCGGTGCGGCGCCGGTGGACCAGCGCCTCGTGGCATCGGGCCCGGAACCGCTCGTCGCCGGCCCCGGTGACCTCGTCGACGAGGTAACAGTCGAAATCGACGGCCAGCGAGATGCCGAAGGCCAGCCGCGCGCGCATCCCGGCGGAATAGGTTTTCACCGGCTGGTGAAAGTATTCTTCGAGGCGGGCGAAATCCTCGACGAAGTCGAGCAGCGGCTGGGCCGGCCGGCGATAGATGCGCGCGATGAAGCGGGCGTTGTCGGCGCCGGTCAGGCTGGATTGGAAGCAGCTCGTATAGCCGATCGGCCAGGACACGGTTCCGGCCCGGCGGACCCGGCCGCCGCTGGGATGTTCGACGCCGGCGATCAGCCGAAGCAGGGTGGACTTGCCCGCGCCGTTGGCGCCGCACACGCCAAGGGCGTCGCCGGACGGCAGGGTGAAGCTGGTCGGCTCCAGGACCTGCTTCCGGAGTTGGCGGCCGTGATAGATTTTGCTGACTTCGTCAAATTCTATCATCGAGAAATTCCATCCGTGACGAATGAATTCTACGTTCGTGCAGAAGAATTGCAATATGAATTTCGATTTTCACTGCAATGTTGCTGAATCGTACATGAGGTATATTGTTTTCATGTCCTGCCGTCCGGCGGAGCGGCGGTGATGTTCGTGCGCACGGATGCGTCGAGCGTCGGACTCGACGGTTTCAACCTCGCTCTGCCGAAGGGCACCGGCGTCGCCACCTACGCCCGCACCCTGAGCCACGCCCTGAGAGGCATGGGGCGGTCGGTCGACGTGCTCTATGGCCTGAACGTGCCGAAACGCGCGCGGCCGGCCCTGCGCGAGACGCTTTTCTTCGCGGCGCTGGGCGAAGGTCGCACGGGGGCCGAGCCGCCGGACAAGAAGAACCTCCTGCGCGAAGCCCTGTTGGCACCATGGCCCCGCACCCTGTTGGAGGTGCCGATACGGGGGCAGGTGGTGACCGACGCCTTGGCCGAGCGGTTGCCGGCCTATGACCGGCTGTTCACCCTGCCCAGCCTGTTCCATGTCGCCCGGCGTTACTTCCGCCGCTATGGCGAGTTCATGACGGTGCGGGTTCCGCGGCCGCCGGCGATCATGCATTGGACCTATCCGCTGCCGCTGCGGCTGGCGGGCGCGCGCAACGTCTACACCCTGCACGACCTCGTTCCCTTGCGCCTGCCGTTCACCAGCCTGGACGACCGGCGCTACTACTATCGGCTGGTCCGGCGCTGCGTCGCCGAGGCCGACCACATCTGCACGGTGTCCGAGACCTCGCGGTGCGACATCCTGGCCACGCTGGGCGGCGATCCGGAGCGGATCACCAACACCTATCAGGCCGTCCGGCCGCCTGCGGACGCCGCGCCCGAGCCCAGGGTCCTGGCCAGCCGGCTGCGCGGCCTGTTCGGTCTCAAGCCCGGCCGCTATTTCCTGTTCTTCGGGGCGATCGAGCCCAAGAAGAACCTCGGCCGCCTGATCGAAGCCTATCTGGCCGCCGAACTGGCCGACCCGCTGGTGATCGCCGGGCCCCGTGCGTGGAAATCGGAGGAGGAACTGCGGCTGCTCGGCGGCGCGCATGGCGAGAAGCTGCTGGAGCGCGGCCGCATCCGCCTGCTGGAATATGTGCCCGCCGCCCAGCTCGCCGCCCTGGTCCGCGGGGCCAAGGCGGTGCTGTTCCCGTCTCTGTACGAAGGCTTCGGCCTGCCCGCCGTCGAAGCCATGGCGCTCGGCGCGCCGGTGATGACCTCGACCGCCGGGGCCTCGCCGGAGATCGTCGGCGACGCGGCCCTGCTGGTCGATCCCTACAATGTGGGCGGCATGATCCAGGCCCTGCGCCGGCTGGATGACGACGAAGGGTTGCGGGCGGCTCTGGCCGCCGCCGGCCCGCGCCGGGCCGAGCGCTTCGGCATGGCCCCCTATCAGTCGCGGCTCGAAGCCCTGCACCGCCGCGTCCTGGACGCGCCTCGCCCCGTTCCCCGCCGTTCGCCACTGGAGCTGTCCCTTGAACCCGGCTGAGTCCTCCTATCGCCTGCAACGCTTTCAACGCCTGCGTCCGGCGGCCTGCGTCCTGGCCCTGGCGGCGCTGGGCGGCTGCGCCGCCTTGCCGTCCAGCGGCCCGACCGCCGCCGCCGTGACCGCGGCCGGGCGCGGCGCGCCTGGCGTTCCGGGCTTCCAGATCGTCGAACTGACGCCGGAGGCCGTCGCGCGCCTGCAGGTCGCGAGCGCCCCGGCCGCCGGGCTGTCCAGCCTGCCCAAGGCCGCGGCCGGCGCCGACGTCATCTTGCCGGGCGATACGCTGCAGGTGTCGATCTTCGAGGTCGGAGCGTCGCTGTTCTCGACGCGCCCGAGCCTGGCGTTCGAAGGGGCGGGCGCGCCCTCGGCGGCGGGGGCGTCGTTGCCGCCGGTCGCGGTCGGCCGCGACGGCGGGGTCAGCCTGCCCTATGTCGGCCGGATCGTGGCGGCGGGGCTGACGCCGGACGCGGTCGCGGCCAGGATCCAGGCCGCCCTGGTCGGCAAGTCCCAGGCGCCGCAGGTGATGGTGACGGTGCGGGAGAAGCTGTCCGCCGCCGTGGTCATGGGCGACGTCAGGAAGCCCGGGCGGGTGCCCCTGACCGTCGCCGGCGAGCGGGTCCTCGACGCCGTCGCCCTGGCGGGCGGGACGCTGAACCCGGCGCAGGACGAATGGGTGCACGTGCGGCGCGGCGGCGCGGAGGCGACGGCGTCGCTGGCGTCGCTCAGCGCCGGTTCGGACGACGACATCGTCCTGTCGCCCGACGACCGGGTCGAGCTGATCTATCGGCCGCGGACGTTCTCGGTGTTCGGCGCGGCCGGCAAGGTGTCGGAGTACCCGTTCCAGAGCCCGCGCCTCAGCCTGGCGGAGGCCGTGGCGCGCGCCGGCGGCCCGGCCGAGCAGCAGGCCGACCCCTCGGCGGTGTTCGTGTTCCGCTACGACCGCGTCGGTCCCGGTTTCGCGCCGGCCGCCGACGCCCGGCCGGTGGCCTATCGCCTCGACCTCACCCAGGCGCGCAGCTATTTCGTGGCCCAGTCCTTCGAGATGGCGCCGCGCGACGTGGTCTACGTGGCTAACGCCCAGTCGAACCAGCCGGCCAAGCTGCTGCAGATCCTCAACCTGTTCTTCCAGCCGTTCTATACGGTCAAGGTCTTGAGCCAGAACTGACCAGCCGCTCCGGGGCCGTTCGCGCCGGCGCGATCAGCGGCGCGAAGGTTCCGACGGGCTCGCGGTTGAAGGCGAGGCCGTCGAGGTCGCCGAGGGTCACCGCTTCGAGGAAGTCGGCGCGGGCGGCGGCGTCCTCCCGGCCGCACAGGAAGAACCCGGCCAGCCCGACGGCGATGGTCCGCATGTCGAGCCCCGCCGCGCCGTCGGCGAGGTCCTCGACGTCGTCGGAGGTCAGATGCGCGTGCAGGACCGGCTGGTCGTCGCCCGCCGCCGGCGCGTCGATCGTCACCCATTTGAACTCGCCCGGGCCCAGGCGTCCCTCGACCACGGCGCCGGCGACCTCGAGCCGGTAGCGGCCGCTGCGTCCGGGCAGGCCGCGCAGCCGCCAGTAGGCGCGCAAGGGCGGATGGCGGGCCGGCAGTCCGATCTCCAGCAGGCCGCCCTGCGGCTTGGTCCAGCAACCCCAGTCCTCCGGTCCCCACCAGCCGTCGCCGACCCGGAAGCTTTCGGCCGAGCGCAGACCGGGCCACAGCTTCGTCTCGACGTTGCGGACCAGCGGGAAATAGGCGCCGAGCCGGGCCGTGGGCGGGAGGGGCGGGGCGGCGATGGCCGGCGAGGCGGCCCACCACCGGGCCTGGCCGGCGATCTGGCCGGCGATGTCGCGCCAGGCGCGGGGGGTGAAGCCGTCGGCGATCCTGCGTTCGCAGGCGGCCCGATGGTCGTGGTCGAAGATCAGGCCTTCGAGAGCCTCGGCCAGCCGGGACGGCGACCCGGCCTCGAAATAGACCGCGAACTCGCCGCCGGCCTCGGGCAGGGACGAGGCGTCGGAGATCACCGGGACCTTGCCGTGGCAGAGGGATTCGGTGACCGGCAGCCCCCAGCCCTCGTAGAGGCTGGGATAGAGCGTGAACAGGCAATCGCGGTAGAGCCGGCCCAGTTCCGCGTCCGAAAGGCCCGACAGCATGACCACGTGGTCGCGCAGCGCGGCGTTGGCGGCCAGGCGGGCGTGGACGGCGTCGTTCAGCCAGCCCTGGGCCCCGACGCAGACCAGCCTGGGGACCCGCCTTGGGCCGTGCGCCTTGAGCAGCCGGGTCCAGGCGTCGAACGCGCAGACATGGTCCTTGCGCGATTCGATCGTCGAGACGAACAGCACGAACGGCGAGCGGCCCAGCCCCCAGCGCTCCGGGCCGGCCGACGCGGCGGCGGTCGCCGGCGTCCTGCGCGGTTCGGCGTCGAGACGGACCACGGCGATCTTCTCGTCGTCGACAGGGTGGTCGAGGAAGTCGGCGACGATCTTCAGGTCGCGGCGGGTGGCCTCGGAGTTCACCAGGAAGAAGTCGGCGTGCTCGAAGACCCCGATCGTCCAGGAGACGAAGTCCTGGGTCAGCTCGCGGGTGCAATGCTCCGGGGCCATCACCGGGATCAGGTCGTGCACGAACGGCGTGTAGCGGATGCCGAAGCGCCGCTTGGCTTGGCGGACCATCAGGAAATAGTTCCGCAGCCACCAGGAGGTGCCGAGATTGATGAGGAACGCGCCGGGCGGGAACGCCATCGGCTCGGCCAGGTCGAGCGCCAGCCGAAGCCGGGCCAGGCCGGCGAGCCAGTCCGGCGCGGCGCGGTCGCCGTCCGCAAGGCTGAGGCGGCACAGGCGCAGAAACAGGCTCGGGGCGATCTCCAGCCAGTCGTCGCGACGGTCCAGGAAGCAGCAGATCTTGACGGCGCGGCCGGCGCGCTCCTCCAGCGCGGCCGAGATGGTTTCGATCTGCACGCGCTGGATGCCGGTCGGCAGGCGGGCGTTCTGGAAATAGGCGATCAGGTCCGAGACGTCGAAGACCAGCGCCGGGTCGAGCGGATCGGCGGGGGCTTCGCGCTCGGCGGCCAGGCGTTCGATTTCGGAGAGGACGGCGTCGGCGGCGGCGAGCCGTTGGCGCGCGGCGGGCTCCAGCGGATCGCCGTCGTCGCGCAGCACCGCGACCAGCCGCCGGATGTCGGCCTGGATGCGCCGGGCCGCGACGGCCGCTTCGACTTCGGCGTCCGTTTCGGTCTCGACCGCGCCGACGGCCTCGGCGAGCAGGCGCAGGTCGGTCTCGCCGGAGCGGGCCGCCAATTGGCGCAGCTCGTCTGACGCGTCGCCGTGACCCGGTTGCAACTGCAAGGCCCGCAGATAGCTGCGGCCGGCGCCGGCCCGGTTTCCCTGAAGCTTTCGCAGGTGGCCGAGGTGGAGGTGCGGTTCCGCCGAGGCGGGGTCGAGCTCCTCGGCGCGCCGATAGGCCAGTTCCGCCTCGGTGAAGGCGCCGCTTTCCTTGAGCGCGTGGCCGAGCTGGATCCAGATGTGGACGAGGCCCGGATCGAGGGCGAGCGCCTGCCGATAGCAGACCGCCGCCGCCGCCCAGGCCCGGTCGTCGCGGGCGCGGTCGCCCTCGGTCAGATGGCGGCGCACGACGCCGGTCACCGGCACGCCGGCCGAACGTCGCAGCTTGAGCGGCGGGAACAGGGGCGGGCGTTCGCTCATGAGGCGTGCTCGCGGACGCCGGCCAGGATCAGCCAGCCGATGGCGTAGGCCAGGGCCAGGGCGAAGAACACCGTGGCGACGATCTTGAGGCGCTGGGGATAGAGGGCCTTGACCGGCAGGTTGGGTTCGACCACCCGCACCACGAACAGCTGCTGTTTGAGGGCCTCGGTGCGCGCCTGCTCCAGCCCGACGACGGCGGCCTCGTAGCGTTTGGCGGCGAGCTGCTGGCGGGTGCGCAGGCCCTCGAAGGCGCCGAGGTCGCCGGCGATCGCCCCGCGCGCGCCGGCCATGCGCGACTGGGCCGCCCCGACCTGGGCCTCCAGCGCCTTGACCTGCGCGGCCAGGGCCACGCGCTGGGGACTGTCGGGGGCGACCGAGGCGCTCATGCTCGACAGCTGGGCGCGGGCCTGGGCGAGCTGTTGCTGCAGGCTGGCGGTCAGGCCGATCTGCGCGGCGCCGTTGCGCTCGGGGTCGAGGTCGCGGCGGTCCTGGCGGAAATCGGTCAGCGTGCCCTGGGCCCTGGCCATGCCCGCCTCGGCCTCGCGCAACTGGGCCTTGGCCACGCCCAGGGTGTTCTCCAGGGCGCGCTGGTTGAAGGTGTTGACCCGGGCCTCGCCCAGCTCCAGCAGCTTGGCGGCCATGTCGCGGGCGTCCTGCGGCCGGAAGGCCCGCACGCTGAGCGCGGCGATGCCGGTGTCGCTGCCGATCGTCACCTTGACCTGACGGCGATAGTATTTGAGCACGCTCTCGGGCGGCGGCCGGTCGCCGTGCAGGCGGCTGACGAGGTCGATCTCCGGGCGCTGGTAGACGGCGGTCAGGTCCATCGACCGGCCAAGGGCCGCCACGGCGTCGTGCGAGATCAGGTAGTCGGCGACGCTGCGGGTCTCCGACAGGTCCGAAGACGGCGCGCTGAGGCCCAGGGCCTGGCCCAGGCCGGAGACGCCGCCGCCGCCGGGGGCGTTGGTCTTGATGATGAAATGGGCTTCCGACTGGTACTGGTCGGTGGCGAACAGGCCGTAATAGGCGCCGGTCAGGGCGGTGGGCAGGACCACCGCCAGCAGGAAGGGTCGCCACGGCGCCAGCCACCTCCGCCAGGCCGGCGGTGCGGCGGCCTGGTCGCGGCCGGCCGGGGCCTTTTCGAGCGCGGGCGTCTCGACGGGAAGGAAGCCGTCCATCATCGCATCTCCAGTCGGGCGGAACCGGTCATCGTCAGCTCAGGTGCACGTGGCGGCGCACGATGCGCAGCGACAACAGGCCGGCGAAGGTCAGGATCAGGCACCAGCCGGCGATGTAGAGCGGGTCGAAATAAGGACTTTCGACGCTCTCGAACTGGCCGGTGCGCAGCATTTCGAACATCTGGGTCATCGGCGACCAGGCCAGCCAGCCGCGATAGGGCTCGGGTATCCACTTGAGCATGAAGAAGGCGCCCGACAGCGGCATCAGGATGTAGGTCACGGGGTGCACGAACTTGGCGACGGCCTTGCTGACATAGGTGGCAGCGCAGACCGGCATCGACACCGCGAACGAGAACCATCCCATGGCGGCGATCGCCCCCAGCATGGTCAGCGGCCGCGCCGGCGGCTCGGCCATGCCGGCGGCCCAGGCCCCGGCCAACAGGACGCACAGGGTCGCCGTGGACGCCGCGCATTCGAGCAGGGCCCGCGCCAGCAGCATGTCGAAGATGGTGACCGTGCGGTGGTAGAGCAGCGGCTGGTTGGCCTCCAGCGTCGATTCCGCCCGGCTGATGATCGAGCGGAAGATGATGAACACGCAATAGCCCGTCAGGGTGAAGGGGACGGGGTTGATCTCGCCGTGGCTGCGCTGGCCGAAGTGGATGAGGGTCACCGAACCGGCCAGCAGCATCGGTTCGACGATCATCCACAGATAGCCGATGTTCTCGCGGCCGTAGCGGGTGTGCAGCTCCCGCATGATCAGCGCGCCGACGACGTGGCGCTGGACGTCGAGGCCCCTGAACAGGGCGGTCCATCCGTCCTGGCCGGTCGGCCGGCGATCGAGCAGGCTCATGCGCAGACCTCGTCGATGAAATCGAGCGCGGCGGCCAGGTGGTCGTCCCAGGTGGGCGGCCGCCAGCGCGCGATCCGGGCCAGCTGGGCCTGGCGGCGCGCCGAGCCGGGCGTCGCGTAGTCGGCCGCCGCCGCCGCCCAGGCCGCGCCGTCCAACGGGTCGAGATAGTCCGGCGCGCCGCCGCCGGTCTCGCGCAGGGCCGGCAGGTCGCTGGCGATGACCGGCGCGCCCAGGGCCAGGGCTTCGGCCACCGGCAGCCCGTAGCCCTCGGCGAACGAGGGCAGCAGCACCGCGCGCGCGCCCCGGATCAGCTCGCGCAGCCGCGTGTCGGGAATGCAGCCCAGCTCGTGCACCACGCCGCGCAGCGTCGGCGCGCGGTCGAGCAGGTCGAAGACCATCTCGCTCTCCCAGCCGCGGCGTCCGACCAGCATCAGGTCGGGCGTGCGTTCAGGCCCCAGCGTCAGGGCCATCCGTCGCCACAGATGCAGCAGCAGCAGGTGGTTCTTGCGCGGTTCGATGGTGCCGAGCGCCACGAAATAGGGGCGGGCGCAGAGCACGTTGGCGTTGCGGATCGGCGGCGAGGTCGGGACGCCCAGGGGGGCGACCCGCACCGGCGTCGCGCGGCCGGCCGCGGTCAGCGCGGGGGCCAGGGCCTCGGCGGTGGCTTGCGAATTCACCAGGACGCCCGACGCCAGGGCGCTGGCGGCGGCGATCTTGCGGGCGTAGTCCCGCGCGCCGCCCGGCCGGGCGTATTCGGGATGCTCTAGGGGAATGAGATCGTGAACGAACGGGATGAACCGGGCGTTCCGCCGCGTCAGGATCGCGGCGATGGCGCGATGGCGCTCTAGCCCCCGCGCCGAGAGGTGCAGGTAGGCGCGCGGCCGGCCGGTCGCGGCGCGCGACGGCGATATGGGGCGCGGCGCGAGGCTGAGGCAGGCCGCCGCCGCCCGCCGCCAGCGTTGCGTCCTGGGCTCCGTCCAGCCCTCGTCCGTCCAGCGGGCGGCGGTCAACGCCAGGAACTCGCTTACGAGGCCGGTCGGCAGGCGCCCGTGCAGGCCGCAGGGGTGAAAGGCCGTGAACTGCAAGCGTTCAGGGGCCAGCCGCAGCAACCCTTCGGCGTAGGCCATCTCCACGCGGTCGACCCCGGTCGGGGTGGGATGGAGAACGCGCGACAGCAGGCGCGACAGGTCCAACACGATCTGCGGCCCGTCGGCCGCCGCCCCGGCGTCGGCGACGGGGGCGGCCGCGTCGATGCAGGCGGTGGCGCTCATTCGGCCGCCGCCAGGACAGGCGCGTCGGCCGTCGGCGCCGTCCTCAGGCGACGGGCCGGCTGGACGAACGGCGCGCTGGCGGCGATGCGCCCGGCGGCGGCCGCGACGAGGCGGCCTTCGCGGTCTTCGGCGTAGAAGCCTCCGCGCAGCAGGCTGCGCTCGGCCAGGACCCGGCGAAAGGCCTCGTAAAGGCTCGCCTGCGGCGGCGTCGGCGCGCGCCAGAACCCGGCGAGCGAGCCCTGGTGGGTCAGGCCCGGCAGGTCGTAGATCGCCCGGCCCAGGGTGATCACCGGCACGCCGGCGGCCAGGGCCAGGGTTCCGGTGGTGCTGTTCACCGTCGCCACGCCGCGCGCGGCGCGCACCAGCGGGTCGATGTCCGCCGTCTCGACATAGCGCACGCGTTCGCCGACGCCGAGCGCGCGGGCGTAGTCGCCGACGCGGCGTCTCCAGTCGATCAGCCCGTTGTCGAGGGGGTGGGCCTTGACCACCAGCTGCGTGTCGGCCGGCGCGTGGGCGGCGAACGAGGCGACGATCTCGGCCAGGGCCGGCTGCATGCCGTTGAAGTCGGAATGGGCGCGGAGCTGGTAGTCGGAATCCAGTTGCAGGGGCGTCAGAAAGAAGCCTTCCGGGCGAAGCGAGGCCAGGGCCTGCGTCGAACACCGCGCCGCGCCGCCGCGTCGGCAAAGATGGGCCAGCCAGCCGAACGCCTCGACCAGGGGAGGCCAGGGCCTGTGGGTGCGGTAGTGGGGGAAGGCCGCGCCGAGCAGCAGCACGAAGACGTAGTAGGCCAGGGTGTCGCGCACGCGTCGCGGCAGGCTGGACGGCAGGGGCGGCGCGTCTTCGATCGGCGGCGCGGCGTCGGCGGCCCGCAGCCACCAGGCCGGGTCCGAGGGCAGGGCCGAGAAGCCGTTGACGCCGCCCCGCTCCAGGGTGATCCAGTCGGGGCGCAGATAGCCCTCCTCGAACACATGGACGGCCACCCCCAGTCCGGCCGCCGCGGCGCGGGCCGTCCGGTGCAGGGGCCGGCAGTCGCCGAACAGGACGATGTCGGTGATGCTCCGCTCACGGATCAATCGGGCGAGGCGGGCGGGCCAGGCCTGGGCCGAGCCGCGATAGTTGAGCGCCCCCGGGGCGGGCCAGTCCCACTGGTCGCCGCCGTTGAAGTTCACCCGGTGGACGCCGCAGCCCCGGGCGGCCATGGCTTCGCCCAGGTCGAAGAAGAACCGGCCGGGCAGGCCCTGGAGGAACAGGATCTGCCGCACGCCCCGCATGTCAGACCGCCTGGAGGACATGCGCGGCCGCGCGGACGGACAGTCCCTGCAGCCGCCGCAGCGAAGGCAACAGGGCGGCCGGGGCCCGCGCGGGCGGCGCGGCCAGGCGTTCGATCGCGGTCTCGGGCGAACAGGCCGCGCCCGTCTGGGGATCGAAATAGCGCGGATAGAGGATCAGCGCGGCGGCGGCCAGTTCGGTCGCCGTCAGCCGGCGGCCGCGCCGGGGCGGCGGGGCGAGGTCGCGCGTCAGGCCCCAGCCCGCGAAGAACGGCTGGCCGTGGCAGACGACTTCGCGGCCGCGCAGCAGGGCCTCGAAGCCGGTCAACGACGTGGCGACATGGACGGCGTCGACGCCGGCCAGCAGGCGGGGCAGGTCGTCTCCCCGGACGATGCGGTCGGCATGGCGCAGCGCGTCGGCGTCGCGGACGCCGCCCTTGCGCAGCCCCGCCTCGACGTCGGGGTGCGGCCGATAGAGCAGGAGCGCGTCGGGTTCCAGCGCGCGCGCGCGGCGCAGCAGGTCGAGATCGCCGGTCACCCCGGCGCCGCCGAGCCGCAGGGACAGATCGCCCGCCACCTGGCCGGGAATGAGGACCGTGCGGCGGCCGTCCGTCGTCGGCGGCGGGGCGGTCCCGGACAGATTGTACTTGGTCAGCCCGAGCGTCACGACGCGGCGGACCAGCCGTTCGGCCCTGGCGGTCAGGGTCGCGTCGAAGCGGGTCTCGCTCAGCAGCCGCTCGAGGTCGCTGGGGCGGCCGGGGTCGAAATGCAGGCCGCCGCGATCGACGGTGATGGACAGGGGCGGCCGGCACTCCGCGCCCAGTCCGCGCGAACGCAGAAAGCCGTCCTCGACGCGGATCAGCGGGAGACCGGCCGCGCGGGCCAGGCTGTGAAGAGCGGCGGGCTCGCGCGAGGCCCAGGTCGCGATCGCGCCGCCGCGCCGCCGCGCGACGTCGATGGCGCGCCGTGCCGAGCGGGGGAAGTCGGGCGGAGCCGCGCCCGCGGGGGTCAGCATGGCGGCGACGGCCGCGCGCTTCCAGCCCGCGACGCCGACGCAGGCGGCCGCTGGGGCGTCGTCGGTCGCCTCGCGCCCCGTCGCGGATATGGCGGCGTTCACGAACGCAGACGGACGAGGGCGGTTGGGCTGCATGGCGGCAGTTGCTGTGCCAGAAGCGCCGTTTCATCGGCCCTGTGGGAAGCCACAGGCCCGCGACACCTATGGTGAACGCGAAGGGCGGGGAGGTTCACGGCTCGAACGGCGCCGGCTGAGGCGACGGAAAATCGGGCGACCGGCGCGGGGCGGGCGGCGACGTCCTGATCCCTGGTTCAAGCCCGAAGCGACGCCGGTAGTTGCGGTGGAAGACGCCGTAGTGGCCGAAGCCGCACTGGATGGCCACCGCTTCCGGAGCCAGGCCGGGATTGTCGCGCAACAGCCGGTGGGCGGCGTCCAGCCGGACCGCGTGCAGCGCGGTGTAGAACGCCGCGCCCCGGACGATCAGGAAGGCGCGGTGAAGGTCGGCGATCCGGACGCCGATCATCTGGGCCAGGGCCTTCTCCGACAGCCGCTTGGGCAGGGCGGCGAGAACCATGCGCTCGACCGTTTCGACCAGGTCCTGGTCGTTGGCCGCCTCGGAGGACTCAGACATGTCGCGGCGTTGCGGCGGTCTGACTTGCGGGGCAGGTCCTGGTCTGGGTCATCGCGCTCCCGTTTCCCGCTGTCGGCGCCGTTAGTCTCGACCTGTGCAAGTCGATGGCGCCGGTCCTTGATGTTTCGACGATCCCGCCGCCGTTCGTCGCGATCCCGGCCCAAGGCGAGAGATCGGCGAAGAGACTGTTCGCGCCGTCGAATATTCGAAGAGCGCGGCGGCGTTCAGGGGGCCGCATCCGCGCTCCTTCGCGTGTCTTCCTGTCATTAGGACAAAAATGCGGCGGAGCTTGTGACACGCTGAAGTGTGAAGTTTTTAAGTCGTGGCGCGCAACCTCGGCGCGCGCGTCAGCCGGCGGCCTGGCCGACGAGGCCGAGATAGGCCGACGTCAGGCGCCGGCCATAGGCGGCCGGCGAAAACGTCGCCGCGCGCGTCCGGCCGGCCTCGCGCAGCCGGCCGCACAGGGCGTCGTCGCTCGCGAGGGCGGCGATGGCCGCCGCCATGGCGACGACGTCGTGGGGATCGACGGTCAAGGCCCCGTCGCCGGCGACCTCCGCCAAGGCGCCGCGATCGGAGGTCAGCAGGGGAACGCCCGACGCCATGGCTTCGACGGCCGGCAGGCCGAACCCCTCGGCGAGCGAGGGAAACAGCGCCGCCCTGGCCTGACATATCAGCGCCGCCAGCGCGGGGCGGTCCAGCCAGGGCAGGCGCAGGACGCCCGGCGCGTCCAGGGCCCGGGCGAGGCCGCCGGCCCGCCAGCCGTCCGGGCCGGCGACGACGAGCGGGCGGCTCGCGCCGCTCAGCCGGTGGGCGGCCACCAGGCGTTCAAGGTTCTTGCGCGGCTCGACCGAGCCCCAGAACAGGAAGTAGCCGCCGGGGACCAGCCCCGACGGAAGCGGTCCCCCGACCGCCGCCGACGCCGCGGGGGGCTGGGGAGGGGCCTGGTAGGTGTTGATCACGAAATCGCCGGGGACGCCGAGCCGGCGCACCAGGGCCTCGCGGCTGTCTTCCGAGACGGTGAAGATGCGGTCGGCGGCCTCGGCCACGCGCGCCAGCAACCGCCGGTGGCGACCGCTGTCGACGCCGGTCAGCTCCGGCCGGTCGAGCGGAATGGCGTCGTGGATCGTGTAGACGTTGCGCGCGCCCAGCAGGCGCAGCGGCAACGGATAGCTCCAGTGCATCACGGCGGGGGGATCGTCGCAGCGCACGGGCAGCAGGCGGCCGTAAACGTTGAAATGGACCTGGGCCTCCCGGAACAGGTCCTCGCCGGTCCACAGCCGCCCGTCTGGCCCGGTCTCGTCTCGCAGCAGGCGCGGGGCGCGACGGCCGGCGGCGATCCATCGGGACGCCCGCCCTCGATCCGTTTCGGTGTCGCGCACCGGCTCGATCCGCGCGCCGAGCGTCCGCAGGGTCTCGGACAGGACCTGCGCGTAGACGGCCACGCCGGTGGCCCCGCCGGGCCGCCGCCGCCGGGCGTCGACGCCGATCCGCCAGCCGTTCAGCGGCGCGGCTCCAGGGGCGGGGAACCGGGTGGACATGAAAGGTTCTTGCTTCTCGCTGTCGCGGACGGCGCGGGTTGCTTGTCATTGTTGGACGAGATGAGCAATGGGCGGGCGACGCGGGTGAAGATCACGGTCTATCGCGAATGCGGAGCGCGCGCGTCCATGGGCGTCCGGTCACGGCCGGGCCTGCGGCCGTGAGCGCCGCGGCCGAGCGTCCGGCGTCGCCCGAGGTTTCGCCCGAGGCGGATCTGCGGACGCGGCTGGCCGCCGTCGCCCGCGCGCACGGGTTCGCCGGCGCGGTCTACATGCATGTGGGACACGTCCTGGACGGGGCGGCCGACCCGTCGTTCGCGCCGGCCCCCCGCCGGTTGGCGGCGACCGGCGGCTTCGACGGCGAACGCTATCTTCGCCGGGACTATCTGCGGCACGATCCGCTGGCGGCGCGGGCCGCGACCGAATTCACCCCGTTCGCCTGGACGCTTTCTTCCCTGGACCGGGGCTCGCCCGCCCGGGCGCGGGTGCTGGCCGCCTTCGCGGCGTGGGGCGTCGAGGCCGGGGTCGTGGCGCCGGTCCAGGACCACGCCCTGGGGCCGGCGTTCCTGAATCTGCACCGGCGCGAGGCCGACAGCGCCGCGCGAGCCGACGAGGGGGCGCTGCTGTTGGAGGCCGCGCGCCTTCACGCCGCCGTCCGCGCCGCGCCGGCCGCCTTCGGCGAGACCACCCGGCCCGACCGGCTCAGCGCCCGCGAGATGCAGGTGCTGCGCCTGGCCGCGATGGGCCGCACCGAACAGGAGACCGCCGCCGCCCTGGCGCTCAGCCGGCGCGGGGTGCAGTTCCATCTGGCCCGCGCCGTCGACAAGCTGGCCGCCGCCAACAAGACCGCAGCGGTGGCCAGGGCGGTCAGCGCCGGCCTCATCGCGATCTAGGCGGCGGTGAAGCCGGAAGGCTGGCTCCTGGTCGCTGCGGCCGGCGGTCTCGCCGGGCTGGCGGCGGCCCTGGCGGCCCGCAGGCTGTCGGAGGACGCCGCCGCGCCGCCGCTGTGGTGCGTCGCCGCGTTCGAGGCCGGGCTCGCCGTGTGGGCCGCGGCCGTGGCCGGGCCTTCGGACAGCGCCGTCTCGATCCTGCTCGCGACCGCCCTGCTGGCGCTGGCGCTGGTCGACGTGGCCGTCCTGCGGCTGCCCGACGTCGTCACCCTGCCGCTGGCGCTCGCCGGGATCGGTCTCGCCGTCCTGCGCGGGCGAGATGTCCTCGACCACGTCGCCGGCGCGGTCGCGGGATACGCCGCGCTGGCGGCGCTGGCGGCGGGGTTCCGCGCCGTGCGCGGGAAGGACGGCCTGGGGCTTGGCGACGCCAAGCTGCTGGCGGCGGCGGGCGGATGGCTGGGATGGCGGGCGCTGCCGATGACGGTGCTGCTGGCCTGCGTCGTCGCCTTCGCCTGGGCGGCGGTCCGCGCCCTGCGGCACGGGCGTCCCGCCTTCGACCGGCCCTTGCCCTTCGGCGCGCCGCTGGCGCTGGGTTTCTGGCTGATCTGGCTGTACGGGACGCCCTAACGGGACCTCAGTCCGTCGCCCGCACCCAGAACGGCCGGTGCGCGTTCCCGGTCAGCTCGACCACCGCCGAGCGGTCGAGCGCGCCGCCGCCGGGCGCGCGGGCGGTCACATGCACGGTGACGACGCGCCCGACGTAGGACTCCGTCGCGGTGTCGAGCTTGGCGCGCTGTCCCGCCAGTTCGCGGGCCCTGATGATCGCGTCAGGGCCTTCGGCGCCGGTTTCGGTCATGGCGGCCAGGGCGAGGGGCGAGGCCGCCTGCGGCATGAAGGCGCCGTTGCCAGGAAACACGGTCAGGACCGGGGCGAGGCGATCGAGCAGGGCCGGGGTCATGCCCTTGACGGCGGCCAGTTCGCCGACCGTGACGAACAGGGCTCCGCGAGGCCGCACGTCGTCCGCGGCATAGTCGAGCAGGGTGGCGTTGTGGTCCCGGCTGAAGCCGTCCTGCCAGCTCAGCAGGCTGTCGGTGAGAGCGTCCAGCCGGGGGCCCGCGACGCCGGCGGCCTGCAACAGCCGGCGGGCCTGCGTCGGCTGCAGGCGGTTGAGGGGGACCTTCCCGCGCTCGTCCTCGATGACGATGGTCGTCTGCACGCCGTCGATCTCGACATCGCGAGGACGGCCGCCGATCGCCCAGCGGCGTGCATCCGACGCGCCCAGCCCGGCGATGGCGGTGGCGAGGGCGCCGTCGGCGGCGGCTTCGAGCCGCGCGCGCTGCATCTGCGCCTGGGCGCCGGCCGTCGCGCCCTGGTCGGCGGCGAGCACGGTGTAGGCCATCAGGGCGAACAGCAGCAGGGCGGTCAGGGCCGCCACTAGCGCGAACCCTCCGTCACGGGCGGCCGCTCCCCGGGTCATGGCTCGAACTTGGGGGCCTTGGGCGCGATCGAGCGGATCTTGCGCTTCAGCTCGTCGGTCACGGTCTCGGCCTCTTCCTGGTTGCGGACGACCTTGGGCGTGAGCAGGATCAGCAGCTCGGTGCGCTGGCGGCTGTTGTCGCGGTTGCCGGCCAGCGCCCCGAGCACGGGCACGGCGCTGAGGATCGGCACCCCGCCGCGCATCTTGGTGTTGTTGTCGCTGATCAGGCCGCCCAGGGCGATGGTCTCGCCGTCGCGCGCGGCGATCGAGGTGGCGACCTTGCGCTTGGAGATCACCGGCGAATTGAGCGGGTTGTTGAGCGCCGCGCCGTTGACGTTGCTGACCTCCTGCGAGATGTCGAGCAGGACCAGCCCGCCGCCGTTGACGCGCGGCGTGACCTTGAGGATCACCCCGGTGTCGCGATAGTCGATCGAGCTGACGATCGGCGCGCCGCCGCCGGTGGTGCTGACCGCCGTGCCCGTCGAGATCGGCACCTGGTCGCCGACCTGCAGCGAGGCGGTCTGGTTGTTCAGCACCAGCAGGTTGGGCGAGGACAGGACCTCCAGGTGGGTGACGCCGGACAGGGCGTTCAGGGTGGCGGCGATGCCGCCGGCGCTGTTGAAGATGGTGTAGTTGAAGCCTGGGAACACCTGGGCGGGCGTCGGCCCCTTGCCCTGGATCAGGGAGACCTGGTCGCGGTGGTGCTGGAAGAACCACTGCACACCGTACTGCAGCTTGTCGTTCAGGGTCACCTCGGTGATGGTCGCCTCGATGATCACCTGCAGGGGCGGGATGTCCAGCCGGCGCAGCGCGTCCTCGATCAGGGCGAATTCCCGGGGGGTGGCGTAGGCGACCACGGCGTTGTTGGTCTCGTCGCTGGTGATCACCAGCCCGTCGGCCGAGCCGCCGGCGCGCATGCCCTGGGGCGCGGGTGCGGGCGACTGGCCGGGCAGGGTCTGGCCGGACGGCGGCTGGGCGGCGGCCCCGAGCGGCTGCAGGCCGGTCGGACCGCGGCCGCCGGACGGCGTGTCCGCGAACGGCGGCTTCTGGTCGCTGTCCGCGCCGCCCGCCGCGCCGCCGAAGGCGCTGATCAGCACCTTGGCCAGGTCGCTGGATCGACCGTTCTGCACGCGATAGACATAGAGCCGCCGCTCGCTGGACTGGCCCTCGCGGTCGAGCACCTCGACCCAGCGGCGAACGTCGTCCAGGTACTGGGCGCGCTGCGATATGGCGATCACCCCGTTCAGCCGGTCCATGGCGATCAGGCGGACCAGGCCGGCGGCGGTGGAGCCGGGGGCGTTGATCAGCTTCTCCAGCTCCGGGGCGATCAGGCGGGCGTCGGTGTTCTTGGGAATGAACAGGGCGAAGCTCATGCCCTTCAGCCAGTCCATGTCGAACTGCTGGGCGATGTCTCGCGCCGAACGGCGCTGGCCGGCGGCGCCCGACAGCACCATCACGCCCGACGCCGGGTCGGCGGTGGCGACCACGCCAGGCAGGATCGGGTCGATCAGCTTCTTCAGCTCGACCGGATTGGCGTAGCGCAGCTTGAGCGTCTCGTTGCCGAAGCCGGGCTGGTCCGGCCCGACGGCCGGGGCCTGGGCGCGGGCCTGATCCAGGGGCGCCACCACATAGACGCCGTTGCGCAGCTGCAGCGCCAGTCCGGCCGTCTTCAGGGCGTCCTCGGCCAGGGCCAGGACGTCGGCCTTGGCCACCGGCTGCGGCGTGACCAGGGTGACGGAGCCGTGCGCGGCCGGATCGACGGCGTAGGGCAGTCCGAGGATGGCGCCCAGCACGGCGGCGGCGAAATCCTTCACCTCGACGCCGGGGAAGTTGAGCGTCACCGGGCCGGGGCGCGGCCGGGGAGGCGACGCCGCTGGCGGCGGCGAGGGCCAGGTCTCGGCTCCCGGCAGGATGGTCGCCCCCGCGCGGCTGTCCGGGGCCATCGGGCCTGGGCGGCCGGCGTCGGCCGGCGGGGCCTGGGCGGCCGCCTGGACCGGAGCGAACAGGCCGCCGGCCAGCAGCGCGATCGGGAGCACGGCTCGATGGACGTCGCGTCGGCTCACGGCTGCGCCTCCGGATTCGGCTTGCCGGGGCTGGCGCCGGCGGGGGGAGAGGAGGTTCCGCCGACCGGAATGGCGACGCGGCCGCCCGGCCCGGCGAACACCGCCCCGCGGGGCGTGACCAGGACCAGCCGCCAGCCTTGCACGCTTTGACCGGGGCGAAGCACGTGGCTGGCCCCGGCGGGGTCGCGCACCACGGCGCTGGCCGAACGGCCGCCCACGGCCACGCCCAGGACCTGGACATGGGTGGCGAGCGTGGTCCCGGCGGCGCCGGAGGTCTCGCCCGGGGCCCGGTCGGGCGCGAAGATCGGCGTGCGCAGGATGGCCGGATACTCAGGCACGGGCGTGGCCACCGGCGCGCGGGAGCGCCGGGGCGCGACGGCGGAATCCGCCGGCAGCTCGGTGCGGCCCGGCAGGGCGAGCTGGGCGGCCAGGCCGCCCAGTAGGACGATCAGGGCGAGGATCGGCGGCCATTCGCCGCTACCGGGCCGGCGCAGGATGGAAGAGCGCAGAGACCTGAAGGCGGACATCCAGCGGCGCGGAGCGGCCGGACTGGAGGGCGCGGTCGGCTCCAAGCGAGACGTACTCGACGACGACATAGGGCGACTCGTTCTCCAGGCGCCGGATGCTCGCATCCAACTGGGTGAGGTTGATCTGGGCGTCGGCGCGGACGCTGATCCAGCCGGCCGGGATGTCGGTCTGGACCTGTTGGACGGCGCTGACCGCGCCGCCGGCCTCGGTCAGGCTGGCCGCCAGCCGGCGCTTGAGGGCGTCGGCGGCCAGCCCTTCGGACGGAGCGGTGATGCGGTAGACGGCGCTGGACTGACGCGCGGCCTGGGCCTCGGTCCGCAGGACCGGAATGGCGGCCAGCAGCCTCTGGCCGTTGCGATAGCGGGTCAGCAGCTGTTCGCGCCGCTCGGCGCGGGCCTTGAAGCCGCCGATCAGCGGGGCGGCCACGCCCAGCCACGCCGCCGCGACCGCGCCGATCAGCAGGCCCACGGCGACCAGCTTGCGCTCTCGCGGCGCCAGCGGCCTCATCGCGCCCGCCTCGCAGCGCGCGGAACGGCGGCGTCGGCCATGACGTCGAACGGCTCCTGTCCCGTCGCGGTCTTGGTCGGCATGTCCGACAGCAGCGAGCGCGCCTCGGCCAGGGCCGGCCCGCGCAGGGCGGCCGTCAGGTCGAAGCCCGGCTGCTTGAAGCCGACCAGGCGGACCGCCCGGCCGTTCCATTCCAGCCGCTGCACCCATTGGCCCGAAGGCAGGGCGCGGGTGACGGCGTCGAGGATGCGCAGCGGCTCGTGCGCCGAGCGTTTGGTCAGCAACGCCAGCCGCGCGGCGCGCTCGGCCTCGACGTCCTTGCGCAGCTTGGTCGCCAGGCCGACGGCCGGCTGCTGGGCGTCGACGAGGCGCTGCAACTGGCCGACGTCGTCGATGTCGCGGGCGACCAGCAGCCCCAGGTTGGCGGCGGCGAGCGCGCCGCAGGCTGCCCAGAGATAGGCGCGCCGCCGATCGACCGGCCCGCCGCCGTCCTCGTCGCGGATCGCGCGCATGAAGTCGAACCGCAGGTCCAGGCCGTCGACCCCGCCGCCGACCCCGATCCGCTCGACCTTCAGGCCGGCGGCGGAGGCCTGGGCCAGCAGCGCCCTGCAGCGTTCGCGGGCGATGACGCCGAGGCGGACGCGCTGACGGGGCCCCTCGGCGGGGCGATCCAGCGGCTGGATGTCGACATAGACCTGTTCGGCGGCGAAGGGGGTGTAGCGATCGACGTTCAGCGCCACCAGGCGGCGCAGATCGGGGGGCGACAGCCTGGGCAGGTCGAGGTCGTGGACCAGGGCCGCGCCGGGCGGAAGCAGGAGGTCGACCGGTCCGCCCGGCCGTCGCCCGCTTGCGGGCGCGGCTTCCGGCGCGCCGGCCCGCCATATCCGGATCGCGCCGTCCGCCTCCATTCGGGCCAGCCTTCGCGCCCCGCGCGGCGAGCGGCGCAGGGCCGGGGGAACGAGGTCGGCCAGCTCGCGGCCCCACCAGGCGAAGCCCAGGCGGATCCAGCGGGCGATGACGCCCAGGTCGGCGTTGAGGATCTGCTGCGGGGTCATCGGCCGCGACACCCACCGGTTTCCGGCGACAACAGGCATTCGGTGTCGACGTCCGCCGCCGGGTGGACCAGCAGGTCGGGCCAGCGGCGACGGTCGCCCTCCGGGAGGGTCAGGCGGATGCGGATCAGCTGGGGCGTGGTGATCTGGCGGCTCCATTGCGGGCGCCAGGCCGGACGGCCGCCGTCCGTGGCGCCGTAATAGGCGAGGTCCAGGCTCTGGACGCCGCTCAGCAGCACCTCGCGGTCGGTGAAGCGCTTGCGGTCGACGGCCACGTCGCTGACCGATTCCAGGACGAGGTCGCCGCGGGCGTCGACGGACAGCCGGCGGCGGCGCAGCGGGCCGGGGCCCCGGCCCGGAGCCGGCGGGGACAGGAAGAACAGGCTCGTCGCCTGGCCGTCGAAGTCGGGCCGGGGCGGGCGGCTGTAAAGGGTCACCGGCGCGGCGCGGCGGACATAGTCGGCGAGCCTGGCCTGGGCCGCCTCGACCGCCTCGCCGCCGGCGGTGTCGCGGTCGATCCGGCTCCAGGCCGCGCCCCGGCCGCCCAGGCCGGCGACGATCATCAGGCTGATGAGGCCAAGGATGGTCAGGCTGGCGAGAAGCTCGACCAGCGTGAAGCCGTCCTGCCGTCGGGGCGCCCCTGCCTTCATGGTCAGACCGGCGGCGCGAGCCGGCGGCTCTTGAGGGTGACGAGGGGCGGTCCGCCCCTGGCGTCGCGCACCGAGACGGCGACGCAGTAGAGCGCGCCGAGGGCGCTGTCGCCGGCCTCCAGCGCGCAGGGCTGCATGTCGACCCGCCAGAGGTCGGGCCCGTCGCGGCCTTCGGCCGCGCCGGCGGTCAGCGGGATCGAGTAGCCGACGGCGGCCATCTGCGAGCGGGCGACCATCAGGGCGTAACGGCGGGCTTCGACCATTCGCCGCCGGTTGGCGCTGTCGGCGGTGACCTGGAAGCCGGCGGCGAGGATCATCGACACGATGGCGGCGGCGATCAGTGCCTCGATGAACACCGAGCCGCTCTGGCCGCTCATGACGCCGTCCTCGCCAGGCCGCTGGCCGGGTCCACCTCGAAGCGCGCGGTGAGCCGGCCGTTGGACAGGGACAGCCGTCCTCCTGAAGAGGACCCGTCCGGGTAGAAGCTGAGCGCCGCGCCGGTCGGGGCCATCGACAGGCCCGTGGTCAGGGCCCGCAGCGGCCCCGGCGTCCAGCCGTAGTTGCGGCCCTGCGGCGAGACCACCAGCTGCACGCGGCGGCCGGTGACGAGCGCCTGGGCGCGGGCCATGCGCAGGTCGGCCCTGACGCCGACGGCGGCCTGGCCGAAGGCGGCGCTGGCCGCGCCCTGGCGCAGGACCGGGAAGGCGATGGCCCCGATGGCGGCCAGGATGGTCATGGTGACCAGCGCCTCGACGAGGGTGGTTCCGGCCTCTCGTCCGCCGTCGGGACGGGGCGGTTCACCAGTTGCCGACATCGCGGGCCTCGTTCGCGCCGCCCTCGGCCTTGTCCGAGCCGAGGGTGTAGACGTCGACGTCGCCGTGCTGGCCGGGGTTGCGGTAGAGGTAGGCTTGGCCCCAGGGGTCCTTCAGCGCGGCCGCCTTCTGCAGGTAGGGACCGTTCCAGCCGGCGTCGGCGGGGGCGGCCGCGACCAGGACGTTCAGGCCTTCCTCCTGGGTCGGATAGCGGCCGACGTCGAGGCGGTAGAGCTCCAGCGCGGCGGTGATGTTCTGGATCTGGACCTTGGCGGTCTGCGAGCGGGAGGAGCCGAGATACTTCAGCACCTGCGGGGCGACGATGGCCGCCAGCAGGCCCATGATCGCCAGCACCACCAGCAGCTCCAGCAGGGTGAACCCCGCCTCGCGGTCGCCGGGGCGGGCCGGCCGCCGCCGCGCGGCACGCCGGATCTGGAACATCGCCCGGACGGGCGGTCGTTGCGTGCGCTGGGTCATGACGGTGGGAGAGCCAGATCGTTGAAGCCGAGGATGGCGGACATGATCGAGGCGATGACGCCGGCCACGGCCGCGCCCATCACGATGGTGATCGCCGGGGTTAGGATGGAGATCAGCCGTTGCAGGACCGTGCGGACCTCGCGGTCGAGGACGTCGGCCAGCCGGCCCAGCATCAGGCCGAGCTGGGCGGTCTCTTCCCCCGTGCGCAGGAAGCTGATGGCCATGCCGGGGAACAGGCCGGTCGCCGCCAGCGGTCCGGCGAGGCCGCCGCCTTCCTTGAGGCCGACGGCGACGCGGCCGACGGCGGCGGCCATGTGGGTGTTGGCCAGCGAGCGCTGGGCGATGCCGAGGGCGGCGGGCAGCGGCACGCCGCCCTCGACCAGGCTGCCGAGCACCCGGGCGAAGCGCGCCGTTTCGGCCGCCTTGATCAGGCCGCCGACCTGCGGCGCCGACAGCAGACGGCGGTCCAGCGCCTGACGCACGCCGGGGCGCTTGAACCAGCGCCAGAGCCCGACGCCGGCCACGACGGCGGCAAGCAGGCCGAAGACGCCGTATTCGCGCACCGCCCGGCTGGCGGCGAGCACCATGCGGGTGGCGAAGGGCAGCCTGGATTGCTGGTCGGAGAACAGGCCCTCGAACTGGGGCACCACGAACAGCATCATCATCAGGATCACCGCCACGGCGAGCCCGATCAGCATGACGGGATAGACCATCGACGAGGCGATGGTCTGGCGCAGCGCCGCCGCCCGGTCGAGGGTTTCGGCCAGCCGCGCCAGCTGGACGTCCAGCCGGCCGTTGGCCTCGCCGGCCTCGGCCATGGCCGAGGCCATCGGCGGGAACAGCCCGCGCGCCTCGGCCATGGCGCGCGACAGGGGCGCGCCTTCCTTGACCCGCTTCAGGATTTCGCCGAGGGCGGCCTTGAGCGTCGGGTCGACGGTGTTGGCGGCGCAGGTCGACAGGGCGCGGTCGAGGGACAGGCCGGCGCCGAGCAGCACCGCCAACTCGCCGACGGCGTTGACCATGGCCCGCTGCACCGCGCCGCCGGACCGCGGCTTGGGCGCCGCCGCGGCGGCGGTCCTGGCGGTCTCCACCGGGATGAGGCCCAGGCGGCGCAGGCGCTCCAGCGCCTCGTCCTGGTCGGCGGCGTCGAGCACCCCCGAGCGCATTTCGCCCGAGGCGGTGGCGGCGCGGTAGGTGAAGCTGGCCACGCCTCAGTCCTCCCGGGTCACGCGCAGGACTTCGTCGAGCGTGGTCACGCCGGCGCGCGCCTTGGCCACGCCGTGCTGGAGCATGGTGCGCATGCCCTGGGCGACGGCGGCCCGCTCGATCTCGCGGGCCTCGGCGCGGGCGAGCATCAGGCGGCCGGCGTCCTCTCCCATCGGCAACAGTTCGACGATGGCGGCCCGGCCCTTGAAGCCCGTCCGTCCGCAGGCGGAACAGCCGACCGGGCGCCAGAACTCGACGATCTCGCCCGGCGCGGGCCGCAGGCCGGCCAGGGCCAGCTCGGTCGGCGCGGCCGGATGCGGCTCGCGGCATTCGGGACACAGGCGGCGGACCAGCCGCTGGGCCAGGACGGCGTTAAGCGTCGATGTCAGCAGGAACGGCTCCATGCCCATGTCCAGCAGGCGCGTCACCGCCGCCGCCGCGCTGTTGGTGTGCAGGGTGGACAGGATGGTGTGTCCGGTCAGGGCCGCCTGGACGGCGATCTGGGCGGTCTCCAGGTCGCGAATCTCGCCGACCATCATCACGTCGGGGTCCTGGCGCAGGAACGAGCGCAGGGCGGCGGCGAAGGTCAGGCCGATCTGGGGACTGACCTGGGTCTGGCTGACGCCGGGCAGGCGGTACTCGATGGGGTCCTCGACCGTCAGGATCTTGCGGTCGGCGGTGTTGAGCGCCGACAGCGCCATATAAAGCGTGGTGGTCTTGCCGCTGCCGGTCGGGCCGGTGACCAGCACGATGCCGTGCGGGCGGTTCAGGATTTCCAGGAAGGCCGGAAGGATCCCGTCGTCGAAGCCCAGGGTGTCGAAGTCGAGCGACAGGTGCGAACGGTCGAGCAGGCGCAGGACCACGCTTTCGCCGTGGATGGTGGGCGAGGTCGCCACCCGTAGGTCGATTTCGTGGCCGCGCACGGCCAGCCGCATGCGCCCGTCTTGCGGCAGGCGGCGCTCGGCGATGTTGAGGTTGGCCAGCACCTTGATGCGCGAAACGAAGGCGGCCTTGAGGTGGGGCGACAGCAACTCCTGGTCCTTGAGGGCGCCGTCGACGCGGAAGCGGATCTTCAGGCCGTCCTCGGACGGCTCGACATGGATGTCTGAGGCGCGCTGTTCGGCGGCGCGGGCGATCAGGCCGTTCACCGCCCGCACCACCGGGGCGTCGCTGGCCAGGTCCTTCAGCCGTTCCAGGTCGCCCTCGTCGGCCTCGTCCTGGCCGTCGGGACCGGCCTCCGGCGCGGCGGCGCCGTAGAGCCGGTCGAGCGCGGCCTCGACGTCGCCGGCGCGGGCGGCCAGGGGAACGACCGGCGTCTCCAGGGCGTAGGCGAGGGCGGCGGCCGGGTAGGGGTCGAGCGGGTCGACGAAGGCGACCTCGACGCCGGTCTCGCCGGCGCGCAACGGCACCGCCTTGGCCTCGCGCAGGAAGCGCGGCGAGACGGCGGCGTCGAGCGGGGCGGCCGGATAGTCGTCGGGGCCGGCGAGGCGCAGGCCGGCGGCCTCGGCCAGGGTTTCGGCCAGGGCCTGTTCGGACACCAGGCCGAGGCGGGTGAGCACCGCGTCCAGCCTCTCGCCGCTCTCCTCCTGCACCACCACGGCGCGCGCCAGCGTCTCCGCGGCGACCAGCCCGCGTTCGACGATGACCTGCCGCAAGGAAAGACGATATGCGTACACGGATAATGCCCACACGTCCCGGAGGCGATGCTCAAAGCGTCGCCGAACAGGTGATAAGCACTCGGCGGTGAGGAAATATACGGGGTAATCCCCAGGTCGGGCGGATAAATTTCCAAAAGATCATGACCTCACAAGGTCGTGTTCTTTATTCGCGTTCATCATGTCAGTTTCATTTAAATACAGAGATGAAAATATTCTGTCGGCGACGACCGGATCGATCGCCTCGCCGACGGCCGTGATTGCGTTCAAGGCGCTGATCGGAAAGGCGGACCCGGCCGCTTGGGCGGACGCGGCGGGCGAGGGCGGCGGCTGAGTATGTGACGATAGGATGTAAACGATGTGAATATATCGAATTGTATTTGTTTAATCGGCCATTGTGCGTTCTTAATAGATATCGTCACACAGTTTATACACACGATATCGGCTCATATTTTGAACATATACTGAAGTTGACTCCATAAATGCTCCAAGCGTATGAGGCTCATCGTCGCGGTCGGCGGCCGAGTATTGGCTGACGTTCGGCGGCCGGAACGCTTTCTCTTCGAGAAAGCTTCTGATCGTGCGTGTTGAGATGAAATATTCGGACGGCCGCGCGCCGTCCTCGATCGACTGATCCTGATATTCACTCACAGCCATCGAAGGGGCTTCCCCAACATGTCCAGCCTTAAACTTCGCGCTCTCGCGGGCGCCTGCGCGCTCATGGGCGCTTCGGCCCTGGCCGTCGCCGCCAATGCTCAAACCACCGTCTACGGCGCCGGCTCCTCGCTGCTGGCCCCGTACTGGGCCCAAGGCGCCAACTGCTACGCCTCGTCCTCGGGCGCCTATCTGGTGAAGGGCACGCCGGCCGCGTCGGTCACGGCTCCGGCCAACCCGCACGTCACCTGCTCGCCGAACACGACCCAGGCGATCAAGTTCGACGCCACGGGCTCGGGCGCCGGCGTCAGCGCCGTCTACGCGCACTCCACCGCGGTTCCGCTGCTCGGCTCGACCGACGCGGCCGGCACCACCCCGGTCTATCCGTCGATCCAATACGGCCTGTCGGACAACCCCCTGACCGCCGCCAACGTCTCGGTCTACAACAACGGCGGCACCATCGGCAGCGGCGCGACCGCCGTCACCCTGCAGGCCCCGGGCGTCGCCGTGACCACCCCCTGCACGGCCACCAACATCTCGGGCTGCCAGTTCCCCAACCCGGTCTCGCTGTACGGCGCCCTGGTGCAGTTCCCGGTGTCGGTCGACCCGGTGGCGATCACCTATAACGTCGCCGGCTCGACCAGCTCGATCAAGCTGGACACGGCCGCCTACTGCAAGATCTTCAACGGCCAGATCACCGACTGGAACGACGCGGCCATCACCGCCCTGAACGGCGGCTCGGTCACCGGCGGCTCCAGCCTGCCGATCAAGCTGGTCGGCCGTTCGGACAGCTCGGGCACCACCTCGATCTTCACCCGCCACCTGGCCGCGGTCTGCGGCGGCCTGGTCACCACCAACAACTACTCGGCCGGCACCACCACCCTGCCGGCGAGCATCGTCAGCTCCTTCACCCTGGCCAGCGGCAGCAGCGGCGTCGCCGCCCTGGTGAACTCCACGGCCGGCGCCATCGCCTATATCGGCCCGGACTATGTCCTGCCGGCGGTGACCAACACCGGCGCCAACACCTACAACCTGCCGGCGGCCACGCTGCAGAACGCCAATGGCGACTGGACCTCGCCGACGGCCGCCGCCGCCGCCATCTCCTTCGCCTCCATCGCTCCGCCGCAAAGCGACGCCAGCGGCAACTACGCCTCGGGCACCACCGCCAACGGCCTGCGCACCAACCCGCAGGACTGGGTGCAATCGACGGCGGCCACCGCCCCGATCGCCAAGCCCACGGCTGCGAACGCCTATCCGATCGTCGGCACCACCAACTTCGTCGGCTACACCTGCTACAGCACGCAGGGCTCGGTTAACGTCCTGAAGGGCTTCCTGAACTTTGGCGGGCAGCCGCCGGTGAGCAGCGCCAACACCATCCTGTCGGACGCGGCTCTCGCTCAGCTTCCTTCGAACTGGCTGAACGCGATCAACAACACCTTCGTGCTCAACAACGGCGATGCGGCTTCGCTGAAGCTCTACTTCGCCCGCGCGGGCGCGGCGAACACCGCCTGCAGCTCGGTCAGCACCGGCGCCTGATCCGCTATCGACTTTCGCGACTTGCGAGGCCCCGGCGTTCGCCGGGGCCTTTTTCCTGAGACGATGGAGATCGCACTATGTTCAGGTCTTGCGCTCGCGCTCTCGCGGGTGTTTGCGTCCTTATAGGAGCTTCATTTCTGCCTCTCGCCGCCGAGGCTCAGTATACCGTCTACGGCGCTGGTTCCTCGATGGTTGCGCCGGTATGGGGGCAACTGACCAACTGCTACGCTTCCCCTTCGGGCGACTATCTTGTGAAGAGCGCGCCGGCCGCGTCGGTCACGCCTCCGGGCAACCCGCACGTCACCTGCTCGCCGATCACCACCCGGGCGATCAAGTTCGACGCCACGGGTTCGGGGGCCGGCGTCAACGCCGTCTACGCCCACTCTCCGGCGATCCCGTTGCTGGGCTCGACCGACGCGGCTGGAGCTACCCCAGTCTATCCGTCGATCCAGTACGCCCTCTCGGAAATTCCCCTGACCATGGCCAGCGTCGCCACCTACAATAACGGAGGCTTGATCGGCGGCGGTCCAATCGGCGGCGGCGCGCCCGCCATGACGGTGATGCCGCCGGGCGTCGCCCCGACCACCCCGTGCACGATCGCCAATGTCTCCGCCTGTCAGGTTCCCAATCCTGGCGAGCGATATGGCGCCCTGGTGCAGTTTCCGGTCGCAATCGTGCCGATCACGATCACCTACAACGTTCCCGGTTCGACCAACTCGATCAAGCTGGACACGGCCGCCTACTGCAAGATTTTCAACGGCCAGATCACCGACTGGAACGACGCGGCCATCACCGCCCTGAACGGCGGCTCGGTCACCGGCGGCTCCAGCCTGCCGATCAAGATGGTCGGCCGTGTTGACAGTTCGGGCGCGACCTCGATCTTCACCCGCCACCTGGCTGCGGTCTGCGGCGGCCTGGTCACCACCAACAACTACTCGGCCGGCACCGCCATCCTGCCGGCGAGCATCATCAATTCCTTCACCCTGGCCAACGGCGACAGCCGCGTCGCCACCGTGGTCAATGCGACGCCGGGGGCGATTGCCTATATCAGCCCTTCCTATGTGTTGCCGGCGGTGAACAACACCGGGGCAAACACTTACAACCTGCCGACTGCTACGTTGCAGAACGCCAATGGCGACTGGACCTCGCCGACGGCCGCCGCCGCCGCCATCTCCTTCGCTTCCATCGCTCCACCGCAAAGCGACGCTAGCGGCAACTACGCCCCTGGAGCGACCGTCAACGGCCTGCGCACCAACCCGCAGGACTGGGTTCAGTCATCAGCGGCTACCGCCGCGATCGCCAAGCCCACGGCTGCGAACGCCTATCCGATCGTCGGCACCACCAACTTCGTCGGCTACACCTGCTACAGCACGCAGGGCTCGGTCAACGTTCTGAAGGGTTTCCTGAACTTCGGCGGCGGCAGTCAGGCCAACACCATCCTGTCGGATGCGGCCCTTGCGCAGCTCCCTTCGAACTGGCTGAACGCGATCAACAACACCTTCCTTCTCAACAATGGTGACGCAGCTTTGCTGAAGCTGTATTTCGCCAAAGCTGGCGTCACTGGCACCGGCTGCGCTTCGCTTAGCTCCGGCGCCGGCGCCTAACTCGAAATCAACTTCGCGCTTTGCGAGGCCCCGGCGTTCGCCGGGGTTTCTGTTCGAAGGCGGTGGCGTGTCGTGTTCGGGTTGCAGCGAGTTCGTCGGAATAGATTCCGTACGCCTCGTCCCTGCATGATCTGCTGAATGGGTTGTTGCAGCTGGAGGCTGTGCTTCTGCACAGCGGGTTCGGTCTTGACATCTGGCAGAGTCGCGCTTCGGCCCAAGTGGAGGGAACTATGGCTCAGACTGCTCAAGACGTGCTTAACGCAATAAATGGTGTCACGTTTGAAGCGGGCGCTCTGGGAACCACGTACTTGGCGGCTGGATTAAATCCAGCGCACGGAAGGACTGATGTCGATACCGCCGTTACTAACGCTTCTACCGGGAACATTTCAGTCGCATATGTAGCAAATGTGTCAAATTCTTCAGTAAAAGTTTCAAGTATTTCTTATTCATTCAATTCTGGTGATGCGACGCACTTTCCAACATTTGGAACTATAACGCTTTCTGGCGGCGGGATTGGTGGGTATAATATAAGAACGTACTATGTTCATGGATTTTCTAGTAACGGACTTTTGCTTAGTGGAAGCTCTTCTCTAAGTTTGGATAACGTAAATGGAATATCGAGAGGGGCAAAGGGTGATTTTTTTGAGATTTTAAGCTTCCATAATATGGGTGCTGGGCCGTCTTCACCGGCGTTTCCGACAAGTTTTTCCTTGACGGGGGCGAATGGTTCTCGAGGATCGCGTCCAAGTTATTACTATCTGACATATTCTGGACAAGGATCTTATACTGATAAAATAGGTATTGCGCATACTATAAAATACTCAAAATATGTTAACTATGGTTATAATGAGCTTAAGGCGCATGCCGGCCACCCAACATATACGCATGCGGTGGGTACGACGAATAATTTAGCTTGGAACAACAACCCGCACCCTCCGACCTTTCCCCTGAACTTCAGCAAGGACGCCTCAACCTTCAACATCGCGGCGGTGCCGTGTTTCGTCGAGGGGACGCGCATCCTGACCGCGCGGGGCGAGGTGGCCGTCGAGGATCTGGTCGAGGGCGATGAGGCGGTGCTGGCCGGCGGCGGCGCCCGCACGGTGATCTGGATCGGCGACCGGCGGGTCAGGGCGGCCAGCCATCCGCGCCCGGCCGAGGTCAACCCCGTCCGTGTCTGCGCCGGCGCCTTCGGCGAGGGCGCGCCGCGCCGCGACCTTCGGCTGTCGCCCGGCCACGCCGTCTGGATGGATGGCGTGCTGATCCCGGTCGGCCGGCTGGTCAACGGCGCCACCATCGTCCAGGAACAGGTTGAAACCGTTCGCTATTTCCACGTCGAACTCGACGCCCACGACGTGCTGCTGGCCGAGGGGCTGGCCTGCGAGAGCTACCTGGACGACGGCAATCGCGAGATTTTCGCCAATTCGCCCGAGCATGTGGCGCTGTTCGGTCCGCTCGATCCGCTGGACCGCGAGCACGCCTGCGCGCCCGTGGTCGAGAACGGGCCGGCGCTGGAGGCGGCGAGGGCGGTGCTGCTGGGGCTGGCCGGCCGCCTGGGCTGGACGCTCGGCCATGAACCCGACCTCGCTCTGTCGATCGACGGCCGGTCGGTCTCGCCGGCGCACGCGGCCGAAGGGCGTATCTGGCTGGTCGCGCCGGCCGGCGCGGGCGAACTGGTCCTGACGTCGCAGGCTGGACGCCCGGCCGAGGTTTCCCCCGCCGGCGCCGACCCGCGCCGCCTGGGCGTGGCCGTGGCCGAGGTCCGCGTCGACGGCCGTCCGCTCGATCTGGCCGACCCGGCGTTCGGGCGCGGTTTCCACGAGCTGGAGCGTCTGGGCGAGGCGGCGTGGCGGTGGACCGACGGCGAGGCGCGGATCGACCTGACGGCGGCGGTCGGTTCGGCTGGCCCCGCCATGGTCGAGATCGCCATCTCGATGACGGCCGAGCATTGGGTCCGGCGGCCTGTCCCGTCCGCCCTGCGGCTGGTCGCCGCCGGCTAAGTCCCGGCGGGCCGCCGCCTGTGCGTTTCCACAGTGGCGCGGGCGGCGGCGAGGGGAACACCCTCGCGCGCCTCCGGCCGCGCCCGCGCAGCTTGGCCCCATTCGTTGAAGCGAGCCGTCGCGACCCATGACCGACCTCCTCGAAGCCGAACGCCCCGTCGCCGTCGATCCGGAACGGGAGCCCTGTCCTTGCGGGTCGGGATTGCGGGCGGTCCGCTGTTGCCGCCTCAACCTGGCGCGCACGCCGCGGACCCCGGCCGACGGGCCCTACGCCGAGCGCCTGGCGCGGATGAGCCAGGCCTATGAGGACGGCGAGCTCAAGCTGGCCGAAACCTTGGCGCTGGAGATCCTCGACGAGGCGCCAGGCCAGCGCGAAGCCCTGGGCGCGCTCTACAACGTCTGCAAGGACCAGGGGCGGATGCAGGCCGCCGAGGTCCTGGTGCGGCGGGTCGCCGTCCTCTATCCCAACGATCCGGTCTGCCAGATGATCGCCGCCCAGTTCTTCCTGGCGCGCGGGGCGCCGGGCGAGGCCCACCCGCACGCCCGCATGATGGTGCGGTTGGCGCCCGAGGCCGTGCAGTCGCACATGGTGATGGGCCGCGTATTCAACGCCATGAACGCGCCTCGCGCCGCCGAGCACCATTTCCGCCGCGCGCTGGAGACGACCAAAGCCCCCGACCGCGAGATCGACCTGGGGCTGGCCGGCGCCCTGCGTGGTCGTGGCCTGTTCGACGAAGCCCGGGCGATCTTCGCCCGCGTGCTGGAGCAGGGCGAGGACCTCGGCGTCCTGCTGGCCTGGGCGTCGATGGAGGAGGCCGACCGCAAGTTCGAGGCCGCCTCGAGCCTGCTGGACCGCGCCGCCGCCGTGGCGCCGCAAGGCCCGCGCGTGGCGCTCGGCCGCGTGGCGTTGCTTCGTCGCGCCAAGGCCTTCGACATGGCCCTGACCGAACTACAGGCTTTGGAAGCCCGGGTGGAGGAGGGCGAGCTGGGCTCGGCGGCCCTGGCCGAGAAGGGACAGGTTCTGGACGCCCTGGGCCGCTACGACGAGGCGTTCGAGGCTTTCACCGCGTTCAAGGCCTGGATGCGCGAGGCGACCGGGCGGACCTACGCCGCCGACGAAGCCGCCGATCAGGTCGCCCGCCTGAAGGATTTCTTCACGCCGGGGCGCAGCCGCCTGCTGCCCAGGGCCCAGGTCCGCACCGACATCGCCCAGCCGATCTTCGTGGTCGGCTTCCCGCGTTCGGGGACAACCCTGGTCGAGCAGACCTTGGCCTCGCACCCGGCGATCTCAGCCGGCGACGAGCTTCACATCATCCATAACCTGACCGAGCGCCTGCAACCCCTGCTCGGCAGCCCGGGGCCGTATCCGACGGCCCTGTCGGAGCTGTGGCTGGGCGATCGCACCGGCCAGATCGACACCCTGCGCGACCTCTATCTCAACGAGGCCGAGCGGGTCGGGGCCATGGAGCCGGGCAAGCGGTGGTTCACCGACAAGATGCCGCTGAACGAGACCCATCTCGGCCTGATCGGCCTGCTGTTCCCCGCCGCGCCGGTGATCCATCTGGTGCGGCACCCGCTGGACGTGGTGCTGTCGGCGTTCTCCAACGGCCTGACCCACGGCTTCAACTGCGCGGCGGAGCTGGAGACGACGGCGCGCCACTATGCGCTGATCTTCGACCTGATGGAGACCTACCTGGCCGCCATGCCGATCCGCTACAAGGCGGTCCGCTACGAGGCGCTGGTCGAGGACCAGGAAGCCGAGGTGCGGGCGCTGTTCGGCTTCATCGGCGAACCGTTCGACCCCGGCGTCCTCGACTTCCACGAGAACACCCGGCCGGCGCGCACCGCCAGCTACGCCCAGGTGGCCGAGAAGCTGTACGACCGCTCGCGCTATCGCTACCGCAACTATCTCCGCCACCTGGAGCCGGTGATCCCGATCCTGGAGCCGGCGATCCGCAGCCTGGGCTACACGATCGAGACCTGAGGCGTCGCGCCGTCAACGGGCGGCTTTCGGCGGCGCGGCGGAGGCCAGCACCGCCTCGATCGCCCGTCGTCGGGTCTCGAAGGCCGCCAGGCGCGCGGGCGACGGGGCGGGGGCGGGCGGCGCGGCGCCCGCCGGATCTACGGCCTCGCCGTCCTTGAGCACTTCGAAATGCAGGTGCGGGCCGCTGGCCAGGCCCGACTCGCCCGTCCAGCCGATCACCTGTCCCTGGCGGACATGGACCCCGACCGTCAGGCCGGGCGCCCAGGCGGACAGATGCGCGTATACGGTTTCGTAGCCGCCGGCGTGCCGCAGCCTGACCCGGCGGCCATAGCCGCCCGCCCAGCCGGCGGCCGCCACCGCGCCGTCGCCGGCCGCCAGGACCGCGGCGCCGACCGGCGCGCCGAAGTCGACGCCCCTATGCATGCGGGTGTAGCCCAGCAGCGGATGGAAGCGCATGCCGAAGGCCGAGGTCAGCCGCGGGTGGAGGATCGGCGTGCGCAACAGCAGTCGGCGGACGCTGGCGCCGGTCTCGTCGGCGAAGGCGTCGGCCTCGTCCCTCGTCTCCTCGACCCGGTAGAACCGCGCCGCGCCGCGCGCGCCTTCGACCTCGGCGTAGTCGAGGACCGGCGCGCCGTCGGCCGACTTGCGCCACGCCAGCCGGACATGGTCGCCGAGCGCCAGGTCGCGTGTGAGGTCGAGCCGGTGGGCGAACAGCTTCAAGGCCGTGGCGACGATCGGCGAGGCCGCGCCCGAACCGCCGTAGAGCACCGTCTCCATCGGCCCGGAGGCGACCTCGGCGCCGGCCTCGTCCGTGACCGCCGCCGCCGGATACTCCTCCGCGGCGCCGACAGGCAGGGGCGTATCCTCGGCGACGGCGCGGGCGAGCGCCGCCTTGGCGGCGTCATGGTCGGGCGGCGGCGGCCGGACCCTGACCTGGGAGGCGGCGACGACAGGGTCGGGACCGCGCCGCAGCGCGTCGGCCAGGGCCGCGCCGGCGACCGCCACCGCGCCGGCGAGACAGCAGGCGAGGGCGGCCGATCCATTCATGTCGCGGCCCTCATGTCATGCTCCTGGGCGGCTAGTTGGCGGGACACCCTTTCGCTCCGGGTTCGGCGCAGGCCTGGTCCCCGAAGCCCAGCACCTCGACGGTGATGATCGAGCGGTCGTTGGCGTTGCGCGACCGGCCCAGCGCCTGCTGGGCCGCTTGCATGGCCGAGGCCGAGGTGGCGCTGCTCTGGCTGGAGACGCTGACGGTGGTGTTGGTGGGGGGCAGGCCGATGGCCACGCCGCCGACCTGGAAGTTGTCGGCGTTGGCGACGTGCAGAGCGGCGACGAAGATGTTGCCCGCCACCCGGATGCCGGCGGCCCCGGCGTCGACCGTGCCGCGCGGCGCGATGGTGTAGACGTCGGGCGGCCTGATCCCCGGCGCCGGCTTCAGGCCGGCGATGCCGGCGCCGGTGACGGCGCTGGCCTGGTCGAGTTCGCTGAAGCCGTCGTCGTCGATCTTGACCACGGCCGGCGGGAAGTTCGACGAGGTCTTCGGCCCCTGGCCGGCGTTGAGGTCGCCATTGGACGACCACATGATGATGTCGCCGCCCTGCTCGGTGAACAGGCGGCTCTGGTTCAGCACGAAGTCGCCGTCGGTGAAGGTGGAGACGGTTCCGCCACGCAGGGTGAGCACGCCTTCGTATCCAGCCGGAATGGCGTCGATGGCGTTCACGGCGACCACGCCGCTCCCGCCTGTGCCCAGGACGAAACCGGAACTTGTCGGCGGATTGCCCCGGAACAGCAGCGGCGCGGCCGAGTTGCGGCGCGCCGCCTGCTGGGCGGTGGCCACGGTCGAGCCCGCCAGCACCCGGCCGCCCGGACCGAGGATGGCGATGTCGCCGCCGCGCTTGGTCTCGATGGCGGCCAGGCGCAGGTCGAGGTCGCCGGTCTTCATCTGGGCGTTGGCGCCGTTGCCGCCGCCTTCGAGATTGTTGGCGGTGTAGCCCAGGGCGGCGGGGAACAGCAGGTTCACGGCGGTGTAGCCGCGCGCATACTGTTTCAGGGTCGGTCCCGGCGTCGCGGTCAGCGACAGCTCGCTGAAATAGACCTGCAACAGGAACGGCCTCTGGTCCAGCGCCGACAGGCGGCTGAAGGCGCTGTAGGCCTGGTCGTAGGTCACGTCCGTGGAGCCGAAGGCGGCGACCAGGGCGGCGGCCTGGCTGGCCTTCATGTAGGCGACGAGCTTCGGCGCGTAGATCGGCTGGGTTTTGTCGGGGACGTAGACGTTGTTGGCGTTCAGGTTCTCGACATAGAGGTAGTCCGGCCGCGCGGCGGCGTTGGCCGGGTCCAGGTAATAGCTGCGCAGGGCGTCGAAGTTCTGGCCCTTGGCCACCCCGAAAGAGACGTCGATGCTGGCCCCCTGCGGTCCCAGATAGGGGTTCCATTCGTTGCCGACGGAGATGACGCCGCCGCCGAACATTTCGCGCGTCGAGGCGTCGCCCGGGCGGGCGGTGACGATCGCCGAGTTCAGGAACGGGCCGAGGTCGCGTCCCGCCTCCAGCATCAGCGAGCCGGGCCCGCCCAGGATGAAGGTGTTGCCCTGCAGGGTCGGCTGGGGCGGCCCGTAGGTCGCTTGGACGACGGAATTCAGGGAGACCACCGCCTGCTGCAACTGGGTGCTGGCGGTGATGTCGCGACCGGCGACGACGCGGGTGATGTCGCCGGGGTTCAGGTTCTGGCCGAAGAACATCATGTCGACGATGTCGCGTCCGGCGCCGATCCGCGTCTGCTTGGGAACCGACAGCACCACCTGATTGATGTTTCCGCCGGCGTAGAGGCGGTTAGGGGTCGGATCGCCGCGATGCGGCACGCCGGCGGCGTGCTGCTGGAGAAGCCGCGTATAGGGCGTGTCCGGCAACACGGCCGGGAAAGCGAACGGCAGGCCGAGGACGCCGAGCGAGCCGGGCGAGATGTTGGCGTTGTCGGTGACGAACTGCGAGAACAGGCCCGGCGTCAGGCCGGGATCGTTGTCCAACATGGCCAGGCTGACTGGCTTGATGTCGCCGCCCGCCGCCAGGGTGAGCGTGCCGGCGGCCGACGGCGCCAGCAGCACCAAGTCCGCGCCGCCCTTCAGGCTGAGATCGCCGGCCAGCGACGCCGCCTGGAACGAGCCGGGCAGCACCGCTGTATAGAGGAGGCCTGTCGCGAGGCTGGGAACGCTGCCGTCGTGGGAATTGGCGAGCGTCACGCCGCCGTCGCTTACCACGGAAAAGCCGGCTCGGCCGGAATAGAAGCCCAGGGAATCGGCGTTGTTGACGATGTCCGCTCCGGACGTGAAGTTGGTGGTCTGGACGCCTAGCGCCGAGACGCCGTGGAGGGCGACGTCGCCGTGCGCCTTGAGGTCGACGGTCGTGTCGGTGAGGCGGACGTTGAGCAGGCCGTCATCGGTGCGATTGACCAGTTTCAGGGCGCCGGCGCCGCGAACGCCGCCGCCGACAGAGAGATCGGCCGCGCCCGAGGCGACGTCGAGCCGGCCGCCGATCAGGTCGCCGCCGGCGATCAGGTGGATGTCGCCGCCGCCGAAGGTCATCAGGGCGAGGCTCGATTGTCCGGCCGCCGTCCCGGGGCCCGATACGCGGGCGGTGGTCAGGCTGGTGTCGGCGACCATGGTCAGGTCGGATACGTCGCCGCCGGCCGAGACGCGCAGGTCGCCGCCGCCCAGGGCGCCCGCGCCGTCGGAGAACATCTGCGGATTGATCCGGACATTGGTGGCCATGCCCACGGTCCCGGTCCGCCAGGGCTGGTCAGGGCCTCCGACGAAACTCGTGCTCGCGGCCTGGGCCCTGGCGCCGACCAGGGCGTCGCGACGGCCGATGATGTCGCCGCCGGCCTTGAGCGAGACGTCGCCGCCGCCGGTGGCGTAGACCGGGTTGGCGGCGAGCACGCCCGGCGTCGCGTAGTTGTAGTTGAGCGCGTTGAGGTCGACGGGGACGGAGGCGTAGCCCGTGGGGTCGAGGGTCAGGCTGAGGCCGGTAGCCTGATCGGTTGTCGCCGTCAGCGTCGGGACCACCAGTCGCCCGGCGGTGTAGACCGCCGCGCCGCCCTGTTGGAAGCCGGAGGCCGACGGCCTGCCGGTGACCGGGTCGAGCAGCGCGGGCGGCGCCCCTCCTGTCAGGTCGATGTCGCCGGCCGCCGCCAGCGATATGGAGCCGGTTCCCGTCCGCACCAGGTTGGAGGCGGTGACGGTCGTGCTCGGCGGAATGGTTGAGTTGGGCGGGTTGAAGTTGGTCTTGAGCGTCGGCCACGCCGTGGCGACCTGTTGCAGGAAGGCGGCGGCCAGCGACAGGGTGGTCGACACCCCGGTGGGGGCGCCGGCCGGCCCGGTGAAGGTGAACTGGCCCGGATAGGCGGCGAAGAAGCTGGCCGCCATGGCCGCCAGCGTCGACTGGGCGCCGGCCGGCGCCGAGGTAAAGCTGAACCGGGTCAGCGAGTTGTTGTTCAGCGTCGGGTTGCTTCCCAGTTGAGCCCCCAGCCACTGATCGGCCGTCACCGACCTGCCGGCGACGTTGAACAGCAGGGTGTCCGACAGGCTGGCGACGGCCCTGACGCCGCCGTAGCTGTAGCTGCGCTGGCCTTGCACGATCAGGCCGCCGGCCGCGCTGTCGGATTGCACGCGCGCGGGGTTGGCGCTGCCGGCCGCCGCGCCGCCGACCAGCTGATAGGACCAGGAATCGACGGCTCGCGTCCCCGATCCGGCCTGGATCAGCGGGAACAGCTGGGCGCTGGCGATCGGATCGCCGCCCAGGGCGCCCGGCGCGTTGGCGGCGGCGTTGTAGGGGGCGGGGTTGGCCAGCGGCGCCTGGACGGTTCCCAAAGCCCCGGCGCCCGGGAAGTTGACGCCCACGGCCGCGCCGGAATTGGTCGGGCTGTAGGCCCCGACGGCGGCGCAGGCCGCGGTGCAGTTGGTGGTCAGCAGGCCGTTGAACAGCTTGGTTCCGGCCCCGAGCACGGTGTTCAGATAGCGCGAGTCGGTCTGGTCGCCGAAGGTGAAGAAGCCGTCGGTGATCGAGCCGGCCAGGGTCAGCTGGCCGCTGGCGCGCACCGACAGCTCGCCGGGCTCGCCCAGCACGCCGCCGCCGACGCGGTAGGTCATCTTGGTGTAGCCGGCCAGCACGGCGGCCTCGGCCCCCGGCTTGACGGCGTAGGCACCGGCGATCGCCTGCGACGGGGTCATCAGTCCGGCCGCCACCGCGCCGGCGATATCGACCACGCCCGCGCCCAGGTTCCAGTTCGAGGCCAGCGTCACGGCCCCGGCATAGTCGAGCTGCACGCCCGGCCGGGCGTGGAAGTTGGCCGCCGACGCCAGGCCGCCCAGGTTGGCGTAGCTGCTGGAGACGTCGAAGGTCTGGATGAAGTTGACCAGGGTTCCGGGCGCGTTGTCGGCCAGGAAGTTGGGCTGGCCGGCGGCGTTGACGTCGAGCGTGGCGACGCCGCCGATGATCTTGACGCCGCTGAACTGGCCGCCGGCGGCGACCGCGCCCAGATCGAAGGCCTTGTAGCCCTCGAGCACCACGCTGCGGGCGCCGGTCACCGAGCCGGCCACGGCGACCTTGACGCTTTGCGCGCCGTTCGCGCCGCTCACCGGCGCCCGGAACGACACCACGCCGCCGACGTCGCCGGGAACGTAGCTGTAGTAGGTCACGCCGTTCAGCGTCATCGGGACCGCGCGGGCGGCGGTGTTGGCGGCCGAAACGTCGATGACCGCCCCCTGGGCCAGGGTGATCGCTCCGTCGCCGGAGACGCCGAGCTGGACCTCGCCGCCCTTGGCCTGCCGGGTGTCGCCCGCGCCGTAGCCGCTGGCCCGGGCCAGGATGGCGGACCCGTTCTCCAGGGTCACGCCGCGTGCGCCGAATAAGCCGATGAGGCCGCCGTTGACGCCTGACGCGTCGATGGTGCCGGCGATGTCGACCAGGCCGCCGTCGGCGGTCAGCGAGACGGTCGTGGCCTTCAGGGCCAGTCCGCTGGACAGGTTGAGGTCGCCGGCGCCGGTTTCGATGGCGATGACGCCGTTGAACGCTCCGGCGCTCGAGCGCGCGAAGCCCGCCAAGTCGAAGGCTCCGGCTTCGTTAAGCAGGAAGCCGCCGCCGCCGGCGGGGGCGGACGCGTCCAGCCGGCCGCCGAAGTTCACGGCTCCCTTGCCGGCGTTCAGGGCCAGCCGGCCGGCCGCGCCGGTTCCGCCGCCGACCGAAAGCACTGAGCCGGGCGCGAGGTTGATGTCGCCGGACGCGGCGTTCAGGGTGAGCAGGCCGCCCGGCGCCGAGATCGTATAAGGGTCGGCGGCGTCGCCGAAGCGACGGGAATAGCCAGGCGTCTCCAGGATCGCCCCGGGGCCGGCCGAAACCCCCTTGGCGGCGTTCAGGGTCAGCACGCCGGCGGTGGCCCGCACATCGGCGCCGGTCACCGACAGCTGGTTTCCGGTCAGGATCAGGGTCGCGCCGGGCAGGCCGGCGACGACCGGCGCGGCGGCGGCGGTCGGGTTGGCGACGGTGAGGTCGCCGGTGGTGGCGAGCGTCAGGCTGGGCACGCTGGCCGCGACGCCGATCTTGGCGTCGGGCGCGGCCCGGTCGCCCAGGAACGGGGTCTGGAGCAGCAGCGGCGCGGCGCCCACGTCGAGGCCGCCGCGTCCCTGGAAGAACATCCCCTGGGCCGCGCTCAAGGTCACGCCCTGGGCGGCGCCGTAGATATGCATCGCGCCATCGCCGAAGGTCAGACTCTGGGTCGAAAGCGCGAACTGGCCGCCGCCGCAGAGAGTCGCGCCGGCCGCGCCGCAGGCCCCGGCGTCGGCGGCGGTGTTCTGCAACTGGACGGCCTGGGCGTTGACCGAGACGGCGCCGGCGCCGCCCGACACGCCGAGACCGGGCGTGTCGAGCCGCAGGTCGCCGAAGCCGTAGGCGCCGGCGGCGAAGGTGATGACGTTGGCGGAACGCAGGGTCAGGGACTGGGCCCTGGCGAGAGCCGGCGACAGGTCGGGCGTGATCACCAGGCCCGACAGGCCCTGCGCGCTCGGCGCGAAGGCGATCAACGTCGAATCCAGGCTGAGCGCGCCCGCTTGCAGGTTCGCGGCCGTGGACAGGCCGAAGCCGTTGGTGGAGCCCAGCATCACCGACGCGCCGGACAGCGTCGCCGCGCCGACGGTCAACCCGCCGGCCGTCGTCGCGGTGTTGACGTTCTTGCGCGTCACCAGCCGCTGCGGACCGGCCGAGACGCGGATCAACGCCCCCTGGCCCGTCATGCCGGGCGTCGCGCCGTCGACGACATAGGCGCCGGTCTGGCCGGTGACGTCGGCGCCGCTCGCGGTGATCGCCGCGCCGTCCTTGACCGTGATGGCGGCCCCCTGGCCGTCGACCGCCAGCACCAGGTCGGGCGCGGACAGCGGATGGGCGGCGTTGTTGGCGACGACGATCTGCTTGGCGGTGACCTGCAGCGTGGTCGAACCGTCGGCGTTGTCGGAACGCAATCCGCCGATCAGCAGGCTGTCGGCGTTCAGCGCGGTGAGCTGGTCGGCCGACAACTGGATCACGCCGGGCGTGGCGTCGGCGGGCTGGGAGACGACCTGGATCGACGGCGCCGTGATGTCGGCCTGGGCGCCGCGCCCCTTGGCCCCTGGCGCGGTCAGGAAGGTCCCGCTGAGGTCGAGGGCCGCGCCGGGATTGATGACCAGCCGGCCCGCGTCGATCGGCAGCCGGGGGGCGTTCAGGCCGTTCTTCGCCGCCTTGGCCTGGAAGTATGCGTCGGCCGAGGTCAAGGCGAGGTTGGAATAGGAGCGGATGACCGCCTGGCTCTTGACGTCGAACACCCGGGACGTCGAGTCCGCCGCGCCGCCGAGGCCGCCGTAGCGTCCGCTCATGGCGACGACACCGTCCGGCAGGGTCAGGCTGGCGCCGACCGACACGGTCCGGGCGCCGGTGTCCTCGACCACCTCCATGCCGCCGGGCAGCATGGCGTACTGCGCCGGCAACAGGGTGTACCAGCCTGCGGCGACGCCGTTCCCGCCGTCGAGATAGACGCGGCGCCCCGCCTGGGCCGGCCCGTAGAGATCGGCGTAGTTGGCCGAATAGATCGGGTCGCTGGCCGCCGCCGGCGCCTGGGAGAGACCGGGCACGATGGCGTAGACCTGACGACGGTCGGGGAACTGATAGCCGTTGTTGCCGCTGTAGGCGTCGGGATTGTACTGGCTGAGCACGTCGCGCGAGCCGCCCGAGCCGGGGATGAATTCATAGGCGTAGACGTCGCCGCCGCCTTTGAGGTTGATCGTCGCGCCCGCGGCGGTGTTGACGGTGCGGCCGGCGAGGGTCAGCACGGCGGCGGGCGGCGCGGTCAGCGGGTTGGCGTTCGTCGGGCTGAAATAATATTCCGACTGGTCGGTGGTGACGCCGTAGGGGATCGACAGGCCGTCGGCCGAGACCGAGGTCAGGCTGCCGGCGCCCAGTGTCAGCGAGGTGGTGGCCGGTGCGAACACGGTGTTGGCCCCGCTGGCGCCGAGGATCAACGGCGCCGCGCCGCCCAGGGTCAAGGCGCCGATCGGCGCGCGCACCACGCCGTTCTGGACGACGTTGGCCGCCTGGATCAGCAGGTTGCTGCCGGCGGAATAGGGCGTCGCCGGCGTGGGGCCGTTCGGTGCGATGGTGATCACGCCGGCCGCTCCGGCCGAGGTGACGTCGTAGCTGCCGCCGGTGGTGGCGTAGACCTGGGCGGCGGTCAGGTTGAGGGCGCCGTTGGCGGCGAGCTGGCCGAACAGGCTGGGCGTGAAAGCCTGGCCGGGGATTTGCAGCGCCTGCACGCCGACGAAGCGGATGTCGCCCTGGGAGGTCAGGTCGACCCTGGCGACGTTGCGGTCGAACAGCACCGCGCCTGTGACGTCGAGCATCTGGGCGGAGAAGGAGACCTGGCCCGACCCCGGGGTTCCGACGGCCGGATTGCTGAGCTTCTGGAAGGCGCCCTGCAAGGCGACATAGGGGGCCTTGATCCGCAGCGAGCCGGCGACGCTGATGGTCGGGGCCAGGGCCTGCATGTCGGACAGGCTGGCCGGGCTGAAGAACGGGTTCAGGGTCGAGGGCAGGCTGGTCAGGAAGAAGGCCTGGCCGAGGGTCAGGTCGACCGGGGCCGCGCCGGCGGTGGCCAGGTCGCCCTGGACCGCCAGCACGCCGAAACCGGCGCTCTGGATCTGCTTGACGGAATAGGTGTTGAGCGCGCCGCCGGCCGCATCGTCGGCGGCCAGCGACACCGCGCCGGCTCCGCTGGTCGAAAGGGCGAGCACGCCGCCGGCCGCCGTGGGGGCGCCGCCGTGGGCGTCGATGGTCGCGCCGGTGAGCACGCCGCCGGCGCCGATGCTCAGGGCGCCGGCCGAGCTCCATTGCGGGATGGCGACGAACTGGCCGCTGGCGGTCAACTGGTCGAAGGTGTCGGAGGCGCCGGCCAGATTGAGCGTCGCGCCCGGCGCGGCGGCCAGCGACAGTCCCGAGCGTATGGTGTGCGGGTTGGAGCCGGACGCCACATAGGCGAGGTTGGTCTCGAAGTTCGCGATCGGGAACAGCTGGCCGCTGGAAGCAACCAGGTTGGCGACGGCGGAGCCGACCGCGCCGCCGGCGACCACGCGGCCGGTGACCACCTGGCGGCCTTGGGTGACGCCGACGGCGTAAGGATCGCGCAGGCTGACGCCGGAGAGGTCGGTGACGCTGCCCGCCGCCATGTTCAGCCCGACGCCGGCCGGTAGATCGCCGGTCAGGTAGATCGTGCGCGTGGCGGCCAGCCGGCCGTTGGTGATGGTCGGGTCGACGAGCGAGGGGGCGTTCTCGTCGATGAACCCGTCCGCGCGGGTGCTGAAGATCTGCGACAGGCTGGGCGCCGAGACCACGCCCTGGAAGTAAGGCGTTCCAGCCACGACCGAGGACTTGTCGTAGTTCGCCGGCAGCACCTGGACCTGGTTCAGCGCGCCGCCGGGCAGGCGGATGACGCCCATGTTGTTGACCTGGGCGACGGAGAGCTGGGCGCCGGCCGCGCCGGTGACCTTGCCGCCGGCTGCGACCTCCAGTTCGATCAGGCCGCCCAGGTTCAGGGCGATGGGCCGCTGGTCGAAGGCTGACGGCTCGACCGTGGGGGGCAGGATGTCGGACACCCGCCCGCCGGTGGCCAGGTCGCGCAGGCTGGCGATCTGGTCGCCGGTCAGCCGGCGCGTGTAGCCGCTCTGGGTCAGGTCCAGGACCTGGCCGTTCCCGACCTTGACGATCTGGGTGGCGAGGACGGCGTTGTAGCCGCCATAGCCGTTGCTGAAGGTGTTGGGCAGCAGGGCGGTGGCGTAGGAAGTGACGTTGTAGGTTCCGAAGCCGGCCTTGGAGAAGAAGTCGAGCGGCAGGTTCGTGCCCGTGTCGGCGATGCCGCTGGAGAGCGAGAAGGCGGGCGTGATCAGGTTGAAGGTCCCGCCGCCGCCGAAGCCATGCCCGCGCGCGACCCCGTCGCCGAGCGCCACCTTGGCGGCGATCGCGTTCGGGTTGACCGGCAGGACGTCGATCCCTGCCTGTGGGGTGTTCGGCGCGCTGTTTATCCCGTTGACGCGGAAGCCGGGCATCGCGCCGGATTGCCGGGCCGAGGTGAGGCCGTTCTGATAGGCGAGGGCGAATGGAAAATAGGCCGTGGCCGCTGTCAGCGACAGATCGCCGCCCTTGGCGGTCAGGGCCAGGGTCCCGTCGGGCGCGACATAACCGCCGGAAGAGACGTCGAGCAGGGAGCGGGGGCCGGCGGCCATCACGCTGCCGCTGATGTCGACGGTGCTGGTCGGGCGCTGGCCCGACGTCGTCTGCGTCACGGTGGCGATATCGCCCTTGCCGGAGTCGCTGGTGAGGCCGAGGAGATTCTGGCGCGGCGCGGCCGACAGCCGGATCGCGCCGCCGTTGACATAGGCCGCGCCCAGTGCGCCGGTCGGACCGGGGCGGCTGTCGTTGACCCACAGGCCGGCGGCGGAGAGCTGGCCGTTGACCCGGATGTCGAAGCTGCCGGCGACCGCAGGGGCCGGGGCGAAGATCGAGCCCTGATCCGATTGGACCGTCGCCAGGTCGATCAGGCCGGCGGGCGCGGTGACGCGCCCGTCGAGGGTGATGGCGCGGCCGGTGACGGCGGTGAAGGCTCCCCCGGGAGCAAGCTTCAGGTCGGCGTCGGACGCCACGGTCAGGGCGCCGGAGGTCGCGAACGACAGCTGGCCCAGTCCCCACGAGGACAAGGTGTCGGCCGAGAGGATCAGCTTGCCGCGCGCCGCCGGCGGGATGGCCGCCTCGGGCGGCCGCACGGGGGCGACGAGGTTTCCGTTGGCGTCGATCGATGCGGCCTGGCCGAAGGTCAGGTTGTCGGCGAGGTTCTGGACCGGGCCGCCGACGATGGCGACGTCGCCGCCGGAAAGCAGTGGCGCGGCCGAATAGTCGGTCTGCTGGAACAGCAGCATCCCGTTGACCGGCATCTGCGAGCCGACGGCCTGGACCCGTCGCTGGTCGCCATAGACGGTCGATTTGCCGGTGCCGAGCTGACCGGCCTGGATCTGGGCCGTCCCCGGAAAGGCGTCCGCGCGGACCGTACCCTCCAGCAGCGGCTGCGAGGAGCGGATGGTCAGCGATCCCGCGTCGCCGCCCTGGCTGTAGGCGTCCTCGTAGTGAGCGCCGGCCAGCAGGGGGTTGGCGTAGGAGCGGGCGATGCCGAAGCGTTGCTGTACGGTGGTGAAGCCGTTGTAGACCCCGACATAGACGTCGTCCGGATCGGCGTGGCCGATGTCGACGATCCGCCCGGCGGCGTCGAGCAGCTGGGTGGTCTGGACCCAGCCGCCGGCGAAGTTCAGCCATCCGCCCGAGACGTCGATGATCGCGCCGCGCTTGACGATGACGTCGGGGGCCGCGCCCGATGCATTGGGACCGCCGGCCGCGCCCAGCACGATATTGCCGCCCTTGGTCATCAATTGCGAGGCTGTGACCCCGGCCTGCTGGGCGTAGGCGCCGGCGGGGATCAGCGGCGAGCCGACCCACGACACGCCGTCCGAGCGCACGCCCGACAGCCGCGGGTCGATGGTCACCGTCGCGTGGTTGAGCACGTTGCGGCCGGCCGGCGTGTCGGCGGTGTCGTTGGAGGTCACCGGGCTGATGGTGATCTGCCGGGTCGAGCTGGGGGCGGCGACATTTTTTAGGCCGGCGACGTCGATCACCACGCCGGAATCGACGAAGACCCGACCGCCGGCGGCCCCGCCGGTGTCGGCTCCGGGGCGCGCGCCGACATAGACGTTGGCGGCGGGGGCGTAGATCAGCCCGCCCGAGGCCAGGTCGATGACCGAGCCGGCGATGAGCTGGTTGAAACTGGCGTCGGTCGGGATCATGTCGGCCGCGCCGATCGAAATCAGCGACGGCTTGAAGTTCTTGAGAGAGTTGGGGTCCTGCGGCGTCGCGACGGCGTCCTCGGGCGTGACGGCCAGGACGCTGGTGGAGGCCAGTTCGACGCGCGGCGCGTTGAGCTGGATGAAGCCGTTCCGCGACACGCTGGTCGTGGCGGCGATGACGCCGGCGTTGATGTCCGCCCCCAGGGTGGTCATCGAGGCGTAGCCTTCCGGCGAGCGGATGACGCCCCCGGCTGCGTTGACCGCGTAGTCGCCTGTCGTGCCCGCCAGGGCGCCGATCAGCAGGCCGCGGACGTTGGGCTCGACGCCGCTGGCCGCGCCGGTCGAGGGAATGAGCGAAAAGCCGCTGGCGCCGATCAGGCTGACCTGGCCCTGGGCGGCGGTGAGCACGCCGGCGTTGGTCACCTTGGGCGCGGCCAGGATGATGAAGCCGCCCTGGCCGCCAGTGATCGACGCGCCCGCCGCCACGCTGATCGCGCCTTGCGGCATGGCGTCCTGGAGTATCGTGACATCGATCGGCGCGCCCGAGGCGTCGGTCTTGATCGTCGTGGTCGTCTGACCGGAGAAGGTCGACGGCTGCGCCTTGGTGGTCGGGTCGGGCGGCAGCAGCAGCCCGGTCGTCAGAAAGGCGTTGTCGCGGTCGGCCAGGGTGGTGCTGATTTGCGCCTGCGAACCCCGGATGGAGAACAGCGCCGGCTTGTTCGCCGCGCCGATCTCGGCGGTGGCCGCCACCAGCGAGTTGGTGTTGATCTGCGCGCCGGCGCCGAACAGGACGCCGTTCTGGTTGATGACCAGCACCGTTCCCTGGGCCTTGATCGCGCCCAGGATCTGGCTGGGGGCGGGGGCCTGGCTCGGGTCGCGCAGGCCGGTGCGCGGGTCGAGCTGGCCGACCACCCGGTTGAGGGCCACCCAGTCGCGCTGGGCGACGCCGTTCTGGCTCTGGTCGAAATTGAGGGTGGTGGCGGCCCCGACGTTGAAGGTCTTCCAGTCGAGGATGGCGCGGGCCGCGGTCTGCCGGATGTCGACCGTCACGCCGCCGTCGGCGCCCACGGTCTGGGTCGGCAGGTTGGCGCCCTGCCAGGTGTTGAGGCCGGTCGGGTCGTTGGCGGCCAGGGTCGGCGTCAGGACCGGAACTAGCCCGCCGGGCGCCAGGCCGTTCGGCACGCCGCCGGGCAGGGCCGCCGCCGCCTGCCGCGCGGCGGCCTGGGCTTGCAGGCCGATATTGACGGCCTGCTGCGCGCGCATGGCGTTCTGCAGCGACTGGGCGGCGGCGGTGGTCGCCGCCGGCGTCTGGGTGGCGAGGCCGGGAACCACGGGGGCGGCGACGCCCGGCGCGCCGGTGGCGTTGACCGCGACGTGCCCCGCGCCCTGCAGGACGGCGAGCTGGGCGTGGGCCGATCCGGCCAGGGCGGCGGCGAAGGCGGCGACGCTGGCGCCTTGCAGCAGGCGGCGGCGGGGGGAGGGGAGGCGGCGCTTGGTCGGGATGGTCATGGTGCGCTCTCAAACCTTTGCCGGACGGGCGCTGGGCCCCGCCCCGCTCAATGCTGCGACGGCTTGTCGGCGACCTGCGCCGAGGGGCGGGGGCGGACGTCGAGACGCCCGTTGTGGATGCGGTCGCCGTAGTCCTGGGCGGCCTGTTCGAACTGGACCCGCTTCAGGCCGGTCAGCGGCTCCCTGCGGGCGAGCACGTCGGCGACGGTGACGCCGCGATAGGCGGCCAGCAGCGCCTTGGCCGTGTCGATCAACTCGGCGTTCTTGGCGCGGCAGACGCCCAGGTCGGTCTCGCGCGCGGCCAGGGCGGCGGCGGACTGGTCGCGGGCCGCGCCGTCGCGGGCGGCGTCCTCGCCGGCGCGGCGGAGGTCGGCCTGGGCGGCGGCGAGGCGGGTCTTGAGGTCCGCGTCGGCGGCGGCCATCTGGTCGAACTCGGCCTTGAGGCGCTGGTATTCGGGCGAGGCCGCCGGTTCGCTGCGGCGGGGCCGTTGCGCTGTCGCCAGCTTGGCCTTGAGCGCGTCGCGCTCCTTCTCAGCCGCCGCCTTCTGGGCCGAAAGCTCGGCCTGGCTGGACTGGGCGGCGCGCAGCTGCGAAGTGACCGAGACCAGCTGGCTTCGCAGCCGGTCCTCGAGGCTCTGGGCCCTGGCAGGACCGGCGAGGCAGAGGGCGGCGGCGGGAAGCGTGACGGCCAGCAGGCGGATGGGCGTGCGCATGGTCAGAACCTCACGTTCAGCTCGATCTGGCCGACGTCGATCGACAGCGGCGGCCCGAACAGTTCGTTGGCGCTGAACCAGCGCGCCTGGAGGTTGGCCCCGGCCATCAGGCCGAGGGTTCCGGTCAGGAAATAGCCCTCGGCGTTGGTCCCGCCGAGGTGGAAGTCGGAGTCGTTGTAGGCGTCGGGCATCGAGTCCGGGGCGATGTGCTTGTAGCCGGCGGTGACGTTCCAGCGGCCGAAGGCGTAGGCGTCCGGATCGCCGTAGCTGGCCTTGAGCATCCAGGCGTTGGGGCCGCTCTTGAACCGCGAGGTGGTGCCGGGGGCGCAGATGTTGGTGTCGGCCAGATTGGGGGCGATGACGTTGGTCACCGGCAGGCCCGCCGAACCGAAGCGGCAGGAGTCCGAATGCTTGTAGGCGAGGTTGCGGGCGTAGTCGCCGACCAGGACCAGATGCTTGTCGCTGACCTTCAGGTCGAAGGCGGTGTTGAGGTTCAGCACGTTGTAGTCGAACAGCAGCCCGGCGAACTGCGGCGCCGCCGCCGCGCCGATCGGCAGGCCGGGATCGGGGATGATGTTGCGGATCAGGAAGAGCGTGTTGCCCTTCTGCATGAAGGCCGGGCGGGTGGCGTCGGTCGAGCATTGGGTGACGCCGGCGTAGACGGCGCAGGGGCTGGACAGCAGGCCGCGGCTGGACTGGTACTGGTAGAGGGCGGCGCTGGTCTTCCAGTCGAAACGGTCGGTGCGCCAGTCGGCCGCGCCCTGGATGGCGACCATCCACTTGGTGCGCTCGTTGGCCTTGTCGGCGCCGTTGGCGCCGGTGCTCGGGAAGTTGAGGTCCTGGTAGTCGGTCACGAAGACGCCGCCGACCGCCGACAGGCGCAGCCCCTGCATGAACGGCGCATCCATGGCCCCGCGCGCGGCGACGCCGTCGAAATTGAGATCCTCGTCGAAGACGAGGTCGGTCGACATGAAGGGATTGGGCATCCGGCCCAGGGTCGCCCCGATCCAGGGGCGGGGGTGCAGGTCGATATAGGCCCGGTCGAGCCAGATCGACTTCTTGCTCAGGCCGCCGCCCAGCAGCTGGCTGGTCGAGACCGGCGAATTGGTCTGGCCGCTGGCCAGGCGCACCGCGGCCGTCACCCAGGGCGAGGGATCGGCGCGGACCTCCAGGCGGGCGCGGATCTCCAGCAGGTTGTCGCGGTCCTTGGTGGTGTTGAGGATCGGCACGCCGGTCTTGTTGGTGGCCGGGTTGATGTCGACCGGGCCGTTGGCGTTGATGGCGGCGTAGTTGATCAGGTCGTTCTGGTTGCCGCTGGAATAGAGGTTGAAGGCGTCGCGCACGCGCACGTCGCCGCTGATCTGGACGTGCTTGACCCACTCGGGCAGGGCGTTGGGCTGGGCCCAGTTCTCGGCCTTGGCCTGTTCGATGACTTCGCGGCGCACCTCGTCGCGGATCTGGTTCTTGACGATCTCGGGGACGTAGGGAATGCGCGTCGATCCGGGCGCGACCGGCGGCAGGCGGTGCTCGACCGGCGCGTCGCCGGCGCCGGCGACCCGCGCCTCGGCGGTCTCGCGCTGGGCTTGCGCCATCAGCTGGTCGGCGGCGTCCTGGGTGATGACCCCCTGCTTGACCAGCAGGCGCATCAGGTTGACCGTCAGGTTCTCCGACGGCTCGGCCAGGGCGTGGGTCGGCAACGCGCCGCCCGCCAGACCGACGGCGCCGGCCAGGGCCGCGCCCGCCAGCCGGCGAGCCCGGTCATGGATCGTGATCGTCATCTAAATCCCCTCGACGGAATGCGGCCCGCGGCCGGGCTCGGGCGCGTCATGTCCGGCGTCCCTTGAGCGCCACGCGGGCTGGAAATCTGAGTTGCGCCGGCGGCTGCTCCAGCCGTCCGACCTGTTCGAGCGCGCTGACCAGGGCGCGATCCGTGTGCGGATCGCCGCTGGACCGGGCTATGGCGACGCGGGTGACGCGGCCGTCGGGTCCGATCCAGATCTGCACCTGGGCGGCGAAGTAGAGGCGGTTGACCCGGTCGTCGGACTGTACGGCCTGCTGCAGGACGCTGTTGAGGTAGCGGGTGTAGCCGGCCGCGCCGAAGTCGCCGCCGCCGGGGCCGTCGCCGCCGTTCGGGTCGCCGCCGACCGAGAGGCCGCCGCCGGCGCCGGCGGCCATGCCGAACGCGTCCGCCCCGGCCTGCGGCGGCCCGTTGATGGTCATCTGCTTGGGCGCGTCGGTTTTGGCGGCGGCCTCGGGCTTGGGCTGGGGCGAGGGGACCGGCGTCGGCGTCTCCTGCGGCTTGGGCGGCTCGGGCGGCTTCTCCTTGGGCGGCGGCGGAGGCGGCGGCGGGGTCAGGGCCACCACAGCCGTCTGCGGGGCCTCCCGTCGTTCGCCGGCGGTGTCGGAGGCCAGCCGCCAGATCCCGACGGCGATCAGCACGAGCACGACCGCCGGGACGCCGAACTTGGCGATCGAGGCGATGCGGTCGCGGTTGTCCGGCGAGATCATCGCGGCCATCCCGGCGTCAGGACTTGTCGGCCCTGCCGGTCACCAGCCCGACCTGGTTCAGGTCGAGGCGGCGCAGCAGGTCGAGCACGTCCATGACGCGCTGGTACTGGACGACGGAGTCGCCCTTCACCACGATCGGGAAGTCGGGCTCGGCGGCCTTGGCCGTGCGCAGCTGGGTCTCCAGCTCGGCCAGGGTCACCGGATAGGCGTCCAGGAACAGGTCGCCCTTGTCGTTGACGGTGATGGCCTTGGTCTTGGGCTTGGCCAGCGAGGCGGCCGAACTGGCCTTGGGCAGGTCGACCTTGATCCCCTGCACCGAGGCGGTGGTCATGATGATGAAGATGACGAGCAGCACATACGCCAGGTCGAGCATCGGCGTGATGTTGATGTCGTCGTAGGGCTTGTCGTCGTCCTGCAGCTGCATGGCCGTTCTCCCGCGCGCCGCCGGCTATTCGGCGGCCCGGGCGTAGCCCTGGTCGCTGTATTTCTCGGAGACGCGGGTGACGAACTCGTCGACGAACACTTGCATGTTCGCCTGGACGGCCTTGTTGCGGGTGAGGATGTAGTTGTAGCCGAACAGGGCCGGGATCGCGACGCCGAGGCCGGCGACGGTGGCCAGCAGGGCCGCCGAGATGCCGGGAGCGATGGCGTTGACGTTGACGTCGCCGGCGGCGGCGATGGCGGCGAAGGTGATCATCACCCCGACCACGGTGCCCAGCAGGCCCAGGAACGGCCCGCCCGAGATGGCGATGGTCAGCAGCACCATGCCCTTGGCCAGGCGCTGGTTCTCGCGCACCAGGGTGGCGTCCATCAGGGCGCGGATGACCTCGATGGACTCGGCCCTCAGGGTGAGGTGGCCGCCCGGCCGGGTGCGGCGGCCGATGTCGTCGGCCCCCGCCCGGTAGATGCGGTGCAGCGACGACAGGTCGAAGCGGCGCAGGTCGGCGGCCTCGACGCCTTCGCGACGGGCCAGGGCCAGCGGCTCGTCCCCGTGCGCGCGGAACAGCTCGATGAAGCGGTCGTTGGCCCGGTCGACCGCGTTGACGTAGGCGGCCTTGGTCCACATCACGTACCAGGAGGCGACCGCCATCACGCCGAGGATGGTGATGACCACCCAGGCGTCCACCGTCACCGATTTCACGATGACGCCGAAGTAGCCGAACCCGAAGCCGGACTGCTTTTCGTCGGCCCCGAAGGCGACCAGCCGCGATTCCGCGCCTTGCGAGGCGGCGTCCATCTGGATGAGGACCGGCGGGCGGGCGACCTTGGAGATCCGAACCTCGTCGAGACCGCCCTGGAACCCGGCCAGGGCGCCGCCGGGGGCGTCGCCGCCGATGGCGGTCGGGGTGTTGAGCGCGGGCAGGGCTCCCACGCCGGTCCCCGCCGGCTTGCCGTCGACATAGAGGATGAAGCTGCGGCCGTCGGCGACGAGGGCCAGATGCGTCCAGCGGCCGGGAACCAGGGCCGCGGCGGCGTTGAAGCGCTGGCCGTTCACCTCGGCGAAGGGCGCGCCCTGGTCGGCGCCGACCACCAGCGAGCCGCCGCCGTCGCGGCGGGCGTAGATGGCCGCGTTGGGCTGGGCGGCGTCCATGCGCACCCAGGCGCTGAAGGTGAACGGCGCGCCGGGCTTGACCGCCAGCGACGGGCTGGCCGGCAGCAGCATCGGGCCGGCGCCGGTGAACCGCCCGGCCTTGCCGACCACGCCGGTGTCGTCGATGGCCGGCGGCGCGGTCTGCGGGGTGTTGCCGTAGGCGGTCTTGTCCTTGGGCGGCGCGCCGGCGGCGGCGTCGAAGTGATAGACCGCCACGTAGTCCGGATCGAACGAGCCGGAGGCGTCGGCGGCGGGCGCGGCCTTCTTGGCGCCGTAGTACATCCAGATCGGCTTGGTCGAATCCACCGGGAACTGCGGGATGTCGACCCACACCGTGGCTACGCCCAGCAGCGGGTCGAAGCTCTCGACATGGTGGGCCAGCGGGGTCTTGTCGTCGCCGGCGACGAAGCGCAGGTCGACGCCGCCTTCCTGGGAGTCGTCGAACTTGAAGTTGCCGCTGTGCAGGCGGATCAGCAGCGGCGCGCGGCCGACCGGCTGGCGCAGCGCCAGCCCCTTGGCCGAGGCGTCGATGGTGATCTGCTTGCGGTACGGCCAGTCCTTGTTCCACCAGGCGCGGGCCTCGCCCGGCATGGCCGCGCCGACCAGCATGGCCAGCAGAATCAGCAGCAGGGCGGGCGGCGAGGCCGGGCGGCGGGCGCGGGTCGACCCTCGGGGTGAGGCGGTCATCTAGAACTCCGCTTTCAGGCTGAAGGAGGTGTAGGGGCGGCCGCTGACGCGGGTCGGGCCGTCGGTGAGCGGAACGGCCGTGACCACGTCGCCGGTCAGCCGGTCGAGAAGCTGGAAACGCGCGCCGAGGCCGACGCTGTAGAGCGAGAAGGCGTTCTTCTGCTCGGCCTGGGGATCGAGCACCCAGGCGCCGGCGCCGTCGACGAAGGTCACGACCCGGAAGTCGCTGAGGATGTTCGAGAACCGGCGCAGCAGCCGGGGCGAGCGCAGCTCCAGCGACCCGAACAGGCCGTTGTCGCCCACCGCCTCGGCCTCCATGTAGCCGCGCACCGACGAGCGGCCGCCGATCGAGAACTGCTCGCTGGAGACCAGGGCGCCGCTGGCGATCTGGCCGCTGAGGCGCGCGTCGCCCTGGAAGCCGGCCCACAGCGGCTGGAGGTGCTCGAACTCGACGTTGAGGTGCACGAAGTTGGCGCGCCCGTCGGCCCGCTTGGTCTGGAAGCCGCGGTCGTCGCTGCCCAGCCCGCGCAGGTTGGCGGTAAGGGCGAGGCTGGCGGTGGTCACCGCCTGGGCCTGGCGGCGGAAGGTATAGTTCGCGGCCAGCGGCCAATAGGTGACGGCGCCGGCGCTGACCTGGCCGCCCGACAGGCGGGCGAATTCCTGGAAGTGCTTGTAGTCGATCCCGAACGACAGGCTCTGGTTGATCGAGCCGACCGGCTTGTACTGGTAGATGGCGCGCGCGCCGACGGCGTAGCCCTTGCCGAGCACGTCGACCCCGCCGATCGTCGCCAGGTCGCTGTCGGAGTTGAAGCCGAACACCATCACGCTGAAGGGGGTGTTCCAGATCGGCGCGACATAGGAGCCGGCGTAGACCTGACCGTCGGTCGTGCGCTCGGGCGCGACCTGATAGGTGGCCGAAACGCTGTGGCCGAGCTGCCAGAGGTTGTCGTAGCGCAGGTTGGCCGACAGCCGCAGCGGCTTGGTGTAGGGGCTGTTCTGGTTGTTGAGCTCCAGGCTGCCGTGCAGCGGCTCCTGGTCGGAGACCTTGAGGTCGATGTCGACCGTGCCCGGCGCGGCACCGGCGCGGATCAGCGGCGTGACCTGCCGGTCGGGCAGGCGGTTGACCTCGTTCAGCTCGGCCTGGGCCTGCTTGAAGTCGGCGACCTTGCCTTCGGTCAGCGACGGGATGGCCGCCTCGATCTCGGACAGCGAATGGTACTTCGAGCCGACCACCCGCAGCCGGCCGACCGGCGCCTCGACCACGTGCAGCTTGACGACGCCGTCGGCCACGGTCTGGCGCGGGACCTCGACCACCACCGACTGGTAGCCCTTGGCGTGGTAGACCTCTTCCAGGGCGGCCTGGGCCGCGCCGACGTCGGCGCGGGTGCGCCCCGGCCCCAGGTGGGGATAGATGGCGGTCTCAAGCTCGGCCTGGTTGAGCAGGGTGTTGCCGTCGACGTCCATGGCGTTGATGTCGAAGGTCGGTTCGGGCGCGGCGTGGGCGTGAGCGGCCGAAAACGCCGCCGCCGCCCCGGCGAGGCGGGCGGCGCGGGTCAGCAGCCGCCTGGGGCGCGACGCCCGATAGCGCTCCGTCTTGTCCACGAACCCCAAGTCCCCCGTACGCAGCCGTCGCGTCCGGGCGGCCCCTTGGTTGAGCCCGCCGCCGCGACGCCGGAGACGCGCCGACAGCGCGCATCCCCATGACCATCCCGCCTCCGACCCCGTTTCACGACTTTCGAACCGCCTGGAAAAGCAGCAGGCGGACGGTATTCGCGATCGGACGTCAGTCTTGATTGCGGCAAGCCAAGTTCAGCGCCGGTGGAGACGTCGCCTCAGCCTTGGTTTGTCCTGTCTGTAGGGGTGACAATCCGTTTCCGGACCGGCGACAAAACATCGTGTGAATTTTTTGCGTCGGCGCGCCGGCGCGCCGGCGCGCGGAGCGCTAGGTCAGGACGACGACGCCGCCTGGGAGGTGCGAGGCGCGCGCGCCCGTCAGGCTTTGGATCTGTTCGACGGCGTGCCCGATGCGGCGGGTCTGGAAGACGCCGTAGACCGGGCGACGGGCCAGGGCCTCGTTTACCAGGATGATGCGGCCGGCGCGGTATCGGTTGAGTTCGCCGACCACCTGCTCCAGCGGCGCGTCGCGGAAGATCAGCAGGCCCTTGCGCCAGGCCGCGGCCACCGTCAGGTCGGACTCGGCCGCCGGGCCCATCCGCTCGGCGGTGTAGAGGACCTGACGGCCGCTCTCCAGGCGGACCTGATCGCGGTCGCGGAGCACATGCGCCGTCCCGGCCAGGCAGGTGACGCAGGCCGAGGTCCCGTCCAGGCGAACGTTGACGGCGCCGTCGGCGACGAGCACGCGGCCGGCGCCGGCGGTCACGACGAACGGGGTCGCTGCGGCGCGCCTGGAGGTCACCGCCACCTCGCCCGAGACCAGCCGCATGCCGGCGCCGTCACGGGCGGCGCTGGTGCGCGTGTTCAGCTCGATCGACACCCCGTCGCCGAGGGCGACGGCGCGGCGCTCGCCGGGCTCGGTGCGGTAGTCGGAGGTCAGTTCGGACAGAGAGGGCCACAGCCGGCCCGGAGGATTGACCGCCAGATAGCCGGCCCCCGACGCGGCCAGGCCGCCGGCCAGCAGGGCCCGGCGGGTGCGCCGCCCGTCCGCCGCCCGCTTGGCGCGGTGGTCGGCGGAACGGGGCGAGGCGGCGGACCGGCGCGTCTCCAGGATGACGCCGCGGACCAGCCGGCGCAGGCGGACGGCGTCGACGAACGCACGCTCGTGGGCGGGGCTGGCGGCCCGCCACGAACGGAGCGCCGCGGCGTCCTCGCCCGTCATCGCGCCCGAGAGCAGCCGATTGACCCAGGCGAGGCCCTCGTCCCGCAGCATCTCGTCGCGTGCGTCTTGATCGATACCCGTCATCACCCGCATCGGTTGGTATGGGCGAGGCTTGCGCCGAACCGATCCCTCGATTCGTCCTCTATCTATTCTGATGACCATTCTGGAGGCGATACGCGACGCGATGGCGCACCATTTTCTTTGCACCAACGCCTGACGTATTTGGTCGCCTCGTCCAGTTCGCGCTGGATTGTCCTCAGATGTACTCCGTAGCGCCTCGCCAACTCGGCGTGAGGCGTCTCGTCGACCCAGGACGCCTCGAAGATCTCGCGCCGCCGTTGCGGCAGCTGGGCGAGGGCCAGCCGGACCTGCGCGGCCTCCGACCGGGCCTCGGCGATGCGGGCGGGATCGGGCCCCTCGTCGGGGATCTCCATCAGGATATCGATCTCGGAAGCCCCGAGGTGGCGCCGTTCCTTGACCTCGCGGTTCTTGGCGATGTTGATCGCCGTGCGGAAGATGTAGCCGTCGGGATTGCGGATCGGCTCGATGTCGCCCACCCGTTGCAGGCGCAGATAGGTTTCGTGGACGACTTCCCGCGCGGCGTCGGTCGAGCCCAGCCGCCGGCTCAGCCGCCGCACGAACTCGTCGTACCGGCCAAGCAGTCGATGGCGCAGGGCGGCCCAAGTCGTCTCGGACATGCGGATCGGCTCGACAGAGGTTGCGGCGGGACGAAGGGCGGCGTGAGCGGGAAGGCCGGCGCGCCGCATCCGACGAGGCGGAATAATCAACCTATAGTAGAATCATGCTTCCTTTGATTGCAACACCTTACGACCTCGACATCGGTCCGTTGAATTCGACGGGCAGCTGGACCGACAGGTCGTCGGGCAGGGCGCCGGGGATCGGCGGCAGCGGCGCGGCGCGGCGCACCGTATCCACGGCGGCGGCGTCGAGGACGGGCGATCCGGAACTGTGGGCGACCCACACGCCGAGCAGGCGCCCACGCCGGTCCAGTTCGAAGACGAGCTGGACCACGCCGCGCACGCCGGTGCGTTCGGCTTCGTCGGGATAGCGCTTGAAGGGCTGGATATGGGCGAGCAGCCGCCGCTGGTAGTCCGAGCTGATCGTCGAGACGCCCGCCAGCGGCGTGCTGGCGGCGGCCTCGGGCGCGGCCGGCGCGGCCGCCTGCCCTGGGGCCTCCTCGCCGGGGCGGCGGCCGTCCCGGCCGACGGGCTTGGCCGCGGTCGCCTCCTGTCCCTCGGCTGGCGCGGCGCTGGCGGACGAGGTCGCCGGGCTGCTCGGCGCCTGGCCGCGCTCGAAACCCGCCCTGACCAGTTGGACCGACACGGCGCGCGGTTCGCCGTCGCCCGCCGCCGCGCGCAGCGGCGCCGTCGAGGCAGGCGGCAGGTGCAGGACATAGGCCGCGACCCCGCCGTGAACGGCCAGCGAGACCATGACGCTCAGGGCTTGGCGCCGTCCCGAAGGCTGACGCGCAAAGACCGGCAACGAAAACATCGTTGGAACTATCCGCGTTTTCGAGACGTGCCGCCGGAGGTCGAAATCGCGATCTCCACAGGCTCGAGTTTAGCCTAGCACGCGGAATGCGACGATCGCGTGAAGGATGTGTGTCATGCGGCGCGCACGCACGCCGCTTGTCCGCGAGGGTTCAGGGCCGCTTGCGCGACTTGACGTCGACCCGGACCGGGTGCGGCAGGTCGACCGGCGGCGGCTGGTCCAGCGCCAGCCCCTGGACCGCGTCGACGATGGCGCGGTCGCGCTCGCGATCGCCCGTCGAGGCCGCCAGCCGGGCCCTTTGGACGGTCCCGTCGCCGGCGATCTCCAGTTCGAGCATGGCGTCGTAGTCGTCCTTCGAGGTCTTGGGATCGCCGCTCAGGGCTTCCCGGACGCCGTTGCGGATCAGGGTCCTGTAGAAGCGCAGGTCGACCGCGCCGTCGCGGGGGGCCTCGACCACCGCCGCGCCTTCGACCTGAAGGGCGTCGAGCGCCAGGCGCGGGAGGTTGGGGGGCGGGCCGGGCGATTGCTCGGGGACGGACGAGGCCGCCGCCAGGGGATACAGCACGACGCCGCCCTGGCCGTCGAGGCGGGCGGCGAAGCCGGTGCCGGCGAGCAGGCGCCGGAGCGCGGCCTCGGGCGCCAGAAGCCCGCGCGCGCCGGGCGAGCGCGGCGCCGCGCCGGGCGGGCGGTCGTACAGCACCTGCAGGCCGGTGACGGCGGCGAAGGCCTCCATCGCGGCCGGCAAGGGCTGGGGCGGAATGTCGTAGGCGACCGGCCGCGCCTGGGCCGGCGACGCCGCC
>Ga0209243_100087_pt1 | contig 54764 bp, 56 predicted proteins | sample UppTromiDAQMD024_FD_185836 | JGI IMG/M metagenome (GOLD analysis project Ga0209243, IMG submission 185836) | Upper troposphere microbial communities from Maryland, USA - DAQMD-024 (SPAdes) (version 2) | ecosystem: Environmental > Air > Outdoor Air > Unclassified | place: USA: Maryland, Virginia...
CCGCGGCGGGGGCGGGCCCGGTCGGCGCCGGGGCCGGGGCCGGCGCGGCGGGCGCGGCGACGGGCTTGATCGGGAACAGGGTCGGGCCGTAGCGGCCGATCACCACGCCGGCGGCGACGCAGATCAGCCCGAAGACGATGAACAGCCAGAAGACCACGCCGAAGCCACGGCGGCGGCGGGCCCCCGGCGCGTCGACTTGGGCCGCATCGACTGGCGGCGCGCCGATCGGGGGCGGGGCGGACGGGGCGTTGGCGTTCGGCGCGTCGGTCATGGTTCTCGCTGCGGCGTTCAGCGTGTCAGGGCTCTCTTTCCACGAGTTTAAGGAGCGCCGCCTCGTTGGGAAACGGCGCCGCGGCCACAAGTTTGAAATTAAACGCGCGCAGGGGCGCGGCGGCGGCCTCGGAGATGGCCAGGGCGAGGCGTCCCGACAGGTCGCGGCCGGCGAGGCGGCGGGCCACCGCCAGGGCGGCCCTGGGCGAATGGACCAGCACCGCGTCCCAGGCCTCGGGCGTCGCCAGGCTGGTCCAGACGGTCTCGTAGATCGGGCAGGCGCGGACGGCGACGCCGCGGGCGGAAAGGTCGCCGATCAGGTCGCCGGCCGGCTCGCGCGCGCCCAGATGCACCACCGCGCCCTCAGGCGGCGGCCGGCCCGCGATCAGGACCGCCAGGGCGCGGACGTCGCCGTCGGCCGAAACCACCTCGGGGAAACCCGCCGCGCGGGCGGCCTCGGCGGTGGCGTCGCCGACGGCGAAGACGGGCAGATGGCGCTCGTCGGTCAGGGCGGCGAAGGCGGCGACGCCGTTGCGGCTGGTGAAGGCCAGGGCGCCGGCGTCGGCGAGGTCGAGCCGCGCCGGCAGGGCCCGCGTCTGCAGCACCGGGGCGACCACCGCCTCGCGGCCGAGCGCCCGCACCCGGCGGGCGGTCTCGTCGGCGCCCGGCTGGGCCCGGGCGATCCAGATGCGCTGAAGCCTGTTCGGCAAGACGGCCTCCTTCAGGTCTCCGGGAGCAGCAGCCTATCCCCGCCCTCCTCGCGGATCTCGCCGCCGAGGGCGAGGCCGAGCTGGCGCGCGCGCGCCTCGTCGCCCTCGCCGGCCAGGGCCAGGCTCGCCTCGCGGCGGAAGCGTTCGCGCCCGTCGGGGGTCAGGGCCTCGACGACCAGGCGCAGCCCGGCCTGGTCGACCTGGGCGTAGGCGCCGATGGCCGTGCGGCACGAGCCTTCCAGGGCCACCAGGGCTCCGCGCTCGGCGGCGACCGCCAGGGCGGTGGGGTGGTGATGGATGGCCGCCAGCCAGGCGGCGCCGGCGAGGTCGGCCCGGGTCTCGATGGCCAGGGCCCCCTGGCCCGGAGCCGGCGGACAGGCGACGGGATCGAGGACCTCGCGCGGCAGGTGGCCGAGACCGAGCCGCTTCAGGCCCGACAGCGCCAGGAGAATGGCGTCGGCCTCGCCCCGCTCCAGCTTGGCCAGGCGGGTGTCGACATTGCCGCGGGTCATGACGATGTCGAGGTCCGGCCGCCGGGCCAGGGCCTGGGCCTGGCGGCGCAGGCTGGCCGTGCCCAGGCGCGCGCCGGGCGGCAGGGCGTCGAAGCCGGCGTGGTTCACGCTCATGAACGCGTCGCGCGGGTCCTCGCGCTCGGGCGTGGCGGCGATGACCAGGCCCGGCGGCAGCTCGCCCGGCATGTCCTTCAGCGAATGCACCGCGCAATCGATGCGGCCGTCGAGCAGGGCCTCCTCGATCTCCTTGGTGAACAGGCCCTTGCCGCCGATCTCCAGCAGGCGGCGATCCTGGATGCGGTCGCCCGAGGTGGTGATGACCACGATCGGCGCCACGGCGTCGGCGTCCTCCGGCGACGCGCCCAGGGCCAGGGCGATCCGCGCCTGGACCTGGCGGGTCTGGGCCAGGGACAGCTTGGAGCCTCGGGCGCCGATGCGGACCTTGGGGCGGGCGACAGGTTGCTTTGCCACGGGCGGAACGTTACCTCGGAGCGATGGATAAGGCGTACCCGCCTGCTACAGGACCGGCCCCGGCGCCGCAACTTATGACCGAACCGACCGGCCCGCTCACCGTACTCGGCGTCGAGACCAGCTGCGACGAGACCGCCGCCGCCGTGGTCCGCCGCGGCGCGGACGGCCGCGTCGCGGTGCTGTCCTCGGTGATCGCCAGCCAGATCGCCGCCCACGCGCCCTTCGGCGGCGTGGTCCCCGAGATCGCCGCTCGCGCCCATGTCGAGATCATCGACGACATCATCCGCCGGGCGATGGCCGAGGCCGGCCTCGACTTCGGCGGCCTGTCGGGGGTGGCGGCCACCGCCGGCCCCGGCCTGGTCGGCGGGGTGATGGTCGGCCTGTCGGCGGGCAAGGCCATCGCCCTGGCGCGGGGCCTGCCGCTGGTGGCGGTCAACCACCTGGAGGGCCACGCCGTCTCGGCCCGGCTCGGGGCCGACATCGCCTATCCGTTCCTGCTGCTGCTGGTCAGCGGCGGCCATTGCCAGTTGCTCGCCGTCGAGGGCGTCGGCGCCTGCCGCCGGCTGGGCTCGACCATCGACGACGCGGCCGGCGAGGCCTTCGACAAGATCGCCAAGGCCATGGGCCTGCCCTATCCGGGCGGCCCGGCCCTGGAGGCCCTGGCCCAGGGCGGCGACGGCGCGCGCTTTCCCCTGCCCCGCGCCCTGCTCGGCCGCGACGGCTGCGACTTCTCGTTCTCGGGCCTCAAGACCGCCGCCGCCCGCCTCGCCGCCGGCCTGACCGGCGAGCAGGACCGCCGCGACCTCGCCGACGCCGTGCAGGCGGCCATCGCCCGCCAGCTGGCCGACCGCTCGGAGCGGGCGATGGCCGCCTACGCCAGGGCGCGGGAAGGCCAGGACCTGCGCTTCGTGGTCGCCGGCGGCGTCGCCGCCAACAGGACCGTGCGCCGGGTGCTGGAGGAGACCGCCGCCCGGCGGGGCTTCTCGTTCTCGGCCCCGCCGCTGGCCTATTGCACCGACAACGCCGCCATGATCGCCCTGGCCGGGGCCGAACGGCTGGCCGCCGGCCTCACCGACGGCCTCGACGCCGTCGCCCGGCCGCGCTGGCCGCTCGACGAGGCGGCGGCCAAGGCCAATCCCGTCCACATCCCCGGCCGCAAGGGCGCCAAGGCATGAGCCACACCATCACCACCGCCGGCGTCATCGGCGGCGGCGCCTGGGGCACGGCCCTGGCCCAGGTCTGCGCCCGCGCCGGCCTCGCCGTCACCCTGCAGGCGCGCGAGGCCGAGGTGGTCGAGGCCGTCAACGCCCGGCGCGAGAACCCCCTCTTCCTGGCCGGCGTGACGCTGGAGCCGACCGTCCGCGCCACGGCCGACCTGGCCGACCTGGGCTCTTGCGACATCGTCCTGGCCGTGTCGCCGGCCCAGCACCTGCGGGCCGCCCTGACCGCCTTCGCCCCGCACGTCCGCCCCGGCCTGCCGGTCCTGCTCTGCTCCAAGGGCGTCGAGCAGGGCTCGTTGAAGCTGATGACCGAGGTGCTGGCCGAAACCGCGCCCCAGGCCGTCGGCGCGGTGCTGTCGGGGCCGAGCTTCGCCGCCGAGGTGGCCCGGGGCCTGCCGACGGCGGTGACCCTGGCCTGCCCCGACCCGATGCTGGCCCAGGCCCTGGCCGAGGCCGTGGCCACCCCGACCTTCCGCCCCTATCTGGCCGACGACGTCGTCGGGGCCGAGGCCGGCGGCGCGGTCAAGAACGTCCTGGCCATCGCCTGCGGCATCGTCGAGGGCCGCGGCCTGGGCCGCAGCGCTCACGCCGCCGTCATCACCCGCGGCTTCGCCGAAATGACCCGCCTCGCCGTCGCCCTGGGCGGCCGGGCCGAGACGGTGGCCGGCCTGTGCGGCCTGGGCGATCTGGTGCTGACCTGCTCCAGCCCGCAGTCGCGCAACATGAGCGTCGGCCTGGCGCTCGGCCGCGGCGAGACCCTGGAGGCGGCCCTGGCCGGCAAGCTGTCGGTGGCCGAAGGCGTCGCCTCGGCCCCGGCCGTGCGCCAGCTGGCCGGACGGCTCGGCGTCGAGGCGCCGATCTGCGAGGCCGTGGCCGCCACCCTGGCCGGAGAGACCACCGTCGACCAGGCCATCGCCGGCCTGCTGTCGCGGCCCCTGCGCCCTGAACGCTGAACAGAACGCTGAACCGGAGCTCCCATGGCCGCCTTCGCCGTGATCTGCATCGACAAGGAAAACAGCCTGACGCTGCGCGCGGACACGCGCGAGACCCACCTGGCCTATCTGCGCGCCCGGCCCGAGGTCGTGCGGCTGGCCGGGCCGTTCATGGACGCGGCGGGCCAGTCGGTCGGCTCGCTGCTGTTGATCGAGGTCGAGGACCAGGCCGCCGCCGAGGCCTTCGCCGCCGCCGACCCCTACGCCCAGGCCGGCCTGTTCGCCAGCGTCGAGGTCAAGCCGTGGCGGGCGGTGATCGGCCAGCTGCCGTGAATCCCGCCCGGCCCCTGCCCGGCGCCCTTCTCTGCCAGCTGGACGAGATCGCCGAGCCCGGCGCCAAGCCGTTCTACTTCCGCGAGGGCGAGGCGCTGTTCCTCGGCTTCGTCGTCCGCCAGGACGGCCGGGTGCTCGGCTATGTCGACCATTGCCCGCATACCGGCCTGCCCCTGGCCGGGATCACCGGCCGCTACCTGACCCGCGAGCAGGACATGCTGCTGTGCGGCGTGCACGGGGCGCTGTTCCGCATCGCGGACGGCGAATGCCTGGCCGGCCCCTGCGCCGGCCAGAGGCTGACCCCCTGGCCGGTCGAGGTGCGCGAGGCGGCGGTCTACGTCGCCTGAGCCGGGGGCCGGGTCAGGCCGTGCGCGCGAACCGGCCCCGGCCGTACATGCGGTCGCGATCCTCGGGGGTGGCTTCGGCCATGTCGGCGGCTCCGATCGGCGCCAGTTCGGCCATCCTGGCGGCCAGCCGCCCGGCCGCCGGCCGGGCGCGGATCGCCTCGACCCATCGGGCGACGTTCGGCCGGTCCAGCGGCAGCTTCATCGGCGCCAGGTTGTTGAACCAGGGGAAGGTGGCGATGTCGGCGATCCCGTAGTCGTCGCCGCCAAGAAAGGCCTGCCGCGACAGGCGTTGCTCGACGAGGTCGATCAGCCGGATGGCCTCGCTGGTGTAGCGCGCCGTGGCGTAGGCGCTGACCTCGGGCTCGAAGCGGGTGAAGTGGACGTACTGGCCGAACATCGGCCCGACCCCGGTGAGCTGGATCATCAGCCATTGCAGCGCCTCGTACCGGCCGGCCCCCGCCGCCGGCAGGAAGCGGCCGGACTTCTCGGCCAGATAGATGAGGATCGCCCCGGATTCGAACACCGTCAGCGACCCGCCCGGCCCGTCCGGATCGACGATGACCGGGGTTTTGCCGTTGGGATTGATGCGCAGGAACCCGGGCTCGTGCTGCTGACCGCTCCAGACCTTGACGAAATGGAAGCGGTAGTCCGCCTCCAGCTCCTCCAGCATCAGCACGATCTTCAGCACGTTGGGGCTGCCCATGCCGTAAAGGTCGATCATCGCTCCGGTCTCCTGTCGCTCGCCGGTTCAAGCCGGCGCAGCGACAGAGTGGCGCCAAATTCCCGCAGTTCAAGATTATTGAACTGTTGCGCGTCGAACTTTTTCGGACGATCTATGACGCATGAGGCCTTTCGTTCATCCCAAGCGCGACGACGTCACCTTGGCCGGCGTGCTGCACGCCCTGGCCGACCCGGCCCGCATGGGCGTCTTCCGCACCATCGCCGCCCAGACCGACGCCCCGGTCAGCTGCAAGGCCGCGACCCCGGACGACATGCCGCGCAGCACCCGCACGCACCACCTGAGGGTGCTGCGCGAGGCCGGCCTGATCTGTTCGGAAAAGAAGGGCGCGGAGGTGCTGAGCACCGCGCGCCTGGAGGACATCGAGATCCGCTTCCCGGGCCTGCTCGCCGCCATCATGCGGGCGGCGAACAGGTAAGGCGGGAAAGGCTCAGCCGCCCAGATAGGGCGCGACGGCCGGCTCGGCGCCGAAGGCGGCGACTTCTTCGGTCAGGCCCTTGGCGGCCAGGGCGACCAGTTCGCCGCCCTTTTCCGGCGTCGCCTGGATCGGATCGGAGCCCATGCGGCCGTCGGCGAAGCGGGCGCGGAAATCCGACGCCTCGCGGATCGGGCCGGTGGGGGCGATCTGCGGCGCGTAATTCGCCGTCTTGACCGCGTCGGGATAGGCCCACTGGGTCACGGCGATCTCGGACGGGGTGGCGTGGCTGCCGTGGCCAATGGGGAACTGGCGGCGGGCCAGGGCGTCGACGCCGGGCAGGTCCCACCAGTTGCGCAGCTTCAGCGCGTAGCCCAGCGGGCGGCGGGCGAAGCTGGCCTCGGCGTAGAGCTCGGAGAACGCCGCCTCGATGGTGGCGACGTTGCCGCCATGGCCGTTGAGGAAGAAGATCCGCTCGAAGCCGTGGGCCGCCAGCGAGCGGGCCCAGTCGCCGATGGCGGCGATGAAGGTCGAGGGCCGCAGGCTGATGGTGCCGGGAAAGCCCAGATGGTGCTGGGCCATGCCGATGTTGAAGGTCGGCGCGATCAGGATGTCGGCCTCTTTCTGGGCGTGGTGGGCGATGATCTCCGGGCACAGCCAGTCGGTGCCGAGCAGACCCGTCGGGCCGTGCTGCTCGTTGGAGCCGATCGGCACCACCACCGTCTTGGAACGGCCGAGGAAGGCCTCGATTTCGGGCCAGGTGGACAGGTGCAGCAGCATGACTGGAAGCTCCGGCAGAAAACTTGAGCGGAGAGGGCGCGTCGCGCGCTTTCCTCCCGCCAAGCGGCCATACTATTTTCGCGCCGGGCCGATAAGAGAAACATCCACTCAAGCGCAGGAGAGCTCCCCATGGCGCTGCAGTTGAACGACCTCGCTCCCGATTTCACCCAGGATTCCACCGAGGGACCGCTGAACTTCTACGACTGGGCCGGCGACAGCTGGGTGGTGCTGTTCTCGCACCCCAAGGACTTCACCCCCGTCTGCACCACCGAACTGGGCGCGGCGGCCAAGCTGAAACCTGAATTCGACAGGCGCGGCGTCAAGATCATCGGCCTGTCGGTCGACGCCAGCGACAGCCACGCCGGCTGGTCCCGCGACATCGAGGAGACCCAGGGCGCGCGGCTGAACTTTCCGCTGATCGCCGACCACGACCGCAAGGTCTCCGACCTCTATGGCATGATCCACCCCAAGGCGTCCGACACCTTCACCGTCCGCTCGGTGTTCGTCATCGACCCGGCCCGCAAGGTGCGCCTGACCCTGACCTATCCGGCCTCGACCGGGCGCAACTTCGACGAGATCCTCCGCGTCGTCGACTCCATCCAGCTGACCGACAAGCACAAGGTGGCGACGCCGGTGAACTGGAAGCACGGCGAGGACGTCATCATCGTCCCGTCGGTGTCGAACGAGGCGGCCAAGGCGCTGTTCCCCGCCGGCTGGGACGAGAAGAAGCCCTATCTGCGCTACGTCAAGCAGCCGGGCTGACGCCGACGGCGCGCCGGCCCGGCGTCGGCGCGCACTTTCCCGATTGGTCTTCTTGCGCCGCAGGCCCGGCTTCGCATACTCCCGCCGACAAAGAGAGGCGGGAGGTCGATATGAGCCAAGAGAACGAGGTGTTTCCGGTTCCCGAGGCCTGGGCCGCGCGGGCGCACATGAACGCCGCCGGCTACGAGGCCGCCGTCGCCCGCGTCGAGGCCGACCCGGACGGCTACTGGCGCGACCTCGCCGGCCGCCTCGACTGGATCAAGCCGTTCTCGGCGGTCAAGGACGTCTCGTTCGACCGCGAGGACTTCCGCATCCGCTGGTACGCCGACGGCGTGCTGAACGCCTCGGCCAACTGCCTGGACCGCCACCTGCCGCACCGGGCGAACGACGTGGCGATCATCTGGGAGGGCGACGACCCGTCCCAGTCGCGCAGGATCACCTACGCCGAGGCCCACGCCGAGACCTGCCGCATGGCCAACGTGCTCAAGGCGCGCGGGGTCCGGAAAGGCGACCGGGTGACCATCTACCTGCCGATGATCCCCGAGGCGGCCTACGCCATGCTGGCCTGCGCCCGCATCGGCGCGGTGCATTCGGTGGTGTTCGGCGGCTTCGCCCCGGACTCCATCGCCGGCCGGGTGCAGGATTGCGGCTCGCGGTTCGTCATCACCGCCGACGAGGGCCTGCGCGGCGGCAAGATCGTCCCGCTGAAGGCCAATGTCGACGAGGCGATGAAGCAGTGCCCGGACGTCGAGACCGTGCTGGTCGTCCGCCGCACCGGCGCGGCCGTGCCGATGACCCCCGGTCGCGACGTCGCCTATGACGAGGCCCGCGCCCAGGTCCCGGCCGACTGCCCGCCCGAACCCATGGGGGCCGAGGACCCGCTGTTCATCCTCTACACCTCCGGCTCGACCGGAAAGCCCAAGGGCGTGCTGCACACCACCGGCGGCTATCTGGCCTGGGCGGCCTGGACGCACGAGACGGTGTTCGACTACCGCGCCGGCGAGGTGTTCTGGTGCACGGCCGACGTCGGCTGGGTCACCGGCCACAGCTATATCGTCTACGGCCCGCTGGCCAACGGCGCCACCACCCTGATCTTCGAGGGCGTGCCCAACTATCCGACCACCTCGCGGTTCTGGGAGGTGATCGACAAGCACCGGGTCGAGATCTTCTACACCGCCCCCACCGCCCTGCGGGCCCTGATGCGCGAGGGCGACGCGCCGGTGAAGACGACCTCGCGCGCGTCGCTGCGCCTGCTGGGCAGCGTCGGCGAGCCGATCAATCCCGAGGCCTGGCTGTGGTACCACCGGGTCGTCGGCGACGGCCGCTGCCCGATCGTCGACACCTGGTGGCAGACCGAGACCGGCGGGGCGCTGATGACGCCCCTGCCCGGCGCCCACGCCCTCAAGCCCGGTTCGGCCGCCATGCCCCTGCCCGGCGTCAAGCCGCAGATCGTCGACGCCGAGGGCCGGCCGCTGGAGGGCGCCGCCGAGGGCAACCTGTGCCTGACCGACAGCTGGCCGGGCCAGATGCGCACGGTCTATGGCGACCACGAGCGCTTCGTGACCACCTACTTCACCACCTACCCCGGCAAGTACTTCACCGGCGACGGCTGCCGCCGCGACGCCGACGGCTATTACTGGATCACCGGCCGGGTCGACGACGTCATCAACGTCTCCGGCCACCGCCTGGGCACGGCCGAGATCGAGAGCGCCCTGGTCGCCCACCACGCCGTGGCCGAGGCCGCCGTGGTCGGCTTCCCGCACGACATCAAGGGCCAGGGCATCTACGCCTATGTCACCCTCAAGGCCGACCAGACCCCCAGCGACGCCCTGCGCGCCGAGCTGATCAAATGGGTGCGGGCCGAGATCGGCCCGTTCGCCGCGCCGGACGTCATCCAGTGGGCGCCGGGCCTGCCCAAGACCCGCTCGGGCAAGATCATGCGCCGCATCCTGCGCAAGGTGGCCGAGAACGAGCTGTCCAGCCTGGGCGACACCTCGACCCTGGCCGACCCCTCGGTGGTCGACGACCTGGTGAGGAACCGCGCCTCGGCCTGAGGCGGCGTGAAGCCTGGCGGGCCTAGCCGGCCAGGCAGACCACCTGGGCCACCCGCAGGTCGCGACGCAGGCCGTCGGCGACGCGGCCGTAATTGTCGGTGGTGATCGCCTCGCCGACCGCGAAGGGCGCGGCCTTGGCGGCGGCCAGGGCCTCGGTCAGGGCGGCGGGCGTGGTGGTGTAGATGCGGCCGCGACGGGGCGACTCGGCGATGGTCACCCCCACCACCCGGCCGCCGGCGTCCAGGGCCGGGGCGCCGCTGAGGCCTGCCAGCCCGCCTTCCAGCCGGTCGGTGCGGCCGACCTCGGCCCAGGCCAGCACGGGCTGGGCCCGCGCTCCGCGGCCGCGCGCCCGCAAGGTGGTCTCGCCCAGCAGGCGCGAGGCCGCCTCGCCCGGACCGCCCTGGGGAAAGCCGGGATGGAAAGCCCGGTCTCCCCGCCGCGGACCGGGGCCGCCGGCCAGCGGCAGGGCGGCCGACCCGCCCTCGGTGGCCAGGATGGCGACGTCGCCGCGCACGGCGGTCGAGACCTTGACCCGGGCCGCCACCCCGCGCCCGTCGGCGACGATGATGGCGGTGCGCGCGCAGCCGTCGATCACGTGCCGTGCGGTCAGCCACAGGCCGTGCTCGCCCAGGGAGAACGCCGTCCCGGCGTTGGTCTCCACCTGGCCGGGAACCTCCAGCACCTTGGCCGGCGCGAACGGCGAGCCGGGCGAGATCGGCACGTCCTTCTCCCCCGGCACCGGCGGCGGGGCCGGCGGGGCGTCGGCCCGCTCCTGCCGGCCGCTGGCGGCGATCCACAGGGCGGCGACCACCGCCGCATAGACCGACCAGTCGGGGAGCTTGGGGAACTGCATGCGCCGATCCCCCGCGCCCGCCCTCAGCCGGCCACGGCGGCGGCCAGGATCACCGCCACGGCCAGCTTGGCCGCGACCAGCAGGGCGGCGGCGGCGACCTCGCCCTCGCGGATGCGCTGGGGCAGGCCGCGCAGCAGCATGTCGGTGAGCCGGTAGGTCAGCAGCTGCAGGACGATGGTCGCCGCGCCCCAGACGGTGATCTCGACCACCGTGGTCGAGGCGGCCAGCGACATCGCCAAGGGGATGGCCAACCCGACCATGACCCCGCCGAACGACACCGCCGCGGCGGCGTTGCCCTCGCGGATGTGCTGGATCTCCTTGTGCGGCGTCAGAAGGGCGTAGGCCGTCACCCCGACGAACAGCATGAACACGGTGACCACCACGTGCAGCAGGGTGATCGGGAAGCCGTGGGCGAAGGCCTGGACCTCGGGCGAGGCGATCGCCTGGACTTGGGAAGGCATCTCGGGTCTCGCCGTACGGTTAAGGGAGCTGGCGTCCGGTTTATCGCCACCGCGCCGACGCCGCGCAAGCGGCTGTCTCGCGATCAGGCCGGCGCGGACGCGGCCTGGTCGGCCTTGCGCCGGGCGCTGGCGCGGATCTTCTCGCTCTCGGACTTGAGCTGGCCGCAGGCGGCCAGGATGTCGCGGCCGCGCGGGGTGCGGATCGGGCTGGCGTAACCGGCCTTGTTCACCACCGCCGCGAACGCCTCGATGGTCGCCCAGTCCGAGCACTCGTAAGGGCTGCCCGGCCACGGATTGAACGGGATCAGGTTGATCTTGGCCGGCACGCCCTTGACCAGGTTGACCAGGGCGCGGGCGTCGGCCGGGCTGTCGTTGACGCCCTTGAGCATGACGTATTCGAACGTCACCCGCCGGGCGTTGGACAGGCCTGGATAGGCCTTGATGCCCGCCATCAGCTCGGCGATCGGGTATTTCCTGTTCAACGGCACCAGCTTGTCGCGCAGCGCGTCGTTGGTGGCGTGCAGCGAGATAGCCAGCATGGCCTGGGTGCGCTCGCCCAGGGCCTTCAGCTCCGGCACGACGCCGCTGGTCGAGACGGTGATCCGCCGCCGCGACAGGGCGACGCCCTCGTTGTCGGAGATGATGTCCATGGCGTCGGCCACGGCGTCGAGATTGTACAGCGGCTCGCCCATGCCCATGAACACGACGTTCGACAGGCGGCGGTCCTCGCGGTCGGACGGCCATTCGCCCAGATCGTCCTTGGCGACCTGCACCTGGGCGACGATCTCGGCGGCGGTCAGGTTGCGCACCAGGGGCTGGGTGCCGGTGTGGCAGAAGGTGCAGTTGAGCGTGCAGCCGACCTGGCTCGACACGCACAGCGCCCCGGCCCGGCCGACGTCGGGGATGTAGACCGTCTCGACCTCGACCCCCGGGGCCATGCGGATCAGCCACTTGCGGGTGCCGTCGCGGCTGACCTGGCGCTCGACCACTTCGGGCCGGGCGACCACGAACTGTTCGGCCAGCCTGGCGCGGGTGTCCTTGGCCACGTCGGTCATGCCGTCGAAGGTCGTCACCCCGGCATGGTGGATCCAGCGCCAGATCTGGCTGGTGCGCATCCGCGCCTTTTCGGGCGGACAGGCGCCGCTGTCGACCAGGGCCGCCTGCAGCTTGGCGCGGGTCAGGCCGGCCAGGTTCTGCAGCGGCGCGGGCGCCGGCGCTGCGTCCGAAGCCGCGCGCGAAAGATCGAGGGTGACGCCCAAGACCGGGTTTCCTTAAGGAGCGTGAAGGCGGTGCTCATAGCAGATATGGGCGGCCTCCGCAAAAAGGCGCCAAGAAAGCCGCCGCCCGCGTCCCCTCTCCCGTGGGGAGAGGGGTTTCTAGAACGCCTCCGACACGATGGTCCCGTCGGCCAGCAGGGCCGCGCGCTTCATGCCTTGCGAGACGAACGGCATGGCGACATCGCCATCGACGTCGACCGCGATCAGGCCGCCGTCGCCGCCCAGGGCGGCGATCTCGTCCAGCGGCCCCTGCGCCGCCTCGGCCAGGGCCTGGCCGCCCCAACGCATGCGGTGGGCCACCTGCACGGCGGCGGCGACGCGGATGAAGTATTCGCCCTGGCCGGTGCAGGACACGGCGCAGCGGCCGTCGGCCCAGGCGCCGGCGGCGATGATCGGACTGTCGCCCACCCGGCCGGGCAGCTTGAAGAACACCCCGCCGGTCGAGGTCGCCGCCGCCAGGCGTCCCTGGTCGTCGCGCACCACGCAGCCGACGGTGCCGTGGGCCAGCATCCCTGGCGGCAGGTTGGATTCGCCCTGGCCGGCGTGGGTGAACCAGGCCGCGTCGTCCTGGATCGGGGCCATGCCGTGGGCCTGGGCGAAGGCGGCGGCGCCCTCGCCCGCCAGCATGACGTGCGGCGTGCGCTCCATCACCGCGCGGGCGATGGCGATCGGGCTCTGATACCCCTGCAGGGCGGCGACCGAACCGGCCTTGCCGCTGGCCCCGTCCATCAGGCAGGCGTCCAGCTCGTAGCGGCCGACGGTGTTGGGCGAGGCGCCCCGCCCGGCGACATAGAGGCCCGACAGCTCCAGGGCCGCCACGGTCTCGACCGCCACGTCCAGGGCCGGGGCGCCGGCGCGCAGCCGCTCGCGCCCCGCCTCGATCAGCGTGCGCATATGGGCGATCTCGCGGCCGTAGTCGCGGCCGCGCTTGGCTCCGGCGCCGCCGTGCAGCGCCATGGCGACAGTTTTCGCGGTCATGCTCCAACCTCGTCTTTTCGCGGGCGAGCGCTTGGGCTAGCGTCGCTTTCGAACAATCGTTTGGAAAAGGAAACGTCCATGAAGGCCATGCTCAGCAAAAGCGTCGGGGGCCCGGAAACCCTCGCGGTCGAGGATCGCCCCGATCCGGCGCCGGGCGCCGGCGAGGTGCTGCTGTCGGTGAAGGCCTGCGGCGTCAACTATCCCGACGTCCTCATGATCCAGGACCTGTATCAGTTCAAGCCCGAGCGGCCGTTTTCGCCGGGCGGCGAGGTCTCGGGCGTGATCGAGGCCCTGGGCGAGGGCGTCACCCATCTGAAGGTCGGCCAGCGGGTGATCGGCTCGACCGGCTGGGGCGGCATGGCCGAGAAGCTCAACGTCGCCGCCGCCCGGGTGATCCCCATTCCCGACCAGATGCCGTTCGACGAGGCCGCCGCCTTCATCATGACCTACGGCACCTCGCACTATGCCTTGAAGCAGCGGGCGGCGCTGAAGCCGGGCGAGACCCTCTTGGTGCTGGGCGCGGCCGGCGGCGTCGGCCTGGCGGCGGTGGAGCTGGGCAAGGCCGCCGGCGCGCGGGTGATCGCCGCCGCCTCGACCCAGGAGAAGGTCGACCTGGCGATCAGGCACGGCGCCGACGCCGGCGTGGTCTATCCGGCCGGCCCGTTCGACAAGGACGGGGCCAAGGCCCTGGCCGGCCTGTTCAAGGAGGCCTGCGGCCCCGACGGCGCCGACGTGATCTACGACGCGGTCGGCGGCGACTACGCCGAGGCGGCCCTGCGCTCGATCGCCTGGGAAGGCCGTTTCCTGGTCATCGGCTTCCCGGCCGGCATCCCGAAGATCCCGCTGAACCTGACCCTGCTCAAGGGCTGCCAGATCGTCGGCGTGTTCTGGGGCGCCTTCACCGCCCGCGACCCCAAGGCCAACCAGGAGAACATCCGCGAGCTGATGGAGCTCTATGTCGCCGGCAAGATCCGCCCGCACGTCTCCGAACGCTTCCCGCTGGCCAAGGCCGGCGACGCCATCGCCTGGCTCGGCAGCCGCAAGGCCATGGGCAAGGTCGTGGTGACGATGGACTGAATGCAAAAGCCCTCCCCCTCGATAGGGGAGGGTTGGGCGGGGGTGCGCGCGGGACGGCTCGGAGAAAGCCCACGGAGGCGTCGCCGGTCTTCAAACGCGGAAGAGCGCTTTGCGCTCACCCCCATCCCCGACCCTTCCCCCATCGAGGGGAAGGGAGAACGCGGGATCAGCCTTCCGCCAGGTCGTCCGGCAGGCCGATCATGTGGAAGCCGGCGTCGACGTGGACGATTTCGCCCGTGGTCGAGCGGCCGAGGTCCGACAGCAGCCACAGCGCCGCGCCGGCGACGCCTTCCATCGAGGTGTCTTCCTTCAGGGCGCTGAACGCGCGGCCCTGGGCGATCATGCCGCGGCCGCCGGAGATGCCGGCCAGCGACAGGGTGCGCATGGCCCCGGCCGAGATGGCGTTGACGCGGATGCCGCGCGGGCCGAGGTCGCGGGCGACGTAGCGGGTCGCCGCCTCCAGCGCCGCCTTGGCCACGCCCATGGTGTTGTAGTTGGGGATCACCCGCTCGGAGCCGAGATAGGTCATCGAGATCATCGAGCCGCCGTTGGGCATCAGCCTGGCCGAGCGGCGGGCCACGTCGACGAAGCTGTAGGCCGAGATGTTCATGGCCAGCAGGAAGCCGTCGCGGCTGGTGTTGTCGACGAACGAGCCCTTGAGCTCGTCCTTGTTGGCGAAGGCGATCGAGTGGACCACGAAATCGAGCGTGCCCAGGGACTTCTCGATTTCGGCGAAGGCGGCGTCCATCGAGGCGTCGTCGGTGACGTCGGCCGGGATCAGCGTCTTGACGCCGATGGCCTCGGCCAGCGGCCGCACCCGGCGCTCCAGCGCCTCGCCCTGGTAGGTGAAGGCCATCTCGGCGCCCTGGGCCGCCAGTTGCGAGGCGATGCCGTAGGCGATGGAGTGATGGTTGGCGACGCCCATGACGAGGCCCTTCTTGCCCCGCATCAGGTCGCCCTTCGGAAACGCGCTTTCGTCGGCCATGTGTCGCCGGCTCCCCTTGGTGGGTTCGTGGTTGTCTTCCCAGACCTTGTGACCGGCGGCGGGGCGCAGGGCAACCCCGGCCGCCGTTCCGCCGGGCGGCCTCAGCCGTCGTGGCGGCTCATCACCAGGCAGGCGTTGGTGCCGCCGAAGCCGAAGCTGTTGGACATGACGTTGCGCAGTTCGACGTCCCTGCGCGCGCGCAGGATCGGCAGGTCGGCGAAGGCCGGGTCGAGGGTCTCGATGTGGGCGCTCTCGGCGGCGAAGCCGTTGTTGAGCATCAACAGGCAGTAGATCGCCTCCTGCGCGCCGGCCGCGCCCAGGCTGTGCCCGGTCAGCGACTTGGTCGACGAGATCAGCGGGGCCTTGTCGCCGAACACCTGGCGCACGGCCTCCATCTCCTTGAGGTCGCCCACCGGCGTCGAGGTGCCGTGCGGATTGAGATAGTCGATCGGGCCGTCGACGGTCTGCATGGCCAGCCTCATGCAGCGCGTCGCGCCCTCGCCCGAGGGAGCGACCATGTCATAGCCGTCGGAATTGGCGGCGTAGCCGGTGATCTCGGCGTAGATCTTGGCCCCGCGCGCCTTGGCGCGCTCCAGGTCCTCGACCACCACGATCCCGGCGCCGCCGGCGATGACGAAGCCGTCGCGGTCCTTGTCGTAGGCGCGGCTGGCCACGGCGGGGGTGTCGTTGAAGTTGCTCGACATGGCGCCCATGGCGTCGAACATGTTCGACAGGCTCCAGTCCAGCTCCTCGCAGCCGCCGGCGAAGACGACGTCCTGCTTGCCCAGCATGATCTGCTCGGCGGCCGCGCCGATGCAGTGGGCCGAGGTCGAACAGGCCGAGGTGATCGAATAGTTGACCCCCTTGATCTCGAACCAGGTCGACAGCACCGCCGAGGGGCCGCTGCTCATCGCCTTGGGCACCGCGAACGGCCCGATGCGTTTGGGGCCCTTCTCGCGGGTGATGTCGGCGGCGGCGACGATGGCGCGGGTCGAGGGCCCGCCCGAGCCGACGATCAGGCCGGTGCGCTCGTGCGAGATCTCGGCCTCGGTCAGGCCGGAATCGGCGATGGCCTGCTCCATGGCGATGTGGGCGTAGGCCGTGCCCGGAGCCAGGAACCGCGCGGCGCGGCGGTCGACCATCGACTCCCAGTCGATATGGGGCGCGGCGTGCACACGGCAGCGGAAGCCCAGTTCGGCGTATTCCGGCGCGGCGACCACGCCCGAGCGGGCGTCGCGCAAGGAGGCCAGCACCTCGTTGGCGCTATTGCCGATCGACGAGACGATGCCGATCCCGGTGACTGCGACGCGGCGCATGGGCGTGTTCTCCCCTCGTCCGGTCAGACCAGATCCTTGGCGTCGAACAATCCGACGCGAAGATCGTGCGCTTCATAGATAGGCTTGCCGTCGGCTTCCAGCACCCCGTCGCCGATGCCCATCACGAGTTTGCGCATGATCACGCGCTTGAGGTCGATCCGGTAGACCAGCTTCTTGACGGTCGGCGTCACCTGGCCGGTGAACTTGACCTCGCCGACGCCCAGCGCCCTGCCCTTGCCCGGGGCGCCGGACCAGCCGAGGAAGAAGCCGACCAGCTGCCACATGGCGTCCAGGCCCAGGCAGCCGGGCATCACCGGGTCGCCGATGAAGTGGCACTGGAAGAACCACTGGGACGGGTCGATGTCGAACTCGGCCTCGATGAGGCCCTTGCCGTGCTTGCCGCCGCTGGAGGCGATCTTGGTGATGCGGTCCATCATCAGCATCGGCGGCGCCGGCAGCTGGGCGTTGCCCGAGCCGAACAGGTCGCCGCGGCCGCAGGCGAGCAGGTCTTCGAGGTCGTAATGGTCTTTCTGGACGGCGGTCATGCCGGACGCGTTCCTGGACTTTAGGGGCGCTCGCGCTAGCGGATCGCCGTTTGTGTTGGCGTGGGGTTAGCATAAGCGGCGGCCGCGCCTCAACTCCGAGGGGGAAACGGCCGGGCCGCACCGTCGTTCGCCCCCTGCGGCGATCGGCGGCAGGGAGCCCGCCGACGGCCACGAACGATCAACGGCACTGGGGCGTCTCGACCACACCCCAAAGATCGACTTCCTTGGCCCAGCCGGCGGCGCCGCCAGCGCGAATCTTGCACCAGCCCTTGTCGCAGCGGTCGAGGCCGGCCAGGGCGCGCGAACGCAGATAGGCGGTCACCTTGGCCTCGTCGCGGGGCTTTCGGCGGATCGGCATGTCGCCGTCCTGCATGCGGATGACCATCCGCCGCCCGTCGGTGGTGCGCTTGTGCACCCAGGCCAGGCCCCCTTCGGGATCGCAGATGCGCCGCCAGTCGCTGGTCTCGGCCACCACCTGCACCGGCAGGCCCTTGGCGTGGTAGACCCACAGGGCCTTGTAGTCGTCGCCGGGGCCGGCGCGGGCGTTGACCTCGTCGAACTTGAGCGAGACGTAGCGGGGCACCGGCAGGCCGGACGGCGTCGGCCGATCGCCCTTGTCGTCCGCCGCGGCCAGCATCAGCCCCGCGCCCAGCGCCAGCAGCACCTGCACCGTTCGCGCCGCCGCCTTCCGCCCCATGAATTCTTCGCCTCGCTCGTCCGGTCTTCCCTTACGGCCAGCCTTGGCCGTCGCGGGACCCTTTGCTACAGGTGCGGGGACACATAGCCGCGTTCTCACGACTCCCAGCCGCCGCAACCCCCTTTTCAGACCTGCACATGGCCGTCCGCAAGCCGAAAGTCATCGTCACCCGCAAGCTTCCGGATCCGGTCGAAACGCGGATGCGCGAGCTGTTCGACACCGAGCTCAACCTCACGGACGAGCCGATGGGCCACGACGCCCTGGTCGACGCCGTCGGCCGGGCCGACGTCCTGGTGCCGACCATCACCGACCGCATCGACTCCAAGGTGCTGACCCGCGCCGGCGAGACCCTGAAGCTGATCGCCAACTTCGGGGCGGGGGTGGACAATGTCGACGTGGCCACGGCCAACGCCCGCGGGATCATCGTCACCAACACCCCCGGCGTCCTGACCGAGGACACCGCCGACATGACCATGGCGCTGATCATGGCCTCGGCCCGCCGCCTGGTCGAAGGCGCCAACGTCGTGCAGGCCGGCGGCTTCCAGGGCTGGTCGCCGACCTGGATGCTCGGCCGCCGCATCTGGGGCAAGCGCCTGGGCATCGTCGGCATGGGCCGCATCGGCCAGGCGGTCGCCCGCCGGGCCAAGGCCTTCGGCCTGTCGATCCACTATCACAACCGCAAGCCGGTCAGCCCGCGCATCGAGGAAGAGCTGGGGGCGACCTACTGGGAGAGCCTCGACCAGATGCTCGCCCGTATGGACATCGTCAGCATCAACTGCCCGCACACCCCGGCCACCTACCACCTGTTGTCGGCGCGGCGGCTGCGGCTGCTGCAGAGCCAGGCGATCGTGGTCAACACCGCCCGCGGCGAGATCATCGACGAGGCGGCCCTGGCCAACATGCTGGCGCGGGGCGAGATCGCCGGGGCCGGCCTCGACGTCTTCGAGCACGAGCCGTCGATCAATCCCAAGCTGCTCAAGCTGCCCAACGTGGTGCTGCTGCCGCACATGGGCTCGGCCACGGTCGAGGGCCGCATCGACATGGGCGAGAAGGTCATCATCAACATCAAGACGTTCATGGACGGCCACCGGCCGCCCGACCGCGTCATCCCGGCGATGCTCTGACACGCGCTTGACGCGAGACGTCCCGATCGCTCATCCTTAGGGAGAACGACGCGGGGGCGGACGTGATTTCACGCAGGACTGTGCTGGCCGCCGCCGCGCTCGCGCCCCTCGCGCCCGGCCTCGCCCAGGCGGACGCGGCGCCCGTCCCGCCGAGCCTCGACGACCTTCTGCGTCCGCCGCTCCTCCGCGACGCGGCCCTGTCGCCCGACGGCCGGCGCGTGGCCATGCTGGCGGCGGATCGGGTGCTGTTGTTCGACGCCGACGCCCCCGACGCCCCGCCCGCCGCCCTGTCGCTCGGCGCGCTCGACCAGGTGCGCTGGGCCAACGCCGAGCGGCTGTTGCTGTGGCGCACCGTCGGCAAGGGCGGCCAGCGGCGCAGCGAGGTCTCCACCGTCGATCTGGCCGGCGGCGACCCGCGGCCGCTGTCGCCGCCGCCGCCTCTGACCGACCCCGCCCTCGCCGATCCGCTGCCGGACGAGCCCGGCGCGGTGCTGATGCAGGCCTTCGACCCCGACGCCGTCCGGCTGTGCCTGGCGCGCGTCGATCTCGCCAGCGGAACCTGGACGCGGACCGAGGAAGGCGAGGCGACGACGCTCGGCTGGACGATCCGGGCGGGCGCGCCGGTGCTGCGCCTCGACGGGGCCGAGACCGACGGCGGCCTGCGCCTGTTCGCCAAGCCGCCCGGCGCGGCGGGCTGGACCTTCCTGCGCGAGACGCGACTCAACGACCAGGGCGCCAAGGACTTCGAACTGGCGGCCATGACCGGCCGGCCGGGCGTGGCCCTGGTCGTCCATCGCGGCGAGACCGACGAGACCTGCGCCGTTCGCCGTTTCGACCTCAGGCGCGGCGTCTTCGGCCAGGCCGTCGCCCAGCATCCCGGCCGCGACGTCGAGGCCGCCTTCGTCGATCAGCGCGGCCGCTATGTCGGCGCCCGTTTTCGCCAGGACCGTGGCGACTATCTGTTCCCGGACAGGTCCGCCGCCGCCGACTTCCGCGCCCTGCAGGCCGCCGCCGGCCCCGACCTCGACGTCGAGCTGCTCGACGCCGGTCCCGACGGCGGCGTCTGGCTGGGCCTCGTCCGCGGCCCGCAGGCGCCGGGCGACCACCATCTCTATCACCGGGCGAGCCGGCGGCTCAGCCGGCTGGGCGCCGCCCGCCCCTGGCTGGCGCCGGGAAGCCTGGCGCGGGTCGAGCCCCTCACGGTCGCCGCGCGCGACGGGGCCCGTCTCGACGCCTATCTGACCCGGCCCCTGGCCCCGGGGCCGCGACCGCTGGCGGTGCTGCCGCACGGCGGGCCCGAGCTGCGCGACAGCCTGGGTTTCGACCTGATGGCCCAGGCCTTGGCCGCGCAGGGCTGGCTGGTGCTGCAGGTCAATTTCCGCGGCTCCGGCGGCTATGGCCGCCGCTTCGCCGAGGCCGGCCGCCGGCGCTGGGGCGGCCGCATGCAGGAAGACGTCGAGGACGCCGTCGCCCAGGTGGTCGCCGCCGGCCGCGTGGCGGCGGGACGCATCGCCATCTGCGGCGCCAGCTACGGCGGCTACGCCGCCCTGATGGGGGCGGTGCGGCGGCCCGAGCTCTACCGCGCCGTGGTCTCCATCGCCGGGCCGACCGACCTGATCCGCCTGCTCGACCACGCCCGCGACGCCGAGGGCGAGACCTCGGCGGCCTACGGCTACCTCAAGGCCACCATCGGCGATCCGGACACCGACCGCGAGGCCCTGGCCGCGGCCTCGCCGCACCTGCACGCCGAGGCCGTGGCCGCGCCGGTGCTGCTGCTGCACGGCCGCCGCGACACGGTGGTGCCGCCGGGCCAGTCGCGCATGATGGCCGCCGCCCTGCGCAAGGCCGGCAAGACCGTCGCCCACAGCGAGTTCGGCGCGGGCCACCACGGCTGGGACCGCGAGGTGTGGGGAACCATCCTCTCACGGACCATCGAGCACCTGAGGCCGGCCCTGGACGGTTGAGCGGGGCCTCCCCTCTTACAGCTTGCCTCAACCGCCGCCGCAGACCGGGCAGGCCGGGTCGGCCCCGACGCGGACCGTGCGGCTCTCGGCGGCCAGGGCGTCGTAGATCAGCAGCCGCCCGGTCAGCGGCTCGCCGGCCCCGGCGACGATCTTCACCGCCTCGAGCGCCATCATCGCGCCGATCACCCCGGCCAGGGCCCCGACCACGCCGACCACGGCGCAGGTCTCGGCGTCGGGCGGGATCTCGGGCGTCAGGCAGCGATAGCAGGGCCGGCCGGCGAACACCCCCACCTGGCCGGTCCAGCGGCCCAGGGCGCCGGAGACCAGGGTCCTGCCCTCGGCGACGCAGGCGTCGGCGACCGCGAAGCGGGTGGCGAAGTCGTCGGTTCCGTCGAGGACGAGGTCGTAGCCGCGCACCAGCTCGCGGGCGTTGGCGGCGTCGACGGCGAAGGCGTGGGCCACCGTCTCGACGTGCGGATTCAGGGCCGACAGCCGGCGGGCGGCGGCGGCGGTCTTGGCCGCGCCGACGTCGGCCGAACCGTAGAGGACCTGACGCTGGAGGTTGGACAGCGACACCACGTCGGGATCGACCAGGCCCAGCGTCCCGACGCCGGCCGCCGCCAGGTACAGCGCCGCCGGCGCGCCGAGGCCGCCGGCCCCGACCATCAGCACCCGCGCCCGCTTCAGCGCCTGCTGGCCCGGCCCGCCGATCTCGCGCAGCACGAGGTGGCGGGCGTAGCGTTCGACCTCTTCGTCAGAAAACATGGCGACCTCCGTCCCCGCGCTAGCCCGGCCGGGCGGCGATGACGAGCAAAACTTGAACCTTCGCCCCGCACGGGCCAAATGCGGGCCATGAGCAATCCCAATTTCCCCGACTGGCACGGAACCACGATCCTGGCGGTGCGCAAGGACGGCGCGACCGTCATCGCCGGCGACGGCCAGGTGTCGATGGGCCCGACCATCGTCAAGGGCGCCGCCAAGAAGGTGCGCCGCCTGGCCGGCGGCAAGGTGGTGGCCGGCTTCGCCGGCGCCACCGCCGACGCCTTCACCCTGATCGAGCGGCTGGAGACCAAGCTGGAGCAGTATCCGGCCCAGCTGGCCCGCGCCTGCGTCGACCTGGCCAAGGACTGGCGCACCGACCGCTACCTGCGGCGGCTGGAGGCCATGCTGCTGGTCGCCGACGCCGGGGCCATCTACACCGTGACCGGGGTCGGCGACGTGCTGGAGCCCGACGCCACGAGCGGCGGCTCGGTCGCGGCCATCGGCTCGGGCGGCAACTACGCCCTGGCCGCGGCCCTGGCCCTGATCGACACCGACCTGCCGGCCGAGGCCATCGCCCGCAAGGCCATGGCCATCGCCGCCGGCATCTGCGTCTACACCAACGGCTCGCTGACGGTCGAGGTCCTTTGACCGCCCGCGCCCAGACCTAAAATCGAAACCGTCATGACCGAATTTTCCCCCCGCGAGATCGTCTCCGAACTCGACCGCTTCATCGTCGGCCACGCCGAGGCCAAGCGCGCCGTCGCCGTCGCCCTGCGCAACCGCTGGCGCCGCCAGCGCCTGCCCGACGACCTGCGCGACGAGGTCACGCCCAAGAACATCCTGATGATCGGCCCCACGGGCGTCGGCAAGACCGAGATCGCCCGCCGCCTGGCCAGGCTGGCCCAGGCGCCGTTCCTCAAGGTCGAGGCCACCAAGTTCACCGAGGTCGGCTATGTCGGCCGCGACGTCGACCAGATTATGCGCGACCTGGTGGAATCGGCCGTCGTCATGGTGCGCGACAAGCGGCGGGCCGGCGTGCGCGCCCGCGCCGAGGAGGCCGCCGAGAACCGCATCCTCGACGCCCTGGTCGGCCCCGGCGCCGGGCCGGCCACGCGCGAGAGCTTCCGCGCCAAGCTGCGCGCCGGCGATCTCGACGACAAGGAGATCGAGCTGACCCTGGCCGACAACGCCTCGTCGTTCCCAGGGTTCGAGATTCCCGGACAACCGGGCGGCTCGGTGGGCGTGCTCAACCTGTCCGACATGATGAGCAAGGCGTTCGGCGGCCGCACCAAGGCGCACAAGACCACCGTCGCCGCCGCCTGGACGCCGCTGATCGCCGAGGAAGGCGACAAGCTGGTCGACCAGGAGGCCCTGACCCAGGAGGCCATCGCCCTGGCCGAAAACGCCGGCATCGTGTTCATCGACGAGATCGACAAGGTCGCCTCGCGCTCGGAACGCTCGGGCGCCGACGTCAGCCGCGAGGGCGTCCAGCGCGACCTCCTGCCCCTGATCGAGGGCGCCACGGTCTCGACCAAGTACGGGCCGGTGAAGTCGGACCACGTGCTGTTCATCGCCTCGGGCGCGTTCCATGTCGCCAAGCCGTCGGACCTGTTGCCCGAGCTGCAGGGCCGCCTGCCGATCCGCGTCGAGCTGAAGGCCCTGACCCGCGACGACTTCCGTCGCATCCTCACCGAGCCCGAGGCCAACCTGATCCGCCAGAACCAGGCCCTGATGGAGACCGAGGGCGTCGCCCTGAGCTTCACCGACGACGCCGTCGACGCCCTGGCCGACGCGGCGGTGGCGGTGAACGGCGCGGTCGAGAACATCGGCGCCCGCCGCCTGCAGACGGTGCTGGAGAAGGTGATCGAGGAGATCAGCTTCCACGCCGGCGACAAGTCGGGCGAGGCGGTGGTGATCGACGGCGACTATGTCCGCGCCCGCATCGACGCCCTGGCTCGCAACGCCGACCTGTCGCGCTACATCCTGTAAGGCGCGGCTGCGCCGGTCAGGCCGCCTCGGCCGCCGCCCGCACGGCCTCGGTCCCCAGCATGGCCGCCTTGCGCGCCAGGCCCCAGTGGTAGCCGGTCAGCCGGCCGTCGCGGGCGATGGCCCGGTGGCAGGGGATCAGGTAGCTGACCGGGTTGGCCCCGATCGCCGCGCCGGCGGCCCGGAACGCGCCGGGCTTGCCGGCCCAGCGGGCGACGTCGGCGTAGCTGGCCGTGGCCCCGGCCGGGATGCGCAGCAGCGCCTTCCACACCTGCACGTGGAAGGGCGGTCCCATCAGCACCACCGGCGGCGGCGGTCCCTCGCCCAGGAAGGCGGCCGGCGCCGTCGCGCGGGCGGCCGCGTCGTCGCGGACCCAGCGGGCGGCGGGCCAGCGGCGATGCATGTCGGCGAAGGCCGCCTCCTCCTCGCCCGCATCGGCGAAGGCCAGGCCGCACAGGCCGCGCGGGGCCAGGACGAACAGGCCCTGGCCGAACGGCGTCGGCGCCAGGCCCCATCTCAGCTCCAGCCCCCCGCCCCGGCGGCGGGCGTCGCCGGGCGTCAGGGCCTCGTGGGCGATGAACAGGTCGTGCAGCCGCGACGGGCCGGAAAGGCCGGCGTCGAGGGCGGCGTCGAGCACGCTGGCCCCGTCCTCCAGCATGGTGCGGGCCTCGGCGTGGGCGATCGAGGCCACGAAGGTCTTGGGGCTGACCCCGGCCCAGCGGGTGAACACCCGCTGGAAATGGAAGGGCGACAGGCCGGCGGCGGCGGCGGCCTCCTCCAGGTTGGGGCGGTCGCGCCAGCGGTCGGCCAGCCATTCCAGGGCCTTGGCCATGCGGACATAGTCCTGCGCCTGCTCGTCCAGGCGCGCCAGGCTTTCGCTATGGGAGACATCGAGGGGCATGGCGGCACTATAGAACGCCCCCATCGCCCTTTCCGCCCGCTTCTTGCGGCATCGTCCTTGGCGACGGGCCAAGCCGGCTCTTGACGGTCGGGTTTGCGCCCAACGGCCGGGGCTGGGTCCGCCGGCGACCCATTGCAGTGGTCGCCCGCCTGGGCCACGCAGGACGTCTCAGGCGCGGAGGTGGCTGATGTTTTCGAAACTCTTCAAGCGGTCGCCTTCCGGGCGGCCAGGACCGACGGAGGGCCTCGTGGACGGGGCGTACCGCCGGCATCGGCCCGAGGACGTCGAGGGGTTCACAGAGCTCGCTCGGCAGGCCTTTCCCGCGTTCGCCGAACGGATCGAATGCTTCGGCGCCGACTGGCTGGGAAGGCAGTTCGCCGCCGACCTGGGCCGCGTGGCCGCCGGGCGGCCTCAGGTGCTGATGCTGGAGCCCGGGACGGGCGAGGCGTTGGAGATTCCCGTGGACGTCGAGGCCTTTCACGACCAGGAGCTCGTCCACCACGCCGACGACGCGGTGGCGCACGGGTTCTACAAGCAGTGGCTCGCGCAGGGCGGCGCCCGGCCCTCGTATGCGCAGTGCGTCGGGTACCGGCGCCCGCTGTACCTGGGCGGCGCCGACGACGTGACCAATCTCGAAGTCGGCGACTTAGACGTCTATTGGACGATCTCGGCCCAGCTCCTGGCGAAGGTGCGTGACCTGCCGCCCGGAACGCCGATCGGGAACATCTCCATTTCCTAGACGCCCGGACGCCGGCCCCAAAGTAAACGCCTCTTAACTCTCTTCCCCGATGGTGCGGGCCTGAGAGGGTCAAGAGGGTGACGATGGCCAAGGCGGCGCGGCGTTCGAGCGTCCAGTTCGTGATGGAGGGGGCGAGGCTCGGCTGGACCCATCCCTGGACCGCGCGGTTCCGGGGCGGGCTGACCGCCGCCGTCGGCCTGGCTCTGATCGTCGCCTTCGCCAGCTATCACGCCGTCGACCCCAGCTGGAACGCCGTCGGGCCGGGCCCGGCCCGCAACCTGCTGGGCGGCGTCGGCGCCAACCTCGCCGACCTAGGCATGCAGTCCCTGGGCCTGGCCGCCTGGATCGCCGCGGTGCTGATGGTGGTCTCCGGCCTGTGGCGGGCGTCCGACCGCGATCCCGATTCCGCCCGCGCCCGCCTACGGCTCAAGGCCGGGGTCGGCGCCCTGGGCGTGCTGGGCCTCGCCGGCCTCCTGGCCGCGCCGGCCCCGCCGGCGGCCTGGCCCCTGGCCCGCGGGCTGGGCGGGCTGTGGGGCGACGGGCTGCTGCGCGCCCTGGCCGCCGTGTTCTCCTTCGCCCATATCCCCGGCGCGACCCTGATCGCCGCCGTGCTGCTGGGCGGGCTGGGCCTGGCGGCCCTGTTCTTCTCGCTCGGCCTGAAGCGGCTGGACTTCGCCCGCAGCGGCGCCTGGGTGGCCGACGGCCTGCGCGCCGGGGCCGAAGCGCGCCGCAAGGCCGCCGCCGCGCCGCCCGCCCCGCGCGAAAAGGCCGCCTCCGCCCGCAAGGCCGCGGTCGCCGCGCCGACGCCCGAGCCCGCGCCGAGCGCCCAGGCCGAGCCCGAACCCTATTTCGACGACGGCGACGACGACGAGCCGGCCCCGCAGGTCCTGAACATCAGCAAGCCCAAGCCGTCCAAGCGCGAGGAGCGCGAGAACCAGAAGGCGTTCGACTTCGTCAAGCCTGAGGGCTTCCACCTGCCCGAACTGGCCATGCTGGCCAAGCCCAAGCCGCGCTCGGCCGCTTTCGACGAAGGCGCCCTGCGCCAGAACGCCCGCATGCTGGAAAGCGTGCTGGCCGAGTTCGGCGTGCGCGGCCAGATCGACCAGATCCGCCCCGGCCCGGTGGTCACCCTGTACGAACTGGTGCCGGCGCCCGGCGTGAAATCGGCCCGGGTCGTCGCCCTGTCGGACGACATCGCGCGCTCGATGAGCGTCGCCGCCTGCCGCGTCGCCGTGGTGCCCGGCCGCAACGCCATCGGCATCGAGCTGCCCAACGCCCGCCGCGAGACGGTGTTCCTGCGCGACCTGCTGGCCTCGTCCGAATACGAGAAGTCCAGCCAGATCCTGCCCATGGCCCTGGGCGAGAACATCGGCGGCGAGCCCTACATCGCCGACCTGGCCAAGATGCCCCACCTCTTGATCGCCGGCACCACCGGCTCGGGCAAGTCGGTCGGCGTCAACGCCATGATCCTGTCGATCCTCTACCGCCTGGCCCCGCACCAGTGCCGGTTCATCATGATCGACCCCAAGATGCTGGAGCTGTCGGTCTATGACGGCATCCCGCACCTGCTGGCCCCGGTGGTCACCGATCCGAAGAAGGCCATCGTCGCGCTGAAATGGACGGTGCGCGAGATGGAGGACCGCTATCGGCGGATGTCCAAGATCGGCGTGCGCAACGTCGCCGGCTACAACGAGAAGGCCAACGAGGCCGCCGCCAAGGGCGAGCATTTCGAGCGCACGGTGCAGACGGGGTTCGACGATTCCGGACGACCGATCTATGAAACCGAGAAGATCCGCCCCGAACCGATGCCCTATCTGGTGGTGGTCATCGACGAGGTGGCCGACCTGATGATGGTCGCCGGCAAGGACATCGAGGGCGCCGTGCAGCGCCTGGCCCAGATGGCCCGCGCCGCCGGCATCCACCTGATCATGGCCACCCAGCGGCCCTCGGTCGACGTCATCACCGGCACCATCAAGGCCAACTTCCCCACCCGGATCAGCTTCCAGGTCACCTCGAAGATCGACGCCCGCACCATCCTCGGCGAGCAGGGCGCCGAACAGCTGCTCGGCCAGGGCGACATGCTCTACATGGCCGGCGGCGGCCGCATCACCCGCCTGCACGGGCCGTTCGTCTCCGACGGCGAGGTCGAGACCGTGGCCCGCTTCCTGCGCGACCAGGGCACGCCGCAGTATCTGGAGGAAGTCACCGCCGGCGGCGACGACGAGGGCGGCGGCGACGAAGGCGGCTTCGGCGGCGACGAATCCAACGACCTGTACGACCGCGCCGTCGCCGTGGTCACCCGCGACCGCAAGGCCTCGACCAGCTACATCCAGCGCCGGCTGCAGATCGGCTACAACCGCGCCGCCTCGCTGATGGAACGCATGGAGCAGGAAGGCGTTGTCGGTCCGGCCAACCACGCCGGCAAGCGCGACATCCTGGCCGGACCGCCGCCGACCTAGGGCCCGCCGATGAACGGGGCTTCAGGCGACCGCCGCATTGGCGCCGCCTCAAGGCCTTTCCCGCGCCGCGCCGGCCGGGCATGACACGAGGATGCAAGGTTTCCGCATGACCGCCCTTCCCCGCCGCGCCGCCCTCGCCGCCCTGATCGGGGCCGCCGCCCTGACCGGGGCCGGACAGGCCCTGGCCGCCAAGCCGGCCGTCGCCCCGCTGTCGGCCGAGGACAAGGCGCTGGTCGACAAGGCGGCGGGCTATCTGCAGTCGCTGAACCAGGCCAAGGGCCGCTTCGTCCAGACCGACGCCCGCGGCCAGACCACGGCCGGCGACTTCTACCTGAAGCGGCCGGGCAAGGTGCGCTTCGCCTATGACCCGCCGTCGGGCCTGCTGGTGGTCTCGGACGGCTACAACGTCAACGTCGCCAATTCGCGGCTGAAGACCTTCGATTCCTATCCGCTGGGCATGACGCCGCTGTCGCTGTTCCTGGCCCGCGAGATCCGGCTGGACAAGGGCGTGGTGGTCAGCCGCGTCGCCCGCATGGCCGACGGCTTCTCTATCACCGCCCGCGACGGCAAGAAGGAGGCCGAAGGCCAGATCACCCTGGTGTTCGCCGACAACCCGATGAGCCTGCGCGAATGGACGGTGACCGACGCGCAAGGCCAAGCGACCCGGGTGCAGCTTCAGGGCCTGGCCGCCGCCGCCGATCTCGATTCCAGCCTGTTCGTGCTGCGCAACCCCAAGCCGGCCCCCGTCCGGCGGTAGGCGTCGGAGTGGACCGCGAGGGCCTGAACGGGCGCCCGCCGACGGTCGCGGCCGGGCGCGTCGACGCCTTGGCCCAAAACCCGCGATGATTGTGACATATTCACAACAAGCAAGAGCGGTTGTGCTTTTGGCTTGACTTTTGGTTTGCTAGTGGCAAATTTGACACGGACAAGCGGGCGAGCCCGGCGCTCGCCGCTTTGACACCGTGCCGGACCCTATCCCCTCCCGGCGGCGGCATGAGAGACCACTTCAAGCCCGGACGCCCGTGCGTCCGGGCTTTTCTTTTCGGGGCGGAATCCTCTATGCCGGCGTCATGCGCCTGCGTCTCGCCACCTGGAACGTCAATTCCGTCCGCCTGCGCGTCGAGCAGGTCGCCCGCTTCGTCGCCGAACAGGCGCCCGACGTGCTGTGCCTCCAGGAGATCAAGTGCCAGACGGGCGAGTTTCCCGTCGAGGCCTTCGCCGAGATGGGCCTGCCCCACCTGCGGATCAGCGGCCAGAAGGGCTGGCACGGCGTGGCCATCGCCTCGCGCCTGCCGATCGAGGACGCCGCGCCCGTCGCGGCCTGCCGCGAAGGCCACGCCCGCTGCGTCGCCGCCAGGGTGGCCGGGGTCGAGATCCAGAACTTCTACATCCCCGCCGGCGGCGACGTCCCCGACCGGGCGCTGAACCCCAAGTTCGACCACAAGCTGGATTTCTTCGAGCGGCTGACCGCCGAGATGGGCCGCCGCGACCCCAAGGCGCCGCTGATCGTCGCCGGCGACCTCAACGTCGCCCCCGGCGAGTTCGACGTCTGGAGCCATCGGCAGATGTCGAAGATCGTCAGCCACACGCCGGTCGAGATCGAGGCCATGACCGCCCTCAAGGCCAGCCTGGGCTTCATCGACCTGCCGCGCGAGGCCATCCCCGAGCCGCAGAAGCTGTTTTCCTGGTGGAGCTACCGCGCCGCCGACTTCCGGGCCTCGAACCGCGGCCTGCGCCTCGACCACATCCTGGCCTCGCCCGGCCTGCGCGAGGCGGCGTTCCGCCTGGGCTCGGCCTCGTCGCGGGTGCACGACGACGTGCGCGAATGGGAGCGGCCCAGCGACCACGCCCCGGTGACGGCCGACCTAGCCCTCTAAGGGGCCTCAAGGCGCCAGCCGATAGCCCCCGGCCTCGGTGATCAGCAGCTTGGCGCCGGACGGGTCGGGCTCGATCTTCTGGCGCAGACGGTAGACGTGGGTCTCCAGCGTGTGGGTGGTGACGCCGGCGTTATAGCCCCACACCTCGGTCAGCAGCTCCTCGCGCGCCACCGGCTTGGAGCCGGCGCGGTAGAGGTATTTGAGGATGTTGGTTTCCTTCTCCGTCAGCCGGATCTTCTTCTGGCGCTCGTCGATCAGCAGCTTCTGGGCCGGGCGGAACTCGTAGGGGCCGATGCGGAACACCGCGTCCTCGGACGCCTCGTGGCTGCGCAGCTGGGCGCGGATGCGCGCCAGCAGCACCGCGAAGCGGAACGGCTTGGTCACATAGTCGTTGGCGCCGGAATCCAGGCCGAGGATGGTGTCGCTGTCGGTGGCGGCGGCGGTCAGCATGATCACCGGACAGGTGACCCCCTCCTCGCGCATGCGCCGGCAGGCCTCGCGGCCGTCGAGGTCGGGCAGGTCGACGTCGAGCAGGATCAGGTCCGGCCGGATCTCGGCGGCCCTGGCCACGCCGGCCAGGGCGGTCTGCACCTCGACGACGTTGAAACCCTCGTGCGTCTGCAACTGTTCGGCCAGGGCGCCGCGCAGGTCGTCGTCGTCGTCGATGATGAGCAAGGTCTTGTGTTGCGCCATGGGTTGGAACATGCACCGCTCCGGCAGGCCGCGCCAAGGGCGGATTGCAGGCGAGCGACAGCGGAGGCGACATGATCTTCACCGCCTGGTCGGACGGACGGCTCGATCTCGACGGCCGCCTGGTTCGCTGCGCCCTGGGCAAGGGCGGGGTGATCGCCGCCGCCGACAAGCGCGAGGGCGACGGGGCCAGCCCGCTCGGCGTCTGGCCGATCCGGCGGCTGCTCTACCGGCCCGACCAGGGCGGCGTTCCGGCGACCGCCCTGCCCGTCCAGCCGATCGGCCCGGACGACGGCTGGTGCGACGCCCCGGGCGATGCGGCCTACAACCGCCCCGTCACCCTGCCCTACCCGGCCAGCGCCGAGCGGATGTGGCGCGAGGACCGGGTCTACGACCTGGTCGGCGTGCTGGCCCACAACGACGACCCGCCGGTTCCCGGCCTGGGCTCGGCGATCTTCCTGCACCTGGCCCGGCCGGACTTCGCCCCGACCGAGGGCTGCGTCGCCCTGGCCCGTCCCGACCTGGAGGCCTTGCTGCGGCTGGCCGGCCCCGGATCGGCGATCGCCATCCGCCGCGCCGAGGAACGGTCCGCCTGACCGGCTCTAGAGCGCCGCGTCCCCGGCCGCGCGGGCGCGTGGGCCGAACACCGCCGAGCCGAGCCGCACCGAGGTGGCGCCGAAGCGGATCGCCGTCTCGAAATCGTCGCTCATGCCCATCGACAGGCGCGAAAGACCGTTGCGGGCGGCAATCTGGGCCAGCAGGGCGAAATGCGGTCCGGCCGGCTCGGCCTCCGGCGGGATGCACATCAGCCCCTCGACCTCCAGGCCGTAGACGCGCCCGGCGGCGGCGATGAAGGCGTCGGCCTCGCGCGGGGCGACGCCGGCCTTCTGCGGCTCCTCGCCGGTGTTGACCTGCACATAGAGCCGGGGGGCGCGGCCGGCCCGCTGGATCTCGTCGGCCAGGGCCTTGGCCAGCTTCTCCCGGTCGAGCGTCTCGACCACGTCGAAGAAGCCGACCGCCTCGCGCGCCTTGTTGGTCTGCAAAGGCCCGATCAGGCGCAGCTCCAGGCCGTCGCGGCGGCCGGTCCAGCGCTCCGTCGCCTCCTGCACGCGGTTTTCCCCGAAAATCGCCTGGCCGGCGGCCGCCACCGGCGCGATCCGGGCCCAGTCCTGTTGCTTGGAGACCGCGACCAGGGCCACATCGGCGGGATCGCGGCCGGCGGCGCGGGCGGCGGCGGCGATGCGGGCCAGCACGGCGGCGCGGGCGGCGGCGGAATCGAAGGAGGCTTGGGTCATCGTGGATCCGGTGAGGGCGACGGACAGGCTGGCGCGGACGGCGGCGACGCTAGGCCGATGCGCGGCCGGGCGGAAGGGCCCCGCGGCCGCCCGCAGCCTGCCCGCCCTGTGGTTCGTCACCGATCCGATCCGCACGCCCGACCCCGCCGCCGTCGCCGCCCGCCTGCCCCGGGGGGCGGGGGTGATCTTCCGGGCGTTCGGGGCGGCGGACGCCGTCCACGCCGCGCGGCGGCTGGCCCGCATCGCCGCCGCGCGCGGCCTCGTCCTGCTGGTGGGGGCCGACGAGGCCCTGGCCGTCGCGGCCGGGGCGCACGGCCTGCACCTGCCCGAGCGGATGATCGCGCGGGCCCCGCGCCTGCGGGCCCGGCGGCCGGCATGGATCGTCACCGCCGCCGCCCACGGCCCCGCCGCCCTGGCCCTGGCCGCCCGCAACGGGATCGACGCGGCCCTGGTCTCGGCGGTGTTTCCCAGCCGCAGCCCGTCGGCCGGCGCGCCGATCGGCCCCGTCCGCCTGGCTGGGCTGGCGCGGCGCGCGGGGCTGCCGGTGATCGCCCTGGGCGGCGTGGACGCGAAGACGGCGCCTCGGCTGATCGGCACGGGCGCGGCCGGCCTCGCGGCCGTGGACGGATTTTCAGGAGGTCAGAAAGGGATCAGAACTTGAACGAGGTCTCGAGGCGCACGCGCGGCGCCTGATCCTGCGGGGTGGACTTGCGGTCCGGAACCGGGGAGTCGCCGCCGAGGGCGACGGCGCCGCCGACGCGCAGCGACGGCGTGACGCGGAAATAGGCCCCGGCCTGGATGTCCTTCATCTGCACGTCACGGCCGATCGGCTGCTCGACGTCCAGCTTCAGGCCCCACTTGCCCTTGTCGTCCCATTGCAGGGATTTCTTGGGGGCGGCCGGGCCGAACTGGGCCTGTTCCGGCGAGATCTGTTCGTGGGTGGAGAAGGCGTCGCCGGTGACGGTGACCTTCGGCTTGACCGACTGGGCGTGGGCCAGCGTTCCCGTTCCCGAAAGAACGAGCGCCGAGATCGCCACAGCGAACAGCCGCACCCTTGCCATCGCCAGTCCCAACCTAGCCCAAAGCCCCAAACGTCTAGATCGGGAGTTCGCTCCCGAGCCATGCGTTATGTCAGTTTCGATTAAAGTCCGCGGCGGCGGCGGGTCAACAGCGTCGGCGGCGAGTCCGGGACGATTCGACGATTGCGTCCGGCGCCTGTGGCGCGAAGGCCACGCGATTCCGCTTTGGTCGCGGCTTAGGCATGTTATAGACGCAGCTTCCGAAAGGTCGGGGTCTGCTTTGGGGGCGACGCCGCATGTCCGCCCGATGGGGCCGGACGGGCCATACGATTGGAGCGAACTATATGCCGTTTGTGCGTGGCGGTTTTAAGCGTGAGGCCGCATCCGGCCTGGGCGTGGCCGTTCTGGCCGTCAGCATGATCGCGGTGGCGGGCTGCTCGACCGTGGGCAAGGCCAATCCCTTCCGCAAGAGCGGCGAGGCGCCGGCGCCCAGGGCCGCCGAAGGCGCCATCGGCGTCAACGCCTATCTGTGGCGCGCCACGCTCGACACCCTGGCGTTCATGCCGCTGGCCTCGGCCGACCCCTATGGCGGCGTGGTCATCACCGACTGGTACACCAATCCGGAAAAGCCGGACGAACGCTTCAAGGCCACGGTCTACATCCTCGACACGCGCCTGCGCGCCGACGGTCTCAACGTGACCATCTTCAAGCAGACCAAGGACGCCGGCGGAAACTGGGTCGACGCGTCCTCGGCGGCGCAGACCGAAACCGACATCGAAAACGCGATCCTGACCCGCGCCCGGCAGCTTCGTCTGTCGAACATCAACGGCAAGGGTTGATCCGCGGTTTTCCCGAGAAGGCAATGGCCCGGTACAATCCGAAAGAAGCCGAACCCAAATGGCGCGCCGCTTGGGCGCAAGCCGACGTGTTCCGCACGCCCGCGCTGAACGACGCCCAGGGCAAGCCCAAGTACTACGTGCTGGAGATGTTCCCCTATCCGTCGGGGCGCATCCACATGGGCCACGTGCGCAACTACGCCATGGGCGACGTCGTCGCCCGCTTCAAGCGCGCCAACGGCTTCAACGTCCTGCACCCGATGGGCTGGGACGCGTTCGGCATGCCGGCCGAGAACGCCGCCATGGAGCGCGGCGTCCACCCCAAGGGCTGGACCTACGACAACATCGCCGCCATGCGCGAGCAGCTGAAGCTGCTCGGCCTGTCGATCGACTGGAGCCGCGAGTTCGCCACCTGCGACCCGGCCTATTACGGCCGCCAGCAGGCCTGGTTCCTCGACCTGTGGAAGCGCGGGCTGGTCTATCGCAAGGAAGCCCAGGTCAACTGGGACCCCGTCGACATGACCGTGCTGGCCAACGAGCAGGTGATCGACGGCCGCGGCTGGCGCTCGGGCGCCCTGGTCGAGAAGCGCAAGCTGACCCAGTGGTTCCTGCGCATCACCGACTACGCCGACGCCCTGATCGACGGGCTCAAGACGCTGGACCGCTGGCCTGACAAGGTCCGCACCATGCAGGAGAACTGGATCGGCCGGTCCAAGGGCCTGCGCCTGTCGTTCAGGTTCGCCGGCGAAACGCCGGAAGGCTTCACCGCCGACAACGGGCTTGAGGTCTACACCACCCGGCCCGACACCCTGTTCGGCGCCAGCTTCGTGGCCGTCGCGCCCGAGCATCCGCTGGCCCAGGCCCTGGCCGCGCGCGACCCCAAGGTCGCCGACTTCGTCGCCGAATGCCGCCGCGGCGGCACGTCCGAGGCCGTGATCGAGGGCGCCGAGAAGCTGGGCTTCGACACCGGCGTCGAGGTCGCCCATCCGTTCGACCCGGCCTGGAAGCTCAAGGTCTGGATCGCCAACTTCATCCTGATGGACTACGGAACGGGGGCGGTTTTCGGCTGCCCGGCCCACGACCAGCGGGACCTGGACTTCGCGCGCAAATACGGTCTGGCGGTCAAGCCGGTGGTGCTGCCGGCCGGCGCCGATCCGGCCGTCTTCGCCGTCGGCGCCGAGGCCTATGTCGGGCCAGGGAAGATCTACAACTCCGCTTTCCTCGACGGCCTGGACATCGAGGCCGCCAAGGCCGCCGCCATCGCCCGCGTCGAGGAGCAGGGGCAAGGGCAGGGGGCCACGGTCTACCGCCTGCGCGACTGGGGCGTTTCGCGTCAGCGCTATTGGGGCTGCCCGATCCCGGTCATCCACTGCAAGACCTGCGGCCCGCAGGCGGTTCCCGCCGACCAGCTGCCGGTGGTGCTGCCCGACGACGTCGAGTTCGACCGTCCCGGCAACCCCTTGCTGCGCCATCCGACCTGGCGGCACGTCGCCTGTCCCAAGTGCGGCGGCGCGGCCGAGCGCGAAACCGACACCCTCGACACCTTCGTCGACAGCTCGTGGTATTTCGCGCGCTTCGCCGATCCGACCGCCGAGGCGCCGATCGACCAGGCGGCCGCCGACCACTGGCTGCCGGTGGACCAGTACATCGGCGGCGTCGAGCACGCCGTCCTGCACCTGCTCTACGCCCGGTTCATCACCCGCGCCCTCAAGGACGGCGGCCTGCTGTCGGTCGAGGAGCCGTTCGCCGGCCTGTTCACCCAGGGCATGGTTACCCACGAGACCTATCGCAAGGCCAGCGGCGAGTGGGTCGAACCCGGTTCGGTGGAGATCACCGTCGAGAACAACGCCCGCCGCGCCGTCCTGGCCGACACGGGCGAGGCCCTGACCATCGGCGACATCGAGAAGATGTCGAAGTCCAAGAAGAACGTCGTCGCGCCGGAAGACATCTTCGACGCCTATGGCGTCGACGCCGCGCGGCTGTTCGTGATGTCGGACAGCCCGCCCGAACGCGACGTGCAATGGACGGTCGGCGGGGTCGAGGGCGCCTGGCGCTTCATCCACCGCGTCTGGAACGAGTTCGACAGCCAGCCGGCCGAGACGCCCGCCGCCCAGGCCGGCGACGACCCGAGGGCGGTCGAGCTGCTGCGCGCCGCCCACCGGCTGATCAAGAGCCTGAGCGAAAGCGTCGAGGGTTTCCGTTTCAACAGCGGCGTCGCCCGCCTGTACGAATTCCTCAATATTCTCAAGGCGGCCCCGGCCGAGGGCGCCACGCCCGCGGTGCTGGCCGCCCGCGCCGAGGCCCTGTCGGTCCTGGCGCGGCTGATCGCCCCGATCACCCCGCACCTGGCCGAGGAATGCTGGGCCCGCATCGGCGGGGAGGGGATGGTCGTCGACGCGCCCTGGCCCACGTTCGATCCGGCCCTGGCGGCCGAGGACGAGCGGGTTCTGCCGGTGCAGATCAACGGCAAGCGCCGCGCCGAAATCCGCGTCGCCCCCGGCGCCGCCGAGGACGAGGTGAGAAAAATCGCGCTGGCGGACCCGGCCGTGGCGCCGCACCTTGAGGGCCTGAACGTGCGCAAGGTGATCGTCGTGCAGGATCGCATCGTCAACATCGTCGCGGGGTGAACGCCTTGATCCGTCGACCCTTGGTAAAAGCCGTCGCGCTCGGCGCGCTCCTCGTCCTGGGCGGTCTGACGGCGGCGGGCTGCGGCTTCACGCCGCTCTACGCCTCTTCGGGCGTCACCCCGGCGCTGTCGGCGATCACCATCGCCGCGCCGCAGGGCAGGACCGCCTATCTGGTGCGTGAATCGCTGGAGGACGCGCTGCTCCAGAACAGCGACGTCCCGGCGAAGTACCGGCTGGGCTTCACCCTCAAGGAACAACGGTTCGCCCGCGGCCTGCGCTCCGACAACGTCGCCAACCGTTACGAGCTGCACGTCGACGTCAACTACACCCTGACCGAGATCGCCACCGGCAAGACGGTCAGGCAGGCCGGCCAGAGCGCCGTGGTCACCTACGACTCGGCCGACCAGCCCTACGCCGGCATCGCGGCCCAGTCCGACGGCGAACGACGCGCCGCCGAACAGGTCGCCCAGCGCATCCGCATCGACCTGGCCAGCTTCTTCGCCAGCCAGAAGAAGCCCTGACGCCGCGATGATCCTGGGCAAGCGCCCCGAGATCGAACGCTTCCTGTCGAACCCGCCGGCCGACGTTCGCGCCGCCTTGATCTATGGCCGCGACCGGGCGGTCGTGCGCGAGCGGGCCGACGGCCTGGCGGGCAAGGTGGCCGCACGCCCCGACGATCCGTTCGACGTCGCCCTGCTGACCGAAACCGACATCGACGGCGATCCCGCCCGGTTGGAGGACGAGCTGGCGGCGCTGTCGATGATGGGCGGCCGGCGGCTGGTGCGGCTCAAGCTGACCGGCGACAAGGCCTCCGCCGACCGCAAGGCGGCCGAGGCGTTGAAAGCCCATGCCGAGGGCAAGCTCAATCCCGACGCCTTCTTCCTGATCGAGGGCGGCGCCCTTGGCCGCGACTCGGCGCTGCGCAAGGCCGCCGAGGGGGCCAAGGCCGGCGCCGTGGCCATTCCCTGCTACGAGGACGAACCGGGCGACGTGGCGCGGCTCGTGCGTGAGAACCTCGCCCGCGACAAGGTCGGCCTGACCTCAGACGCCCTCGACATGTTCGTCGCCCGCCTGCCGCGCGAGCGGGGGGTGGCCCGCCAGGAGATCGAGCGCCTGGCGCTCTATCTGGGGCCGGGCTCGGGCGTCACCGCCGGCCCCGGCGACCTGGAGGCCTATCTGGGCGTCGAGCCGGAGGCGTCGTTGTCGGACGCGGCGCAGGACGCCTTCGGCGGTCGGCTTGGCGCGGCCCAGGCGGCGCTTCGCCGGGCGGCGGCGGAAGGAGAGGGCGGCCCGGCCGCCGTGCGGGCCATCGGCCTGCATCTCGGCCGGCTGCGCCGCACCCTGACCCTGGCCAAGAGCGGCGCGGGCCTGGCCGAGGCGGCCAAGGCTTCCGGCGTGTTCTGGAAGAGCGAACGCGAGTTCCTGCGCCAGGCCAGGGCCTGGACGCTGGAGCAGCTCGACGTCGTCCAGCCCGAGGTGCTGGCCGCCGACAAGGCGTGCAAGACGGCCGGATCGCCGGACAATCTGATCGCCGAGCGCCTGGCCCTGACCATCGCCGGCCGGGCGCGGCGCCTGGGGCTGTAGGGCCCCGACCGGCCGCGCGCGGGATATTTCCTCGCGTCCACGCGTTGAACAGGCGCGAGGCGGCCCGTCCGCCGGGCGCCGTCCCGCGCGCCGATCCTGGAAAGGCCGACCATGCCCCCCAGCCCGATCTACGACCAAAGGCCGCAACGCCTGGTGCTGGCCACCGACCTCGGCGCCCGCTGCGACCGGGCCATGGACCGCTCTGTGCAGCTGGCGCGGGCCTGGGACGCCGAGCTGGTGGTGGCCAACGTCATCGAGACCGAGGCCGCGCCCGACAAGGACGCGCCGGCCTGGCGGCGGGACGGCGCGCCGGCCGATCTGGTCCGCCGCCTGGTCGAGGCCGACGTCACCGATCCGGCGGTGCGGCTGAAGGTCGAAGTCCGTTCCGGAAACCCGCCCGACGTGGTCGCCGACCTCGCCGAGACCCACGCCGCCGGCTTGATCGTCACGGGGATCGCCCGCGATCCGGCGCTGGGCCCGCGCATTCTCGGCCGGCTGGTGGAGCGGCTGGCCCGCACCTCGCCGGCGCCGACCCTGATCGTCAGCGACCGCGCCCGTGGGCCCTATCGCCGCGTCGTGGTCGGGCTCGACTTCTCCAAGCCGTCGACGCGGGCCATCCATACCGCCTTGGCCTATTTCCCGGACGCGGCCGTCGAGCTGTTCCACGCCTTCCAGCCGCCGGCGCGGGGCAGGGTGAACCTGGACGAGCATCGCGACCAGCTGCGCGAACTGGCCCGCAAGGAGGTCGACAAGTTCCTGCGCAAAAGCGGTCCGGAAGCCGCTCTAGGCCTTGCGACCGTGGTCGAGCCGGGGGACGCGCCCGGCCTGCTCGCCGACTATGTCCATACCGTCGGGGCCGATCTGGTGGTCTTGGGCGCCGAAAGCCGCGGCGCCTTGACCAGCGCCATCATCGGCGGGGCGGCCGCCCGCATGCTGTCGGCGCTGCGGGGCGACGTGCTGCTGGTGCGATAGGGGCGGCCACAGAACCGGCCAAGTTCGGAGCCAGGGTGTCGCGCGCGCGGGTTTTCGCCCCGCGTCGGGCGGGGGCGCCAGTAAAAGCCGCGCAGGCGGCCGGGGGAGCGCATGCAGCCGCCGTCAGACACCGACGACACGTCGCCGTCCAACCTCTACGCCCGGCCAAGTCCGTGGGGACGCCTGCCGCCGACCACCTTTCAGCTGGGGCCGTTGCCGCGCGCGGCCAAGCCAGCGTCGCCGCCGGCCGTCCCGCCGCCGCCGAGGCCGAGCATCCTCACCGGATCGGTGATGCCGGCGCCGCGCCAGGCCAGGCCGGCCCCTGCGCCGCAGCCGGCCCCTGCCCCTGCGGCCGCTTCGCGCCCGGAACCCGCATCAGCGCCGGCGCAGGAGCCGGATCAGAGCCCTTCGCCCGGTCCGGTCCTGGCCGCCGAGGCCATGGTCATCTCGCCGATCGGGAAGGACACGCCCGAACGGCGCAGGACCGGCCTCTACCTGGCCCTTGCGGGCGCGGGGGCCTTGGCGCTGGCCGCCGGCGCGGCGGCGATGCTCAGTCGGCCGCAGGGCCGGACGGCGACGCCGATCCCGCCCGTGACGGCCACGCCGGCCGCGCCGCCCAGCCAACCGACCGTGGCCGAGGCGGCCAAGCCTGTCACGGTCCCAGAGACCGCCACGGCCATGCCGGCGGCGGCGCGCAATCCTGCAAGCCCGGGTCCGGCTAAAGTGGCGAAGACAGCGGCGCGAAGGCCCTCAGGGGCCGCGTCTGGCCTTCCGGCCGCCGCCGGGGCCGCTCCGGCGACCGTCAGCGAGCCCTCGGCGTCCCCCGTTCAGGATCCCGTGGTCGCGGTGACGCCGCCAGCGACGGTGGCCGCGCCCGTACCGGTCGAACCGGCGCCTGTGGCCCCCCCGCCGCCTCACCCTCGGCCAGCCGCCGATCCCGACGCCCCGATCCCAGGCCGGACGCCGGGCTGAACCAGCCCCAAAAGGTCCCGAAACCGGCCTTGGAAGCTCAGCCCGCCGAACGGGTGAGCCGGCGGCAGAGCTCGTCTAGCTGTTCCAAGGTGGCGTAGCGGATGCGCAGTTCGCCGACGCCGCCGCGATCGTCGATGGCCACCTCCAGCCCGAGGACGTCGGCGAGGTCTTCCTCCAGCGCCCGGGTGTCGGCGTCCTTGCCCCTCGCCCCGCCGATGGCGGGCCGGGCGGCCCGGCCGCCGACCGGGCCCTCGGGATTGGCCGCCTTGCGGGCCAGGGCCTCGGCCTCGCGCACCGACAGGCCTTCGTCGACGATCTGGCGGGCCAGGGCCGCGACATTGGGCGCCGAGGCGATGGCCCGGGCGTGGCCGGCGGTCAGCCGGCCGGTGATCAGGTGTTCCTGCACCTCGTCGGGCAGGTTGAGCAGGCGCAGGGCGTTGGCGACATGGCTGCGGCTCTTGCCGACCGCCTCGGCCACGGCGTCCTGGGTGCGGCCAAACCGCTCCAGCAGCGCCTTGTAGCCCAGGGCCTCTTCGATGGCGTTGAGGTCGGCGCGCTGGACGTTCTCGATGATGCCGATCTCAAGCACCTGCAGATCGTCGAGCTCGCGGATCACCGTGGGCAGGGCGCGCAGGCCGGCGCGCTGGGCGGCGCGCCAACGCCGCTCGCCGGCGACGATCTGGTACTCGCCGGGCGCGCCGGGGGCGGGGCGCACCAGGATCGGCTGCAGCACGCCCTTTTCGCGGATCGACGCGGCCAGCTCCTCGAGGTCCGCCTCGACGAAATGCCGGCGCGGCTGGTCGGGATTGCGGCGGATCAGCTCGATCGGCGTTTCGCGCACGCCGGCCGTCGCCGTCGCGGGGGCGCCTTCGCCGGCCGGAGAAACCTCGGCCTCGCCCAATAGGGCCGACAGGCCACGACCCAATCCCCGGCGGTTTTCCGCGGCCATAACCGTATCCTTCATGTTCAAGCGGCCGCCCGCGCCTGTCTTGCGCGTTCGCGGCTGACGACCTCGCGGGCCAGCTTCAGATAGGCCTGGCTGCCGGCGCATTTGAGATCGTAGATCAACACCGGCTTGCCGAAGGACGGCGCCTCCGACACCCGCACGTTGCGCGGGATCACCGTGTCGTAGACCTTGTCGCCGAAGTGCGAGCGCACGTCCTCGGCCACCTGGTCCGACAGGCTGTTGCGCCGGTCGTACATGGTCAGCACGACGCCCTGGATCTCAAGCTTGGGGTTGAGGCTGCCGCGCACCAGCTCCACCGTGCGCATCAGCTGGGTCAGGCCCTCCAGCGCGAAGAACTCGCACTGCAGGGGCACCAGCACGGCGTCGGCGGCGGTCATGGCGTTGACCGTCAGGAGGTTCAGCGACGGCGGGCAGTCGATCAGCACATAGGTGAAGCGGTCGCGACCCTCGTCGGCGCGCAGGTCGGCCAGGGCGTCGCGCAGGCGGTACGAGCGGCGGTCGGCCCCAGCCAGCTCCAGCTCGACGCCCGACAGGTCCGGGTCGGACGGCACGATGAACAGGCCCGGCAGCGAGGTGGCCACCGCCGCCTGGGCTAGCGGCTGGCCGCCGACCAGGACGTCGTAGGCCGTGGTCGAACGCTGGCTGCGCGAAACGCCCAGGCCGGTGGAGGCGTTGCCCTGCGGGTCGAGGTCGAGGATCAGCACCCGCTCGCCGACGGCGGCGAGGGCGGTGCCCAGATTGATGGCGGTGGTGGTCTTGCCGACCCCGCCCTTCTGGTTGGACACCGACAGCACCCGTAGGGCCGGGTATGCCCCGGCGGCGGCGTTGGGGTCAGACTTTGGCACGAGACAGCCTTTTCACCTCGACGACGTGGCCACGCGGATCGCTCAAGCTGGGCCTGAGCTCAGCCTGAAAAATCCAATATTTTGTGGCTTCAATCAATTCAACCTCAACATCTTGACCCTTTAGAAACAAGGCGGTCGCACCCCGTTTCAGGTAGGGCCGGGCGTACCCGAGCAGCCGCGCCATGGGCGCGCAAGCCCGGGCCGTGACGATATCCACGGAAAGCGACAACTCTTCCGCACGTATGTTGTGAATCGTCGTCGGCAGGGCCAGACGCGTGCTGACCTCGGCCAGGAACCGGCAACGCTTGGCCATGCTCTCGACCAGATGCACCTGGGCGCCGACGACGCCCTTGAGCAGGATGGCCAGGACCAAGCCCGGAAAACCAGCCCCGGCGCCGAGATCGGCCCAGGTGAGGGCCTGCGGCGCGTAACGCAGCAGCTGGGCGCTGTCCCAGGCGTGCCGCGACCAGAAGTCGGGCAGGGTGGCCGGCCCGACCAGGTTCATCTTCTCGTTCCACTCGGCCAACAGGTCGAGGAAGACGGCAAGGTCGGCGAGCTGGGCGTCGGTCGCGCCGGAGGCGGCCTGGAAGCCGGCGGCGTCGACCACGCGCACAGGCGCGGCCTCAAGCGACGCGGGCGCGACGGACATGGGCCAGCAGGGCGGTGATCGCGCCGGGGGTGACGCCTTCGATGCGGGCCGCCTGGCCCAGGGTCAGCGGGCGGATGCGGTCCAGCTTCTCGCGCACCTCGTTGGACAGGCCGTCCAGCCCGGCATAGTCGAGATCGGCGGGCAGGCGCAGGTCCTCGTCGCGGCGGAAGGCCTCGACGTCGGCCGCCTGGCGGTCGAGATAGCCGGCATAGGCCGCGTCGATCTCGATCTGCTCGCGGGTGGCGGCGTCCCACGTGGCGATCTGCGGCCAGACGGCCGCCAGACCCTGCAGGTCGACGCCGGGATAGGCCAGCATCTGCAGCAGGTCGCGCCTTTGGCCGTCGGCGTTGACCTTGAAGCCCAGGCGGGCGGCCTCGGCCGGGGTCAGCTTGAGATCGCGGGCCAAGCCGCGGGCGGCGGCCAGCTTTTCGGCCTTGGCCTCATAGGCGCGGGCCCGCTCCGCCCCGACCACGCCCAACGCCGTCCCGCGCGCGGTCAGGCGTTGGTCGGCGTTGTCGGCGCGCAGCGACAACCGGAACTCGGCCCGGCTGGTGAACATGCGATAGGGTTCGGTGACGCCACGGGTGACGAGGTCGTCGATCATCACCCCGATATAGGCTTCGTCGCGGGCGAAGGAGACGGGCTCGGCCCCCGAGGCGGCGCGGGCGGCGTTCAGCCCGGCCACCAGCCCCTGCGCGCCGGCCTCCTCGTAGCCCGTGGTGCCGTTGATCTGGCCAGCCAGATAAAGGCCGGGCAGGCGCTTGACCTCCAGCAGCGGCGACAGCTCGCGCGGATCGACATAGTCGTATTCGATGGCGTAGCCGAACCGCTTGACCTCGACCTGCTCCAGGCCGGGAATGGTGCGCAGGAACAGCGACTGGGTCTCCTCGGACACCGAGGTCGAGACGCCGTTTGGATAGACGGTGTCGTCGTCGAGACCCTCCGGCTCCAGGAAGATCTGGTGGCTGGTCTTGTCGGCGAAGCGGACGACCTTGTCCTCGATCGAAGGGCAGTAACGCGGGCCCCGGCCGTGGATGCGGCCGCCATAGACCGCCGACTCGCTGAGTCGCTCGGCGATGATCCGGTGCGTTTCCTCGGTGGTGTAGGTGACGCCGCAGGACACCTGCGGCCGGTCGACACTGGCGGTCAGGAACGAAAAGGGCGTGGCGGGGTCGTCGCCGGCCTGCATCTCCAGGCGGTCCCAGGCGATGGTGCGGCCGTCGAGGCGCGCCGGGGTGCCGGTCTTCAGCCGCCCCATGTCCAGGCCGAGCGCGTAGAGCCGGTCGGCGAGGCCGATCGACGGCGCGTCGCCGACCCGGCCCGCCGGGATGCGTTTGTCGCCGAGGTGGATCAACCCCTTGAGGAAGGTGCCGGTGGTCAGCACCACGCGCGGGGCCCGATAGAGGTTTCCCGTGGCGCCGACGGCGCCGGCGACCCGGCCATCCTCGACGATCAGGTCCTCGACCGCCTCGGCGACGATGTCCAGGCCATGCTGGGCGGCGAGGGCGGCCTGCATGGCCTCGCGATAAAGACGGCGGTCGATCTGGGCGCGGGGGCCGCGCACCGCAGGGCCCTTGGAGCGGTTGAGCAGGCGGAACTGGATGCCGGCGGCGTCGGCCACGCGGCCCATCAGGCCGTCGAGAGCGTCGATCTCGCGCACCAGATGCCCCTTGCCCAGGCCGCCGATGGCCGGGTTGCAGGACATCTCGCCGATGGTCTCGATCTTGTGGGTCAACAGCAACGTGCGCGCGCCGAAGCGCGCGGCGGCGGCGGCGGCTTCGCAGCCGGCGTGGCCGCCGCCGATCACGATCACATCCCAGGACAAGGTGCGGGTCATCGAAACCGAGGCTGAACGAGGAACGCCCCCGGCGAGCGGGGGCGCGGAGCTTCTTATAGCCGAAAGGGCCGGGGAGGGCGAGTCGGTCAGGCGTGTTTCACGTGAAACATCGGGCCCAGGGCAGGCGACTGGCGACGGCGATGTTTCACGTGAAACACCGCCTCACTTGCCGATGCAGAAGCTGGAGAACACCCGGTCCAGCACGTCTTCGGCGTCCACCCGGCCGGCGATGCGGCCCAGCGATCGGGCCGCCAGCCGCACATCCTCGGCCGCCAGCTCGACCTCGGCGTCCAGCATCTCGACCGCCCGGCCCAGGTGATCCCGCGCCTCCACCAGCCGGCCGCGATGCCGCTCCCGCGTCGCGGCGGGAAAATCGGCCCCGCTCAAGGCGGCGACCACCGTCCGGCGCAGGCGCCCGGTCAGCTCGTCCAGGCCCAGGCCCGTGGTCAACGACACGGAGGCCATCGTCGCCCCGACGGCCGCCGCGTGCTTGCGCGCCGCCTCGCCGTCGCCGGACGCCGGCAAATCGGCCTTGTTGATCACGCAGATGTCGCCGGCCCGCAGCAAGCCCGCCGCCTCCCGCCAATGGCCGTCGCCCGCCGCGCCATCGACCACCCACAGGCGCAGGGCCGCGCTTTCCGCCCAGGCCCGCGCCCGACGCACGCCCTCGGCTTCGATCACATCCTCGGCCTGCCGCACCCCGGCGGTGTCGGCCAGCAGCACCTTGTAGCCTTCCAGCACCAGCGGCGTTTCGATGACGTCGCGCGTGGTGCCCGGCTGGGCGGTGACGATGGCGGCGTCGCGGCCGGCCAGGGCGTTGAGCAGGCTGCTCTTGCCGGCGTTGGGGGCGCCCATCAGGGCGACGCGGAAGCCGTCGCGCACCCGCTCGCCCCGCGCGGCGTCGGACAGGGCGGCGTCCAGCTCGGCGATCAGCGCCGCAAGGCCGGGCCGCGCCCGCGCCGCCAGGTCCTCGGGCAGCTCCTCGTCGGGAAAGTCGACGCCCGCCTCCAGCAGGGCCAGGCTCTCGATCAGGGACGCCCGCCAAGCGGCGTAACGGTCGCTCAACGCCCCATCCAGCTGCGACAGGGCCTGACGGCGCTGGGCCTCGCTCTCGGCGTCGACCAGGTCGGCCACCGCCTCGGCCTGGGCCAGGTCCAGCTTGCCGTTCTGGAAAGCCAAGCGGGTGAACTCCCCCGGCTCGGCCAACCTCAGGCCGAGGGCGGCCAAGGTCTCGACCACGGCCTCGACCACGGCCTGGCCGCCATGCACGTGAAACTCGGCGCAGTCCTCGCCGGTGTAGCTGGCCGGCCCGGGGAACCACAGCACCAGGGCCTGGTCGATGGTCTCGCCGTCCCCCGGCCGGCGAAGGCGGCGCAGCGACGCCAGCCGCGGCGCCGGCAGGCCGCCGCAAAGCCGCGCCACCACGTCCGCCGAGCGCGGACCCGACAACCTGACCACGGCCACCGCCGCGCGTCCCGGCGCCGTGGCCGGGGCGAAAATGGTATCCGACATCGATCCGCCTTGCGTCCTCAGGGCTTGCCCGCCGCCCCGGCCGCCGCCGCCGCCATCAGCCGGCGGAACTGCTCCTGGGCCTGGTCGCCGAACGCGCTCCAGGTCTTCATCAGCTCCTCGGGCTGCAGCATGGCGATGTTGGCGTCCATGCGCTTCTGCATCTCGGCGGTCAGCCGCTCGTTGAGGGCCGACACGTCGGGCAGGCCGAGGAAGGCGCGCGCCTCCTGCGGAGTGCAGTCGATCTCGATCGTCACCTTCATGGCCGGCCTTCGTCTCCTGGGCGCGCCCCGCAATCGGGCGGGGGCACGACTTTGTTATGGGCGCTTCGCGGCCCAGAGCGTTACTACCCCCTGGGACATAAACGGAGAGCGAAAACCATGAGCCATGAAAGCCTGACCGTCACCACCCCCGACGGCGACTTCAGCGCCTATGTCGCCCGCCCCGCCGCCGCCAAGGCGCCGGCCGTGGTGGTCATCCAGGAGATCTTCGGGGTCAACGCCGTCATGCGCGGCGTCGCCGACGACCTGGCGGCCCAAGGCTATCTCGCCATCTGCCCGGACCTGTTCTGGCGGATCGAGCCGGGCGTCGACATCACCGACCATTCCGAAGCGGAATGGAAAAAGGCCTTCGAACTCTACAACGCCTTCGACGTCGAAAAGGGCGTCGCCGACATCGCCGCGACCATCGACGCCATCCGCAAGGACGCCGGCTGCACCGGCAAGGTCGGGGCGGTGGGCTTCTGCCTCGGCGGCCTGCTGGCCTTCCTGACCGCCGCCCGCACCGACAGCGACGCCACGGTCGCCTTCTACGGCGTCGGGATCGAGAAGTTCACCGGCGAGGCGGCCAAGCTGGCCCATCCGCTGCTGATGCATATCGCCGAGGAAGACCAGTTCGTGCCCAAGCCGGCCCAGGAGCTGATCCTGGCCGCGCTGAAGAACCACCCCCAGATCGAGATCCACACCTATCCCGGCCGCGACCACGCCTTCGCGCGCAAGGGCGGCCAGCACTACGACGCCAAGGACGCCGCCCTGGCCGAGGGCCGCACGGCGGCCTTCTTCAAGACCAACCTGGCCTGAGGCGCGGCGATGCTGGCTGTTCAAGCTGTCCGCGCCGGCGGCCCCGAGGTGCTGGAGGTCGTCGAGCTTTCCACGCCCGAGCCGGGTCCCGGTCAGATCCGCATCCGCAACGAAGCGGTCGGCCTCAACTATATCGACACCTACCAGCGCAGCGGCCTCTATCCGATGAAGCTGCCGGCGGTGCTCGGCCTCGAAGGCGCCGGCGTCGTCGATGCGGTCGGGGAGGGGGTCGCCCGCTTCAAGGTCGGCGACCGCGCCGCCTACGGCAACGGCCCGGCCGGGGCCTACGCCCAGTTCCACGTGGTCCCCGCCGAACGCGCCGTGCGCACGCCGGAGGGGGTGTCGTCGCGCGCCGCCGCCGCGGCGATGCTCAAGGGCATGACCGCCGAGTTCCTGCTGCGGCGGTGCTATCGCGTCCAGGCCGGCCAGACCATCCTGGTCCACGCCGCCGCCGGCGGGGTGGGCTCGATCCTGGCGCAGTGGGCCAAGTCGCTGGGGGCCGTGGTCATCGGCACGGCCGGCTCGGCCGACAAGGCGGCGCTGGCCAGGACCTATGGCTGCGACCACGTCATCCTCTATCGCGACGAGGACGTGGCGGCGCGGGTCCGCGAGCTGACCGGCGGCAAGGGCGTCGCCGTCGCCTATGACGGGGTCGGGGCCGAGACCTTCGAGGCGACCCTGGCCAGCCTCGCCCGGCGGGGAACCTTCGTCAGCTTCGGCAACGCCTCGGGACCCGTGCCGCCGTTCGCGCCGCTGCGCCTGTCCCAGGCCGGCTCGCTGTTCTTCACCCGGCCGACCCTGTTCGACTATGTCGCCACGACGGAAGAGCTGGACGCCAGCGCCGCCGCCCTGTTCGCGGCCATCGCCTCGGGCGCGGTCAGGATCGACATCGGCCAGGAGTTTCCGCTGGCCGAAACCCGCCGCGCCCACGAAGCGCTGGAGGGCCGGGCCACCACCGGCGCGACCCTGCTGATTCCCTGATCCCAAGGCCGCGCCGCAAAGCAAAAGAGCCGGGCCCCAGGGCCCGGCTCCTCTGTCGCGGAGATCGGCGTCGATCGCGCGATCAGGTGTTCATCGACTGGAAGAAGTCGCCGTTGTTCTTGCTCTGACGCAGCTTGTCGAGCAGGAACTCGATGGCGTCCTGCGGCCCCATCGGGTTGAGGATGCGGCGCAGAACATAGGTCTTCTGCAGCACGTCCTTCGGGGTGAGCAGCTCTTCCTTGCGGGTGCCGGACTTGAGGATGTCCATGGCCGGGAACACGCGCTTGTCGGCGACCTTCCGATCAAGGACGATTTCCGAGTTGCCGGTGCCCTTGAACTCTTCGAAGATCACTTCGTCCATGCGCGAGCCGGTGTCGATCAGGGCGGTGGCGATGATGGTCAGGCTGCCGCCTTCCTCGATGTTCCGCGCCGCGCCGAAGAACCGCTTCGGCCGTTGCAGGGCGTTGGCGTCGACGCCGCCGGTCAGCACCTTGCCGGAGGAGGGGACCACGGTGTTGTAGGCCCGGCCCAGACGGGTGACCGAGTCCAGCAGGATGACCACGTCGCGCTTGTGCTCGACCAGGCGCTTGGCCTTCTCGATGACCATCTCGGCCACCTGGACGTGGCGGGTCGCCGGTTCGTCGAAGGTCGAGGCGACCACCTCGCCTTTCACCGTGCGCTGCATGTCGGTGACTTCTTCCGGCCGCTCGTCGATCAGCAGCACGATCAGATAGCATTCGGGGTGGTTGGTCTCGATCGACTTGGCGATGTTCTGCAGCATCACCGTCTTGCCGACCCGCGGCGGGGCGACGATCAGGCAGCGCTGGCCCTTGCCCAGCGGGGCGACGATGTCGATGACCCGGCCCGAACGGTCCTTCAGGGTCGGATCGTCGATCTCCATGGTCAGGCGCTGGTCGGGATAGAGCGGCGTCAGGTTGTCGAACGCCACCTTGTGGCGGACGTTCTCCGGGCTCTCGAAATTGACCTGATCGACTTTCACCAGGGCGAAATAGCGTTCGCCCTCGCGCGGGCTGCGCACGCCGCCCTCGACCGAATCGCCGGTGCGCAGGCCGAATTTGCGGATCTGCGAGGGGCTGACATAGATGTCGTCGGGCCCGGGCAGGTAGTTGGCTTCCGGGCTGCGCAGGAAGCCGAAGCCGTCCGGCAGCACCTCCATGGTGCCCGAGCCGGAGATTTCAACGCCTTCCTCGGCCAGGCCCTTGAGGATGGCGAACATCATGTCCTGCTTGAGCATGGCGTTCGCGTTCTCGATCTCCAGGCTTTCGGCGAAAGCGAGCAGATCGGCCGGCGACTTGTCCTTGAGCTCCTGCAGCGACATGCGCGTCAGGCCCATGGCGGCGATGGCGTTGGCGGCGGCGGTCGGTTCTTCGGGACCGTCGTCCTCGGCGCCGCCGAGCTCATCGCCGAGATCGGCGGCGTCCTCGATGGCGGCGGCCGCGTCGGCGACGAGGGTTTCGTCCTGCGCGGCTTCGGTTTGGTTTTCGTCTTGCATGATGATGACTCTGTCGAAAAGGCTCGCGCCGGCGATCCGCCGGAACGAGCGAGGGCCAAGCGGCCCTCAGGTAAATTGATGTGCGCACGCGGCGCGGAGCGGGAGGCGGACCGTCGCGGCGCGGAGCGGACGGCTCGGGCGCGGGTCCGTGGAGAGAGGGGAACGTCGGCTTGCGACGACGCTTCGCAGCCAGCGGAACCACATGGGCGGCGGCAGGTCAAGGCCCCGACGCGCGCCGGTCTTCCGTCGGCCGCATCGACGTGTCAGCCTGCGGGCCGGGCGCGCCGCCCGCGAGGAGACCGTCATGCCCGACGCCCAGCCGCCGCCAGCCCCGCCGGCCTGGGTTGAGAGCCGTCCCGAACCGGCGGCTCCGCTTCGCGCCGCGACCACCACCGGCCGATTGCAGGTGGGGCCGAACCAGGCCCCGGCCGAGCTGGTCGTCGAATGCCGGGCCGGATCGCCGATCAGCGCCAACCTGCGCTTAGGCGGCGAAACCGGCTTCGACCTGTCGCCCTATGAGGGACCCGACGCCTGGGGCGAGACCCATAAGCTGTTGACGGTCGCCCTCGACGGCCGTGCCGCGCCGCCGCGCAATGTTTCGGGCTGGTGGACGACGTCCGAGCGTTTCAACCTGTCGTTCCGGCTGGATGCGGCCGAGGCCCTGGCCTGGAAGGCCGCCGCCGGCCGGCCGCTTCGCATCGCCCTGCCGCCGGCCGCCTCGGGCAAGCCGAGCCCGGTCCTGGAGGCCGAGTTCAGGCTGCCGGCCGACGACCGGGTGTTGGCGGCGGTGATCGCCCCCTGCCTGGCCAGGCCCTGAAAGCCCGACCCCGTCGTCAGCGGCGGCCGAACTCGGTCGTCACCGCCAGCACCATGATGATCGCCACGATGAACGGCAGTTCGTTGGTGGCGCGCCAGAACTTCTCAGATCGGGTGTTGCGGCCCTCGGCGAAGGCGCGGCGGGCCTTGGACAGGAACCCGTGCCAGCCGAACAGGAACACCACGCCGGCCAGCTTGGTCAGCATCCACGGCTGGGCCAGGAAGCTCCAGCCGCGTATGTGGCCATCGACCCAGATCAGCGCAAGACCCATGACCAGGGTGAAGATCATCGCCGGATTGATGATAATCCGCAGCAGCTTCAGCTCCATGACCTTGAAGGTCTCGTCCATCTCCGAGCCCGGCGTCGCCCGGGCGTGATAGACGTAGAGCCGCGGCAGATAGAGCATTCCCGCCATCCAGGCGATGACGCCGATGATGTGCAGGCCCCGCAACAGATCGTACTGGCCGATCAGGAAATCGCTCACGCCGCCGCTCCCGTCCTCTGGTCCCTCGCGCATTTCGGCCAACAGGCCGCGCACGCCCAATCGCCCGCCGGCCGGACCCCGCCGTCACGGGCCAGGGCCTCGACCGCGATCCGCGCCAGGCCGTCGATGAACACCCGATCCACCCCCAGGGCCGGAACCCGAACATAGGCCGGACAGCCCAGGTCGGCGGCGAGGGCGGCGTATTCATGGTCCAGCTCGACCAGCGTCTCGACATGCTCGGAGACGAAGGCGATGGGGGCCACCACCACGCCCAGGCCCTCGCGCGCCGCCTGGGCGATGGCGTCCGGCGTGGCCGGGCCGATCCAGGCCATCGGTCCCACCCGGCTCTGGTAGCAGACGCTCCAGTCCCAGGCCGCCTCCAGCCGGGCGACGACCGCCGCCGCGGTGGCCTCGATCTGGGCCTGGTAGGGATCGCCGCCGTCGACCACCTTCTGCGGCAGGCCGTGCGCCGAGAACAGCAGCCGCACCTTGTCGGGCGAGCCCGCCTCGCGCCAGGCCGCCTCGATCCGGCGGGCGTGGGCCTCGGCCAGCTCGGCCTCGGTCGGATAGCAACAGACCGCCCGGGCCCGGCCGCCGCCGCGATAGGCCGCCGCCCAGGCCTTCAACGACGAGGCCGTGGTGGTGGTCGAGAACTGCGGATAGAGCGGCAGCAGCACGATCTCGTCGGGGGCGAAGGCCTCCACCGCCGCGGCCGTCTCGTCGCTCATCGGCCGCCAGTAGCGCATGGCCACGAAGGCCTTGACCGTCGATCCGGGGATGCGCGCGGCGAGCGCCGTCTCCAGGGCCCGGGCCTGCGCCTCGGTCTCCGGCGCCAGCGGCGAGGCGCCGCCCATCAGCGCATAGTTGGCCTTGGCAGCCTTCTCGCGGGTCCGCGAGATCAGCGCCGCCAGCAACTGCCGGAACGGCGCGGGCCAGGGGATGATCGCCGGATCGGAGAACAGGTTGTAGAGGAACGGCCGCACCGCCCCGGGGCCGTCGGGGCCGCCGAGGTTGAACAACACCACGGCGATCCGCCGCATCTGCCCGCTGTCACGCGCCAAGGCTCTTCCTCAGTCCCGAACCACCCGGGCGAGCGTCTGCTCGATATGGGCGATGGGGGTGTCCGGCAGAACGCCGTGCCCCAGATTGAAGATGTACGGCGCCTGGCCCCATTGCTCCAGAAGCTGATCGACCCGGCGATCCAGCGCAGCGCCGCCGGCGCGCAGCAGCAGCGGATCGAGGGCGCCCTGGATGGCCTTGCCCGCCTGGATGCGCCGGCCCAGGGCCGCCGGGGCCTGGACGTCCAGCGCCACCGCCTGGACGTCGACCGTCCCGGCGTAGGTCTCGACCAGGCCGCCGGCGCCGCGCGGGAAACCGATCACCGGCGCCGTCACCCTGGCCAAGCGCAGCCGGCGGACGATCTCGGCGTGCGGCCGCGCCACCAGGCGCTCGAACAGGTCCTCGGAAAGCCCTTCGGCCCAGGATTCGAACAGCTTGAGCGCCTGGGCGCCGGCGCCGGCCTGCATGACCAGATAGCGCGTGGTGGCCTCGACCAGCACCTCGATCAGGGCGTCCAGCCTGTCGGCGTGCTCGTAGGCGAAGGTCCGCGCCCGGCTGCGATCGCTGGAGCCGCCCTCGATCATATAGGTCGCCACCGTCCACGGCCCCCCGGCGAAGCCGATCAGGGCCCGCTCAGGCTCCAGCGCCGCGCGCACCCGCGACAAGGTCTCGCCCACCGGGGACAGCCGCTCGACCGAGGCCTCGACATTGTCGGCCAGCCGGCCGATGTCGGGCAGCGGCCCGAGCTTGGGGCCCTCGCCCGTCTCGAACCAGACGTCCTGGCCCAGGGCGCGGGGGATCAGCAGGATGTCGGCGAAGACGATGGCCGCGTCGAACGGGAACCGCCGCATCGGCTGCAAGGTCGCCTCGGCCGCCATCGCCGGATCGAGGCAGAACGAAATGAAGTCCGGGGCCTTGGCCCGCAAAGCCCGGTATTCCGGAAGACTGCGCCCTGCCTGGCGCATGAACCAGACCGGCGGCCGCTTGAGGGTCTCGCCCGCCAGGACGCGCAGCAAGGCGGGGCGGGCGGGCGCGGGAGAGGGCGTCGTCATGGCCGTCCTTAAAGACGCTCCAGCCCGAAGGCTCAAGCCCGCTTGATCGGTCCTTTTGTCCTCCCCGCCCCGAACCAACTCTTAAATAAAAGATTAATAAGAATATTGAGGAGGAAGAGGTTGGACCAGGGCGCCGTGGGGATGACTGGTCGGCGCGGCTCGGTCATACGCAGGCTTTCCCCTTGTCGCACCGAGGCTTTCCCCGTTGAGCGAAGGCGTCTGTGGATGACGTGGACAACTCTCAACCACCCGAAATCATTAATGAATTCTTAACGCGGTCGGAGGGCGGACCAGCGAGTCATAGACTTTTCCCCCGCGCCGGCCAAGCCGTCGGGCGACAGGAATCCACAATGGGCTCGGGCATGGGGACGACCGCCGGTCGAACCGGGTCGTTCTCCACCGTCGGCCCTGGCGGGCCGCGACCGGGACGTTTCCATCCCAGGTTTCGTCCAATTCGCCCGACAAGGGTTAAGACGGAGTTAACGATGCTTCCACAGGCTGCGGAAACCATGATCGGCCGATCGGCCATGGACATCGGGCCCGCCGCGCGGGAAACAATGGCGCGATGACCGCCGCGCGCTTCGCGACCTATTTCCATGTCCATCTCGTCTCCGACTCCACGGGCGAGACGCTGAACGCCATGGCCAAGGCCGTGTGCGCCCGCTTCGACGACGTGCTGCCGATCGAGCACATCTACGCCCTGGTGCGTTCGCCCCGTCAGCTGGAGCGGGTGCTGCACGAGATCGAGGGCGCGCCGGGCGTGGTGCTGCACACCATCGTCGACAAGGAATTGCGCGCGGCGCTGGAGCAGGGCTGCCGCGACCTGGACATGGCCTGCATCGCCGCGCTCGATCCGCTGGTCTCGGCCCTGTCCCGCTATCTCGGCGCCTCGCTGTCCACCCGGGTCGGCGCCCAGCACAACCTCGACAACGACTATTTCAACCGCATGGACGCGCTCGACTACGCCATGGGCCACGACGACGGCCAGGGCGCCCAGGAGCTGGAGCGCGCCGACGTGGTGCTGGTCGGGGTCAGCCGCACGTCGAAGACGCCGACCTGCATCTATCTGGCCCATCGCGGCGTGCGGGCGGCCAACGTGCCGCTGGTGCCGGGGGCCGATCCTCCGGCCCAGCTGTTCAGTCTCAAGCACGCCCAGGTCGTCGGCCTGACCGTCTCGCCCGACCGCCTGCTGCAGATCCGCCGCAACCGCCTGCTCAACCTGCGCGAGGAGCGCGAAAGCAGCTATATCGACACCGAGGCGGTGCGCGAGGAGATCATCCGCGCCCGGCGGTTGTTCGAGCGGCACGGCTGGCCGGTGATCGACGTCACCCGCCGCTCGGTCGAAGAGACGGCGGCGGCGGTGATCAACGTGCTGACCTCCGGCAAGGGGCAGGTGGAGGTGCTGTCGTCGTGATCCCGGTGATCCTGGCGTCCAAGAGCGCGGCGCGCGGCGCGCTGCTGCGCGGGGCCGGCGTCTCCTTCGAGACCCGGGTCGCCGGCGTCGACGAGGACGCGGTGAAATCGGCCATGCTGGCTGACGGCGCGGGGCCGCGCGACATCGCCGACGCCCTGGCCGAGATCAAGGCGGTCAGGGTCTCGGAAAAGACCGCCGGTCTGGTCGTCGGCGCCGACCAGACCCTCGATCTCGACGGCCGGCTCTACGACAAGGCCGCCAGCCTGGACGAGGCCCGCGCGCGCCTGCAGGATTTCCGCGGCAGGAGCCACAAGCTGCATTCGGCGGTGGTGGTCGCCCGCGACGGCGCGCCGATCTGGCGCGAGGTGGTCACCGCCACCTTGCGCATGCGCCCGTTCACCGACGCGTTCCTCGACGGCTACTTGGCCCGCAACGGCGAGGCGGCGCTAAGCTCGGTCGGCTGCTACCAGCTCGAAGGCGAGGGGGTGCAGCTGTTCGACCGGATCGACGGCGACTATTTCACCATCCTCGGCCTGCCGTTGATGGGGCTGCTCGACCTTCTGCGCCGCCACGGCGTGCTGCCGCTGTGAGCCGGCCGGCGATCACCGGGGCCACGGTGGTGGCCGGCGTGGCCGGCGCGCCGGTGCGCCATTCTCTAAGCCCGACCCTGCACAACGCCTGGCTGGCCAGCGCCGGGATCGACGGGGTCTATGTCGCCTTCGCCCCGCCGGCCGACCGTTTCGCCGTCTTCGTCGAGGGCCTGCGCGGCGGGGCGGTGCGCGGTCTCAACGTCACCTTGCCGTTCAAGGAAGAGGCCCTGGCCCTGGCCGACGAGGCCAGCGACCTGGCCCGCGCCGCCGGGGCGGCCAACGTCCTGGTCTTCGAGACCGACGGCCGGATTCGCGCCGACAACACCGACGGCTTCGGCCTGCTGCAGGCCCTGGCGGTCCAGGCCCCCGGCTTTTCGCCCGCCGCCGCGCCGGCCGTGGTGCTGGGCGCGGGCGGCGCGGCGCGGGG
>Ga0209243_100088_pt1 | contig 54533 bp, 50 predicted proteins | sample UppTromiDAQMD024_FD_185836 | JGI IMG/M metagenome (GOLD analysis project Ga0209243, IMG submission 185836) | Upper troposphere microbial communities from Maryland, USA - DAQMD-024 (SPAdes) (version 2) | ecosystem: Environmental > Air > Outdoor Air > Unclassified | place: USA: Maryland, Virginia...
CATGCCTGATTCCATGGACAGCGAAGCGCCACAGTTGTGCCACGCTCATTGCAGTGGCGATCGGGAGTCGGCGCTTTCATGGCAGGGGCTGGACATTCAGTTTCTCGCGGCGCACGTGATGTGGCTCGCCAACTCGCTGCCCGGGTTGGTTCTCGACCGGGTAGCCCTCAGAGCGTGTTCAAAGTCTTTTGAGCAAGAGCACCAAGAATGCCAAGTGGACGAACTGCAGGCTGGTGTTGAGCCATCGCTCGCAGTTCTTCCACAGCCTCCTGTTCTTGTCCAGCCAGGCAAAGCTGCGTTCCACGACCCAGCGCTTGGGCATCACTTTGAAAGTGTGAAGCTCGCTTCTCTTGGCGATCTGCACCGTCACATGCCCTCCCAGAATCTGCTGCACGCCTTGCGCGAACGGCCGACCGATGTAGCCTGCATCGCACAGCAGGCTTTGTAGCCGGCTCAACCGGGGCTTGCAGCGCTGTAGCGCCTGCAGTGCGCCTTTGCGGTCCGTCACCTCGGCCGTGGTCACCGCTATCGCATGCGGCAATCCCTGGGTGTCCACCGCGATGTGGCGCTTGATGCCCGAGACCTTCTTGCCTGCGTCATAGCCCTTCAAGCCCGCCGTGTCCGTGTTCTTCACGCTCTGCGCGTCCACGATCAAGAGCGTGCTGCAGGCGTTGCGCCCCAGTTTCTCGCGGGCCGCGCCAACCTGATTTTTTTAATGCCTGCTCCAGCAGGCTGCCACCCTCGCGTGGCTCGCTCCAGATGGCAAAGTACGAGTGCACGGTGCGCCATTTGGGAAAGTCGCTGGGCAGTGCCCGCCACTGACAGCCCGTGCGCAGCAGGTACAGCACGGCGCAGAACACCTCGTACAGCTCCACTTTGCGTGGGGCAGTCTTTCTGCGCGCACTCTCCAGCAATGGCCGGATCACCTCGAACTGCTCGCGCTTGATGTCGCTGGGGTAGCCTTTTCTCACCCAGCGAGCTTCTCACATCAAGAGGGCGAGACTTTGAACACGTTCTCAGGCGGCACGTTACCTACATTCCTCCCAATCCCCGCGCGGGCTTTCCGCCGATCTACCTCACGTTCCAAGTCCTGCGGAATTGATTTATGTGTCCGTGCTCGCCGCGCACCGATGCGGCAGACCACGTGATTTCGTGAATACCAATTCCGAGGACAACCATGTTTACTCCCTTTTTTGGCGCCCCCGAGGGGCGCCCGTCGGCGTACGGCCGAGGCACAACGCCGGCCTCGATGCGAGTGCATCGTCTGAAAGCTATCAGCATCGCGTTGGCGGGCAGTGCGCTTGTCTCGCCTGTAGCCTACGCCCTCGATTTTGCTGAGGCACGCCTTATCGCGGAGCAGCAGAGCCCACGCATAAGCGCGCAGCAGTTGCAGGTTAACGTCGCCGAATCCGTGCAGAAGGCAGCAGGCTCGCTGCCCGACCCCAAGCTCTCGCTCGGCATCGAAAACTACCCCATCAGCGGCATGGATCGCTGGAGCATGACGCGCGAATCCATGACGATGCAGCGCTTGGCGCTCATGCAGGAAGTGCCCAACAGGGCCAAGCGCGACGCCCAGGTCGCCAGCGCGCAGGCGCGTGTGGATCGAGAACGCGCGGCGCTGGTTTTGCAGCGATTGCAGATCCGCCAGGAACTCAGCCTGGCGTGGATCGCCGCGCAGGCGGTGGAGCAACGGGAGATACTGCTGACGGAACTGCTCGCGGAGAACCAGCGCCTGCAAGACAGTCTCCCCGCTCGCGTCGCCGGCGGCACCGCCCAGGCTGGCGATCTGTTGGTCGCGGAACAGGAGGCGCTGACACTCACGGACCGCCGTGACGATCTACAGCGGGACCGGGCCAAGGCCAGGGCCGCGTTGCGGCGCTGGGTGGGCTCCAGGGCCGACGAAGCACTGCAAGGCGATCCAGGCCCGCTCACTCGCCCCGTCGCGCAACTGCGCACAGAACTGGCGAATCACGCGGAGCTTGAACTCTATCCGGCGATGCAAAGCATGGCCCGGGCCGAGTCCCGCGAAGCCCAATCAGAGACCCGCGGCGATTGGGCCTGGGAGATAGCCTATAGCCGGCGTGATCGCCGATGGGGCGACATGGTGTCATTTCAGGTGACATTCGATCTGCCTTGGCAGAAGGATCGACGCCAAGTGCCCATGATCGAGGCAAAACGGCACGAGTTGGAACGTCTGGACGCCGAACGCGAAGACGTGGCGCGGCGGCATTTGCAGGAGCTGGACGACAGCGCCGCCGAACTCCAAGCGTTGAACAGCCAGATCGACCGCCTGCAGACCGCCGGCTTGCAACTGGTACGGAACCGAGCGGCGCTTGCATTGAGCAACTACCGATCCGCCAAGGGGGACCTGAGCGCTGTGCTCAGTGCACGCGCCCAGGTGCTGGAGACGCGCATGCGTCTGATCGACCTTGGAGCGCAGCGCGACAGCCTCGTCGCCCGACTGAACAGCCTGATCGCGGACTGAGTGGAGACCCTCGCCATGAATACCTCTTCGAGAAACATCCTTGCCGGCTTGACGCTGGTTGCTGCCGGTATTGCCGTTGGATGGGGCGTCGCCCAATGGCGCGCCGGCCACCTCAGCGGCTCCCCCGCTGCCAACGTCTGTTGGCGCGCACTTAAAACTGACCCAGGCTGCGCGTTGAACTTTGACCCACCCGGTGTACGGGGCTGAGGGTATCAGTTGGTGGTCTGGGTGGTGGCCTCCTTTGCCCTGATTCTGGCTTTGGTCTTGTTGGCGGCGGTGCTGTTGCGCAGCCGCCAGGAGTCGTTGCCGGTCTCCAGGATGTGGCAGTGGTGGGTGATGCGATCCAGCAGCGCGGTGGTCATCTTGGCGTCGCCGAACACCTGACCCCATTCGGAGAAGGCCAAGTTGGTGGTGATGGCGAGGCTGGTGCGCTCGTAGAGCTTGCTGATCAGGTGGAACAGCAGCGCGCCGCCTGAGGGGGTGAACGGCAGGTAGCCCAGTTCATCGAGGATGACCAGGTCGGCATAGGTCAGGCGCAGGGCGATCTGCCCGGCCTTGCCCTGGGCCTGTTCCTTCTCCAGCGCATTGACCAGTTCGATGGTGGAGAAGAAGCGCACGCGCAGGCGATGCTGGCGCACGGCCTGGATGCCGATGGCGGTGGCCAGGTGGGTCTTGCCGGTGCCCGGTCCACCGACAAGGACGACGTTCTCGGGGGTGTGGATGAAGTCACCCTGGTGGAGTCGTTCGACCAGTGCGCGATCAACGGGACTGGCCGCGAAGTCGAACCCGAGCAGGTCACGATGGACGGGGAAACGTGCGGCCTTCATCTGGTTGGCCTGGGCACGAACCTGCCGTTCGGCGGACTCGGCCTGCAGCAGTTCGGCCATCCAGTGTTCGGGCTCCATGGTGTGCAGGCGCATCTTGGCCAGCAGTTCGGGCCACTGGCTGGCCATGCCGTGCAGCTTGAGCTGCTGCATGCGCAGCGGCAGGTCAGGCGTCGACATGATCTGCCTCCCGCAGGGCGTCGTAGCGGGCCGGATCGGACACCGGCGGATGACGCAGCGTCACTCGCGAGGCGACCGTCTCGATCGTGCGGTCCGGATGCTGCAATCGCCCCAGCACGTTGAGCACGTGGTCGGCGCGCACCAGGCCGGACTCGAGTGCCAGTTCCACCGCCACCAGTACCGCTTCGAGCCCGTGCACGGGTACGGCGGCCAGCACCTGGGCCATGGCGCGGTCGCCGTGAGGCTGGCGCAGCAACACCTGCTGCAGCTTGCGCAGCGGATCGGGCATGGACAGGAACGGCGCGCCGTCACGCAGTGCCCCCGGCTTGCGCTGGACCAGGGCGATGTAGTGCTGCCAGTCGTAGTGGACCCGATCACGCTCGAAGCTGCGCCGGTGGCGGGCGACCTCGGCCTCGCCGACCACCACGGCCAGTTCGAAGGGATACACGCGCAGGCTGGCGACGGCGTGGGCGTGTTCGCACGGCACGCTGTAGCGGTTGCGCTGGAAGCTGACCAGCGCGGTCGAACTGACCCGCACCGGCCGCTCGATGTAGCCGTCGAAGGGCGCGGGCATCGGCATCAGGTGGGGCTGTTCGTCCTCCAGAGCTTCGGCCACGGTGATGTCGGAGGCATCCGGATGCGCCTGCATCGGCCAAGCGGCGCGGCACTCGCTGGCGAGCCAGGCATTGAGGGTGTCCAGATCTGGCCAGTGGCGGGCCCCGGCCTCGATCCAGATCTGTCGGCGCCGGTCCTGCACGTTCTTCTCGACCCGCCCCTTCTCCCAACCCGCGGCGCGGTTGCAGAACTCCGCGGCGAACAGGTAGTGGCTGGTCATGGCGTGGAAGCGGGCGTTGACCCGCCGTTCCCGGTGCTGGCCGATCCCGTCCACCGCCGTCTTCATGTTGTCGTAGATGCCGCGGCGCGGCACGCCACCGAAGGCGGTAAACGCCTGGGTATGAGCATCGAACAGCATCTCGTGGCTCTGGGTGGGATAGGCCACCAACCAGAAGGCGCGGCTGCAGGCCAGCTTCACGTGGGCGAGATCCAGCGGCATCTTGGCGTGGCTGCCGACGAAGGCGTACTCGCGGCTCCAGTCGAACTGGAAGGCTTCACCCGGAGGAAAGTGCAACGGCACGAAGGCCGGGCGGCGGCTGGCGCCGCCGGCCGCCTTCCACTGGCGGATGAAGGCCGTCACCCGGGTGTAGGTGCCCGGATAGCCGATCGCCTGCAACTGCGAGAACAGCACCTTGGCGGTGCGTTGTTCCCGCCGGGGACGATGGCTGTCGGCACGCAGCCACGTCTCCAACTGGGACCGGTAGGGATCGAGCCGGGAGGGCGAGGCTCGCCTGGGATAGACCGGCTCGGACTGGCCGCTGCGCAGCCATCGCCGGATGGTATTGCGGGATAGGCCCGTGCGCTTGGCGATCTCGCGCAGCGGCAGGCCATCGCGGAAATGCATCCGCCGGATCTTGGCCAACATGACCATGGTGATCACTCCTGAAATCCCCCGAGCAAAAGATGCTCAGGATGTGGGCTTCAGGTGGGTCAGTTTTACCCGCGCATCACCGCCGAAAGTGGGTCAGTTCTGGATGCGCGCCAACAGCGTCAGGCACTTTCGAGCATTGCCGCATCATTTAGCAACCGTTGAATGCGCTGGCGAGTCTCCTCTGGAATACCTTGCACAGACGAGTCAGGTCCGGGCCTGTTTGGCTGCTGCTGGGTGCCCGCGATGACCCGCACGACCATGCCCAAATTTCCTGGTGTCACGATGTCGATGGCTGCGCGATCACCCAGGTCCGGATGTGGGCGGGTCAGCATCCGGTACAGGTCCCACGGATCCGCATGCGGGCACTGGTTCATGAGCACCTGTGCCAGCTTGTGCTTGAGGGGTACCAGCTGCCAGTCGGGCACGCGTTGCCCGCGGTTGCCCAAGCTGATGGACAGCAGCTTGCCCGCCTTCAGCTCGCGGTTGATCTGGTCCTTGGACTTCCCGGCCAACTTGCCGAACAGCGGGACCGGCAGACTGCTCGGCGATTCGTAGATGACCAGCATTTCCTCGCGCTCGCGCTGGATGACAGACACCTCCGGCTCTGGCGCATGCGTCGGGGGCGGTGGTACCTGCGACAGTCGCTGGAATGTGATTCCCCCGTCGTTTGGCGTCACGACGATGGGTTCGGCCACCACAGGCGGAACGGATGCCGCAGAAGCAGCAGCGACGATGGTGTTGGGCTTGTCCTCCTCTGCCATGGCCGGCACGCCCTCGATATGGATCGTGAGGTGCGCGCTGGCCGCTTCCACTTGGCCCTGTTCGAGCAGATCGAGACGATCCGCCCAGTCCTGCATCATCCGGCGGCGCGGCTCAACATACTTGGCGTGGTTGTAGGCCGAACTCACCTTGTTCGGGTCCGAGTGCGAAAGCTGCGCGTCCACCCAAATCTTGGGATAGCCGATCTCGTTGAGCGCCGTCGAGATGGTTCCGCGGATGCCGTGACCGGTCAGTTGATCCTCGTAGCCCATTCGTTTCAAGGCCGCGTTGAGGGTGTTCTCGCTGATGCGCTTCTTGAGTTCGCTGCGGTGCGTGAGCAGATGGACCTGGGCCGGCCTCATCACACCCAACAGGTAGCGCACGATCTCGATGGCCTGCACGGACAACGGCACGATGTAGGGCGGAACGTCCTGCGGGCGCTTGCCGGCCTTGCGCATCTCGTCTTGGAGTTGCTTGACGATCTGCGGCGGGATGATCCACAGGCCACGGTCGAGATCGAACTGGTCCGGGGTCGCCAGCCGCAGCTCGCCGGTACGCACGCCGGTCAGGAACAGCAGCCGGATGCCGAGTTGGGTCTGCCAACCACGAGGGTTGTAGAGCCTGAGCTTGTGCAGGAACTCGGGAAGCTCCGGAAGATGCAGGTAGGGGTTGTGGTTCACCGGGGGCTTGGGCTCGGCCACCACGTCCAGGTCGGAGGCCGGATTGGCTTCCAGCCCCTCCACGATGACGAGGGCATAGCGGAACAACTGCCCCAGCCAGGTGCGGACCTTCTCGGCAGTGGTGAACGCCTTGCGCTCCTCGATCCTCGCCAGGACGCCCAGGAGTTGGGGCCGGCGAATGTCGTAGATCGACATCTGCTTGAGGCTAGGCAGCACGTCCTTGTTGAAGATCCGCAGGATTTGCGACAGCGTGCTGTTCCTGCCCTCCTTGATTTCCTTGCGGCGATGCTCGACCCACGCATCGAAGACGGCCTTGAAGGTGTAGTCGGCCGCAAGCTTGACCGCGTGTCGCTTCTGTTTCCGATCGGTATGGGGGTTGACGCCCTTTGCCAGAAGCGCCCGGGCTTCGTCGCGCAAGGTGCGCGCTTCGCGCAAACCGATCTCGGGGTAGTTCCCCAGGGAGATGCGCTTTTGCTTGCCGAGCCAGTAATAGCGCAAATGCCACGACTTGCCGCCGGTGCGGGCGACCACCAGGCCGAGGCCATCGGTGTCGGGGATGCTGTAGGTTTTCTCGGCGGCCTTGGCTTGCCGCACGGTCAGATCAGAGAGTGTCATCATCAAGCTCCTAAGTCTTGGACTTAGGCCCGATGCTGCTTGTCATCCCGATCCAACCCCAGCAACAACCCGGAACCGGCACGACCCGCATTCTTTGGCCTTGTTTTTGGCCTCAAAAATGGTGGCTGTCAGTGGACTTTCGTGGCTTTCGCTGGAATGAAAAAAGGAGCCGAAGCTCCTCTTTTCAATAACTTACAGACGTCAGTGGAAGTCTGTAGATCATAAATTGGAGCGGGAAACGAGACTCGAACTCGCGACCTCAACCTTGGCAAGGTTGCGCTCTACCAACTGAGCTATTCCCGCAGATTCCGTTCGACCTGCGTCGAAGGAGCGCTATTGTGTCGATATTGCTGCACGGCGTCAACAGGAATTTTCGCGTGCATTGTGGGGCGGCGTTCAGGCCCCCAGGACCGATACCTCAGGTTCGCAGGCCACGGCGATGGAAGTAGACCTGCTCGGCGATGCGCCGCGTGGTCGCCGTGTGCAGCAGTGCGTTGAGCGGCCAGTCGGCCTGCAGATGATCCATCGCCCAGCGCAGCAGGCGCTTGCCATGGAATGCCGGCGCCACCTGCCGCGCCACCCGTTCCGCTTCCGGCCCTTGGCCGCGCAGATGGCGGGCAATCGCCTCGCCGACCGCCCAGCCATGCCGCCACGAGGAATGGATGCCTCCGGCGGACAGTGGTGAGACGATGCCCGCCGCGTCGCCGGTCAGGATCACGCGTTGGCCGGTGAACGGCCCATCCGGCCGGCCGCAGGGCACCAGCCCTGCGCGGGTGGCCGAGGGACGCGCCGAAGGCGGAATGCTGACCACATCGCGCACGTGCTCAAGGAAGCCATCAATATCAGGCGGCCGTACCTGATTCGGGTCGTGGCGCAGTGCCAATCCCACCTGCAGGCCGGTTGGATTCTGCGCGACCCAGCCGATGTAGCCCGGTGCAAAGCGCTTGCTGACGAAGCAATGGAGTGCGTCGCCCTGTGGCAACTGGAGGCCGGCGAACTCACGTTCGACGCCGTAGAGGTTGTCACGCACCTGGCCGAGGCCGGTGCGCTGGGCAACGCGTGAGCGTGCGCCATCGGCGCCGACCAGGTAGGCGCAGCGCCCTGCCCCTTCCACCTGCCAGCCGTCACCACTGCGATGGGCGTCGGTGAAGGACTGCTGCAGGCGAAGGTCGACACCATTCACGCGCAGCTCGCTGGCCAGCCAGCGCATCAGGTTCGGCGTATCGGTGGTGAGGAAGTAATAGCCCGGCGCGGCCAACAACACGCTGCGCAGGTTCGGCGCATACAGCCGCACATTGGCAACGCGCTGCACCAGGTATTCGGGCATGCGCCCCAGCCAGGTCTGCTCCATCGCTTCCTTCACCACGATGCCGGTGGTGTGCAGGCGTTCGCCGGGGTCGGCCTTGCGTTCAAGCACGCAGACGCGCAGGCCGTATTGGGCAGCGGCCAGCGCGCAGGCGGCACCGGCGAAGCTGGCGCCGACGATGACCATGTCGTGGTCGTAGGCGGAGTGAGTGTGGGCCATGGCTGCATCGTCCTTGGGGGAACGGAGATGCAGCTTCGAACTGCCGCGTGGTGAGGCGAAGGAGTGGCGGTGAAGTGGGGATGAAGCGCAACGCTCCCTTTCAGGAACGTTGCTTGCAGAACTACTTTGCGCCGTCAGGCCACAACGATCCTGAGCGGGTCTGCCGACGCGAGGATCTCCGCACGCTCACCACTCGGCGGATAGATCCACTCGGTGTTGATCCTGGTCTTGAGCGCCTTGGCTTCAGCACCGGACAGCACCACCTGGCGATCCCAGCCCTCGGTGTAGACAGCACCCCACGGCCCCAGGTCCAGGCAGGTCACGTACTTGGGCTGCGCATACGGAATCATCGTTTCCCCGATCAGGTCAGCTGCGGCGTTGTGTCCGGCAGAACGCCCCAGATTCATCGCGTGCTGGCAGGACATCATCGCCACGTTGCCCTCGTCATCGGTGGCGGCATGCGCGCAGTCGCCGGTAGCAAACACCGCGTGGACACCGTTCGCCTTCAGCGTGCGGTCCACATGCAGGCGACCCACCGCATCGTGCTGGCCGGGAATCTGAGCAGTCAACGCACTGGCACGTGCACCAGCAGTCCAGACAACGGTGGCGGCGTCGATGCGTTCTCCGTTTTCCAGCGTTACGCCCTCCGCATCCACGCGAGCGACACCCGAGCCCAGACGCCAGGACACACCCAACTCCTTGAGCGCCTGCGTGATGACTGGGCGCGGGCCTTCACCCAGGTCCGGGCCCAGCGCATCGGCGCGCTCGACCATGATGACGTTCACCGCAGCATCGGCGCCGAGCACTTCGCGCAGGCGAGCCGGCATTTCTGCTGCGGTTTCGATACCGGTGAAGCCCGCACCGGCGATCACCACCGTATTGCGCGCCGCGCTCTGCGGGCGAGCAGCAAGACTATCCATATGCGCCTGCAGGCGGGCTGCATCGGCAATCTGGTCGACGTTGAAGGCGTGCTGCTGCAAGCCGGGAATGGGCGGGCAGTTCAGACGACTACCGGCGGCCAGCACCAGGCGGTCGTAGTACAGCGTCTGCTCAGCGGAATCGGTACCCGTGCCCACCACCTGCACCTGCTGGTTGGCGACATCGATGTGTTCGACGCGGCCGGCAAGATAGCGCACGCCAACGGCATCGAAGATCGCCCGCAGCGGTGCCGTCATGCGCTCCGGCCCCTTTTCGTAGAGGCGCGGGCGCACATGCAGCTCCGGCGAGGGCGCAACCAGCACGATCTCCACATCACGGCGCGCCGCCTGGTCGAGAAGACGGGCGGCGGCGAGCGCGCTCCACATGCCGGCAAAGCCGGCGCCGATGACAAGAATGCGTTGGGACACGGAGGAAATCCTTCAGGGAATGGGGTTCAGGCGCCCGGGTGCGCGGACGGCACGGGCGTGGGCGATGTGCTGCAGCGTCGCACCACATAACACGGATCATATGAGTCCTCGTTATGCTACGCAAGCGCCTGACGGCGGCACGGTTCAGGCCGACGCCTTCCTGCCCTACTCCTTCTCCCCACCACAACGCCAATGAAATCAAAGATCTGCATGAAGTTCCGCAGGGTTGCGGCGGGTAACTCAGGCCCCTATAGTCCGCGTTATATTTTTTATGGATCGGTCCCATGGCCCACATCGGAACGGGCGTCGAGTACGCCCTGCACTGCCTGCTCTGGCTGGTCCCGCCGCTGGAGCAGCGGCCGAGCAGCCGCGACCTGGCCGAGCTTCAGGGCGTGCCTGCGGCGTTCATGGCAAAGATCTTCCCCAAGCTGGAGAAGGCCGGCATCGTCGAGTCCGCTGGTGGTATCCGTGGCGGCTACCAGTTGGCGCGTGCGCCCGAAGACATCAGCGTGCTGGATGTGGTCGATGCCGTTGAGGGACAGAAGGCACTGTTCGACTGCCAGGAAATCCGTGGGCGCTGCGCGCTGTTTGATGGTGCCCCACCCCGATGGGCCAACCGTGGCGTGTGCGGCATCCACGCGGTGATGATCAATGCGCAGAAGGCCATGCGCGAACAACTGGCGCGTTCCAGCCTGGCCTCGATTGCCGAGGGCGTGCAGGGCAAGGGGCGCCCCGCGAGCTTCGCAGGGGATGTGCAGGAGTGGTTTGCCGACCGCCAGGTGGCACGCGAGGAAGCGCGCATCACAGGTATGCGTTCGCGTACGTCGACACAGGACGATGATTGATCGCAGTGTCGCGTACGCAAACGAAACATGCCCCTGCATCCATTTCGGAATAATTGCATGGACCGTAATGCGTCAAAGCCTGATGGTGGATGGCCATTCCCGTGCATTCAACGATGGCGATTCCAGTCGATCAAGTCGTGTTCCTGTTGGCCGCCGATTGCTTCAGGGAGGCGCTCTTTCCGACATTTCCCGAAAGCGATGTTGAAGCAGCACGCCTTGCTGCACAGCGGATGTTGGACGAGACGCTCAACGGAGGTGATAACTACTACCTGTGCGCCAGCTTCAGCGAAGCAAGGATAGGCAGCACTCATGACGCACTGTTCGATGATCTTCGGTCGCGTGGTGCCTCCGTCCGCTTGCAGAACCACGTTGGGCTATTGATTCAAGCACTACCCGCTCCCAAAGGAGCAATGCTCCGCGCGTGCGATACGATCACGTCCATTGCCAGCTACCTCTTTTGGCTGGAAAGCGATGCTCTATGCAATCCGGTTACAACGGAGCTCGTTGATGCGATCGCCGTGATAGAGCCGCTTGGCCTGCAACGCGAGCCCCCCTGCGTGGATTGGCATGCAGCCTGGACCCATTCGGAGTCCGAGCAGGATCGTTACATTGCTTCGCTGATGGATGGAATCGATGATGCGCCCGTGTACATGTTCAACGATGTGCAGGCCTTCACTATCCGATTCGATTTCCTCTCACTGTGGAGAGCACAACTTGGCGAAACGCGCTTTGAACCGATCAGAAAGTTCATCGCGGCCGAGGCGCACCTGAGGCTGGACGATCGCGATGGTGACGCCGCTGGTCACATCGATCAGATCCTGGCGGCGATCTAGAACATTGAGACGGCAGATCCAAGCCAGAACGAAAAACGCCCCCTTACGGGAGCGTTTTTCTTGAATCTGGAGCGGGAAACGAGACTCGAACTCGCGACCTCAACCTTGGCAAGGTTGCGCTCTACCAACTGAGCTATTCCCGCTTGGGAGGCGAAATTTTACCTGTTCTGGAAGTGGCGTCAAGTGCTTTTTCCGGGGCCTCACGAAGTCACTGAAATGTTGATTCCACGCATGGCGTGGATCTACCAAGGAGATGAACATCAACACCGAAATCCCTGGCATCTGGGTCTTCCACGGCGCAGGCGCGCGCTTCGCCGGAGGTGTCTTCGTCAGCCGGGAGTCGGGACTGACTTGGGCGGCCAAGCACTCCCTGACAGGCGTACTGACCCGCTATCCATTGAATGAAGGCGCGTACGACCAAGCACTGCGTTTGGGCACCTTCACGCCCAAGCGCCTAGAGCAATGCGAAGCCCTCTTCATCGGAGGGTTCACATGTGCATCAATGGAGCATGTACATGTCGAAGACGGCATACCCCAGTAGATCCACGCCATGCGTGGATAAACGCACCGATGGGGTCAGAGCCCTTTCCTGAGGAAAGGGATCCGACCCCGAGGCTCAGTTGCCCAGCTTCTTCTGCCGCGCCCGCTCGCGCGCAGCGCGCTCGTCATCGCGCAGGCTCGGCCAGGCGGCGTGCAGGTATTGCAGGCCCGACCACAGGGTCAGCACGGCAGCAATGGCCAGGGTCCAGTCACCGATGTGGAACACCGGCCAGCCCATCCAGATGTCCTGCACCGGCACGTTCGGCGCCACCGAGTACAGCAGGCACAACAGTGCGACCATCTGCGCGGTGGTCTTGACCTTGCCGATCATCGCCACGCGCACCTTGGCGCGCTGGCCCAGTTCGGCCATCCACTCGCGCAGTGCCGACACCGCGATCTCGCGGCCGACGATGACCGCCGCCCAGAACGCCATCCACGGCGTCGGGTGGCCCTGCACGATCAGGAACAGCGCCACTGCCACCATCAGCTTGTCCGCGACCGGGTCGAGGAAGGCACCGAAGGCCGACTCCAGCTGGTAACGGCGTGCGATCCAGCCATCGAGCCAGTCGGTGATCGCGGCCAGGCCGAAGATCGCCGCCGAAGCGAAGTTGGTCCAGGTGTAGGGCAGGTAGAACACCAGCACCAGCACCGGGATCATCACGATCCGCAACAAGGTCAGCCAGGTGGGCAGGGTCAACTTCATGCTTGCGTGCTTCTCTCTCTACTCGGCCGGATCAGGCGTGGCCAACCCGTGCAGGTTAGCGTAGATACGTGCCGCGAGGGCGTCATTGATGCCTTCCACCTTGGCGATTTCCGCTTCACCAGCGGCTTTCAGGCCGACCAGGCCGCCGAAATGCTTGAGCAGGCTGGCGCGGCGGCGCGGCCCGATACCGGGAATGTCCTCCAGCTTGCTGGTCATCCGCGCCTTCTGGCGGCGGCCGCGGTGGCCGGTGATGGCGAAGCGGTGCGCCTCGTCGCGCACCTGCTGGATGAACTGCAGCGCCGGATTGGCCGCGCCCGGGCGCAGTTCGCGACCGTCGGGCATCACCAGCGCTTCGTGGCCGGCGCGGCGCTCCACGCCCTTGGCCACGCCCACCAGCAGCACGCCTTCCACGCCCAGGTCGGCCAGCGCGGCCTGGGCCTGGGCCAACTGGCCGGCGCCGCCGTCGATCAGCAGCACGTCCGGCAGCACGCCTTGCTCTTCCACCGCACGGCGGAAGCGGCGGTCGATGGCCTGGCGCATGGCGGCGTAGTCGTCGCCCGGCTCGATGCCGCTGATGTTGAAGCGGCGGTATTGCGCACGCACCGGGCCGGCGGCGTCGAACACCACGCATGAGGCCACGGTGGCCTCGCCCAGCGTATGACTGATGTCGAAGCATTCGACCCGCTTGACCGGCTCTGCCAGACCCAGCATGTCGCGCAAGGCATCGCTGCGCGCGTGCTGCGCGTTGCGGCTGTTGAGTTCGGTGGCCAGGGTCAGCTGCGCATTGCGGCTGGCCAGTTCCACGTAGCCGGCGCGTTCGCCGCGCACGTTCCACTTCAGCTGCACCTTGCGCTCGGCCGAGGCAGACAGCGCGGCAACCAGCAGGTCGGCGTCAGGAATCTCGCGGTCCAGCAGGATCTCGCGCGGCGGCTCGAATTCGATGTAGTACTGCGAGACGAACGCGGCCAACACCTCTTCCGGGCTCTCTTCACCATTGGTGCGCGGGAAGAACGGGCGGGTACCGAGATTGCGGCCATCACGAAAGGCCAGCAGCAGCACGCAGGCCTGCGAGCCCTGCATGGCCACGGCCAGCACGTCCAGGTCGGCGGCACGGCCATCCACGTACTGGCGGGTCTGCATGCTGCGCAGCGAGGAAATCAAGTCGCGCAGGCGCGCGGCCTGCTCGAACTCCAGCGCCTCGCTGGCGGCCTGCATCTGCTCGCCCAGTTCGCGGGTCAGCTCGTCGCTCTTGCCTTCCAGGAACAGCGCGGCGCGGCGCACCGATTCGGCGTACTCCGGCGCCGGCACCAGCTCCACGCACGGCGCACTGCAGCGGCCGATCTGGTACTGCAGGCACGGCCGCGAGCGGTTGCGGAACACGCTGTCCTCGCAGCTGCGCAGCTTGAACAGCTTGTGCATCAGGTTCAGCGTTTCGCGCACGGCGGTAACGCCGGGATACGGACCGAAGTAGCGGCCGGGAATGGCACGCGGACCGCGATGCAACGCGATGCGCGGCCAGTCCTCGCGGGTCAGCAGCACATGCGGATAGGTCTTGTCGTCGCGCAACGAGACGTTGTAACGCGGCGACAGTGATTTGATCAGCTGGTTCTCCAGCAGCAACGCCTCGGCTTCCGAGCGCGTCACGGTCACGTCCATGCGCGTGATCTGCGAGATCATCGACATGATCCGCGCGTTCTTCGGGCTGCCGTTGAAGTAGCTGCCGACACGGTTGCGCAGCGCGCGCGCCTTGCCGACGTACAACAGGGTGTCGTCGGCGGCGTACATGCGGTACACGCCGGGGGCGGTGCTGAGCTGGGCCGCGAAGGCCTTGCCGTCGAAGACCGGAGCGGATACGTCGGTCATTCGCTGATCGGGACTTCGCTGAGCACGCCGCTGTCGGGGTCGAAACGCAGCACGGCGTGGGCATCGGTCTCGGCGATCCACACCGCGCCCGCACCGGCTGCCAGACCTGCCGGACCATGCAGGCGGCGCGGCAGCGGCTGGGTGGTCAGTTCACCACCGCCCAGGCGTAGGGTGCGCAGCCGTCCATTGCCGGTATCGGCAATCCACAGCAGCGGCGCATCCGGGCTCAGTGCCATCGCCTGCGGAAACTGCAGGCTGGCCTGGGTGCGCGGGCCGTCCTCATTGCCGAAGCGCCAGGGCCCCTGCCCGACCAGCGTCTGCACCAGGTCGCCACGCAGCTGCAGCGCACGGATCGAGGAACCCAACGCGTCGGCCACGTACAGCACCTGCTGCACCACTGCCAGTGCGGTGGGCTGGGCAAAGGCAGCCAGGTGGCCGCTGCCATCGCGTTCGTCGATGGAACCGCTGCCGGCGCGCCACTGCAGGCTGCGCTGGCCCAGGTGGTAGCTCCAGATGCGGTTGTCACCGGCCATGGCGATATGCAGCTGGTTGTCGGCGATGGCCAGGCCGACCGGATGGTCCAGCGACACCTGCCTGGCCTGCGCGACCGGGCCTTCCACCGGCGCGCCGGGACGGCCGTTGCCGCACAGGGTGTCGACGATGCCGGTCAGCAGGTTGATGCGGCGCACGGCATGGTTGCCGGTGTCGGCGACGTACAGCGAATCGCGCTCCAGCACCAGCGCCTGCGGGCGGTGGAAGGCCGCTTCGGCGAGGTTGCCGTCCATGAAATCGGCGGTGCCCAGGCCGAACTGGCGCAGGATGCGGCCACCGTGGCTGCATTCGAGGATGCGGTGATGGCCGCTGTCGGCGATGTAGAGCCGTTCGGTGCTGACTGCCAGGCCAAGCGGGAAGCGCAGCGCGTGGCGCGGCTCCGGATGCAGCTCGCTGCCACCGCGCGGCGGCGCCGACGGTGCGCCCTCGCACAGCGCGTTCAAGGCACGCTCCAGTTCGCCGGGTGCGCCCTGCCCGACCAGCCGTTGTTGCTCGCGCCCCTGCGCATCCAGCAGCACGATGGTCGGCCAGGCGGTGACGCCGAAGCGGCGCCAGCCATCCCAGTCGGCATCAAGCAGCACAGGCATCGTCAGCCCCTGGCGACGCAGCAGCTTCAGTGCGGCGCCGGCCTCACGTTCGAAATCGAAGCGCGGCACCTGCAGCACCAGCGGCTGCAGCTTGCCGGGGTGGCGCGACAGCCATTGGCCGAACTCGGCCAGGCGTTGCGCGCTCCAGGCGGAGGCGGCGTTGACGAACAACAGCGCCACCGGCCGACCGCGCAGTTCGGTCAGGGTGCAGGGGGTGGCATTGAGCCAGGTGGCGAACTCGGGCAGGTCCGGGACGGGCTGGACGTTCATGGCCCGATTATGCCGGAGTCGGCGTCATGCAACAGTCGTGCCACTGCTCGTTTTGCAGCATCGTCGACCAATGTCCAGACCTGTTCGAAATGCTCACTGCCGCCGGTGTACGGGTCCGGGATCGCACCCCTGCCTTGCCCGCCGGACCACGGCAGGTACAGCGCCAGGCGTTCTCGCTGGGAGGGGGTGGCCAAGCGACCGGCATCCCGCAGGTTGGCCTCATCGGCGCACAGGATCCAGTCGAAGCGGTCGAAATCCGCGACCTGCAGCTGGCGCGCGCGCAGGCCGCCGATGTCCACGCCATGCCCGGCCGCGCAGGCGATCGCGCGCCGGTCCGGTGGCTCGCCCACATGCCAGTCGCCGGTGCCGGCCGAATCGACCTGCACCCGACCAGCCAGCGGCGACGCGTCCAGGCAGGCGCGCAGCGCACCTTCGGCCATCGGCGAACGGCAGATGTTGCCGAGGCAGACGACCAGCAGCTTCATCGTGCGGCCATTGCCTGCAGCAGCACTTCGGCGCGCTCCAGGTCCTCAGGGGTGTCGATGCCGGGCGGGAACGGTTCCGGCGAGATCGCCACGCTGATCGGGAAGCCCGCTTCCAGCACGCGCAGCTGTTCCAGCGATTCGACCTGCTCCAGCTGGCCCGGTGGCATCGCCGCGAACTGCTGCAGGAAGCCGGCGCGATAGCCGTAGATGCCGATATGGCGCAACCAGTTGTGCCCGGCCGGCAGCGTGTCGCGGCTGCGTGCGAAGCCATCGCGGTGCCAGGCGATCGGCGCACGGCTGAAGTACATGGCCTCGTTGCGCACGTTGCGCACCAGCTTCACCACGTTCGGATCGAACAGGGTGTGCGCATCTTCGACGGTTGTGGCCAGGGTCGACATCGGCGCCTTGCCACCGACCAGTGCCTCGGCCACCGCACGGATGCCGGCCGCAGGTGCGAACGGCTCATCGCCCTGCAGGTTGACCACCACGGTGTCGTCGGCCCAGCCGGCAATGCGCGCGCATTCGGCCAGGCGGTCGGTACCGGACGCATGCGAGGCGGCGGTCATCGCTACCTTCACTTCGGCCAGCCCGGACAGTGCGTCGGCAATGCGTTGATCGTCGGTGGCGACCCATACCTCGCCAGCCCCGGCCTGCAGCGCGCGGCGTGCCACGTGCAGCACCAGCGGCTCACCGCCCAGCAGGCGCAGCGGCTTGCCCGGCAGCCGCGAGGCGGCATAGCGGGCCGGAATGGCGACGACGAATTCGGTCATGCGGGCGGTACTCGGCAGGCTCGTTACAACGGGAATGCGGCCGGCGGCGCGTGAATGCAAGCGCCGCTGCGCCACTCAGTTCGGTCGCAGCTTGTCCAGGCGGTCGGTCAGCGCCACCCAGAACGCGGCAGGCAGCTCGGCGCGCAGCGGAACGGCGTAGTGCCAGTCGTTGCCGAACGCACGGCACTTCACCGCGTCCTTTTCGGTCATCAGCACCGGCAGCTGGCTGCCGAAGGACAGGTCCTGCGGCTGGTACGCCTGATGATCAGCAAAAGCATGCGGCACCACGCCGATGCCACGCGCACGCAGCATGTCGAAGAAGCGCTGCGGATGCGCGATACCGGCCACGGCGTGCACGCGCTGGCCCTTGAAGTACGCCAGCGGGCGCGCACGGCCACCGGCCAGTGGCTGCGCGCTGTCGATGTGCAGCGCCATCGGCCATTGGCCGAAGCCACAGGCCTGCGCCGCGCTTTCTTCGTCGGCCTGGCCGAGATTCACTACACGGAAGTCGCATTCACTGGCACGGCTGACCGGTTCGCGCAGCGGCCCGGCGGGGATCATCCGGCCGTTGCCGTAGCGACGCTGGGCATCGACCACTTCAATCTCGATGTCGCGCGCCAGCCGGTAGTGCTGCAGGCCGTCGTCGCAGACGATCACGTCGCAACCGGCTTCGATCAGGGCCTTGCCTGCGGCCACACGGTCGCGGTCCACCCGCACAGGCACCCCGGTCTTCCAGGCGATCAGCACCGGCTCGTCACCACCCTTGGCGGTCGGCGTGTCGGCCTGCACCCACAGCGGTTTGTCGGCGTCTTCGCGGCCGTAGCCACGGCTGGCCACGCCCGGCTTCCAGCCAGCGGCACGCAGGCGCTCCACCAGCGCGATGGTCAGCGGCGTCTTGCCAGTGCCACCGGCGGTGATGTTGCCGACCACGATGACCGGCACCGGCAGCGTGTAGTGCTTGCGCCAGCCGCGCCGGTAGGCACGCCGGCGCAACGCGGTGACACCGGCGTACAGCGGCGCCAGCAGGCGCATCGCCCACGGAACCGGGCTACCGTCGTACCAGTACGGCGGGGTCTGGGTACCCTTGCCGGCCATCAGTCCTGCCTTTCGCGGAACTGCATGCTGTGCAGATGCTGGTACAGCCCGCCCATGGTCAGAAGTTCCTTGTGAGTGCCACGCTCGACGATGCGGCCGTGATCCATCACCAGCACCTGGTCGGCATGCTCGATGGTCGACAGGCGGTGCGCGATGACCAGCGTGGTGCGCTCGGGCATCAGGCGCTGCAGCGCGTCCTGCACCAGGCGCTCGGATTCGTTGTCGAGCGCGGCGGTGGCTTCGTCCAGGATCAGGATCGGCGCATCGCGCAGGATCGCACGGGCGATCGCCAGGCGCTGGCGCTGGCCGCCGGACAACAGTGCGCCGTTCTCGCCGACCGGGGTCTGCAGCTGCTGCGGCATGCGCTCGATGAATTCCCACGCGTTGGCAGCTTCAGCCGCTGCACGGATCTGTTCAACGCTCGCGTCCATGCCATAGGCGATGTTGGCGGCGATGGTGTCGTCAAACAGCATGACCTTCTGCCCGACCATTGCCACCTGGCGGCGCAGGTCGGCCAACGGATAGTCATCCAGCGCCACGCCATCAAGGGTGATGCGCCCGCCACTGGGTTCGTAGAAGCGCGGCACCAGCCGGATCAGGCTGGTCTTGCCGCTACCGGAACGGCCGACGATGGCGGTGACCGTACCCGGTTTGGCGACGAAACTGATGTCGTCCAGGGCAATGCCGCTGTCCTCGCGGTAGCGCAGCATGACGTGGTCGAACGCCAGTTCACCGCGCACGCGCTGCACTGCATTTCGGCCTTCGTCGCGCTCGACCGGCATGTCGAGGATGCTGAACAGGCGTTCGGCGGCAGCTACACCCCGCGAGATGGAGGTCTGCACGCTGGTCAGGCGGCGCAGCGAGGGAATGATGGCCATCATCGAGGTCATCAGGCCCATGAACTGGCCGGCGTTGAGGCGGCCAGCCAGCGCTTCGCGGGTGGACACCCAGACGATCACCGCCAGCGCCAGCGCCGCCAGGAACTGGACCACGCTGGAGGCGGCAGCACGGGTGACTTCCACCTTCATGTTCAGCGACAGCATGCGGTTGGCCAGGCGCGAGTAACGCGAGATCTCGTGCTGCTGGGTGCCATGCACCTTCACTTCCTGCTGCGCGGCCAGCGACTGCTCGGCGGTCTGCGCCATCGAGCCCATGCCGTCCTGGATGCCACGGCTGATGCGGCGATAGCGCTTGCCCACGTAGGACACGATCACGCCGATCAACGGCACCACCACCAGCATGGCCACGGTGACCTTGACGCTCATCTGCAGCATCACCGCCAGCATGGCGATGATGGTCAGGGTGTCGGCGACCACGGTCTTGAGCGCATCAGCGCTGGCCTGGGTGACCTGTTCGGTATCGAAATTCAGGCGGCTGACCATGACCGGCGTCGCTTCGGTATCGAAGTGCGAGGACGGCAGGTGCAGGTACTTGGCCAGGACCTGTTCGCGCAGGTCGCGCACCACGCTGCGGCCGGTCTTGGCCAGCGCGTAGTCGCTTACCCAGGTGGCGACGCTGCGCATCAGGAACAGGCCGAGGATGGTCAGCGGCAGGATCACCGCCATGCGCGGCTCGGGATTGACGAAGCCACGGTTGACCAGCGGCTCCATCAGCTTGGTGAAGTGATAGCCGGCCAGGGCTTCGACCACCATGGCGATGACCGCAGCCACCATGAACACCCAGTAGGCGCGGGTGTACCCCAGCAGACGTTTGTAGATCGGCCACACCGGCGCGTGATTGGAACTCATGGACGCACCTCGGGTGCTGTTGCAATGGCAATACGGCGGAAACCGAGTTGACCCAGCGCATCCTGCGCGGTCACCACGGCCTGGTAGGGAGTGCGTGCGTCGGCACGCAGCAGCACGGTCTGCTCACGGTCGCTGCCGGCCACGGCGGCGATGGTCTGCTTGACCGACTCGACGTCGCTGCGCAGCACTTCCTGGTCATTGATGAAATAGCGGCCTTCGGCATTGATCAGCACGCTCAGCGAGCGCGGCGGCTCGTTGGTCTGCTGCTGGCTGGCAGTGGGCAACTGCACCTGCAACGTGGAACGCGCGTCAAACGTGGTGGTGACCACGAAGAAGATGATCAGCACCAGGATGACGTCGATCAGCGGCACCAGGTCGATATGCGGCTCATCCTGGGATCGGTCGTTGCCGATACGCATCGATCAGGCCTTCGCCGTGGCAGCATTGGCCGAACGCGCGGCGGGCGCTGGGTTCAATACCCCGGGGCGGCCGTCGAGCGTATCCAGCAGCGCGCTGGCTTCCTGCTCCATCTCCACCACATAGCCGTGGATGCGGCCCTTGAAGTAGCGGTGGAACATCAGTGCAGGAATGGCCACGATCATGCCGGTGGCGGTGCACACCAGCGCCTTGCCGATACCACCGGCCAGCTGGTTCACATCACCCACGCCGTGGTCGAGGATGCCCAGGAACATCTGGATCATGCCGATCACCGTGCCCAGCAGGCCCAGCAAAGGGCCGGCCGACGCGATGGTGCCCAGCGCGTTGAGGAAGCGCTCCATGCGGTGCACCAGGTGGCGGCCGGTGTCTTCGATGCGTTCACGGATCTGGTCACGTGGCCGGTTGCGCGCTTCCAGCGCAGCGGCGAGCAGCGCGCCCAGCGGCGAGTTGCCACGCAGGGTCTGCAGGTGGGCCGGGTCGAGCTTGCCGCGTGCCGCCCAGTTGCGCACTTCCTGGCCGAGGCCGGGCGGCAGCACTTCAGTGCGCCGCAGGGACCAGAAACGCTCCAGGATGATCGCCAAAGCCAGTACGCCCAACAGCAGCAGCGGCACCATCGGCCAGCCACCGGCCTTGACCAGTTCCCACACGTTTCAACCCTCCGGCCCAACGGCCGCTTGTTCAATCGTCGATAGGATAGCAGCCGACCGCGCCCGCCCAACGGCATCCCACCAGCGGGATGCGTGGATACGCTGTTCACGCAGCTGCATCCCTTGTGCGCCAAGCCATACGCGGATCGCACCGGAATCGGCCGTGGCCAGCACTTCGGCCCCCTGCGCCTGCCAGCGCCGGACCACATCCGGGCGGGGATGGCCGAAGCGGTTCTGGTGGCCGGCCGAAACCAGCGCCAGCCGTGGTGCTACGGCGGCCACCCACGGCGCGCTGGAGCTGCCGCCGCTGCCATGGTGCGGCACCAGCACCACGTCCGCCTTCAATGCCGTTGGGAACGCCTGCAGCAGCGCCTGCTCGGCAGGGTGTCCGATATCGCCGGCCAGCAGCACCACGCCATGGCGGCTGGCGACACGCAGCACGCAGCTGTCCTCGTTCTCGGCGTGGCGGCTGCCTGGCGCCGGATGCAGCACCTGGAAATCGACCCCGTCCCACTGCCAGCGCAGCCCCTGCTGGCACGACCGGGTACCGGCGATGGCGCTGCCCGGCGGCGCCAGCAGCTGCAGCCCCGGCAACTGCCGACGCAGGCTGGGCAGGCTGCCGGTGTGGTCGAGGTGATCGTGGCTGAGCATCACCTGCTGCGGCGGCGCCTGCCCCAGCGCGCGCAGGGCCGGGACCAGGATCCGCTCGTTGCCATCGCCGCCGGTCGGCGGCCCGACGTCGTACCAGAGCGCGTGCCGCGCGGTGCGCAGCAGCACCGCCGTGCCCTGACCAACATCGTGCACCAGCAGTTCCAGCTCCCCTTCCGCCGGTGCCTCACGTGCCGGCCACAGCAGCGGCAGGCACAACAACAGGCCGGCCAGGCCGCCGCCGTTCCCGCGAGGCAGCAGCCACCAGAACACCCCCAGCAACGCTGCGGGTACCGCCCAGCGCGGCGCCTCCGCCAGCCACCACATCGCCTGCGGATGCTGTGCCAGCGGCTGCAGGGCCTGCCAGCTGAACTCGAACAGCCCGGCAGCGGCGCGCCATGCCCAGCGCCCCGCACCGTCGTGCAGCGCATGCAGCCCGGTCCCAAGCAGCGACAGCGGCACCACCAGCAGCGTCCACCACGGGATGATCGGCAGGTTGACCAGCGGCCCCAACCGCGCGGTGCCACCGAACAGCGCCACGCACAAGGGCAGCAGGCCGAGGCTGGCCACCCCCTGTGCGGCCAGGAATCCGCGCAGGCCACCGCCGACGCCCTCCGGCCCGGTCCGCGGCAGGCACCACAGCAGCCACAGCACGCCTCCGAAGCTGAGCCAGAAGCCGGCGGCCAGCACCGACAGCGGCGCCGGCAGCAGCATCACCACAGCAGCCAGTGCCAACCCCTGCCCCGCACCGACCGGGCGACGCCCGGCGCGGGCCAACGCAACCACGCCGATCATCAGCGCGGCGCGCACCGTGGGCAGCGCGCCGCCGGCGACCACCGCGTAGATTACCGCCGCCAATGCGGCGCCCCACGCGGCCGCCTGCGGCCGTGGCCAGCGGCGTGCCAACCATGGGCACAGCCACCACAGCCCCCGGCACAGCATCACGCCAAAGCCGGCAACCACACCGACATGGAATCCGGAGATGGCGACCAGATGGGTCAGGCCCAGTGCGCGCAGGTGTTCCCAGTCTGCATCGGACAAGCCGCGGGTATCGCCCAGTGCCAGCGCCTGCACGAAGCGAGCGGCAGGATGGGCCACCTGGGTGGCGATGGCAGCACTGCTGCGCTCGCGCCAGGCCGGCAGGCCGTGCGCGGCTCGCCGCTCACGCGCACTCGCCGGATCGCGCACCGTACCGGTGCCGGATATCCCCCTCAGCAATGCATGGCGCTCGCCGTCAAAGCCTCCAGGATTGATCCGCGAACGCGGTGCCCGCACCCGCAGCGACAGCTCCCAATGCGCGCCAGCTCGAACCGCATGGCGCCCACCATCGGTGCCGCTCGCAGGCGGTCCACGCCATGGATCGTTCCAGGTGATCTGCAGGCGCCTGCCAGGCAACGAGGGCAGCGCATCGGCCTCGTCGACCTTCAGCACGAAACGGGTGTAGCCGGGGCCACTGTGTGGAAGATCAACCACTCGGCCACGAACCTGCGCGTCCTGCGCGGGCCCTCCGGGTGGAAGCTGGCCCTGCAAGGCCCAGTACCCGTGCAGTGCTGCCCACGACAGGCCGAACAGCGCAGCCGCCCACGCGCGACCGCGCCAAGGCACGATCCAGCCTGCGGCGCTGGCGATGGCCAACGGCACGCACAACCACACTGGCGGAAGCACCGGCAGCTGCACGCAGGCCAGCGCGCCCAGCACCAGACAGGCGGCGCAACCACTGCCAAACAGCGGCGGAGCGGATCGTTCGGCGACCATCACCCCAGCCTGCTGCCGGAGCAGCAGGTTGCCTATCGGGCTTCAACCCGTATTGGCGTCAGCGGCGGACGCTACCGCGATGGAAATTGACCCGGAAACTGGCGCCGCCGCCGATCGCTTCACCCACGCTGACCGACCCACCATGGTGCTGCACGATTTCCTTGGCCAGATGCAGGCCCAGGCCACTACCACTGCCGGCCGCACGCAGCCGATGGAACGGCTCGAAGATCGCCTCGCGGTCACCGACCGGAATGCCTGCACCCTGGTCACTGACTTCCAGCAGGCCGCGCGCGTCCAGCCGTACGCAGATGGTGCCCCGCCCACCGCCGTGGACGATGGCGTTGTGCACCAGGTTGGCGATCACCCGCCCCAGCGCCAGGCTGTCGCCGTGGATCCACACCGGCACTTCCGGTGCATCCACTTCAAAGCCATATCCAGCGCCGACGACCAACGGCGCAAGATCCGCGGCCGCTTCGCGCACCAGCAGCGCCAGGTCCAGCCGCTGCAGTGCGCCGACATTGCGGTCAAGCCGCTGCAGGTCGAGCAGATGCTCGGCGACGTTGCCAAGGCGGGCCACGTCGGTCAGCAGCTGCGACTTCAACTCGCCCTGTGGCAGCTGCGACAAGCGCGCCTGCACCACTGCGATCGGCACGCGCAGTTCGTGCGCGGCGTCGGCGAGGAACTTGTCGCGCGCAGCATAGCCCTGCTGCACCTTGTCGATGGCATCGTTGAAAGCTTCCACCAGCGGTGCGACCTCGGTCGACACCAGCTGTGCATCCAGTCGTGCGCCCGGCTGGCCGATATCCAGCTCCTTGGCCTGCTGCGCGGAACGGCGCACCCCGCGCATCGCGCGATGGATCACCGTCGGCATTACCAGCAACGTGACCACGATCAGCGGCAGGAAGAACCACAGGCCGATCAGGCGCAGCACCATCAGTGCGCCGTCCAGCAGACCACCCTTCGGCGCGCCACCGACCATCACCGTGATTCGGCGACCATCTTCGTTGCGGATCATCACCCGCGCCACGTCCAGGTAGGGTGGCACCAGCGAGCCGAGTTCGGTGGCACCCAGCGTCGGCAGACGCGCCAGCAGCGGTGCGTGGATCGCAGGGATGGTGCCGCGCTCCAGCCAAACGCCCTTGTCATCGACGGCCGCGAACCACAGGTTGCCACCCGCCTCCGCGTCCAGCTTGCGCCAGCGTGCTTCGTCCAGGACCAAATGGCTGCCCTCGCTGTGCACCGCCTTGGCAACCGCCTCGGCCATGAACATGTCCATGCCCCATGTGTCCTTGTCGCCCCAGGTCAGGATCAGCGCGACCACCGCGAACAGCACGGTGAAGGCCTGCGCGAGGAACAAGCGCCAGGCCAGGCCCAGGGTGATGGAACGGATCGGACGTGCCATCTCAGGCCTCCGCCAGCAGGTAGCCGACACCGCGGATCACATGGATCTCCACGCCCGCCCCGGCCTGCTGCAGTGCCTTGCGCAGCTTGGAGATATGCGCGTCGAGCGCATTGGACTGGATCTCATCATCGAACCCGTACACCGCCGCCTCCAGCGCGCTGCGGGTGACGGTCCGCCCCTGCCGCATCGCCAATGCCTGCAGCACCAGCACCTGGCGCCGTGGCAACGCCAGCGGCTGGCCCTCCACCTGCGCCTGCAGCGATTCGAAGTCGAATTCCAGCCGGCCCAGACGCAGGCTCGGCGTCACCATCGCCGACGGCCGCCGCGACACCGCGCGGATGCGCGCCATCAGCTCCTCGATTGCCACCGGCTTGACCAGGTAGTCATCGGCGCCGACATCGAGCCCTTCAACCTTGTCCGACAACGTGCCCTTGGCGGTCAGCATGATCACCGCCAGATTCGGCCGCAGCGAACGCGCGGTGGCGACGAAACCTGCACCATCACCATCGGGCAGCTGCCGGTCGAGCAGCATCAGCTGGTGCACCGGCTCACGCAACGCGATCGCCGCCTCGGCCAGGCTGCCGACCACGTCGGCGACCACGCCCTGCCGCTCCAGGCCCGATTGCAGGGCACGGGACAGATCGGGATCGTCTTCGACCAGGAGGATGCGCATCAGCGGCTCGGTTGCGGAAACGGTGCAGATCATAGTGCCTGCCGTCGGCTTTTTCCCCTCCGGGCTGCCGATTGCACAGGCGCAATGTTCTGACAATGTTGAGCCCTCACCATGCGCAGCCATCCCCCGCAAAGTGGTTGATCGATGCCGTCGCTGTCCCCGAACCTGCTGCGCCCGTTGCTGTTCTCCGCCGCCATCGGCCTGCCGCTGGCAGCGTACGCCGCCGAGCAGAACCCGGGCGTGCAGGCCGGTATCAGCGCGGGCGCGACCTCTGGTGCGTACGCCCACTATGACGTCAAGCCGCTGGTCGTACCGTCCATTGCCTGGCAGGGCCAGCGCTTCTTCGCCAGCCCCGGCTCGCTGGGCATGTACCTGTACAAGGGCCAGGGCCTGCGCCTGTCGGCTGCGGTCACCCCGTACACGCTGCGCTTCAAGACCGACGACGTGAACGATCCGCAGCTGCGCCGCCTGCACAGCCGGCAGATGTCGGCCATGGCCGGGCTCAACGGCGAGTACAGCGCGGACTGGGGCATCGTCGAAGCCAGCGTGATGCGCGAGGTCACCGGCCATGGCGGCGGCATTGAATCGCGCCTGCATTACAGCTACCCGATCCAGGCCGGACGCTTCACCTGGGTGCCCCGGGTGGGTGTGGTGCATTCCAGTGCACGCCTGCTCGATTACTACTACGGCATCAGCGACGAAGAAGCGGTGCGCTCGGGGCTTGCCGCCTACAACCCGGGTAGTGCGACGTCGCCCAGTCTGCAGATCGCGGTCAGCACGCCCCTGGGCACGAAGTGGCGTGCGACCGGCGTGGTCGCCAACCAATGGTTCGGTGATGCAGTGAAGGACAGCCCGATGGCGCGACGCGGAACACAGACGTCGGCCTTCGTTTCCCTGATGCGCTCGTTCTGATCGAGCGCCCGTTACGGACAAGGACACCCCACATGGCCTCCGTCTCCCCCACCACCGAAGCGCACGCGATCCTGCGTGCGCCCGACCTGGACAGCGCCGAGCGCGCCTACCTCGTCCTCATGCCCGACCTTGAGCACGTGAACGCGCTGGCACGACGGGCGCTGGGCCTGTCCCGCGTGGCCGACGCGGCACGCGGCTACGCGCTGTCGATGACCCTGGTCGGGCTGCGCCTGCAGGAACTGGAAATGGGCGAAGCGACCGCCAAGGAGCATCGCCAGGCGACGCTGCGCAGCCTGCGGCAGGCCTTCAGCGCCTGATCGTTGGCGTTCAACGCCGGTACGTGCACCCGTGCCGCGCCGTGCGGGCTCCACTCAGCGGAAGGTGGTCCAGGCCAATACCGCCGCCAGCAGGGCCACCCAGATCACCGCCTTGAAGGTGCCCTCCAGCATGTTGCCGCCGAACAGCAGTTCGAAAAACGGATTGGGTCTGGAAACCGGGACGTGCTCGCTCATCGCTGAAGGCTCCTGGTGTTGGATGGAAAGTGCCAGCGCATGGCTGCGCACGCGCCACTGTAGTACAGCCACGGCATCGCCGGGCATTCAGGGAACGATTGCTTAACAATCCGCGCGCCAGATCGGGTATGTTCGATCCAACGCTGCGTTCAAGGATGATCGATGCTCAAGCGCGTCCTGTTCCCTGTTGTTGCCCTGCTGCTGTCCGCGCTGATTCTCGTGCTGGGCTGGCAGAACCGCCAGCTGCGCCAGATCAACGATGACATGGCGGCGCAGTTGCAGAACATGCGGGTTGAAGCACACGGCGCAGCGATCGGCGCCCGCCCCGAGCCATTGGCGCTGAAGACCACCCAGCGGGCCCATGTCGACATCGGCGGCACGCGTGAGTTGCCGCAGATCCTCTACTTCTTTTCCACCGCCTGCCGTTACTGCCTGGCTTCGATGCCGCAGCTGCAGTCAATTGATGCGGCACGCGGGCCCAGCGAACTGGTTGGTGTGGGCCTGCCGCCTTACGAGGCACTGGCCGACTACGCCGGCAAGCATTCGATGCGCTTCCCGATCGCCATCGACAGTGAGGGGGACGCTGCCAAGCGCTACGGCATCACCGTTACGCCCATGCTGATGGTGCTCGCTGCAGACGGCAGCGTTGCATACAAGCATGTCGGCCAACTCGACGAAAACACCGTAAAGGCCGCCATCAAGGCGCTGACACCTGACGTCACCCTGCCCTGAGCGGGGGCGCACCTCCGCGCTGCTGCGCTCGGCCCATGCATTCGCGCCACAACCGGCACCCCGGTGCCTTCGGCAACTGCAACACCACACTGCCAACCCAAGGAGATACACATGATCGGAAAGAAAGTGCTTTCGTCCGTCGCTGGTATCGTCGTTGTCGCCGCGCTCTCATTCGGCGCTGCCCAGGCCTTCGCCACTCCGGCCAAGACCGGTTTCGCGCCGGGCTGCGAACCGCATCCGCAGTGCCCGTTCGGCAGCTCGGGCAAGCATGGCCAGGTACTGTGCTGCGATCCGCTGTAATCCACTTCCACGCCGACTCCTGGAGATACCTATGATCGGAAAGAAGCTGTATGCATGGATGGGTGGCGTCGCCATCGTGGCCGCGCTCTCCTTCGGTGGTGCCCAAGCCTTCGCGGCTCCGGCCAAGACGGGATTCGCTCCCGGCTGCGAGTACACGCCAGGTTGCCAGTACGGCGGCAACGGCCGCTGGAGTGGTGGTCGCGTCTGCTGCCAGGTGCCCTGACAACGGCAGAGTCGACAGACCGGACTCCCGTCCACCGAGCGTGGATGTGACGGCCAACCCGCATTGGCCACAACGCCGGGCCGCCTCAAGGGCGGCCCGGCACTTTTGCCCCCACGTTTCATCCTCTCCGGGCCGCATTGGCACGCGCTTTACCGGCTTTCGTCGCATACCGGTTTCACACGGCAGTTGGCAGTGACACGCTGGACTCCCTTCTCAGGAGCACCGTGCCATGCCGATGCTTGCCCTGCTGCTGTTGTGCGCTGGCCTGTTCGGTAGCGATGCCGACACCGGGGATTCCGCCCTGCGTGGCCAGATCCTGCAGGCCGAGGCCGAGCGCGTGGCAACGCCATCGGCGCCGCGCCGGGGTACCGAAGCGCCGACCCTGCAGCTGTATCACCTGCGCCAGGATCGCGTACTGCGCCTGGGCAACCAGCGCCCCATGCCCGATCCGGCTGGCGGCCCGCACTCGCAAGCGGGCTCGGCGCACGTTGCGCAGCTCTGGGAACGGGTGGACGGCCACTGGAAGCTGCAGCGGATGGTCAGCATCGACGATCTGGTCACACGGCACTGATCCACCGAAAGCCACCAGGAACGAAAAAAGCCGACCACAGGGCCGGCTTTCATCGTGATCCACCGCTGCACCGGCAGTGCCGGGAGCCAGGTGGTGGGCGGTACAGGGTTCGAACCTGTGACCCCTACCATGTCAAGGTAGTGCTCTACCGCTGAGCTAACCGCCCATCTTGTTCTTGCCGCCCGAAGGCTGGCCCTGCTACGTAAAAACCCGGCGCCAGGGCCGGGCTTTCCAGTTCACGACAGCCCTCCTGCGAGGACTTCGTGGTGGGCGGTACAGGGTTCGAACCTGTGACCCCTACCATGTCAAGGTAGTGCTCTACCGCTGAGCTAACCGCCCGTATTGCTTCTGCATTTCCGCGAATGCGTCGGTGCAGGCCGCGTATATTACGGATGGCGGCCGTGAAGCGCAACACTTTTGTGAAGATGATGCTGCACTGCCGCGTTCAGCCGAGGCTGGCCTCCTTCAGCTGCCGGATCTGGTCGCGGACACGTGCGGCATCCTCGAATTCCAGGTCCTTGGCATGCTGGTACATCTTCTGCTCCAGCGCCTTGAGCCGGGCCGCCAACTGGGCCGGACTGAGCGAACGATAGTCGGCCGCTTCCTCGGCCACCCCGGCCCTGCCCTTGCCTTTGCCCTTCTTGGCTTCCTTCTCGGCCGCATCCGACCTCGCACCTTCCAGCACATCGACGATCGGGCGCGCCACCGAGCGTGGCACGATGCCGTGCTCCTCGTTGTACTCCACCTGCTTTGCACGGCGACGGTCGGTCTCGTCGATCGCCGCCTGCATCGAACGGGTGATCTTGTCGGCGTACAGGATCGCCTTGCCACGCACGTTGCGCGCGGCGCGACCGATGGTCTGGATCAACGAGCCGGTGGAGCGCAGGAAGCCCTCCTTGTCCGCGTCCAGGATCGCCACCAGTGACACCTCGGGCATGTCCAGGCCTTCGCGCAGCAGGTTGATGCCCACCAGCACGTCGAACTTGCCCAGGCGCAGATCGCGGATGATTTCCACACGCTCGACGGTATCCACATCCGAGTGCAGGTAGCGCACGCGGATGCCATGCTCGGTGAGGTACTCGGTGAGGTTCTCGGCCATGCGCTTGGTCAATGTGGTGACCAGCACGCGATCACCCGCCTTGATGCGCTCGTTGGCCTCGCTCATCAGGTCATCGACCTGGGTACCGACCGGGCGGATCTCCACCACCGGATCGATCAGGCCGGTCGGTCGCACCACCAGTTCGGTGATCTCCTCGCCCGCCTCGCGATACTCGTACGGCCCCGGCGTCGCCGACACGTAGATGCTGCGTGGGCAGCGCTCTTCCCATTCCTCGAAGCGCAGCGGACGGTTGTCCAGCGCCGACGGCAGGCGGAATCCGAACTCCACCAGCGTCTCTTTGCGTGAACGGTCGCCCTTGAACATGGCACCGATCTGCGGAATGGTCACGTGCGACTCGTCGATCACCAGCAGCGCATCGGGCGGCAGGTAATCGAACAGGGTCGGCGGCGGTTCACCGGCGTTCTTGCCGGTCAGGTGGCGGGAGTAGTTCTCGATGCCGTTGCAGAACCCGACCTCGGCCATCATCTCGATGTCGAACTGGGTGCGCTGGGCCAGGCGCTGCGCTTCGACCAGCTTGTTCTGCGCATACAGCTGCTCAAGCCGCTCCTTCAGTTCGACCTTGATGGTTTCCACTGCTGCCAGCACGCGTTCGCGCGTGGTTGCATAGTGGGTCTTCGGGTAGACCGTGAAGCGCATGAGGTTGCGCATCGTCTCACCGGTCAGCGGATCGAACAGGGTGATCTTCTCGACCTCGCCATCGAACAGTTCGATGCGCAGCGCTTCGCTGTCCGACTCGGCCGGGAACACGTCGATCACCTCGCCGCGCACGCGGAACGTACCGCGCTGCAGCTCGTATTCGTTGCGCGTGTACTGCAGCTGGGTAAGGTGATTGATCAGGTCGCGCTGGTCGATGCGCTCGCCCTTGGACAGGATCAGCCGCAGCGACAGGTAATCTTCCGGCGCGCCCAGGCCATAGATCGCCGACACCGTCGCCACCACGATCGCGTCCGGGCGCGACAGCAGGGTCTTGGTCGCGGCCAGTCGCATCTGCTCGATGTGCTCATTGATCGAACTGTCCTTCTCGATGAAGGTGTCCGACGATGGCACGTAGGCTTCCGGCTGGTAGTAATCGTAATAGCTGACGAAATACTCCACCGCGTTGTGCGGGAAGAACGCCTTGAACTCGCCATACAACTGCGCCGCCAGCGTCTTGTTCGGCGCCATGATCAGCGTCGGCTTCTGCACGTTCTGGATGACGTTGGCGATGGTGTAGGTCTTGCCCGAGCCGGTCACGCCAAGCAGGGTCTGCTTGGCGATGCCCGCTTCGAAGTTGCTGGTCAGCTTCGCGATGGCATCAGGCTGGTCGCCCGCCGGCGAGTACGGCGAGACGAGTTCAAAACGGTCGCTCATGGGGGGGCCAGTTCACGGGAAAGGTAAGTATACGAGGCAAGGGGTGACGGCCGGCTGAGGGGTTATCCGGCGCTCCGGGACGGCAATGCCCGATGGCGCACCCAGTGTCGGGCGGGGACGCTGAGCACATGAGCGCGCCCTCCCCCCACTGCACCCACGGATCGCGCGGCATGCACCTGGTCGAGCTGCTGGCGGTCGTGGCGGTGCTGGCCGTGCTGCTGGCGGCCGGCTGGCCCTCCCTGCAGTCCCTGCTGCTGCGGCAGCGCGCAGATGCCCTGCAGTTGAGCCTGCATGCGGGTCTTTCCAGTGCCCGCAGCGAAGCCCTGAAGCGGCGGGAGCTGATCGGCGTGTGCGCCAGCGATGATGGACTGCACTGCACCAGCGACTGGAGCACCGGCTGGATCGTCTACCGCAGCGGCACCCGGCGAGGACCGCCGTCATCATCAGACGTGGTACTGACGCACCAGCGCGGGCGTTCCGATGTCCTGATCCTGGCCCAGGCCAGCAGTGGCCGCCCGCAGCTGTTCTTCCAGGCCGACGGGCGCAGCCCCGGCGCCAATCTCACCCTGCGCATCTGCGCCGGCAGCCAGCTGCATGGCAAGCTGGTGGTCAACAACGGCGGGCGCACACGCAGTGAACGCGTGGACCGCGACATGCCTTGCTGAACATGCGCGCAAAAAAGCAAAAGCCGCGATTTCTCGCGGCTTTTGCAGTATCTGGCGCCCGAAGTTGGACTCGAACCAACGACCCCCTGATTAACAGTCAAGTGCTCTAACCGGCTGAGCTATTCGGGCGGGGAGGCGCATTGTACTGACCGTTTACCGGAAGATCAACACCCGATTCACCAACAGTCCGAAAGGGTCGCTTCAGCCGTCTTGCGGTTGGCCTGGTCCAGGCTCAGCTTGCCGCAGCTGTCCTTGGCCTGCGTGCCCTGTGGCGTGGCGGTGATGGTGAAGGTTGTACCGTCCCCCTTGTACGCCAGGTTGTAGCGGGCCGTTCCGCCTTCGCGTGGCGAGACCTTGCTCGGCAGCGCGAATCCGGAATAGGAATTGTTGCTTGAGTGGTAGCGCTCGGCACGCTGCGCATACTCGGCCAGGTCCGCCTTCACCACCGCGCGATGCGATCGCCTCACGTAGTTCTGATAGGACGGAATTGCGATTGCCGCCAGGATGCCGATGACGATCACCACGATCATCAGCTCGATCAGCGTGAAGCCAGCCGCACGACGAGGCGAGGAGACAGCAAGCATGTGATGGGTTCCTTGCATCGGAATCATTGGAGCTGGCGCCAGGATTGGCGACCGCAGGGATAAGGCAGATACAGCGACTGGCTGCCGGCGGCACCCACCACCATCCAGCACGAGCTGCCGCCGGGCGGGCCTTCCTTGCCGGTGCCAAGCCGCGGCATCACTGACAGCGACACGTCCCTGATCGGGGCGGTGCCCTCACTCTTCAACAGGATTCCTGCCGTGCCCGCTGCGGGCTTTTCACCCTTGGGCGATCCAGCCCGGACATTCTCCAGCGCGGCCGAACCGGTCAGTGACGACAACCCAAACAGCCAGTTGGAGCCACTCGTCGAGCAACCCACGGATTCGAGATTCGGGACATACGTAGGCAGGAACATGATGCCACTGACGAGCAGCGGGTTGCCGACGAACCGCTCTCCATTGGTTGTAGGCAGATTGACCATCCAGCCGCGCGCATTGGCAGGCGCAGTACCTGCAACGATCTTGCGCGCCTCTGCGCCGGTTGCAGGTATGTCGGCCGTGTAAGGTACGAGATTGGAGGCCGTCAACGTCGTCGCAACGCTCTTTCCAGCCATGTCGTTGACCGCGTACAGCGCCTGCTGGGTTTTGTCGTCCTTGTCCGAGTAGAACGAGAAGCTGCCCGTACCGAAGTACAGCATCACGCCACCAGACGGCCCCGTAGCTGCCGTCATGCCTCCAGTGATGGGCTGGCGATAGCTGCGACCACCGGAATCCTGGCTGACCTTGGTGGTGAATACAGGGGTCGACAACGCGGTGTCCTTGCCGTCGGTGAGATCAAACTTCCAGACGGCACCTCGCTGGTCGGCTGCATAGACGGTGTCTGCCAGCCCATCCCGGCCACGTACGTTCTGGTTATCGCCTCGCCAGCGATCCACCACCACGACGTTGCCCAGGCCATTGTCACCACTGATACCGTTTGCAGCACTTCCTTCAGCAGCCTCGATCATCCGTGCACTGCCAGTTGCCATGTCGACCACGAACAGCACCGCCTTTCGGCTGAAACTGTTGTAGCCATTGCCGAAGATCGCCTTCCAGGCAATGCCGTTGCCTTCCTTCACCGGAACGATTACTGGCTTGCCCAGCACAAACCCGATGTTGTTGCGCACGTTCTCGGGCAATGACGCATTGATGTCATTGATTTCCCACAACACCTCGCCGGTACCGAAAGAACCCGGAGCACTTACATCCAATCCGAACACTGAGCGACCGCCCGCACCGGCGGTGCCGACCAGAGCTGTCTGCCATGTACTTCCATTCAGAATGTCGGAGACCGTGATCGGTCCGTCGACGTAATAGCGATGACGGAAGGTCTGGTCCTTGCTGTCCGGCTTGAAGGGGAACAACAGGTTTGCCATGTGGCCCAGCGCAGTTGCGGGAACATAGGCGAAGCTCTCGGTGCCACCGCTGCTGTCCATCTCGCCCGAGGCGCCCATACCACCGTCGAAGGCATGCAACATGCCGTCGTTCGCGCCCACGTACACCATGTAGCGACGGCCCTTCGCCTTGGTATCAAGATACTTGGCGTAGCTGACCGCATAGCTTCCGCCAAGCTGGCGATAGCCATAATCGTCAATCGGCGAACTCACCACGGGCGCGGACGTGACAATGTCACCCAACGGCGTCGCGCGATCACGGTACTTGCCACCGTTGCGTTTTTCCATCGAGGCATCAGCCTTCAGATAGCGGATGGCCGTGCTCAGGTCAGCATCGATGTCCTTTAACTTGTCCTGGCTGCACACCAGCATCGTGGCGTACTTGCCGTCCGGCTTGCTGCACAAGTCGGTCAAGCTGATGGTACCCGCCCCGAAGTCGACGACGGTGCCCGCCTTGTTGGCGACAATGCGACGACCACTCGAGGACAGCTTGGTGGACGCCTCCCAGGCTTCACTGAACACCGCGACCTGCTCGCCAGTAATCTTGACGGTCGATGCCTTGAGCTTGCTCGACCAGTCAGTCGCACCATTGCGGATGTCATAGCTGGGCGTAACCGACAGTGAGCCTGCACCGATGCGGGCGCCGGTCATCCCCAATGTTCCAGACGGTGACTTGCCAGCAGTGATTGATTCCAGCACCCGGCGCATTGCAACGGTCACGTCATTGGGCGTCTGCGCATTGATGAACTCACCGCGGCTGTTCAGCGCGGCGTGCCAGATCTCATCAACAACCGTGCCGTCGTCAACCTTCGCAGGATCCGGGTTGCTGTTCCAATCGGGAGGATTTTTGAAAGGATCCGCAGTCGCAGCAGCATTGACACCATAGATGCGCCCCTGCGCACCCAATGTCACGCCGTAGAAGTTCATATGCAGATCAGTCTGGCAATCCAGCCGCTTCCAGTCTGCACTGCTCTTGTCCAGTGAGGTGCAGCGCTCATCCACCGGCACCTGGCCCTTTGCGAATCCGGTACCCGAACGCAGCGGGGTCTTGCTACCGGAATAATAGGCCGCCGTGATGTCAGCCATGGTGTTGCTGTAACCATCCGCGAATGGAACACTGGGAAGATTGGTGGTATTGACCCCATCGGCATTGCCAAACGATCCATTCGGCACATTGCCGGAGTTGGTGTAGCCGTCAGTGAACAACATGCCACCGTTGCGCTGGCACGCCCGCATCACCGGCGCGTCATCATCGGTACGTCGGAACTGTTCTGCCAGGTACTCCACCGCGCGACGGTTGGGCGTGCCGCTGATCGGCTTCAGACCGTATATCTGCTCGTACAGATCGCCTCGATTGGTCACCAGATCATGCATCTTCACGTCTTTCAGGACGTTGATCGTGAAGTAGCCCACGCGCATGTTGTCGACGCCATACAGAGCCTCCGTCGATGCACCGACGATGGCGAGCGTGCGGTTGCGGTGATACTGGAACCAGTTGGCGAAGTTCTGGATCGCCAGGCCATAGGCGCCGTCGATGTTGTAGTTTTCGCTCTTGATCTGGTAACGACGAAGATTGCACTTTGGACCACAGGCACCCGCGATCACCGGGCGATTGGCATCGTCGCTCTTGTAGCCGTAGGGAGCGGGCGCACTCTCCGGAAGATAGAACGTCGCCGGGAAGTACTTCACACCGTATTGGACCGCCGAACTGATATCCCGCGCAGCCGTACGCCAGCTGCCGCTCCGGTAATACTCGTTACCGGTATCGGCAAGATTCGGAATCCGCATTCCGTCGACGAACTGGAAGCCCTCTGAACTCGACTCACGGTTCGCCAGCATGTTGTACAACTGCAGATTACCCGCAAATCCGGCGCGAGGGTCAACGCGCACCTTGTCAAGGACAGCGTCGGCCCAGCGTGTCCCGTCAGCCTTTATCCATGGCTTGTAGGTGACAGCAGGATTGTAATAGCTTGCATTGTAGACGTGCGAACGCGCGAACCCGAAGATATCCAATGGCGGAATAGCACGGCCGTACGAATAGCGTTCGTTGTAATCGGAATGTGGATACAGATAAAGATAGCAATCGACCGAGCTGCTCGTGCAATCACGGCCTACGCTGTAGAAGCTCCCATCATTATTGAAGAAGCTGCCCGTTGACGAGTTGAAGATCAGACGCCCATCGCCCCCCGGAAACATGCGTTCGAAGGTCATCGAATTGGAATCGTCCACCGCCATGATGAATGCGGGCGGCGTCTGCACCTGCACGTTCATCGGTTCCTGGGCCAGCACCCCCTGCGCCTGTGCCGCCATCAGGGTATGCACCAGATAGCCACCGGCGGCCACGACGGCAAGGCCAACGCCTGCCAGGATTCTGCGATTGCGCGTGTTCATGGGCTCCCCAGCCTCACAGCTTGAATACGGTATCGATCGCCGAACGCGACGTCGCGTCGGAGGTCGTATCACTGGCATATGTCGTGATCTGATAAACCGGCGTTGCTGTCTCCAGCGGCTTACCCATGTCCAGCGCCCCCTCACCCTGGATGCAGCCCTGGATCTGCCGGACCTTCACCGCCGGCTTGCTGCCCAGCTTGGTCTTGGCCACCCAGTCGGATGGATCGTAGCCATCGTCGCAGCGCTGATCGATGTCGGCGGAACTGACCATCGGGCTGTCGCCGGCTGACTGTCGGTTGGCGATTTTCTCGACTGCATTTTCTGCCCCTCTCGCTGCACCCTCGGCGTTCTGGAACGCCAGGCTGCCAGCGCGGTAGCCCGATGCCATGCGCTCCTGCATGCCTGCCACCTGCATGCCTATCACTCCCAGCAGGGCCAGCAGAATCAACAGGATCAGCGAGATATACAGCACCGCACCACGCTGGCGGGCAGGACCAGAGAAGGAACGACGCGGAAAGCGAGTGATTGGACGCATGGTCGTCAGTTCCCGAACAGGCGGTTGCGAAGCGCAACGGAGACTTCATAGGCCCCGCGATGACGCTGATCATAGGGATCGCCCGGCGCGATGGTCACCCCGAGCACGCCCAGATAGTTGTCGGCCGTACCCGGTGCTTCGGCCGAAGCGCGCTGCGGGCTCCTGGCCAGCAGGCCGACCTGCACCATGCCGACGCGCCGCCACGCGGCGGTTGCCGTCGCATCGGTAGCGGTACTGACACTGCTGGCTACACGTTGATCGACGATGCGCCCGGTGGGCGGCGTAGCCAGAGCGATGTCGGTCGTCGCATCCAGGCCATACAGGACCTGCATGTTCTCGATGCCCTCCACCAGCTCCTCGCCGGCACCGTAGCCACCCGCGCCATTGGCACGTGCCCGGAACAGCGATGGCTCGTTGTTGCCGTTGGTCGCGATGTAGTACACCAGGCCATCAGCGCGGTACAGCATGGTCATCGCGTTGTTGACCGAGTAACCCGTGAGGTCGACCTTGTCGACCTTTACCGTAGAACCAGTGATGGCGCCCGAGAACACGTCGGCACGGGTGCAGTCTGCAAGCGCGAATACGGTGGGAGTACCCGCGGCATTGGCCTTGAGACGCGCCATGCCGTCGCTGGATACGGTCAACGTGGTGGCGGTGCCGTCCACGCTTGCCGATGCGAGCACGGCTCCCTCCGGGCTCAGCAGCCGCAGCACGAGAATGTCGCTGCCGGGCAGCGGCTTCGGCTTCAGATCGGTGATGCTTTTGGGCACCGAGCCTGCGGCACTCCATGCCCGACCCAGGGTCAGGGTGTTGGTCGGCGCGGTGCCGGCAGCTTCATAGCCCTGTACCGGTACAGAGAAGTCCAGAGGATCACCGCTGCCGGAAGCGATTCCCAGGTTGTAGCGGACATCGCCCGTGTTCTTGATCACATGTGCCTGGTCGTTCACGCAACCGAAATGACCGGCCATGCGCAGGTCGCGCTGCAGGAAATCCAACGCGAAGCGGGCATTCTCCTGGGTGCGGGCAGCGCCCTCGGACAGGCGCGACGCCGCGCGGGACGCAATGAATATCTGGGTGATGCCCAGCATCAACACCAGGCCGATGACCATGGCGATCATCAGTTCGATCAGCGACAGGCCGCGGATTCGCGAAGACGGACTCATGGGCACGTTCACAGGAAAGTGGTCAAGCCAAAGGTGGTGAGGCTGTCGGGATTCTCGGGGTCCCAGCGCTGGTCTCCCCAGGTGATCGCGACACTGACCTGACCGGTGCTCTGGGTGAACTTCACCTCCGCACTGGCCTTTTCGCCAAGCGTTTTGACGACCTCGCACTGCCAGCGGGCCACGTTGGTCTTCGGCGTCACTGCGGCGCCGGTCGGCCAGGCGCAGGCGCCCTTTGCGGTCACCGAGCCGGCCGAGAACGAAGCGGCGGAGTAAGCACCTCCGGCCAGGGTATCGGTGCGCTGGGCGCGCATCAGTTCGATCAGGTCATTGGCCAGATTGGTGGCCTGGGTACGGTAGTTCGCACTCTGCACGAAGCGGACATTGGTGGTCTGCAGCAAGGCGAAGCCCAGTAGGCCGAAGGCAAGGATCAGCACGGCCACCATCACCTCGATCAGGCTGAAACCGCCCTGCGAGGAACGCGGGCGGGCAAGGTTGCGTCGGCTCATGAGCAGGTCCCCTTGGTCGCCCGGACCTGGCCGGACTGGTTGATCGTCAACGTACTCTTGGGCTCACCGGTCTTGCAGGTGTCCGGCGACAGCACCAGCGTCTGGTCCGCAGCCGCCCTGCGCCGGCCGCGACCGTCGAACGCGATGGTCGCGCCCGCAGGCCCCACCACGCTCAACTGAGAGTTGCCCTGCGAAAACCGCAACACGGTGTCACTGCTCCCCAACTGGCCATCTCCATCGAGATCCGACCATGCCAGGACGCCCTTGGACCACTCGCCATCGCAACCGGTGCCATCGGTACTGCCACAGACGCCACCACCCCGGCTGTTGCGGATGCCTTCGCTTCTCGCCAGGCCGGTCAGCGCAATCAGTTCATTGTTGGCGGTCGCCAGGCGGTTCGAGCGGATCATGCCGCGGAAACTGGGATAGGCGATCGACGCCAGGATCACGAAGACGGTCAGCGTGACCATCAACTCAATCAATGTGAAGCCGTTTTGCCGGCGCAAAGACATTGGACGCTCCCCAGCGTGTTGATGGCCACGATGGGCCATCGCCCTGCCACCGGCAAGCGGTGGCAGGATGAACGGTCAATCCGGGGTGACCGGCGTCAAAGGGTTGACAGGCCCTGCCCTGTCGGCCACCCGTGGCGGGGGTCGGAGCCCGATGGGATCCGACCCCGGGCCGATCAGGCCAGCACCTGGTAGCAGGGCTGGTATTCGCCGGAGATCTTCATCCGGCGCTGCTCGACGAAGGCACGCAGCAGCCCATCCAGGGCCTGCATCATGTCCGTATCGCCATGGATCTGGAACGGCCCGAACTGCTCGATGCGGCGCATGCCGTCTTCCTTCACGTTGCCGGCCACGATGCCCGAGAACGCCCGGCGCAGGTCGGCCGCCAGCGCGTGCGGCGCACGCCCGTGGTGCAGGTCCAGCGCGGCCATCGCCTCGTGGGTCGGCACGAACGGCTGCTGGTATTCCCACGGAATCTCGATCGACCAGTTGAAGAAGAACGAGTCCTTCTGCGCCAGGCGGTGTTCGCGCACACGCTTGATGCCGTTGGCCATCTTCTTGGCTACCGCCACCGGATCACCGATGACGATCTCATAGCGCTCGGCGGCCGCATCGCCCAGGGTCAGCCGGATGAAGCGGTCGATCTGCTCGAAGTACGGCGCCGCCACGGTCGGGCCGGTCAGGATCAGCGGGAACGGCAGGTCCTTGTTTTCCTCGCGCAGCAGGATGCCGAGCAGGTACAGGATCTCCTCGGCGGTGCCGACGCCACCGGCGAACACGATGATGCCGTGGCCGATGCGGACGAAGGCCTCCAGGCGCTTCTCGATGTCCGGCATGATCACCAGGTGGTTGACGATCGGGTTTGGCGACTCGGCGGCAATGATGCCCGGCTCGGTCAGGCCGATGTAACGCGTCACGGTACGGCGCTGCTTGGCGTGGGCAATGGTGGCGCCCTTCATCGGGCCCTTCATCGCGCCCGGGCCGCAGCCGGTGCAGATGTCCAGGCCGCGCAGGCCCAGCTCGTAACCCACCTGCTTGGTGTACAGGTATTCGTCGCGCGAGATCGAGTGGCCGCCCCAGCACACGACCAGATTCGGGTCGCCCGGGTTGAGGATGCGTGCGTTGCGCAGCAGGCCGAACACCGCGTTGGTGATGCCTTCGGACGACTCCAGTTCGGCCGCGTAGGCCGGGCCCATCTCGATGGCCATGTAGGCCAGGTCTCGCACCACCGCGAACAGCAGTTCGGCGACACCGCGGATGATCTCGCCGTCGACAAAGGCCATTGCCGGCGCATTGACCAGGTCGATACGCACGCCGCGATCCTGCTGCGCCACCTGGATGTCGAAATCGGGATACAGATCGCGCGCCGCGCGCGGATCGTCAGAGGCACTGCCGCTGGTCAGCACGGCCAGCGCGCATCGGCGCAGCAGCTCGTGCATGCCGCCCGCAGATGCATCGCGCAGGCGAGCCACTTCGGCCCGCGACAGCACATCCAGCCCACCGCGCGGGTAGATCCGCGCGTCCTGCACCGGCAGTGCGCGGGCTGATTTTTCGTTCGTGGTCATGTCCAATTTTTCGCTTCCTTCAAGGTTTCCGACTGTACTGCCGCCCCCTTAAAAAGCAAAACGGCCGGGAAGCCCGACCGTTGGATGTGTGCTTCCCGCGTTCGCCTTTCCGGGACCGCATCGGCGGCGTTGGCACCGCGCACGTTTCTGGATGCTACGCCGATGCCAGGTGACCTGCAAGGACTTTCGCCTGAACGGAAAACGGCCGGGTTTCCCCGGCCGTTTTCACTTACTGCTTCAGGCTCTGACGGATCAGAACTTGTACTTCACGGTCAGCTGCATCGACCAGCGCGACACGGCGGTATTGCCCTTGTCGTTGTTGTTTTCCTGGATCGAGGAGTTGTCGGTACGGCCGGTGAAGTTGTACAGGTACTTGCCGGTAGCCGGGTCGATACCCGAGTAGTTGGCAACGCGACGAGTGGCGTAGAAGCCGTAATCGTCGATCAGGCCCCACTTCTTGTTGAGCAGGTTGCCGACATTCATGATGTCCAGCGCAATCTCACCCTTGTGGGTCTTCGCGAAGCCCGGGAATTCCTGGCTGATGCGAACGTCGAAGCTGTTGACCCACTTGGCGCGGTGCGCATTGGCCGGCACCGTGCTGCCACGATAGGCCTCCAGCTCCGGATTCTGCGCCAGCCAGTCGAAGAACTTCTTCTCCATGTCGGCGCCGCCGGTGAACAGCACGTCACCCGGGCCCTTCGGCACGTAGAACAGGTCATTGGTACCCGCGCCATCGCCGTTCACGTCGTTGTAGTAGACGTAGCTGTACGGACGGCCCGAACGACCTTCATAGAACAGGCCAACTCGGGTGGCGTTGTCACCGAAGAAGTTGTGCTTCCACTCCAGGGTACCGGTGATACGGTCCTTGATCGCGTAACGCGAGTTGTACGCGACATTGTCATTCGCGTTCAGGCTCAGCGTATTGTTCCAGTTCGAGGTGTTCTGCGAGCTGGTCAGCGGACTCACTTCCTTCGACTGGGTGTAGGTGTAACCCAGCGACCAGCCCCAGTTCTCCGTCAGCGGCTTGGCCAGCGAGAAGGTGGCCTGCGAGCCACGCCCCTTGTCGGTGTTGCGCAGCAGGATCACATCACCGATATCACCCGGACGGTTGACACGGTCACCCGGGCAGGTCAGATCGGTGGCCGCACAGGCGCGGCCGTTCTTCTGGCCAGCCTGCATGCCGTTGGGACCAGCATTTGCGCCATTCATGCCGTAGTCGTTCCAGTACAGCGCACGACCATCCTGACCAACCGAGCGCTTGGCGTTCGGGGTCATGACGTCCAGACGATCGAAGTACAGACCATCCTTGACCTTGGTGACCAGCAGCTCGGCGGAGGCCACGATGCCGTACCAGGGCAGCTCATGATCGAAGGCCAGGTTGGCCTTCCAGACCGACGGCAGGCGGGTGCCCGGGGCGATCAGGTCGACGTTCTGGCGCGCCGACGCCAGCGACGGGTTCGGAATGAACGGATTGTCCGCATCGAAGCTGAAACCACCCGGGTTACGGGTCAGGTTGTACTCGGAGTAGTTCAGGCCGGTGTTCTGGTAAGCGCCCGCCAGCCACACGTTCGGGGCAGCGCCACCGAACAGGCCCACGCCGCCGCGCAGCTGGGTCGGACGATCGCTGTCGAAGGTGTAGTTGAAGCCAACACGCGGCTGGATGAGCTTCTTGTCAACCAGCTGGGTATTGTTGAACCCATACAGCTGCTCGATGCGCGGGTTGTACAGGCGCTGCGTGCTGAAGTCCGGCATGTCGACACGGACACCGAACATCAGGCTCAGGTTGTAGTTGATCGCCCAGGTGTCCTGGATGAACAGGCCGGTGTTCTTCAGATGGAACTTGGCCGGGATGTCATCCACGCTGCCGCCAGCGCGCGGGACGCGCACCTGGTAGGCGGAAGGAGTACCGGCCTCGAATGCGTCGAGGCTGGCGAACTCATACGCGCCGTACAGGTTGCGACCATAGAAGTTCATCAGGTCGTTGTCGGTGTAATCAAAACCGAACTTGACGGTGTGGTCACCGATGTACCAGGTACCAGCACCGAAGGCGCTCAGCTCCTTCGACTCAACCAGATTGGTATGGGTGTTCTGCTCGGTACCCAGGTACAGCGAGTTGTTGCCGAAGCGCACGCGGATCTGCGGCAGGTGCGAGGCAGCCACACGGTTGGACGAGTAGTCCTTGTGCGAGACCTTGAACTCGGTCGAGAAGTTCTCGGACCAGTCACTGAACAGTTCACCCATCCAGGTTTCGTATTCGGTCGGCTGCGTGTACCAGAAGTCGCTCAGCGAAATCGCGCTGTTGTTGACCTGCGGGAAGCGGACGACGTCCTGCTTCATCTTGTTGTAGCGCAGGGCTGCACGGTGGTTCTCGTTGATGTTCCAGTCCAGCTTGACCGCGTATTCTTCGATCTCGGTCTTGTTGTCCAGCGCGCCGATGCCACCGACCGGATAACCCAAGTCCGACATGCGCTTCTGGACACGTGCGATATCGGCATCGCTGATGCCGCCGGCCTTGTTGTACGGGCTATCGCCGAGGCTGACGCCGCCGCCACTGCGCTCGTACTTTTCGTAGTTGGTGAAGAAGAACAGCTTGTCCTTGACGATCGGGCCGCCCAAGGTCATGCCATAGGTCTTCTCGTCCTTGAAGCCATTGAAGTCGGTCGTATCACCTTCCAGGCGCGAACGGACCATGTCCTTGTCGCGGTACGAACCGTACACGGTGCCGTGGAATTCGTTGGTACCCGACTTGGTCACGGCATTGATCACCGCACCGGTACCACCGGCGATGGTGGTGTCGTAGTTGGCCAGGTCGATGTTGATTTCCTGGATGGCATCCATCGACACCGGCTGACGCTCGGTCGGCAGGTTGTTGGAGCCCAGGCCGAACGGATCGGAGGCGCTGATGCCGTCGATGCGGATGGCGTTGTAACGGGTGTTCTGGCCACCGGCCGAGATCGCGCCGTCAGCCTTGCTGACCTGCGAGATGCGCGGGTCCAGGCGAATGTAGTCCTGGATGTTTCGGTTGGCCGACGGCAGCGCGTCCATCGTCTCGCGGGTGACGTTGGTGCCGGTGCCCATCTTGGTGGCGCTGAACAGGTCCAGGCCACCCGCGGTGGCGACGACGTTCACGGCATCCAGATTGGTAGCGGCCAGGTCGCCGCCCAGGTTGGCATTGATCGTGTTGACCTGGTTCAGGTTCAGGAAGACACCTTCTTCGGTCTTGGTGCCTTCACCGGACTTGGTGATGGTGATGGTGTACGGGCCACCCACGCGCAGGCCGCGCGCGTTGTAACGACCCGACGAATCGGTGGTAGCACGCGAAACAGTGCCCGACTCGGTGTGGGTGATGGTGACTTCAGCGCCGGCAACAGGCTGGCCTGCAGCGGACATGACCTGGCCGCCGACACCGGCAGAGGTGCTCTGGGCGAAGGCAGGAGCGGCAGCAAGTGCAGCCACGAGACCAAGGGTAAGCTTGGACATCCGGAGTGGGTGAGTCATTTTTCGGTAGCCTCGATGCGAGTTGGCGATGGCGGAAAAAAAGCGCATCCAAGCAGCCTTGCGGGCGGCTGTTCGGACATTTATCTGGGGTTCCCTACCGTGAACGGCAGCTGCCGAAACGGTTAACACTAGATTAACACGCTACGCCACGGATGTGACGGTTGTGCGACAAACGGCACCGGATCGCAACGCAATCGTGACGGGTTCTTCACTCCGTCTTTCCCCGGGACTTACTCGACCGGGTTCATTCCACTGGCGTCAAGGACCTGCCCGCGCCACGCGCCCCCTGCGCTGGACAGCAGGGTCACGGCCGCCGCCGCGGCCGCTTCCGGGCCCTGGGCAGCAGGATCCTGGTCAACGGAATAAGCCCGGGCCCGCAGCGCCGTGCGTAGCGGGCCGGGATACAGGCCGCTGACCCGCACCGGGCTGCGGCCGAGTTCGTCGTGCAGGCTGGCGATCAGGCCGCGCAGGCCATGCTGGGCCACGCCGTAGCCGCCCCAGTAGGCCTGCCCGACCCGTTCCGGCGCATCGACGGCGAATACCAGCGCCGAATCCTCACGCTGCCGCAGCAGCGGCAGGCAGGCCTGGGCCAGCCAGGCCGGCGCGGTCAGGGTGACGTGGACGGCGCGGGCGAAGCTGGCCGGATCGGCCAGCTCGAACGGGGTCAGCCCCGGAAAGTGAGCGGCGCAGACCAGCAGGCCGTCCAGGCGGCCCAGCTCGCGCTGCAGGGCCTGGGCCAGTTCGGCATAGTCGTCGGGGCCGGCCCCCTCAAGGTCCAGCGGGTACAGCAGCGGCTCCGGGCCGGCGGCCTGGACCTGCGCATAGACGCGATCCAGCCGGCGCGGCTTGCGCCCCATCAGGACCACCGTGGCCCCGGCGGCAGCCGCTGCGACCGCTGCGGCACTGCCCAACCCGCCACCAGCGCCGGCAACCAGCACCACACGGTCCTGCAACGGGCGGCCATCGAGCGCCCCGTCCGTCGGTGACGTCGATGGCCAGGCGCTCATCCCTGGGTCGCCTCTTCGACGATGCGCTTGAGCTCGCCGGCTTCGAACAGTTCCATGACAATGTCGCAGCCGCCGATCAACTCACCATTGATGAACAGCTGCGGGAAGGTCGGCAGGTTGGAGAAGCGCGGCAGATTGGCGCGGATTTCCGGCTCTTCCAGCACGTTGACGGTGCGCAGGCTGACGGCGCCGGCAGCCATCAACGCCTGTACGGCGCGGCTGGAGAAGCCACACATCGGGTATTGCGGGGTGCCCTTCATGAACAAGACGAGCGGGTAACGATCGACCTCGGCCTGGATTTGCTGCATTACCGCCACAACCACACTCCTTGCTTCGCCGGACAAACCGACCGCGATGGTCGGCTAGACTGCCCAAGGTAGCCGCCATTGTAAGCCGATGGAACCGGCCGCCGCCGCCCCTTGCCACGAACCCGTCCATGCCCGTCGAATTGCCTGCCCTGCCCTACCTCTCCGGCTCCCTGCTACCGCACCTGTCCGCGCAGACCGTGGAACTGCACCACGGCCGCCACCATCGCGCCTATGTCGATGCGGTCAATGCCGGGATCCTCGGCACCGAGTGGGAGGAAGCGTCACTGGAAGAGATCGTCCGCCACACCCAGGGCCGGCTGTTCGACGCTGCGGCCCAGGCATGGAACCACGGTTTCTACTGGCAATGCCTGCGCCCACGCGGCGGCGGCGAGCCACAGGGCCGGCTGGGCGAACTGGTCAAGCGCCAGTTTGGCGACGTGCAGCGCCTGCGCGAGGAGTTCAACCGTACCGCGCTGGGGCTGTTCGGCTCAGGCTGGGTGTGGCTGGTGCAGCATCCCGGCGGCCAGCTGGGCATCCAGGCCACCCGCAATGCCGGCACGCCGCTGACCGGCGAGAGTACGCCACTGCTGTGCTGCGATGTGTGGGAACACGCCTACTACACCGACTACCAGAACGACCGCGCGCGTTATCTGGACGCGTTCTGGCAGCTGGTCAACTGGGAATTCGCCGAAAGCCAGCTGCGCTGAGGCCATCCGCCGGGCATGGCCCGGCGCTACCACACCCATACCGGTAGCGCCGGGCAATGCCCGGCGACACGGTGGACCTCACGCGCTCTCGTGCGCGGCCACGGCATCCATCACCCGCGCCGAATAGACCAGCGCCGCACCGGCATTGAGCGACACCGCCACGCCCAGCGCTTCGGCGATTTCCTCGCGGCTGGCGCCGTGCTTCAGCGCAGCATCCACATGTACGGTGATGCAGCCATCGCAGCGGGTGGTGACCGCAACCGCCAGCGCGATCAGCTCGCGGGTCTTGGCATCGAGATGGTTGGTCTGCGCGCCGGCATTGGCCAGCGTCGCGTAGCCCTTGACCGTATCCGGTGAAAGCTTGCCGATCTCGCCGATACGACCCTTCAACTCCTTGCGGTAGGCATTCCAGTCGAGCATGGCGGTGACTCCAGTGAAAGGAGTTCCACGCTACCACCGGGAGTGTTGCGCCGATGCCTGCACCGGCGCGCCACAGCGTTGCATTGCCGGCCAGCGGCCGGCACTACCGGGCTCAGCGGCTGCGCAGCGCGTGTACCGCCGGCGCCACCTGGGCTTGGCGATCCAGCTCCAGGCCGACCTGCTCCAGCGCATCGGCCAGCGCATCGGCATCATCGTCGCGCAGGGTGGCGTGGCCAACCTTGCGGCCATCGCGCGCTTCCTTGCCGTAGTCATGCCAGTGGCCGCTGGCCTGGGCCAGCACCGGCAGCGGGTCGGGCATCGCCCCCAGCCAGTTCAGCATGCAGGCATGGCCGAGCATGCGGGTGCTGCCCAGCGGCAGGCCGAGCACCGCACGCAGGTGGTTCTCGAACTGCGACGTCTCGCTGCCCTCGATGGTCCAGTGGCCGGAGTTGTGCACGCGCGGTGCCATCTCGTTGGCCAGCAGTTCGCCATCGCGGCAGAACAGCTCCAGCGCGAACACACCGACATACTGCAGGTGCTCTGCAATGCGGCGGGCATAGCCGATCGCGGCCTCATGCTCGGCGGCCGACAGCACGGCCGGGGCCACGCTGGCCGACAGCACGCCGTCGACATGCCAGTTACCAGTGACCGGCCACGCCTCGAAGCTGCCATCGCGGCCACGCACGGCAACCACGCTGACCTCGCGCTGGAAGGCGACGAAGCCCTCCAGGATCAGGCCGGTGCGTTCAACCTGGGCACCCAGCGCATCCCATGCCGCGTCGATGTCGGCTTCGCTGCGCAGCCGGAACTGGCCCTTGCCGTCATAGCCGAGGCGGCGCGTCTTGAGGATGCACGGCAGGCCGAACTCGGCGGCCTTCGCGGCCAGCTCGTCACGACTGCGGATGTCGGCGAAAGCCGGCAGCGGGATGCCCAGCTGCTGGAACAGAGTCTTCTCACTCAGCCGGTCCTGGGCCACGGCCAGTGCGGCCGGCGGCGGGTAGAGCGGCACGCGATCAGCCAGGAACTGCGCGCTGTCGGCAGGCACGTTCTCGAAATCGAAGGTGACCACGTCGACCTTGGCGGCGAAATCCGCCAGCGCCTGGCGATCATCGAAAGCGCCGACGGTGAGCGGCGCCAGCGGGCCACTGCAGGCGTCGGCCGCCGGGTCATACAGTTCGAATCTCAGCCCCAGCGGCGCACCGGCCAGAACCATCATGCGGGCGAGCTGGCCGCCGCCCAGGATGCCGACGGTCAGGCTCATTGGCGCGGATCGTCGTGGGCCATCACGTCTTCGGTCTGGCGCGCACGGAAAGCGTCGAGCGCCTGGCCGATCACCGGCTGGTCGCTGGCCAGCATCGCCGCGGCGAACAGCGCGGCGTTGGAGGCGCCGGCATTGCCGATGGCGAAGGTGGCGACCGGGATGCCGGCCGGCATCTGCACGATCGACAGCAGCGAATCCATGCCGTTGAGGGCCTTGGACTGCACCGGCACGCCCAGCACCGGCACCGCGGTCTTGGCCGCGATCATGCCCGGCAGGTGCGCGGCCCCGCCGGCACCGGCGATGATCGCGCGCAGGCCACGCGGGCCCGCCTGCTCGGCGTAACTGAACAACACATCCGGCGTCCGATGCGCGGACACCACCTTCACTTCGAACGGAACACCCAGGGCTTCAAGCTTCTGGGCAGCGTGCTGCATGGTTTCCCAGTCGGAGCGGGAACCCATGACGATGCCGACAAGCGGCGCGATCGGGTTGGGGGTCATTGGCCGTCACCTGCCTTAAAGACGTATTCTAGCCATCTTCCACGCAAGACGAAGAACCATGGATCGCAAGCTGCTCGACCTGCTGGTGTCGCCGGACACCCGCCAGCCCCTGTCCCTGCTGGATGGCAAGGGCCTGGAAGCCCTCAACAAGGCCATTTCCACCGGCGCGGTGAACAAGGCCGATGGCAACCCGCTGGCGCAGCCGCTGCGCGAGGCGCTGGTCACCCGCGACCGCAAGCAGGTGTTCCGCGTCGACGATGGCATCCCGGTGCTGCTGGCCGAGGAAGCCATCCCCACCGCGCAGATCGCCGACTTCCCGGCCGCATGAGCACGCTGCCGACGCCGGATGCGGCCGTGGTCGCCGCCGATGTCGCGCGCGCGCTGGCCGAGGACCTGGGCAGCGGCGACGTCACTGCCGCCCTGTTGCCCGATCAGTCCGACAGCGCCTACCTGCTGTGCAAGCAGGATGCGGTGATCGCCGGCCGCCCCTGGTTCGACGCCACCCACCGTGCACTCGACCCCGACGTGCGCATCGAATGGCGCGTTGCCGACGGCGATGCAGTCACCGCCGGCACCGTACTGGCCCTGCTGCATGGCCGCAGCCGCAGCCTGGTCAGCGCCGAGCGCACCTCACTGAATTTCCTGCAGACGCTGTCCGCCACCGCCACCACCACCGCCCGCTACGTGGCGGCCGTGGAAGGCACCGGCACGCGCATCCTCGACACCCGCAAGACCCTGCCGGGCCTGCGCCTGGCGCAGAAGTACGCAGTGCGCTGCGGCGGTGGCGAGAATCACCGCTTCGGCCTGTACGACACGGTGATGCTGAAGGAAAACCACATCCGTGCCGCCGGTTCGCTGGCTGCCGCCGTGGCGGCTGCACGCCGGCAATGGCCGCAGCTGCCGCTGGTGGTCGAGGTCGAGGATCTGGAGCAGTTGCGGCAGGCACTGGAAGCCGGCTGCGAGCGCATCCTGCTGGATGACTTCAGTCCCGATCTGCGCCGCGAGGCGGTGCGCATTACGGCCGGACGCATTCCACTTGAGGTCTCCGGCAGCGTCGGCCTGGGGGGCCTGCGTTCGATCGCCGAAGACGGCGTGGACTGCATATCGATCGGTGGACTGACCAAGCACGTGCAGGCCATCGACCTGTCACTGAAGCTGGGCCCGCCACCGGGCTGAGGCCGGGGCTGGGGTCAGATCCCTTTTCCTCGGGAAAAGGGATCTGACCCCGATCTCACACCCGGCGTTCACGACGGCACTGCGACGCTGCGGCCATCCCCCACAGGAGCCGCGCATGCGCCGGATGCTCTTGCCTGCCTGCCTGCTGTTGGCAGCCGCCCCCTTGTCCGCGGCTGCCGCCGAAGCCTGCGATGTGCCGCCACGCTTTGGCCTGAGCCCCTTGGCGGTGGCCATCCGCAACACCGCCTGCAACGAGCATCGGCTCTGGTACCGGCCCTTCATCGACCGCGATGGGCGCGCCGCCAGCCTCAGCGTCACCGAAGCCGAAAGCGATCACCTGGCCGACAACGGCCTGATCGCCTGGCAGCGGGTGGCCGGCTACTGGCGCAACAGCGGCACGCTCAACGCGATGGGCAGCATCGCCGGCGCCAGCAGCTGTCTGGCACCTCTGGGCACGCGCTACACCGACAGCGACTGCCGCGCCTTCCTGATCGACAACCCATGGTCGGCCGCGTTCATTTCCTGGGTAATGGTGCAGTCCGGCGTCCCTGGCTTCAACACCTCGCCGCGCCATATCGACTACATCCGTGCCGCCTACCAGGGCGGCCCGTCAGGCGTGCCCTACCGGCTGGTCGACCCGGCCACGGCCAAGCCAGCGCCGGGCGACCTTCTGTGCTTCCTGCGCGACCGCAGCAGCACGCTCAGCTACAGCGGGCTGGTACAGGCACTGGGCAATGGCTCGGTCGGCCACTGGAAGTCGCATTGCGAAGTGGTGGTCGCGGCCAATCTCGGCGGCGACCAGACGCTGTACCTGGTCGGCGGCAATGTGATGAACACCGTGGCGATGCGCCTGCTGCCGCTGGACCGCACCGGCCTGATCCAGCTACCGCCGGCGCGTGAGCGCAACAGCACCGGCATCGATCCCAGCTGCACCCCGGGCCGCGAGGACGAGTGCAGCTTCAACCGCCAGGACTGGGCGGCACTGCTGCAGCTGACCGCAACCGCGCCGTTGGTGATGCCCACACCAACAGCAACGCCGATGCAGCCCGCACCCGCGCCGCAGCCGGTCGTCATACCGCCGCAACCGCTCTCGGGCGGCGCGCAGCCAACGCGTTGAATCCCGCGCTTGATCCAGCGCGCGTTCGCCGCCATCTTTGCGGGATCGACATCTGACGGCTGACCCCATGCCCACCCTGCTGCTGTTGCTGATTGCCGGCGGAATCATCTATTTCTTCTGGAACGCTGCGCGTTCGGCTGCCGAGCGCGCGGTCGAGCTGGGCCGCAACGCCTGCCGTGCCGCCGACGTGCAATGGCTGGACCAGGCGGTGCACGCTACCGGCCTGCGCCTGTCGCGCGGCGAGGACGGCCGGCTCGGTTTCGAGCGCACCTTCAAGTTCGAGTATTCCTACGATGGCATCGACCGCCATGTCGGGCGCATGGTGCTGCGCGGCGATCAGCTGATTTCGTTCACTGGACCGGGTGCAGCACGGATCAGCCAGATCCGCGCGGACGTGGATGATGCCGAGGACATCTAGGCGGTAGCGCCGGGCCATGCCCGGCGAGCGCAGCGGCATCGGTGTGCCGACCAACGGTCGGCACCCACCCCATCTCGCCCCCACAACCTGACGGCACCCAGCGCTACGCCATCAAACGAAAAACGCCGCCCTTGAGGGGCGGCGTCGGCTAGGTTACTTGACCACGCGCAGGTTCGGGCGCCCCTTCGGCGGCGGGTTGGCCGGCGGCGTATCGTCCGGCGGCGTGTCCTCGTCGTGCAGCAGTTCGTCGCTGGTCGACGCGGTTTCGGCGCCGGGAATGTCATCCGGCAACGCCATGCCCTGCCCGGTCTCGCGGGCGTAGACGGCCAGCACGGCACTGATCGGCACCTGCACCGGATAGCTGGTGCCCGAGAAGCGCGCCGAGAAGCTCACCATCTCGTTGTCGATCATCAGCCGCACGACGGCGCGCTCGGCGATGTTGAGCACGACCCGGCCATCCTTGACCGCCGAAGGCGGGACCTGCACGCCGGGGACGCCGGCGTCGACCAGGATGTGCGGGGTCAGCTGGTTGTCGTTGATCCATTCCACCAGCGCCCGCAGCAGGTACGGGCGGTGGCTGGTCATGTGGAAGAAGTCTTCGGTCATGCGTGAAGTGTACGCGCCCGGCGCCCTGCCGGGGCAGATCGCCTGCACGCCGGTCGGCGTGCAGACGGGTAATCCCGCACGGGATCAGACCGGCAGATCGCGCAGTTTCTTTTCCTGATCGGTCAGGCTGCGGATGAAACCAGGGTGACGGAAGATGCGGTTGCCGTAGTCCTCGATCGCCTTGCCGTCCTTCGGCAGCGGCACATCCAGCGACTGCAGCCGCCAGATGATCGGGGCCATCGCGCAGTCGGCAAGACTCATTTCCGGGTTGAGGAAGAACTTGCTGGCCTTGAACAGTGGCAGCGAGGCCGTCAGCAGTTCTTTCAGGCGCTTGCGCCCCGCTTCGGCCTGGGTCTTGTTGCCCAGCTGGATGGCCTGCACCTGCGGCACCCAGTCGTGCTCGATGCGCAGCATGGCCAACCGGATGCGGGCACGCGACAACGGATCAACCGGCATCAGCGGCGGATGCGGATAGCGCTCATCGAGGTATTCGCTGACCACCGACGCCGCGTACAGCACCAGCTCGCGCTCGACCAGGGTCGGCACCGAGTGGTACGGATTGAGGTCGATCAGGTCTTCGGGCGGGTTCTGCGGATCGACCGGAACGAAATCGAAGCTCACACCCTTGGCCGCCAGGACCAGGCGTACACGGTGGCACAGTACGTCGTCGTTCGAGGAAAACAGAGTCAGTGTATTGCGCATGCGTACGCTCGCCGCCATCAAAGGCTCTCCCACGACAGGAGACCGCCTGCCGCATCGGCGCCGCCGGCACCGTGCCAGCGATCGACTCCTCCCCGAGTGTGCAACCGACCATCACAAAAGCCAATAGGCCCGTGCGATGGCCGGCGGCAGAATCAGTGAACGTCCTTCCAGTATTCCTTCTTCAGCAGGTACAGCAGGAAGGTCAACAGGGCCAGGAACAGGATCACCCACACGCCCAGCTGCTGGCGCTTGAGTGCGGCCGGTTCACCGGCATATTCGAGGAAGTTGGTGATGTCCCGCACGGCCTGGTCGTACTGGCCGGCATCGACGTTGCCTGGCGTTTCCAGGCGCAGGCCGGTCACCGGCGGGTCCATGCCCGGCGCTTCCGGCTTTCCGTGCACGGCGTGCTGCAGGCCCTGCATTTCCCACAGCGGATTGGGCATGGAGGCGTTGGCGAACAGCGCGTTGTTCCAGCCCAGCGGCCGGCTGCTGTCCAGATAGAACGACTTGAGGTAGGTGTAGACCCAGTCGCTGCCACGCACGCGCGAGATCAGGCTGAGGTCCGGCGGCATCTTGCCGAACCACTTTTCGGCGTTTTCCTTGGGCATTGCCACCGGGATCGGGTCACCGATCGCCGAACCGGTGAAGTTGAGGTTGTTCATCACCTCCTCTTCGGTCAGGCCCAGGTCCTGCGCCATCCGCGAATAGCGCAGGTACTTCAGCGCATGGCAGCCGGAGCAGTAGTTCATGTACAGCTGCGCGCCGCGCTGCAGCGATGCGCGGTCACCGAGGTCGTTGCCGGCCTGCAGCAGTTTGGTGCCGCCTTCGGCGGCGGAGGCCAGGAAACTTCCCAGCATCAGGGTGGCCGCCAGGGCCAGCCGGACCATCCAGCGCTCAGTCATGGGTGGTCACCCTCTCCGGTACCGGCTTGGTCTTGTCCAAGCGTGTCCATAGCGGCATGGTGATGAAGAACGCGAAATACAGGAAGGTCAGCACCCGCCCGATGTAGGTCTCATGCGCGTCGGTGCCCGGGCCGGAGCCGATCACGCCGAGCCAGACGAAGCACACCGCGAATACGCCCAGCAGCACCTTCGAGAGCACGCCGCGGTAGCGGTAGGACTTCACCCGCGCGCGGTCCAGCCAGGGCACCAGGAACAGGATGGCGATGGCCGAAAACATCACCAGCACGCCACCCAGCTTGTTCGGCACCACCCGCAACATCGCGTAGTACGGGGTGTAGTACCAGACCGGCTTGATGTGCTCCGGGGTCACCAGGCGGTTGGCCTCGGTGAAGTTGTCGTGCTCCAGGAACAGGCCACCGAATGCAGGTGCGAAGAAGATGATGAAAGCCGCGATGATCAGCAGGAAGCCGGCGCCGACACCGTCCTTGAGCGTGTAGTACGGGTGGAACGGGATGCCGTCGGCCGGTGCGTTCGGCGACCAGCGGTTGCCCTTCGGCCCCTTCTTGATCTCCACCCCGTCCGGGTTGTTCGACCCCACTTCATGCAGCGCGCCCAGGTGCAGCACCACCAGCAACAGCAGCACCAGCGGCAAAGCGATGACATGCAGTGCGAAGAAGCGGTTGAGCGTGGCATCACTGGGCAGGTAGTCGCCCATGATCCATTCGGTCAGGCCGTTGCCGATCACCGGGATGGCGCCGAACAGCGAGATGATCACCTTGGCGCCCCAGAACGACATCTGGCCCCACGGCAGCACGTAGCCCATGAAGGCTTCGGCCATCAGCACCAGGTAGATCAGCATGCCGAGGATCCACACCAGCTCGCGCGGCTTCTGGTAACTGCCGTACAGCAGGCCGCGGAACATGTGCAGGTAGACCACGATGAAGAACAGCGAGGCCCCGGTGGAGTGCATGTAGCGGATCAGCCAGCCCCACTCCACGTCCCGCATGATGTATTCGATGGAGCCGAACGCCTCGGCGGCGTTGGTCTTGTAGTGCATCGTCAGGAAGATGCCGGTGACGATCTGGTTGACCAGCACCAGCAGCGCCAGCGAACCGAAGTAGTACCAGA
>Ga0209243_100090_pt1 | contig 54188 bp, 59 predicted proteins | sample UppTromiDAQMD024_FD_185836 | JGI IMG/M metagenome (GOLD analysis project Ga0209243, IMG submission 185836) | Upper troposphere microbial communities from Maryland, USA - DAQMD-024 (SPAdes) (version 2) | ecosystem: Environmental > Air > Outdoor Air > Unclassified | place: USA: Maryland, Virginia...
GAGGGGGACCGCGAAGCGGTGGAGGGGGCGTCCGCCAGCTCCGAGCCCAGTCCCTCCCCCTCCACCACGCTGCGCGTGGTCCCCCTTCCCCGCATTGCGGGAGAGGACCAGATAAGACGGAGTCCGACATGAAAGACCTCGACGCCCTGATGAAACAGGCCCAGGCCATGCAGCAGAAGCTGCAGGACGCCCAGGCGCGGCTGGCCGAGACCGCTGTGGAGGGCAGCTCGGGCGGCGGCATGGTCAAGCTGACCCTGCAAGGCTCGGGCGAGCTCAAGGGCGTGGTCGTCGACGAGGAGCTGCTCAAGCCCGGCGAGGGCGAGGTGCTGGCCGACCTGATCGTCGCCGCCCACGCCGACGCCAAGAAGAAGCTCGACGCCGCCCAGGCCGAGGCGATGAAGCAGGTCGCCGGCCCGCTGGCCGGCATGCCCGGCTTCCCCAAGTTCTAGCCACGCCTTGCCCGCCTCCGCCGGACCCGAGATCGAGCGCCTGATCGCGCTGCTGGCCAAGCTGCCGGGCATGGGCCCGCGCTCGGGGCGTCGCGCGGCCCTGGCCCTGCTGAAGCGGCGGGACCAGCTGCTCTTGCCGCTGGCCCAGGCCATGGGCGAGGCGGCCGAGCGGGTGAGGGCGTGCCGGGTCTGCGGCGCGCTCGACACCACCGACCCGTGCGCGGTCTGTTCCGACCGCTCGCGCGACGGCGGCCTGATCTGCGTGGTCGAGGAGGTCGGCGCCTTGTGGGCCATGGAGCGGGGCGGGGCCTTCCGGGGGCGCTACCACGTGCTGGGCGGGCTGCTGTCGGCCCTGGACGGGCGCGGGCCCGACGCCCTGCGCATCGGCGAGCTGATCCACCGCGCCGAGGACAAGGCCGCCGCCGAGCCGGTGCGCGAGGTGATCCTGGCCCTGCCGGCCACGGTCGACGGCCAGACCACCGCCCACTACATCGCCGAACGCCTCGCCGCCTCGGGCGTCGCCGTGACCATGCTGGCGCGCGGCGTGCCGGTCGGGGGCGAACTCGACTGGCTCGACGACGGCACCATCGCCCAGGCGCTGCGCGCCCGCCGCCCGGCCTGAGGCAAGCCCCGGCTCGACCATAACTTTCCGCCGAAGCCGACTCCTGATACGGAACGGAGCATGAACGGTTCCGATCCCTTCCTGCTCGTCGCCCTGGTCTGCGGCCTGGCCGCCGCCGCCATGCTGGCCTGGGCGCTGATGGAGCGCCGCAGAGCCGGCGCCGCCGACGCCCGGCTGTGGGAGCTGAACGACCGTCTGGTCGAGGCCGAGGCCCGGGCCCGCCACGCCGAGGGCGAGAACGCCGCCAATGGCGAGCGCCTGCGCGCCCACGCCGTCGAGCAGGCCCAGGCCGTCGCCGACCAGCTGGTCAAGCGGGCCACCGAAAGCTTCCAGGCCCAGGACCGCCTCAACCAGGCCAAGCTGGAGGCCCAGCTCAAGCCGGTGGCCGAGACCCTCGAGAAGTTCGCCGCCCAGGTGAGCTTGGTCGAGCAGCAGCGGGCGGCGGAGCAGGGCGGGCTCAAGGCCCAGATCGAAGCCCTGATGCAGGCCTCCATCGCCACCCAGGACGAGGCCAAGAAGCTGTCGGCCGCCCTGCGCCGCGCGCCGGGCGTGCAGGGGCGCTGGGGCGAGCAGATGCTGCGCAACGTGCTCGAGATGGCCGGGCTGCGCGCCGGGGTCGATTTCGAGGAACAGGTCCACGCCGCGGGCGAGGACGGCGCCCGCCGGCCCGACGTGGTGGTGCGCCTGCCCGGCGGCGGGATGTTCGTCGTCGATTCCAAGGTGTCGCTGAACGACTATCTCGCCTCGCTGGAGGCGACCGACGACCTGGCCCGCGAAGCGGCGGTCAAGGCCCATGTCGAGGCCATGCGCCGCCACGTCCAGCAATTGTCGTCCAGGGCCTATTGGGCGCAGTTCGACAAGCCGCCGGTCAGCCGCTCGCCCGACATCGTGGTGATGTTCGTGCCGCTGGAGAGCGCCTTCGCCAGCGTGGTCGAGCGCCATCCCACGCTGGTCGCCGAGGCCTGGGAGCGGCGGGTGGCCATCGTCACGCCGACGGCGATGTTCCCGCTGCTGCGCGCCGTCGCCTATGGCTGGCGGGCCGAGGACCAGGCCGCCAACGCCCGCGAGATCGTCGAGGCCGGCCGTGAACTGCACAAGCGGGTCGGGGTCATCGCCCGCTACGCCTTCGAGCTGGGCGGGGCGCTCGACAGGGCGGTCGAGCGCTACAACGACTTCGCCGGTTCGCTGGAGCGCAACGTCCTGACCCAGGCCCGCCGTTTCGAGGCCCTGTCCGCCGCCCAGGCCGACAAGCCGATCGCCGAGGCCCCCGTGCTCGACGCCCACACCCGGCCGCTGGTCAAACTGGCGGCCGAGCCGCGCGCCGACGAGAAACCCACCTTGACGGTCGGGATTGGCTAAACTACCTGCGCATCATGGCCATTCGTGAAATCCTCACCGTCGCGGACCATGCCGCGATCCTCAAGCAAGTCTCCGAACCGGTGGCGCGCGTCGACGACGACCTGCGCGCCCTGATGGACGACATGTTGGAGACCATGTACGACGCCCCCGGCATCGGCCTGGCGGCGATCCAGGTCGGCGTGGCCAAGCGCGTGATCGTCATGGACCTTGCCCGCGAGGGCGAGGACAAGCAGCCGCGCTACTTCGTCAATCCCGAGATCCTCTGGCGTTCCGAAGACACCCTTCCCTATGAGGAGGGCTGCCTGTCGATCCCCGAGATCTACGACGAGGTCGACCGTCCGGCCCGCGTCCGCGTCCGCTACCTGAACTATCAGGGCGAACAGGTCGAGGAAGAGGCCGAGGGCCTCTTCGCCGTGTGCATCCAGCACGAGATGGACCATCTCGAAGGCGTGCTGTTCATCGACTACCTGTCGCGCCTGAAGCGCGACCGCGCCGTCCAGAAGGTCAAGAAGCTGGTGCGCAGCGCCGCCTGACGGCCGCCGGCCCCGGCCGGCTAGTTCTTTTCGGTCTTCTCCTTCAGGTCGCGCGCGCTCTGACGCGCGTCGGCGGTGGCGTCCTTGGCCGCGTCGCCGATCTGGCGGCCGGCTTCGCGCGCGCCGGCCTTGGCCTTGGCCGCGCCTTCCTGGACCGCATCCTTGGCGTCCTGGGCGGCGTCCTGGGTCTGGTCCTTGGCGCCGGACAGGGCGTCGCTGTTCTTGGCGTTGTCGACCGTGTTCTTCGCCGCCTCGCCGAGGTCCTGGCCGGCGGCCTTGACGTCCTGGGCCACCTGCTTCTGGTCGGACTTGCTGCAGGCGGCCGTCGACAGGCCGGCGGCGACGAGGGCGAGGACGATGGTCTTGCGCATGGGGTTCTCCGTTTCGCCCGACGGAACACGGAGACGGGCCGGCTGGTTCCACGCGCTTCCCCCCGACCGCGCAGACGGCTAAACCGCCGCCATGCGCATCGCCTTTCTTGGAACGCCCGATTTCGCCGTCCAATCCCTGGCCGAACTGGTCGCCGCCGGGCACGAGGTCGCCTGCGTCTATTCGCAGCCGCCGGCCCCGCGCGGTCGCGGCCAGGAGCTGAAGCCCTCGCCGGTGCACGCCTTCGCCGAGGGGCTGGGCCTTTCGGTGCGCACGCCGGCCTCGATGAAGGACCCGGCCGAGATCGAGGCCTTCCGCGCCCTCGACCTTGACGCCGCCGTGGTGGTCGCCTTCGGCCAGATCCTGACCAAGGCGGTCCTGGAGGCGCCGCGCCTGGGCTGCTTCAACCTGCACGCCTCGCTGCTGCCGCGCTGGCGCGGCGCCGCGCCGATCCAGCGGGCGGTGATGGCCGGCGATCCCGTCACCGGCGTCCAGGTCATGCGCATGAGCGAGGGCCTCGACGAGGGGGCGATCATCCTGTCCGAGACCGTGCGTATCGACGCTCTGGAGACCGCCGGCAGCCTGCACGACCGCCTCGCCGTCGTCGGCGCCCACCTCTTGCCGCGCGCCCTGGCAGCCATCGAACGCGGCGGCGCGCGCGAGACGCCCCAGGCGGACGAGGGCGTCACCTACGCCAAGAAGATCAAGCCGGCCGAGGCGCGCATCGACTGGAGCCGGCCGGCGGTCGAGGTCGACCGCCAGATCCGCGGCCTGTCGCCGTTCCCCGGCGCCTGGTTCGAGGCGCCAGCCCGGGAAGAGGGCAAGGGCCCGGTGCGGGTCAAGGCGCTGCTGTCGCGGGTCGAGGACGGCGACGGCGCGCCGGGCGAGGCGCTGGGCGACGACCTGCTGATCGCCACCGGCGAGGGCGCGGTGCGCCTGCTGCGGGCCCAGCGCGAGGGGCGCGGCGCCCAGGACGCCGAGGCCTTCCTGCGCGGCTTTCCGGTTCCGGCGGGGACACGGTTCGGCTGATGCCCCGCTACCGCCTGATCATCGAATATGACGGCCGGCCCTTTCGCGGGTTCCAGGCCCAGGACGGCCTGCCCTCGGTGCAGGGCTCGATCGAGCGCGCCGTGCTGGCCTTCAGCGGCGAGACCTTGCGCCTGCAGGCCGCCGGCCGCACCGACACCGGCGTCCACGCCTCGGGTCAGGTGGTGCACGTCGACCTGGAGAAGGACTGGCGGCCCGAGGTGGTGCGCGACGCCCTCAACGCCCACCTCGTTCCCGAACCGATCGCCGTGATCGACGCGGCGGTGGCCGAGGACGGCTGGCACGCCCGCTTTTCGGCCAAGGAGCGGCGCTACATCTACCGCATCCTCAGCCGCCGCGCGCCGCCGGCGCTGGACCGCGGCCGGGTCTGGCACGTCAAGAAGCCGCTCGACGAGCACGCCATGCACGTCGCCGCCCAGGTCCTGGTCGGCCATCACGACTTCACCACCTTCCGCGACATGCAGTGCCAGGCCAAGTCGCCGATGAAGACCCTCGACGTCGCCCGGGTCTGGCGCGAGGACGAGGAGGTGCGGCTGGAGTTCGCCTCGCGCTCGTTCCTGCACCGGCAGGTCCGTTCGATGACCGGCACCCTGGCCGAGGTCGGCGTCGGCCGCTGGACGGCGGCCGACTTCAAGGCGGCGCTGGAGGCCCGCGACCGTCGTGCCTGCGGGCCGGTGGCCCCCGCCGACGGCCTCTGCCTGGTGGGCGTCGGCTACTAGCAGGCGAGGGCTCGCCCTTTCTCGACGATCCGGGCCTGGAGGACGGTCTGGTGCGGCTGCTGCGCGCCTACCGCTCGGCGCTGGCGGCCGAGGCCCCGGCGAAGTAGCGGGCGATCAGGCGCTCATAGATCGCGGTCAGCTCCTCGACCTGGGCGACCGGCGTGCATTCGTCGACCGCATGCATGGTGGCGCCGACCAGACCCAGTTCGACCACCGGGCACAGGGCGCGGATGAAGCGGGCGTCGGAGATGCCGCCGGTGGTGGAAAGCTCCGGCGCCTTGCCGGTCACGTCCTGCACCGCGCCTGCGCAGACGTCGACGAACGGGCCGGGCTCGGTGATGAAGGCGTTCCCGGTGAGGCGCGGATCGAGGGTCACCTTGCCGGCGAACTGGGCCTCGGCCTGGCGGCATTCGTCGCTCAGCCAGGCGACCAGGGCCTCGCCGTCGTGGGCCGGGTTGAAGCGGATGTTCAGCCGCGCCGTCGCCCGGGCCGGAATGACATTGGTGGCCGGATTGCCGACGTCGATGGTGGTGACTTCCAGGTTGGAGGCGGGAAAGCGGGGATAGCCCTCGTCGAGGATGCGCGCCTGCAGCCGCGCCAGCAGGCGCACCAGCACCGGGATCGGATTGGCCGCTTGGTGCGGATAGGCGACGTGGCCCTGGACGCCCTCGACGGTGATCCAGGCGTTGAGGCTGCCGCGCCGGCCGATCTTCAGCTGGTCGCCGATGCGCGCGGCCGAGGTCGGCTCGCCCAGCACGCAGTGGTCGATGGTCTCGCCCTCGGCCTGGAGGGTCTCGACCACGCGGCGGGTGCCGTCGTGGGCGGCGCCTTCCTCGTCGCCGGTGATCAGCAAGGACAGCGAGCCGGCCGGCTCGCCCTTGGCCAGGGCGCGGGCCGCAGCGGCGACGAAGGCGGCGATGGCGCCCTTCATGTCGACCGCGCCGCGGCCGTAGAGCACGCCGTCGCGTATGGCCGCCGCGAACGGCTTCTCGCGCCAGGCGGCTTCGTCGCCGACCGGCACCACGTCGGTGTGGCCGGCGAAGCAGAGGTTGGGTCCGGCCGCGCCGCGCCGGGCGTAGAGGTTCTCGATTCCCTCGAAGGTCATCCGCCGGCAGGCGAAGCCCAGGTCGGCGAGGGCGGCCTGCAGCACGTCCATGGCCCCGTGGTCGGCGGGGGTGACGGACGGGCGGCGGATCAGGGCCTGGGCCAGGGCCAGGGGATCGGTGCGGTCTGCGGCGGTCATCGGCGCACCTCTAGCATGTCCGCCCGACGACGAAACCGATTCGCCGGCCGATAGCCGAACCCGTCCTTGGCGCATCCCCCATATTGGGCGCCTGTCGCATTGAGCGGCGCAGGGAAGCGCCGGATCGTGGCCCGGTCAGTGTTCCGGAGGCCGCGATGTCGTTGATCGAAACCTTCCTTCGCGAACCGGCGCGACTGGTCTGGTTCGGTCGCGGCGGTCGGGGTTCGGGCGTTGGCGGCGTTCGCTTCGAGCCGGCCGCGCCGCGTCCGGCCGAGACGGTGCAGGGGCGCTATTACCTGCATGTGCGCTCGGTCGCCGCCGACGGCGAGCGGCATCTCCTGCAGTTCTCCCTGGCCGACGACGACGGCAATGTCGCGGTCAGCGCCTTCGCCCGCGCGCCCAGCCCGGTCGGCGGCCCCTGGACGGGCGAGGAGGGCGGGCCGCGCAGCGTCGACGCGCTGGAATGGGACGAGTTGGAGGCGGCCTTGCGCCCCTGCCGCGACGCCTGGGTGGTGGCCTTCGGCCGCCGCCTGCACGGCGGCCTGCTGCCGGCCTCGGTGCGCGAGGGCATCGGCAAGTTCGACTGCGCCCGCACCCGCTTTCTCAAGGTCGCCCGGCGGCGCGGCCTGCGCGTGCCGCCGGGCGGGCTGATCGACGTCAACGACGCCCGGCGGCTGGTCGGGCTGGCCCCGGTGCGGTCGGCCGACGCGGCGCTGCGCGCCCTGGCCCTGCGCGAGCTGTGGCTGTGGATGGACGGGGAGTGACGAAGGTCGGCTTAGGCGGCGGCGACGTTTGGCTGTCGATCCGTTGCGGCCGTCACTTGATCGGCTCCCAGAAGCCGCCCGCGCTGGCTATGCGCACGACGTGGATCAGTCCGTCGGCGCCAAACTGATAGAGAAAGGACCGGGTGGTCAGCCTTGGGTCGGCGATTGAGCCGGGAGGCAGGGCGGCGCGGTCCACGGAATCGACCACGTCGACGACGAGAAGCTCGCCCCCGTCCTTGCTGTAGCCGCCGGATGACTGCGCCAAGCCGATCACGCGCCGCTGGGGCGCGGCCAGTTTCCGCCGGGCCAGAGAAAGCCAGGCGGCTTCGCCATCCGCAACCAGATCGCCGTTCTCGTAGACTTTGACATCCTTGGAAAAGCGCGGCGCAAGGGCGGCGATTTCCGTCGGCGCCATAGCCCCGGCGAGAACACGCGAAGCCGAATATACGTATCCAGGCGGCGGAGGCGGCGGCGCAGCGCGGGCGCCGCCGGCAGCGGCCGCCAGAAACGCCACGACGAGAAGATAGCGTTTCATCCGCCTCACCTGCGCAGTCGAGGGCATGGGCGCCGCCTTGAGGAGCGACCCCTACGCCAAGTTCGCGAGGTTAGCGACTTTCGAGACGGGGCCGCAATTCCCCCTTTCCGGGGGCGGCGGCGCCCGCCGATGGCCTTCAGTCCGGTTTGACGCCGTCCCAGAACAGCGGGCTGAGGTCGTAGAAGAACCGGTCGAGGTCGGCGGCGGGACCTGGATAATAGAGGCCGTCCTCGCCACGCGTCACGCGACCGGCGGCGATCAGGGCCTGCAGCTTGCGCCGCACGGTCTCGCGCGGGATCTGGGTGATCTCGGCCAGGCTGAGGGTGTTGAGCCCCTTGGGCCGCGAGACCACGCGCTCAGCGCCCTTGGCCCGCGCCTCGGCGGCGGCGCGCTCGCGCGACAGCTCGGTGAGCATGAAGATCGTGTAGATCAGGAACTGGTCGAGATCGCCGTCGAAGCGGCGGCGCAGCTTGATCAGCACCGACGAGAAGTGGCCGCCCCATTTGTAGAAGAACCGCGAGACGTCCTGGCCGAGATAGTCCTGGGCCCAGGCGTCGGCGGCGGGGGGCTGCTCGGGGGCGGAGGGGGCGATCGCCAAGGCCGACATGGCGTAATTCCCATTGATCGCGCCGTCGACGGGGCCGGCGGCAAGGTTAACGGGCGAAAACGATGTCTTCGTGCCGACCGTACTGGAATTATCGAACGATTTTGTCCGATCTGAAGGGCGTTTCTGCTCAGCTTGAGCTGTCATAGGCGCTGCCTTATCGACTCGCAAACGCCCTCTTACTAGAGTCGTTCCGATATCATGGTGAACATACTGGAAATAATGTATGTTTTCTGTGGGTAAGGCGACGTTTTATTATGGTGAATATCGATTCAGCATCTAAGTATTTGTCGGCAAATAAAAAGGGCGGCCGCTCGGCGGCCGCCCGTCATAGGCGATGGTGAAGTTTCGCTGACCCTCGGGTTGATCAGTCGCGCAGCAGCTCGTTGACGCCGGTCTTGGCGCGGGTCTGGGCGTCGACGGTCTTGACGATCACCGCGCAATAGAGGCTCGGCCCGCCGTTGGGGGCGGGCAGGGCGCCCGGCACCACCACGGCGTAGGGCGGCACCTTGCCCCGGTGGATTTCGCCGGTCTTGCGGTCGACGATCTTGGTCGACTGGCCCAGATAGACGCCCATCGACAGCACCGCGCCTTCGCCGACGATGACGCCTTCGGCCACTTCCGAGCGGGCGCCGATGAAGCAGCCGTCCTCGATGATGGTCGGATTGGCCTGCAGCGGCTCCAGCACGCCGCCGATGCCGGCGCCGCCGGAGATGTGCACGTTCTTGCCGATCTGGGCGCAGGAGCCGACGGTCGCCCAGGTGTCTACCATGGTCCCCTCGTCGACGAAGGCGCCGATGTTCACGAACGACGGCATCAGCACCACGTTGCGGCCGATGTGGGCGCCCCGCCGCACCATGGCCCCGGGGACGGCGCGGAAGCCGGCCTGGGCGAACCGCTCGGCGGTCCAGTCGGTGAACTTGGTCGGCACCTTGTCCCACCACGGGCCCAGGCCGCTGGGATGGTTCAGCCCAGGGCCGCCGTTGACCAGCAGCGCGTTGCCTTGCAGGCGGAAGGACAGCAGCACGGCCTTTTTCAGCCACTGGCGGACGATCCATTCGCCGTCGACCTTCTCGGCGACGCGCGTCGCCCCGGCGTCGAGCAGGGCCAGGGCCTCCTCGACGGCCTCGCGGAAGAAGCCGGTGGTGGTCTCGCCGATGGCGGTCCGGGCTTCCCAGGCCTGTTCGACGGCGGTTTCGAGGTCGGCGAGGCGGGCGGCGGTCATGCGGCGATCTCCTGGACCTGCACGCCGTCGAGGAACGGCGCCAGGGCGGCGGTGCGGTGATGGACGAAGGAGGCGGTCGAGGCGGCGGCGTGGTCGCCGACCAGCACGGCGGTCATGCCCAGCCGGGCGGCGGGTTCGAGATTGCGCTCGCTGTCCTCGAAGAAGGCGGCGGCGGCCGGGTCGACATGGAAGGCGGCGATCATGCGGGCGAAGGTCGCTTCGGCCGGCTTGGGCAGCAGGTCGGCCGCCTCGATGGCGAAGACGCCCTCGAACAGGTCGTCGAGCGCCAGATGGGCCAGCACCCGGCGGGCGTGGGCGCTGGAGCCGTTGGTGAACACCAGCCGCCGGCCGGGCAGGCGGGCCAGGGCCCCCCGCAGGGCCGGATCGGGCGACAGGCTGTCCAGCGGCACGTCGTGCACCTCGGCCAGGAAGGCGTGGGCGTCGATGTCGTGCTCGGCGATCAGTCCGGCCAGCGAGGTGCCGTAGGCCTTGTAGTAACGCTTCTGCAGCGCCCTGGCCTCGTCGCGCGGCAGGCCGCTGAACCGCTCGAAATAGTCGGTCATGCGCTCCTCGATCAGGCGCATGAACCCCGTCTCCAGCGGATAGAGGGTGTTGTCGAGATCGAAGATCCAGGTGTCGATGTGGCGAAGGTCGGCGCTCATGCCCGGATCAAGGTCCCGGCGCCGTGCTCGGTGAACAGCTCGGTCAGCATGGCGTGCGGACGCCGGCCGTCGAGGATGACCACGGCCTCGACGCCCTGCTCCACCGCCGAGATCGCGGTCTCCAGCTTGGGGATCATGCCGCCGGTGGCGACGCCGGTCTCGATGGCCGCGCGGGCCTCGGCCACGGTCATCTGGCGGATCAACTCGCCGCCCTTGTCGAGCACGCCGGCGACGTCGGTCAGCAGCAGCATGCGCTTGGCCTGCAGCGCGCCGGCGATGGCCCCGGCCACGGTGTCGGCGTTGATGTTGTAGGTCTCGCCCTCGGCCGAGACGCCGATCGGCGCGATCACCGGCACATAGTCCTGTTCGGCGTAGATCAGCGCCTCGACGATCTTGGGGTCGACCGCCCGCGGCTCGCCGACGAAGCCCAGGTCGACGGCGTGCTCGATGTTGGAATCCGGATCGCGGCGGGTTTTGTTGGTCTTCTCGACCGTGATCATCCGCGCGTCCTTGCCCGACAGGCCCACGCCCCGCACGTCGGCCTCGGCCCCGGCGAGGGTGATCCAGTTGGCGATCTCCTTGTTGATGGCGCCCGACAGCACCATCTCGGCGACCTCCATGGTGGCGGCGTCGGTCACCCGCAGGCCGTCGACGAAGGTCGACTTGACGCCGGCCTTCTCCAGCATGCGGCTGATCTGCGGGCCGCCGCCGTGGACCACCACCGGGTGCAGGCCCAGGAGCTTGAGCAGCACGGCGTCGGCGGCGAACAGCTTGGCCACCGCCTCCTCGCCCATGGCGTGGCCGCCGTATTTGATCACCACCGTCTCGCGATCGTAGATCTGGATGTACGGCAGAGCCTCGGCCAGGGTCTTCGCGGTGGCCCAGCCGGGCTCTTCGGTGGTGTCGGTCATGGCGGGGTCCGCGTACGAAAAGGCGCGGCTTCGATAGAACAGGGGGGGCGGCTTGTCACCCCGGCGTTCGTTCGTTCGGAACGGTCTCGTGGGGGGCGACAAGAGAGCGGAACTCGTCTTCCGAGAGCTGCGCGGCGAGTTCCTTCAACCGCCTTCCATAGCCTGGGGCCCCAGGACCGAGCCCATTAATGACGCCTCCACCAAGGGCTTCGAGTTGGCGAACGCGGTCCTTGATCCTGACGCGCCATGGCTTCGCCATTGGCTAGAGCTCGATGGCGCAGGCGGCGGCGATCTCGGCGCGCAGCTCGGGCAGGCCGGTCCCCTTCTCGGACGAGGTGGCCAGCACCCGCGGGAAGGCGGCGGGCCGCTTGGACACCGCCTTGAGGGTGGCGGCGACGACCTTGTCCAGCTCGGCGGTCGAGCGCAGCTTGTCGGCCTTGGTCAGCACGATCTGGTAGGACACCGCCGCCACGTCGAGGGCGTCGAGGGCCTCGGCGTCCACGGCCTTGAGCCCGTGACGGGCGTCGATCAGCAGATAGACCCGCTTCAGGTTCGGCCGGCCGCGCAGATAGTCGCGGCCCAGGTTCTGGAACTTCTTGGTCACGTCCTTGCCGGCGCGGGCGAAGCCGTAGCCGGGCAGGTCGACCAGCCGCAGGCGCTCGTCCAGCAGGAAGAAATTGACCTCGCGCGTGCGCCCCGGCTCGTTCGAGGCCCGCGCCAGGTGCTTGTGGCCGACTAGGCCGTTGATCAGGCTCGACTTGCCGACGTTGGAGCGGCCGGCGAAGGCCACCTCGGGCAGGTCGGCCGACGGCAGGCCGTCGATCTTCACCGCGCCCATGACGAAGGTCGCCGACCGCGCGAACAGCACGCGGGCGTCCTCGATCTCCTCGGGCGTGAAGACGGCGTCGTCGGGAGCGGGGGCGGAGGTTCCTTCGCTCACCCGGTGGTCGCCTTCGCCTTGCCGGTCAGGCGCGCGATGATGTCGTCGATCGGGTTGTCGACCTTGAACCGGCGCATGATCACGTACTGCTGGAGAATGGTCAGGATGTTCTGCCAGGCCCAGTAGACCAGCAGGCCGACCGCGAACTGGGCCATGATGAAGGTGAACACCAGCGGGAAGAACTGCATCATCCGCTGCTGGATGGGATCGCCCATCTGCGGGCTCATCGCCTGGTTCAGCCACATGGTCACGCCGTAGGCCAGGGCCAGGGCGCCGATGTGCAGCGGGCCGTTGAGGAAGCCGCCGATCAGGGCCAGGTGGGCCGGATCGTAGGGGATCAGGCCGAACAGGTTCCAGATGGTCGACGGGTCACGGGCCGACAGGTCGCGGATGAAGCCGAAGAACGGCGCGTGGCGCATCTCGATGGTGACCGACAGCACCTTGTAGAGGGCCAGGAACACGGGGATCTGCACCAGCATGGGCAGGCAGCCCATGAACGGGTTGATCTTCTCCCGCTGATAGAGACCCATGGTCTCCTGCTGGAGCTTGGCGGGATCCTTCTCGAACTTCTTTTTGATCTCCTCCAGCTTGGGCTGGATCTTTTTCATCTTGGTCAGCGACTCGTAGCTCTTGTTCGCCAGCGGGAAGAACAGGAGCTTGACCACCACCGTCAGCAGCAGGATGGCCACGCCGAAATTGCCGACGTGCTGGAAGAAGAATTCGAGGATGGTGAAGATCGGCCGGGTGAAGAACCACAGGCGGCCCCAGTCGACGGCCTCGTCGAAGCGGGGGATGTCGTTCGGGCCGACGGCCTTGCGGAAGCTGCCGAACTTCGCCGGCGCGCCCGAGTACTGATAGTCCTGCAGCATCGGCACGGTCTTGGCGCCGGCGAACACGCGGGTGGTCTCGGTGATCGACTGGCCGGGGGCCAGGGCGCGGGTCGGCCCGACATAGTTGGTCTCGTAGATGTCGGTCTGGCCGGCGGGCACCACGCGGAACTTGCCGCTGACCGCCTCGTGCTGGGCAGGGATCAGCGAGGCCATCCAGTACTTGTCGGTGACGCCGAACCAGCCGCCGGAGGACTTGAAGTCGATCTCGCCCTTCTTCTTCCAGTCCTTGTATTTGACGTGCTGGAGCTCGGTCTTGGAGCCGTCGACCACCACGCCGATCGCGCCTTCGTGCACGTTGGCGGCGTGGCTCTGCTCTTCCGACAGGCCCTGGCGCTGGACCGAGCCGTAGGGCGCGATCTGCACCGGGGCGGCGCCGGAATTGGTCACCGTGTCGGCGACGGTGAACATGTAGCGGTCGTCGACCGCGATGGTGCGGACGAACTTCAGGCCCGCGCCGTTGTCATAGGTCAGGGTCACCGGCTTGCCGGGGGCCAGGGCCGCGCCGGCGGGCGCGGACCACGTGGTGTCGCCGCCCGGCAGGCCCGGGATGTTGGCGCCGACCCAGCCCAGCTCGGCGAAATAGGCGTTCTGGGTTCCCTGCGGCCGGAACAGCTCGACCAGGGGCGAGCCCTTCTGGATGGTCTCGCGATAGTTCTTCAGGAACAGGTCGTCGATGCGACCGCCCTTCAGCGACACCGAGCCGGTCAGGGCCGGGGTGTCGATCCGCACGCGCGGCGCGGCGGCCAGGGCCTGGTCGCGCGGAACATAGGCGCTGGCCGGCTGGCCGTTGGGCAGCAGCGGCGTGTTCGCCGCCTGGACCTGCGCCGCCGCCGCCGCGGCCTTGGCCTGGATGTCGCGCTTCTTGGCCGCCGGGCCGAGGACGAACACCTGATAGACGATGAGCAGAACCGCCGCACAGACGATGAACACGATCGTGTTGCGGTTGTTGTCGTTTTTCATGGAAAGGCTTGAACCGGTGTGAGGCCGTCGGGCGCGCGGCCGGGGGCGGGTTTTCAGGTCGCGGCGAGGCTTAACAGCGCGCTTTTCACATCGTCAAGCAAACGCGCCCAAGGACGCTGCGCCGTACCGCCCCGAGCGATGAACACATAGTCGAAGCCGGGCCGCGCATGAAGGGGCAGGATGGCGCGCGCGGCCTCCCGGAGGCGTCTTTTCGCCCGATTCCGCACCACGGCCCCGCCGATCTTGCGCGTGGCGGTGAAGCCGACCCGGACCAGGGCGTCGCCGTCGGCGCGGCGCAGGGCCTGGACGACCACCGCGCCCTTGGCCTGGGACGCGCCTTTAGCGGCCGCGAGGAACTCGGGCCGCTTTCTTAGGCGTTCGATTTTCAGATCGGCTTCGGTCAGGGCCGAAACCCTTCGAACGGATTAGGCCGTCAGCCGCTTGCGGCCCTTGGCGCGGCGGCGGGCGACGATCTTCTGGCCGTTCTTGGTGGCCATGCGCGCGCGGTAGCCGTGACGGCGCTTGCGCACGAGTCGGGACGGCTGATAGGTCCGCTTCACAGGCGTGGCTCCATAATATCAAAGGCTCCGGCGGCGAAGATCGCGCCGGGAAACGAGGCGCGGTGGATACGGGATCGACGCGGAGGAGTCAACCGCCGGCGTTCAAAGATCCGGCCGTATCACCGCCTTTCCCACCACCTGGCGGTCGGCCAGCAGATCGAAGGCCTCGCGCCAGCGGTCCAGCGGCAGCTCGGCGTGGACGCGGGGGCGGATGCGGCCCTGGTCGGCCAGCGCCCACACCGCCGCGAGGTTCTCGGCCCCCCGTTCCGGAAACTGGCGGCCATACTCGCCGGCCCGCACGCCCATGACCGAGAAGCCCTTGATCAGCGGCATGTTGACCGAGACGGTCGGGATGCGGCCGGAGGTGAAGCCGATCACCAGCAGGCGGCCGTCGAAGGCGATGCAGCGCACGCTCTCGTCGAAGACGTCGCCGCCGACCGGGTCGTAGATCACGTCGGCCCCGCGCCCGCCTGTGATCGCCTTGACCTGGTCGCGGAACCCGGCAGAGACGTTGACCACGGCGTCGGTGGCGTATTCGGCGGCGACGGTCGCCAGTTTCTCGTCCGAGGCCGAGGCGGCGATGACCCGGCAGCCCAGCGCCTTGGCGAGATCGACGGCGGCCAGGCCCACGCCTCCCGCCGCGCCATGCACCAGCACCCACTCTCCAGGGCGGACCTGGGCCCGCCGCACCAGGGCGACATAGGCGGTCAGATAGGCCGCGCCATAGGCGGCCGCCTGGCCGAAGCTCAGACGGGCCGGCTTGGGCCGCAGCGCGGCGGCGTCGAGCACGGCGTATTCGGCGAACGCCCCAAGCCGTGCCCCGCCGACCACCGCCTCGCCCGGGGCCAAGCCCGCCCCCGGCCCGGCCTCGACCACCTCGCCCGCCAGATCGAGCCCGGGAACGAACGGCGGCGGCGGCTTGAACTGGTATTCGCCGCGCGTCATCAGGAGGTCGGGGAAGTTGACCGAGGCAGCCCGCACGCGGACCAGCGCCTGTCCCTCGCCGGGCGTCGGGCGCGGGACCTCGCGCACCGCGCAGCAGGCGAAATCGGCCGCCAGCGCCTCGACGACGAGCGCGCGCATCAAGACCGGCCTCCTCCGCGCCGCGCGGCCGCCACTAGCGCAGCCGCCCGGCCAGGCCCTCCCGCACCAGGCCGGCGATCTCGCGGCAGGCGACGTCGGCGCAGGGGACCGCGCCGGTGAAGGCGGTGAAGCCGTGCGCCAGGCTGTCGTAGCAGCGATAGGCCACGGGGGCGCCGGCGTCGCGCAGGCGCTTGGCGTAGGCCTCGCCCTGGTCGACCAGCGGATCGAACCCGGCGGTGACGACCACGGCCGGCGCCAGGCCGGACAGGTCGGTCTCCTTGATCGGCGACAGGCGCACGTCGGTCGGGCTGGCGTCGGTGGGCATGTAGTGGCCCATGAACCAGTCCATGGTCGCGCGCGACAGCGGATAGGCGTCGGCGTAGGTGGTCATCGACTGGGTTTCGCTGGCCACGTCGACGGCCGGATAGATCAGCAATTGCAGGGCGGGCTGGGCCTCGCCGGCCCGCCTCAGCTCCTGGGCGATCACCGCCGCGAAGTTGCCGCCCATCGAATCGCCGCCGATCGCCGCCGTCCCGGCCGGGGCGCCGAACCGCGCGGCGTTGTCGCGGCCCCAGCGATAGGCGGCCAGCACGTCCTCCAGCCCGGCGGGGAAGCGGTGCTCCGGCGCCAGGCGATAGTCCACCGACAGCACGGCGCAGCGGGCGTCCTTGGCCAGGATCGAGCAGAAGGCGTCGCAGGTCTCCAGGTCGCCGATCACCCCGCCGCCGAAGTGGGCGTAGACCAGCAGCGGCGCGGCCGAGTTCTGTTCGGCCGGGCGATAGGCGCGCAGGCGGATCGGGCCGCGCGGGCCGTCGATGGACAGGTTCTCGGTGCGGACCTCGGGCTCCAGCTTGCCGGCGGTCATGGCCAGCCCCTGGGCGCTGGCCGCGCGGGCCTCGTCCGGGGTCATGCCGGCGAGGGCGGGCATGCGCTTGGCGCCGGCGGCCATGAACTGGAAGCGGGGATCGAGCGTGCGGCCGCCCTGATAGACCACCCCGCCGCCGGACAGCACGCGCAGCAGCGGCGTGGGCAGCGAGAGCAGACCCTTGAGGACGAACTTCTGAACTGCAGGATCGGCCATGCCCCGACGCTCCGACGACTTCGGGCTCATGGTGGAGCGGGCCGGCGCGGCTGGCAAGGCGTGGCCCGCCCGGGGGCGCGTTGGGACGCGTGCTGTGACGCTATCCGATGCGGGGCAGGGCCGGCAGGCCGCCCATGATCATCTGCACGGCGAACTCGGCGGCGCCCTCGGTGTCCAGCGGGCGGCGCATCAGCATGTGATGGCCGACCTCGCGGGCGATGGCGATGCAGGCGGCGGCCAGGTATTCGGCGTCGACGTGCGATTGTTGGTCCTTGCGGCGGATCAGTTCGATCGAGTTGCGCACCTGCTCGAACACCGCCCGCATTTCCGGGGTTTCGACCTGCATGTGCGGCTGGCGCTCCTCGACCGGCCGCGTGGTCTGCCAGGCCTCGTGCTCGTCGACCAGAAAGACGTAGTAGGCGCGGATGGCGCCGCGGATATAGGTCTCGAAGTCGCCGTCGGCGGCGTCGTACTGCGCCTGCAGGATGGGCCGGAAGCGCCGCGCGCCGTCGTCCGACAGCGCCTCGTACACTTCTTCCTTGGAGCGGTAGTAGTTGTAGAACGCCCCGACCGACAGGCCGGTGCGGCGGATGATGTCGCGGACCGTGGCGGTCTCGTAGCCCAGCTCGGCGAACACGGCGCGGGCGGCGTCGAGGATCATCTGGCGGTTGGCGAGCTTGGTCTGCTCGCGCTTGCCCCCGGCGGCGGGGACGGACAGGTAGGCGACCTCTGACAAGCGGGGTTCCCGATCCGGCGTCGAAGATGACGCTCCGTCACAGAGAAGACCCATTCCGCCGGCGGCGGCAAGGAAAATGCTGCGCCGCCCCCGGACGCGTGCGGCGGGCGCACGATCCGGGGGCGGCCGCTGTCGCCTTGCGGTCAGTAGTCGCGGCGCGCCGAGGAGATTCGGCGGTTCATCTGGTAGGCGTCGAGGTCGGGGATGTCGCCGCGGATGCGCTCGCAGCGGCTGCGGAAGTCGCTGTCCTCGCAGACCACCCAGCGGCCGTAGGCCTGGGCGCTCATCGCCCGGTCGTTGAAGCCGACGTTCTCCAGGTTGGAGTTGCTGTCGTAGATCTCGATCCGGCGGCCCCGGAAGTTGGGCAGCTCGAACAGCACCAGCCGGGGCCCGCCGCGGCCGCGGTCCCAGTCGCGTCCCCAATCGCGCCCGCGGTCGCCGCGATCCCAGTCCCGGTCCCGGTCGCGGTCCGGATAGGGCGGCGGGTACGGCGGCGGATAAGGCGGGCGCCGCCCGGAGTCGTAGCCTTCCAGCCCGATCGACGAGACCTTGCGGTTGAACTGGTAGACGCCGAGGTCGGGCGTGTCGCGGTCGATGATCTCGCAGCGGCTGCGATAGTCGCGGTCCTCGCACAGCTTCCAGACGCCGCCGCGCACCCGCACGCTCATCGCCCGGTCGTTGAAGCCCGAGCCGTTGAGGTTGGATTCGTCGGCGTAGAGCGTGATCGAGCGACCGCTGTAGCCGGGGCCTTCATAGAGGGTGATGCTGGGACGCGGCTGGGCCATGGCGGATGTCGCCGACAGCGCCGCGGCCAACAGGCCGACGGCGCCGGCCAGGGCTTTCAGTCTCATTGCTCTGATCTATCCTTCTCGGTTGCACCGTCCCGAAGCCAAAACGTCGCGGCCGGCCCTCTGCGTCAAGGGCCGGCGCCTTAAACTTCGGCAATGATGCGGGCGGTCGCGGCTATTCCGCCGCCAGCGAGGCCACCGCCCGACGATCGGCCAGGGCGGGAACCGGCAAGGCGTTCCCGGCCTTGGCGGCGCGCCGGGCGCCCAGGGCGATCTCCTTGGCCAGGTCGGCGCAATAGTGGGCGAAGTCGACCTGGATGGTGTGGCGGGCCGCCTTGTAATAGGGGCCGAGGTGGAAGGCCTCGTCGCGGCGGGTGATCCTGGCCATCTCGGCCGGCGAGGGCGGCCGGTAGCGGCCGGTCAGATAGGCCGCCGCCAGCTTGGCCTGCTGTTCGGCGAAGTTGACCAGGGTCGGCAGGGGCTGGGCCAGGCCCATGAAGAACAGGTTGGGGACCTCGGGCTTCATCATCCGCTTGAACAGGGGAAAGCGGTGCTCGGCGTCCGGCGACAGGTCGGGGTCGTCGAAGAACGGGAAGCTGATCTTGTAGCCGGTGGCGTAGATGATCGCGTCGACCTCCTCGACGCTGTCGTCCTCGAAGCGCACGCGCCGGCCTTCCAACGCCTTGATATTCGGCTTGAACTTGATGTCGCCGCAGCCGGCCCGGGTCAGGAACTCGCCCGAGACCGAGGGGTGGGCCTCCAGCGGCTCGTGGTCGGGCCTGGGCAGGCCGTAGTCCTCCATGGTCCCGATGGCCCGCTTGATCATCGAGCGGGCGATCGACAGGCCGAGCTTGCGCGGCATCCAGGTCGGCAGGGCCGCCTTGTCGGCCGGCTTGCCGTTCAGGTACTTGGGCAGCACCCAGACCCCGCGCCGGGCGGCCACCCACAGGTTGGCGGCGATCGGCCGCTGGGCCAGCTCCGAGGCGATGTCCATCGCCGAATTGCCCATGCCGACGACGACGATGTTCTTGCCGCGCATGTCGACCGGGTCGAACGGGTCGCAATAGGCGTGGCTGTGGAAGGCCGCGCCGTCGAAGGTCCCCGGATAGTCGGGCGTGCGGGTGTCCCAGTGGTGGCCGTTGCAGACGAACAGCACGTCGTAGAGGCGGCGCTCGCCGGTCGACAGGCTCACCCGCCACAGGCCGTCGTCGGTGCGCTCGGCCTTCTCGACGCGGGTGCCGAAGGTGATGGTCGGCCGCAGGCCGAAATGGTCGACATAGTCCTTGAAGTACTGGAACAGCTGGGCGTGGTGGGGGAAGTCGGGCCAGCCCTCCGGCACGGGAAAGTCCTCGAAGGCCAGCCGCCATTTCGAGGTGTCGATGTGCAGGCTCTCGTAGCAGGCCGACAGGCCGTTGGGGTTCTTGTAGTACCAGTTGCCGCCGATCTCGTCGGACATCTCGAAGCAGTCGTAGGGAACGCCGAAGTCCTTGAGCCGCTTGGCGGTGGTGAAGCCCGAGCAGCCGGCGCCGATGATGCAGGCCCTGGGCGCGTCGTTCCTGGACATCGCCGCTCTCCCTGAACTTATCGTTGTTCAGGTGAGCCTATCAGGGCGGCGCCGGCCGTCAAACCTAACGATTGCAGGCGGCGGCGCACTGTCCCCAGGTTCCGGCGCAGTCGCTGTCATAGGGCGAGGCCCGGCAGAAATAGTAGGTCTGGGCGCAGGTCTGGCGGCATTGGGCGGGGGCGGGCCTGGCCGGCTGGGGCGACATCGGCTTGAGGCCGCCGGGTCCGGCCGCCGCCGCCGCCGACGTGACCGCCGGCGGCCTGCGCGAGGCGGTCTGTTTGGCGTCGGCGGCCAGGACGCCCTTGAGGTTGGCCTTGGGCCTGCCGGCGCCGGGGATCGCCCTGTGCTTGAACGACGCCTGCTGGGCGAGCGCCAGCGCCGGCGCCGCGGCCAGGCCGAGGCTGAGCAGGACGACGGCGAGACGGACGAGGCGGCGCATGCGGCGAAGCATCCGACGCGGCTGTTAACAGCGCGCTAACCATAACTAGGCCGGCGCTCGACATTCCGCGCCGGCCTGCCAAGCTGCGCCGATGGAGAGCGTCTTCCGACTGTCGGGCGCCGTCCGGCGCGATCCCGCCGTCGAGGCCTGGTTCGCCCAAGGCGATCCGCTGCGGGCCATGGTCCGGCCGTGGTTCGAGGCGTTGCGCGATTGCGGCGCCGACGTGCGCGAACTGATCCACGACGGACGGCCGACGGCCTGCGTGGAGGACGCCGCCTTCGCCTATGTCGACGCCTTCGCCGGCCACGCCGACATCGGTTTCTTCCATGGCGCGGCCCTCGACGACCCGGTCGGGCTGCTGCAGGGCGCCGGCAAGCGCATGCGCCACGTCAAGCTGCGATGGGGCCAGCCGCCCGACCCCGCCGCGCTCGGCGGGCTGATCGCGGCGGCCTACCGGGACGTCGGCCTGCGTCTTCAGCGGCCGATCGGCCCGGCGGCGCCTTAGACCGTCCGCTGGGCGCGGTCCTTGTCGTTGGTTCCGCGGATGGCGGCTCGGGCGCGCTCCCATTCCTCGTCGCCCCAGGCGCGCAGGGCCGAGAAATTGCCGCCGGTGGCCTGATAGGCGCCGCCGTCGATGGCGATGGTCTGGCCGTTGACGTACTCCGCGCCGGGGCTGAGCAGGTAGACCGCCAGGTTGGCCAGCTCGGGCATGCGGCCCACCCGGCCCAGAGGATTGGCGCTCATGTCGGAATAGGCCTCGCCCTTGCGGTCGGGATTGAGCCGCGCGCTCATGCCCTCGGTCGGGAAGGGGCCGGGCGCGATGGCGTTGAGGCGTACGCCCTTGCCGCCCCATTCCACCGCCAGCGACTGGGTCATGGCGTTGAGGCCGGCCTTGGACATCGCCGAGGGCACCACGAAGGGCGAGCCGTTCCACACCCAGGTGGTCAGGATCGACACCACCGAGGCCTTACGGCCCTCGGCGATCCAGCGCTTGCCGCAGTCGAGGGTCATCAGGAACGAGCCGCGGAAGACGATGTTGGCGATGGCGTCGAAGCCGCGCGGCGACAGGTCCTCGGTGCGGCTGATGAAGTTGCCGGCGGCGTTGTTGACCAGGCCGGTCAGGGCGCCGCCGTCGGCCCAGATCGCGTCCAAAGCCTCGGCGATCGCCTCGGGCGCGCGGATGTCGCATGGAACCGCGCCGACCTTGCCGCCGTGCGCCTTCATCAGTTCGGCCGCCGTCTCCTCCAGCACCCCGCCGCGCCGGCCGAGGATGTAGACCTCGGCCCCCAGCATCAGGCAGGCCTCGGCCATCACCTTGCCCAGGCCGGTGCCGCCGCCGGTGATCAGGATGCGCTGGCCGTCCAGCAGGCCGGGCTTGAACATCAGGTCGTCTAGGGTCATGGCGCACGCTCCCATATCGCTGTTCTCGAATGGGGGCGGCGTTACGCTGCGGCGGTCAAGGGGGCTCGCCGTCCGCCCCCTTCTTCGTCGTCCCGCCTCCCCCGCCGGCCCGCCCGGGCCCGTGGCCGGGAACGACGCCGCGCGCAGGGACGGCGTCTCAGTCCTTGACCTTCTCGATCAGGGCCATAGCCCCCGCCGGCGCTCGGACCTTCCCTTCGTGGATGATGTAGGCGAACACGTCGCGGGGCTTGGCCTCGGGCGCATGGCCGGGATCGGCGCGGGGCAGGTCGGCCGGCTCGCCGCCCGCCGCCCAGGTCTTCAGCCGCCCGGCCCAGGCGTCGAGCTCGGCCGGCGGATAGGCGGTCGGCACGTCGTCGGAGCCGGTCTGCAGACGGGCGTAGACGAAGTCGGCGGCGACGTCGGCGATCTCGGGATACTGGAAATGCTTGGCGTAGACCGGCGCGACGCCGTGCCGGCGCAGCAGGGCCGGGAACTCGGGCGTGCAGAAGCTGTCGTGCCGCACCTCGACCGTGTGGCGCAGCGCCACGCCGTCGACCTGGGCCGGCAGCAGGGCCAGGAAGGCGCCGAAGTCCTCGGCGTCGAACTTCTTGGTCGGGGCGAACTGCCAGAGGATCGGGCCGAGCTTGGGGCCGAGCTCGACGAGGCCCTGGCTAAGGAACCTGGCGACGGACTCGCCCGCCTCGCCCAGCACCCGGCGGTTGGTGCAGAAGCGCGAGGCCTTCACCGCGAAGACGAAGCCCTCGGGCGTCTCGTCATGCCACTTCTTCCAGGTCTCGGGCTTGAAGCTGCTGTAGTAGCTGCCGTTGATCTCGATCGAGGTCAGGTGGCGGCTGGCGTAGGACAGCTCGTCCTTCTGCTTGAGGTCGTCCGGGTAGAAGGTCCCGCGCCAGGGCTCGAAGGTCCAGCCGCCGATGCCGATGCGAATGTCGCCGCCCGCCTGGGCCATGACCGTCTGCTCCCTGTCGTTGCGGACCGAAGGTAGTCAGTCGCGCGCTCCGGGGGAAGGCGGGGTCGGCGGAAGGCGGGTCAGCGGCCCTTCTGCGCCAGCAGCCAGGTCCGCCAGCCGCTGTCGGTCAGCATGTCGTCGGGCACGCGGTGGCCCATGCCCTCGTAGGCGATGAAGCGCGGACGGCCGCCGGCGGCGTTCAGGGCCTTGGCCCAGGCCCGGTCCGGTTCGATGCGGGTCTTGGAATCGATGTCGCCATGCACCAGCAGCATGGGAATGCGCGCCACGCGGGCGGCGGCCTTGCGCGGCGGCGGCACCGGGGCGAACACAGCCGCGGCGGCGAAGCGGCCGGGCTGCAGGGTCAGGACCGTCAGCGCCGTAGAGGCGCCCATCGAAAAACCGGTCAGGTAGACGCGCGACGGATCGACGGCGGGGTCGCGGGCCATGGCGTCGACCAGGGCCAGGATCGCCGGCAGGGCCGGGCCCGGGCGGGCGGCGGGCATGCCGTCCTCGCCGGGCGAATAGTCGACCGTGCGGGCCGGCGCCTGGGGAACCACCACCACGGCGCGCTCGTGGTCGGCGATGGCCGGCTGGGCCCAGGCCGTGGCGAACGGCCCCATCTGCTTGACGTTGTCGGCGCCGATCGCGCCCGAGCCGTGCAGGACGACGACCAGCGGCAAGGAGTGCGGCCGGGCGGCCGCCTTCGGCCGGTAGATGCGGTAGGGCAGCCGCGCGCCGTCGGGGGCCGTGAAGGTCTCGGCCTTGAAGGCGTTGGCCCAGGCCGACACCGTTTCGGGCTTGGGCAGGGGCCGGGCGGCGTACGGGCGCGTCGTGACGTCGGCGGCTGGCGCGCCGGCGCCGAGACCCGCGCAAAGGGTCAGGACGAGCACCGCTTGGGCTGGACGCAAGGCGATCTCCTGTTGATCGGCGGGAGCCGGCGCGTTCACCGTCTCTTGCCAAAGACGATCCAGCGCGGGCCGAGCCTCAGTCCTCCAGCGCCCTGAGGGCGACGACGAACTCGGCGTCGGCTCCCAGCGCCTCCAGAACCGGCAGGACGAGGTCCAGGCCGCCGTCGCCGTTGGTCAGGATCACCGCCCCCTGCCGGGTCGAGGGAACGAGGTAGGCGAAGGTGGCCACTCCCTTGTCGCGGCCGGTGTGCAGCAGCGCGACCTTGTCCTTGAAGCGGAACACCTCCCAGCCCAGGCCGAAGCCGACGTCGTCGGGGCAGGTCGGGCTCTTGGCGCAACTCTTGGCGCGGGTGCTGGCCTGGATGGTCCGGCGGTCGCGGTCCAGGCCGTCGGCCAGGCCCCGGTGATCCATCACCGAGACCAGGAACTTGGCGTAGTCGCCGGCGGTGGCGTAGACGAGGTCGGAGGCCAGGGCCGTGTCGGCGATCTCCGGCGGCAGGGCCGTCCCGTCCTTGGCGGTCGGCGTGGCGATGCGGCCCTCGAACCACGGCTTGCGGGTATAGGCTGTCGCGCTCATGCCCACGGGCTTGAAGACCAGGGTCTGGGCCCAGGCCTCCAGGCCCGTCCCGGTCTTCTTCTCGACGAAGGCGCGCAGATATTCGTAGCCCTCGCCGGAATAGCCGACGCCCTGGCCGGGGGTGAACTTGAAGGTCAGCACCCCGCCGGTCTGCCGCCGCCAGTTGGGAAAGCCGGTCTGGTGGCTGAGCGACAGGCGCGGGGTGAGCAGGGCGCGTCGCTCGTCCTTGGCGATGTCGGGATCGGTCCAGACCGGCGCCATCGGCTCGTCCAGCGACAGCGCGCCCTCGCCCGCCAGCCGCAGCACGGTCTCGGCGGTGATCGGCTTGGTCAGGGAGGCGAGGTTGTAGAGGGTGGCCGGACTGGCCGGGACGCCGCGGCTCTGCTCGCCATAGGCGGCGGTCAGCACCACGCGGCCGCCCTCGACGTCGGCGATCGAGACGCTGGGGACGCCGGTCTTGGCCAGGGCGGCCGGGACGGCCTTGTCCAGCGACGCCCGCAGCGTCGCGGCGCGATCCGCCGCCATGGCCGGCGGGGCCAGGAAAACCAGGGCGCAGAACGCCCAGCGCCAACGCGTCATGAACCGCTCCATCGCCTGGGGCCCGATCTTGAAAACCTGGGACACGTCCGACGGGCGAACCCTACGCGCCCGTCCGGCGCTTCTTGGGCCCTGCGGCCCGTCTGGAGGCGATCTCGGGCGTCGGCGGGCGCCGGGTCAAGTTACCGATGGCTCATGAAAGCCCCGGCCGGGGCTCAGGAGGCGCCGCGCCAGGACGAAATCAGCATTCGACGACGTTGACGGCCAGGCCGCCCAGCGAGGTCTCCTTGTAGATCTCGCTCATGTCCTCGCCGGTGCGCTTCATGGTGGCGATGACCTTGTCCAGGCTCACCGAATGCTGGCCGTCGCCGAGCAGGGCCAGGCGGGCGGCGTCGATGGCCTTGATCGCGCCCATGGCGTTGCGCTCGATGCACGGGATCTGCACCAGGCCGCCGATGGGGTCGCAGGTCAGGCCGAGATTGTGCTCCATGCCGATCTCGGCGGCGTTCTCGATCTGGGCGTTGGTTCCGCCCAGGGCGGCGGCGAGGCCGCCGGCGGACATCGAGCAGGCCACGCCGACCTCGCCCTGGCAGCCGACCTCGGCGCCGCTGATCGAGGCGTTGCGCTTGTAGAGCGCACCGATGGCGGCGGCGGTCAGCAGGAAGGTGCGCCGGCCCTCGGCGGTGCCGTTGTGGAAGCGGTCGTAATAGCGCAGCACCGCCGGCAGCACGCCGGCCGCGCCGTTGGTGGGCGAGGTGACCACCCGGCCGCCCGAGGCGTTCTCCTCGTTGACCGCCATGGCCCACAGGTTCACCCAGTCCATCGCCGCCAGGGGGTCGCTGATCTGGCGCTCCATGCGGCTCATGATGGCGGCGTGCAGCTGCTTGGCGCGGCGCTTGACCTTGAGCGCGCCGGGCAGGCAGCCGTCCTGGCGCATGCCGCGCTCGATGCAGGCGTCCATGGCGGCGTGGATGCGGTCGAGCCCGGCCAGCACCTCGTCGCGGCTGCGGCGGGCCAGCTCGTTGTTCATCATCAGGCCGGCGATGGTCAGGCCGTCGGCCTCGGCCCGCGCCAGCAGGTCGTCGCCCGATTCGAACGGGTGCGGGATGGCCGCGCCGGCCTCGTCGGGATCGTTGCGGCCGATCTCGTCCTCGTCGCGCACGAAGCCGCCGCCGGTCGAGAACCAGGTCCGCTCCAGCAGCACGGCCCCATCGGCGTCTAGCGCCTTGAAGGTCAGGGCGTTGGGATGCTGGGGCAGGCGCTCGCGGCCGGCCCAGACGATGTCGGTCGCCGCGTGGAAGGCGATGTCGTCGGTTCCGCCCAGCGCCAGCCGGCCGCTCTCCTGCGCCGCCGCCAGGGCCGCGTCGCCGGCGTCGGGATCGAGGCTGGCCGGCTCGTAGCCCATCAGGCCGAGGATCACCGCGCGGTCGGTGTGGTGGCCGCGTCCGGTCAGGGCCAGGGAGGCGTAGAGCTTGGTCTCGACCCGCGCCGTGCGTGCGATCAGCCCCGCCGCGCGCAGCTGGCCCGCGAACCGCGCCGCCGCCGTCATCGGACCCATGGTGTGCGAACTGGACGGGCCGACGCCCAGCTTGAAGAGGTCGAAGACGCTGACGGTCATGGGGCGCTGCTGGCTGGGATTGCGTCGGTGATGTCGTCATCCCGGCCGGCGCGCGCAAGCGCCCCGGCCGGGATGAGGCCGCCTATTTCCGCGCCGAGGCGGTCAGGTCGCGGGTCGCCTTGAACTCCGAGCCGTCGTGCCAGCCCGGCCACTTGTTCGAATTGGCCAGGTCGCGGCCGAGGCGATAGACCAGTTCGAGGTCGGCCACCTGGCCCGACAGGTCCCAGTCGGCCGACCATTCGTCGGCGGGCTGGTGATATTTGTCCCTGTTGTAGGCCTCCTCGGCGGCCTTGCCGGCGGCGACGCCGCCCTTGACCAGATCCTGGCCCGAACCGATCGAGATGGCCGGCACGCCGATCTTGGCGAAGGGGAAGTGGTCCGAACGGTAGAAGTGGCCGGCTTCCGGCGTCGGGTCCGGCGTGAAGTAGCGGCCCTCGGCCTTGGCGTAGGCCGCCAGGTCGTCCTGCAGCGTCACCTGGCCGTTGCCCGAGGCGGTGATGTCCTTGGCCAGGCCGTTGACGTCCAGGGCGTCCATGTTGATGTCGGCCACGGTCTTGGCCGCCGGATAGAGCGGATTGGCTGCGTAATAGGTCGAGCCCAGCAGGCCCTTCTCCTCGGCCGTGACGGCCAGGAACACCACCGAGCGGTCGGCGCGCGGGGCCTTGGCGTAGACGCGGGCCAGCTCCAGCAGGGCCGCCGTGCCGGTCGCGTTATCGACGGCGCCGTTATAGATGCGGTCGCCCTTGGCGTCCGGCGCGCCGACGCCCAGGTGGTCCCAGTGGGCCGAATAGATCACCGTCTCGTCCGGCCGCTTGGTGCCCGGCAGCAGGCCGACGACGTTGTAGCTGACGATGACCTGATGATCGACGGCGAAGCCGGTCGAGAAGGTCGCGCCCTTCAGTTCGACCGGCTTGAAGTCGCGGGTCTGGGCCTGCTTCTTCAGGGCCTCGAAATCGAGGCCGGCCTTCTTGAGCAGGTCGACGGCGACGTCGCGCTGGATCCAGCCTTCGAGCAGCGGGTGGGCGTCCGACGGGTTCTTGCGGACGATGTCGAACTGGACGTTGGTGTTGGAGTTCTTGACCGTGGCCCAGCCGTAGGAGGCCGGCGCGGTCTCGTGGACGATCAGGAGGCCGGCGGCGCCGCGGCGGGCGGCCTCTTCGTACTTGTAGGTCCAGCGGCCGTAATAGGTCATGGCCTTGCCGCCGAAGTCGCCGACGCCGGTCTCGAAGTCAGGATCGTTGATCAGCACGACCACGATCTTGCCCTTGACGTCCACGCCCTTGAAGTCGTCCCAGTTGCGCTCGGGGGCGGTGACGCCGTAGCCGGCGAACACGATCGGGGCGTCCTTGATGTCGACGCGGTCGACATTGGTCTGGGCGGCGCGGATGGCGATCTGCTCGCCCTGGGTCAGGGCCTGGGTCTGGCCGCCGACGGTCAGGCTGGCCGCCACCGGGCCCTTGATCTCGAAGCGGCCGAGCGGGACGTTCTGGGTCCAGGCGCGCTTGCCGTCCTTGCCGAGGTCGCCGCCCGGCTGCACGCCCGCCGCTTTGAACTGCTCGGTGAGGTAGGCGATGGTCTTCTTCTCGCCCTCGGTGGCCGGCCCGCGGCCCTCGAAGGCGTCGGAGGCGAGCACCTTGACGTGGGCCGACAGCCGGGCCGCGTCGATGCCGGCCGTCGGCGGCGCGGCCATGGCGGCGGGAGCCGCCGAACAAAGGAGGGCGATGACGGCGAACGCTGTTCTCATGGCGATTTCCTGTCCCCTAAATGACGGGGGCGGACCTTAGGGCCCCGGACCAAACGAGACCAGAGGCAAAAACTTTCGCCAGGAGACGTCGTCGTCCCGCCCGGGGCTTCAGCCGCCGGGGCCGCGCAGGGCGTTCCAGGTGCGCTCGGGATTGGCGCCGCCGGCGCCGGCCGCCACGGCCCGCAGATAGGCCAGGTTGTTCTCGGCGACCTCGGGGGGCAGGTCCTGGCGCATCAGCTTCTCGGCCTCGGGGAACTTGCCTTGCAGGCCGAGCACCAGCGACAGGTTCTGGCGCACCTGGATGGTGGCGTCGGGGCGGGCGGCGGCCTTGCGCAGCAGGCCCTCGGCCTGGGCCGGGTCCTGATGGTAGGCGTAGTACAGCGCCATGTTCGACAGCACCGCCGGGTTGTCGGGCGACAGGGCCAGGGCCTGGCGCCAGGCGGCCACCGCCTCGTCGTCGCGGTCGGTCTGGGCGTAGGCGACGCCGAGCAGCGACAGCGGCCGCCAGTCGCGCGGCGCCAGCTCCTGCGCCTGCTTGGCCGGCTGGATGGCGTAGAAGCCCTGGCCCTGGCCGACAAAGGCCCTGGCGGTCTCAAGCAGGGCGTCGAGATTGCGCGGGGCCTGGACCGAGACTTTCTGAGCCGCCTGGGCGGCCTGGGCGAACTGTCCCAGCGCCCGCAGGGCCGCCGACAGCTTGATCCCCGCCTCGACGTCGGTCGGGTCGGCGTCGGCCTCGCGCGCCCAGAACGCCGCCTGGGCCAGCGGGTCCAGGCGGTCGGCCTGGAGCCGTTGCTCGGCCGTGGCCCGGCGCGGGCCTTCCTTGACGGCCTCTTTGGCGTCCTTGGGAGCGGCCGCCGCCGCCGTTTGCGCCGTCGCCAGGGCCAGACAGGCCGCAAGGGCGGTTGCGGCGAACGCGAGCTTGCGACACATGAGACCAAGGCTCCGGAAGGATCGACGCCCCCGAGCATGGCGCGCCGGTCTCAACGAAGCGTTAAGCATAATCATCCCCTTCGCGAGGGCCCCATGTCCGACGTCCTGATCTCCGCCGCCCCAGGGGCGAGCGTCGGCGTCCATCTCCTGCGCGAGGACGGCTTCGAAGCCTTCCTCGCCGCCCGCCCCGCCGCGGACCGCGTCCTGGCCGACCTGGCCGAGTTCAAGGCGCGGGCGGGGCAGGTGCTGGTGCTGCCGGCCGAGGGCGGCGGGGCGGCGGCGGCGCTGTTCGGCCTGGGCGCGGGCGAGGCCGCCGATCCCATGGCCCTGCGGGCCCTGCCGGGGCGGCTGCCGGCCGGCGACTACCATCTGGCCTCGGTTCCGGCCGGGCTGGACGCGGGTCTCTGCGCCCTGGCCTGGGGCCTCGGCTCCTACGCCTTCGACCGCTACAAGCAAAAGCACGCCGCCCCCCGGCCGCGCCTCGTCGTCGACGAGGGCGCCGACCTGGCCGAACTGAACGCGGTGGTCCACGCCTGCGCCCTGGCGCGTGACATGGTCAACACCCCGGCCAACGACATGGGGCCGCTGCAGATCGAGACCATCGCCCGCGAGATCGCCGAGCAGTACGGCGCGGCGGTGACGGTCACCACCGGCGACGCCCTGCTGGAGGCCGGCTATCCCGCCGTCCACGCCGTCGGCCGCGCCGCCGATCCCCGCCGCGCGCCGCGCTTCATCGAAATCGGCTGGAACCTGGCCGCCGAGGACCGTCCGCTGGTCGCCATCGTCGGCAAGGGCGTGGTGTTCGACACCGGCGGCCTCGACATCAAGCCCTCGGCCGGCATGCGCCTGATGAAGAAGGACATGGGCGGGGCGGCCCACGCCCTGGCCCTGGGGCGGATGATCATGGCCGCCGGCCTGCCCGTGCGGCTGGCGGTGCTGGTCCCGGCCGTCGAGAACGCCATCGGCGGCGACGCCATGCGTCCCGGCGACGTGCTGGCCTCGCGCAAGGGGCTGAGCATCGAGGTCGGCAACACCGACGCCGAGGGGCGGCTGATCCTCGCCGACGCCCTGGCGCGGGCGGCCGAGCTGTCGCCCGACCTGACCCTCGACCTCGCCACCCTCACCGGCGCGGCGCGGGTGGCGCTCGGCCCGCAGGTGATCCCGTTCTACACCGCCGACGAGGCCCTGGCCCGCGACGTGGCCGCCGCCGCCGACGCGACCTTCGACCCGCTCTGGCGGATGCCGCTTTGGGCGGGCTACGCCGACGCCCTCGACAGCGACATCGCCGACCTCAAGAACGACCCCGACGCCTGGGCCCAGGCCGGCTCGGTGACGGCGGCGCTGTTCCTGCAACGCTTCGCCCCGGCCGGGGCCTGGGCGCATTTCGACATCTTCGCCTGGAACCCCAGGGGGCGGCCGGGCTTCCCCGTCGGCGGCGAGGCCCAGGCCGTCCGCGCCCTCTACGCCATGCTCAAGGGGCGCTATTCGTGAGCGGGTTCGAGCCGCGCGTCACCGCCGTCCGCGCCGACCTCGCCGCCGCCGACCTGGAGGGACGGGTCGCCGCGCCGCGCTACGCCGCGCCGGTCCCCATGCGCTGCGCCGCGCCCGCCGTCGCCGTCCGCAAGATCGCCGACCGCGCCGCCGAGCAACAGGACCAGCTGCTGTTCGGCGAGCGTTTCGACGTGCTGGACGAGGCCGGCGGCTGGGCCTGGGGCCAGGCCCGGCGCGACGGCTATGTCGGCTGGGTCCCGCGCGAGGCCCTGGCGGCGGCCGAGGCGGCGCCGACCCATTGGGTGCATGCGTTGCGCACCTACGCCTTCGCGGCGCCCGACATCAAGTCGCCGGCGCGGGGGCCCTATTCGATCAACGCCCTGGTGAGCGTCGAGGCGCGCGAGGGACGCTTCGTCCGCGACGTGGACGGCGGTTGGTTCGTCGAGGCGCACCTGTCGCCGATCGGGCTCTATGCGGACGATGCGGCCGCCGTCGCCGAACAGCACCTCGGCGCGCCCTACCTGTGGGGCGGCAGGGACAGCCGGGGCCTCGACTGTTCGGGCCTGGTGCAGCAGGCGCTGCTGGCCTGCGGCCGGTCCTGCCCGCGCGACGCCGACATGCAGCAGGCGGCCTTCGCCGCGCCGACGTCGGTCGAGGCGCTCCGCCGCGGCGATCTGGTCTTCTGGCGCGGCCACGTGGCGATGCTGGTCGACGCCGAGCGCATCATCCACGCCAACGCCCACCACATGGCCGTGGCCGTCGAGCCGCTGGCCGAGGCGAGGTCGCGCATCGCGGCGGCGGGCGGCGGCGAGCCGACCGCGTTCGCGCGTCCCTGATCGAGGCGGGGGCCCGAACGAAAACGGCCGCGCCCCCGATCCAGGAGGCGCGGCCGCGCGTTCGATGGTCCGGGGAAGGCTCCCCGGAGGACGAAGCCTACTTCTTCGCGGCGGGCGCCGCGGTCTTGGCGTCGGCCGGCTTGGCCTCGGCGGTCTTGGTTTCGCCAGCCTTGGCTTCGCCGGCGGCCTTGGCGTCCGCAGGCTTGGCCTCGGCCTTGCCGTCGGCGGCCTTGGCGTCGGCCGGAGCGGCCTTGTCGCCGGCGGCCGGGGCGGGCGCGGCGGCGGCGGCCGGGTTCGGGGCCGGGATCGACAGGGTCGAGCCCAGGGTGTGCAGGTAGGCGATCAGGTTGATGCGGTCTTCCCGCTTCTTCAGCCCGACGAAGGTCATCTTGGTGCCGGCCACGTCCTTCTGCGGCGCGGTCACGAAGGTGTTGATGGTCTCGTAGTCCCACTGCGGATGCTTGCCGGCGAAGTCCGACATGCCCGCCGAATAGGCGAAGCCGCCGTGGCTGGCGGGCTTGCGGCCCAGCACGCCGAACAGGTTCGGGCCGGTCATGTTCGGACCGCCGCTGGCGAAGTCGTGGCAGGACTGGCACTTCTTGGCCACCGCCTCGCCGGCCGCGACGTCGGCCTTGGGCAGTTCCGTGCCCCAGTCGATCGGCAGTTCGACGGCCGCGCCGCCGGCCGATTCCTCGGCGGCGATCTCGACGGCATAGCCCGGCTTGGCGGGCGGTTCAGACTTGAAGACGATGCTCGACAGTTCGGTGAGGCCGACGATAGCCAGTCCGGTCGCCAGCACGGCGCCCGCGATCTTGTTGAAGCCCAGGTCGCTCATATGTGTTCGTCAGCCCTCTAACGCCGCGCGCCGCGCCCCGGAATCCACGCCCCAGGGGAATCCGCGCCTCGATCCTTGCGCTCGCGTCTCTTACACGCTACCGGCGCTCGCGCAACCGGCCAATTGGCGCCGGAGCAAGGCGGGGGAACCCGCCGTCGCGGCGAGCCCGCCACGTAAGGATGCGATGAACCCGATCGTCCTCATTCCAGCCCGCATGGCGGCGACGCGGCTGCCGGACAAGCCGCTGGCCGACATCGGCGGCGTGCCGATGATCGTCCGCGTGCTGCGCCAGGCGGAGGCGTCCGGCGTGGGTCCCGTCGCCGTGGCGGCGGGCGACGCGGCCATCGTCGAGGCCGTCGAGGCGGCCGGCGGCCGGGCCGTCCTGACCGATCCGGAGCTGCCCTCGGGATCGGACCGCATCCTGGCGGCCCTGGCCGCGCTCGATCCCGAAGGACGCCACGACGCCGTCGTCAATCTTCAGGGCGACATGCCGTTCGTCGATCCGGCGGTGGTGGCGGCCTGCGCCGGCCTGCTGGCGGCCGAACCGTCCTGCGACATCGCCACCGTCGTCGCGCCCGAGGCCTCCGCCGCCGACCGGGCCAACCCCGACGTGGTCAAGGCGGTGCTGGCCCTGCAGCCGGGCGGCCGCACGGGGCGGGCGCTCTATTTCACCCGCTCGACCCTCTACGGCGACGCCCCCGTCTGGCGTCACATCGGCGTCTACGGCTATCGCCGCGCCGCGCTGGAGGCGTTCAACGCCGCCTCGCCCTCGCCGCTGGAGAGGCGCGAGAAGCTGGAGCAACTGCGCGCGCTCGAACTCGGCCAGTCGATCTGGGCGGCCGTGGCCGACCGAGCCCCGATCTCCGTCGACACGCCGCAAGACCTCGACCAGGCCCGCGCCTTCGCCGCGGCCCAATAACAAGAAGCGCAACCGATGAGCATCCTCCCCAAGATCGCCTTCCAGGGCGAGCCCGGCGCCAACAGCCACGAAGCCTGCCGCACCTATTTTCCGGGCTACGAGGCCGCGCCGTGCGCGACGTTCGAGGAGGCGTTCGAGGCCATCAAGTCGGGCGCGTGCGAGCTGGGCATGATCCCGGTCGAGAACTCGATCGCCGGCCGGGTCGCCGACGTCCACCACCTGCTGCCGAACTCGGGCCTGAAGATCATCGGCGAGCATTTCAAGCCGATCCGCTTCCAGCTGATGGTCAATCCGGGCGTCCGCCTGGAGGATGTCAGGACCGTGGCCTCGATGCCCATCGCCCTCAGCCAGTGCCGCAAGTCGCTGCGCAAGCTCGGCCTGGTCACCGAGGCGGTGGGCGACACCGCCGGCGCGGCCCGCGCCCTGGCCGCCAGCCCGGACGGAACCCGCGCCGCCGTGGCGCCGGCCCTGGCCGCCGAGATCTACGGTCTCGAAATCCTGATGCGCGACATCGAGGACGAGCGGCACAACACCACGCGGTTCCTGGTGATGACGGCCGACAAGGATCCGCCGCCGCCGCCGTTCACCGCCCGCTGCGTGACCAGCTTCGTGTTCCGCGTCCGCAACCTGCCGGCGGCGCTGTACAAGGCCATGGGCGGCTTCGCCACCAACGGCGTCAACATGACCAAGCTGGAAAGCTACATGGAGAACGGCGCCTTCACCGCCACCATGTTCTACGCCGAGGTCGACGGCCGGCCCGAGGACAGGGGCCTGGCCCTGGCCTTCGACGAGTTGAAATTCTTCTCCGAGAAGTTCGAGATCCTCGGCGTCTATCCGGCCGATCCGTTCCGCGACGGCGTAGGGTAGGGCGGGGGCCTAGAACCCCGCCACCCAGGCCGCCAGCAGCTGATGGGCGATGGCCAGCGGCGGCGGGGCGAACACCCCCTCGTACCGGCCGCGCAGCACGGCTTCGGCCTCCTCCCGCGTGAACCAGCGCACCGCCTCCAGCTCGGTCTGGTCCGGCGCGGCCTGGTCGTCGGTGACCTCGGCGATCAGGCCGATCATCAGCGACGACGGATAGGGCCAGGGTTGGGTCGAGTGGTAGCGGACGGAATCGGCCGTCAGGCCCGCCTCCTCGCGGATTTCGCGCGCGCAGGCCTCCTCGATGCTCTCGCCCGGCTCGAGGAAGCCGGCCAGGGCTGAGAACATGCCCGGCGGCCATGCCGCCTGCCGGCCCAGCAGGCAGCGGTCCTGGAACACCGGCAGCATGATCACCACCGGGTCGGTGCGCGGGAAATGCTCGGTGCGGCACGAGGGGCAGACCCGCTTCCAGCCGCCGTCGGCGACGTCCGAGGCCTGGCCGCAGGCGGCGCAGAAGCGATGGCGCCGGCGCCATTCGAACAGGCCCTTGGCGGTGGCGCAGATGGCGGCTTCCGGCGGCGGCAGGCGCAGGGCGACCGCGCGCAGCTCCTCGAACCGGCCCATGCCGGCCAGGGCCCCCAGCGACGGGTCGGCGGCGTCCTCCAGGTCGCAGGCGAACACCGGCGTGTTCTTCCAAAGGCCCAGGAACAGCAGCCGCTCGTCCGAGCCGGCCAGCTGGCGGACCATGCTCGCCTGGAGATAGGCGATCTGCACATCGCCGCCGGCGTTGGTCTCGCCAGGGACCGCGTCCTCGGGCGCGGCGTCCTCGATCAGCGGCCGTCCGTTCCACAGGGCCACGCCCAGGGCCCGCGGATCGGCGAGTTGGGCGGCCAGCCAGTCAGGGTCGTTGCGGTGATCGCTGGCGCGATCGAGAGGATTGCCGGCGAAGGTGTTTACGAACGCCTGCAAGGGCATGGGCGGCTTCCTGGACGCAACAAGGCCGCCACTTGGCCCGGCGGCGGCGGCTCACGCAAGAGGGCTCGTCGCCGTTTCGCCGATCGAATTGACAAGGGTGCTTGACATAGATCGCGGATATGACAAGGATACTTGTCATATTAACAAGGACCTTTGTCATGGCCTGTCAAAAGATGACCCGTGCGGCGAAGCGCTACCTGGCGCGGCTGCTGCCGGCGATGACGCTCTACGTGCTGGTGCTCGCCGGCGCCGACTGGCTGTTCCACCACCATCCGCCCAGCGGCTGGCTGCGCTACGCCCTGGCGGTCGCGCCGGCGATCCCGGTGATCGGCGCCATCGCCGCCATGGGGCTCTACCTCGTCGAGGAGGCCGACGAGTTCCAGCGTACGGTGATGACCCAGGCCATGCTGCTGGCCGTGGGCTTCACCCTGGCGACGACCACGGTCTGGGGGTTCCTGGAGACCTACGCCGGCGTGGCGCACCTGCCCGGCTATCTGGTGTTCGGCATCTTCGCCGCCGCCCTGGGGCCGGCCGGCCCCCTGGTGCGCTGGAGGTACCGGTGAGGAACCGCCTCAAGGTCCTGCGGGCCGAGCGCGACTGGAGCCAGGCCGATCTCGCCGACCGGCTGCAGGTGTCGCGCCAGACCGTCAACGCCCTGGAGACCGGCAAGTACGACCCCAGCCTGCCGCTCGCCTTCCGCATAGCCCGGCTGTTCGGGCTGCCCATCGAAGCCATCTTCGAGGACGAAGCCTGAGGCCCGCCTCCCGCCGTCCTTCACCCGACAATCGAAAGAGAAGAGAGAAACGTCATGCGTCTTCTGTTCAAGGTGCTCGCCCTCGGCATGCTGCTGGGCTTCTTCGGCGCGACCTTCGGCCATGCGGCGACCCCCGCCGCGCCGATCACGGTCGAGGTGCGGGGCAGCGGCCCCGACGTGGTGCTCATCCCGGGCCTGGCCTCGTCGCGGGCGGTGTGGTCCGACCTCGCCAAGACGCTGGAGGCCGACCACCGCGTGCATCTGGTCCAGCTCGACGGCTTCGCCGGCCAGCCTGTCCGCGCCGCCGCCCAGGGTCCCGTGGTCGGCCCGGCGGTCGAGGCGGTGGCCGCCTACATCGCCGCCGCCCATCTCGACCATCCGGCGGTGATCGGCCACTCGCTGGGCGGCTACTCGGCCCTGCTGCTGGCCAGGACCCACCCCGAGGCGGTCGGCCGGCTGATGGTCGTCGACGCCCTGCCGTTCTTCAGCGTGCTGATCGATCCCGCCGCCACGGCCCAGTCGATCGCCCCGCGCGCCGCCGCCGCCCGAGACGCCATGCTGGCCCAGTCGCCGGACGCCTTCGCCGCCGGTCAGACCCGGACGCTGACCATGCTGGTCAAGTCGCCCGACGGCCGCAAGCAGGCGCTGGAATGGTCGCTGGCCTCCGACCGCAAGGTGCTGGCCCAGGCGATGTACGACGTGATGACCGGCGACCTGCGTCCGGACCTGCCGGCGATCAAGGCGCCGACCACGGTGGTCTACGCCTATGACGCCGATCTCGGCCTGCCGCAGCCGAACGTCGACGGCCTCTATGCGGCGTCTTACGCCGGCCTGCCCGACAAGACCCTGGTCCGCGTCGACGGCGCCCGCCATTTCGTCATGCTCGACCAGCCTGCGGCGTTCGCCAAGGCGGTCCAGGCCTTCCTGGCGCGCTGAGGGCCGGGGAGCGGGCGGCCGGAGAGGCGGGAGCCTCAGGCCGCCTGCGGATTGTTGACGTAGATCGACCGCTTCACGGTCGAGAACACCCGCCGCACCATCGGCTCGAACGCCTCGAGCGGCATCGACTCGTAGGCCGGGTCGAAGGCCGACTGGTCGTACAGGTGGCAGAACTGGGCGGTGCGCTCGAAGGCCGGATGGCCGCGGAACTGTTCGCGCATGTTCCGGTCCAGGCCCAGATAGTCGAAGAAGTAGTAGCCTTGGAAGACGCCGTGCTGCTCGACCATCCAGTGGTTCTCTTCGGAGACGAAGGGCTTGAGCACGGCGGCGGCGATGTCGGCGTGATTGCGCGGGCCCAGGATGTCGCCCATGTCGTGCAGCAGGGCGCAGACGACATATTCCTCGTCGCGGCCGTCGCGATGGGCGCGGGTGGCGGTCTGCAGGCTGTGCTCCAGCCGGTCGACCGCGAAGCCGCCGCAGTCGCCGTCCAGCATCTTCAGGTGCGCCAGCACCCGGTCGGGCAGGGTCTTGACGAAGGGGGCCATGGCCTGGCCGATCACGGCCCAGTCCTCGGCCGTGCCCTCGGTCATGGCGTGGAATTTCGCCCGCGGTTCGGACCCGTGTTCGCCGTCGGCCATGGCGCGCCTCCTCTCAAACGTCTGTTTTACCCGATCGTGCGCGCGCGACGGCGGCGCGTCAACGCGACCTCGTCGGACCCGGCGTGGAAAAGCCCGCTTGCCGCCCCGCCCCGTTTCGCTATTTTGCCGCCTCCGACGCGGCCCGGCCGCGCGCGGCGCGGGCGTAGTTCAGAGGTAGAACGTCAGCTTCCCAAGCTGAATGTCAGGGGTTCGATTCCCCTCGCCCGCTCCAATCCTACAAAGGAATTCCGGCCGCTGGCGTTTTTTCGCGCGCCGCCTGGTCGGCCCGATGGCGCACGCCGGATCAGGCCAGGCGTCTGGCTCAACGAGCCATCAGCCGGGCGGTCTGGAAGCCGGCATAGGCGGCCAACGCCGTCAAAGTCGCGCCCCACGCCATGTCCGCCAGGGTCAGGCGCGTGGCCCAGGCGCGCAGCGTCGCCTGGTTGGTCAGGTCGTAGGTCGCATAGGCCACAAGGCCCAACGCCGCACCCTTGAGCGCCGCGCGCGAGCCCGCGCCTTCGCGAAGCGCCGGCGCGATGGCCAGGACCATCACCCCAAGACCGTAGACGAGGTAGAAGGCGATCGCGGCCGGCGCATTGAGCTTCTCGGCCAGCATGTCGCCCAGGACAGGCCGGTAGAGGCGCGGGCCCATGAGCGAGAGCCAAACGGCGTCCAGCCCGACGAAGACGATCATCGAAGCCACATAGGCGACAAGGTAGGACATGGCGGTTCTCTTCAGACCGGCGCGAGGCGGTAGTGGCTGACGCCCCATTCGGCGCCGCCGCGGTCGCCGAAAAGGCCGGCCGTCGCCAGGAAGAAGCGCCGCCAGCGGCGCGCCCAGAGCGCGGCGTCCTGGCCGTAAACGGAGCGCATCACGCCCATGATCTCGCGCTCGTGACGGTCGAAATTGGCCAGCCAATGATTGGCGGTGCGGGCGTAGTGCGCGCCGCTCCAGCGCCAGTCGGCCTCGACCTCGAAGAGGTCGGAATACTGCCGCACCAGGCTGTGGCTGGGCATCACGCCGCCGGTGAAGAAGTGCTGGGCGATGAAGTCGGATTGGTCCTCGACCTCGAAGCGATAGGGCGCGGTCCGGTGTGCGAAGACATGGATGAAGGCCCGCCCGCCCGGCGACAACCAGCCATGCATGCGCGTCAGCAGCGCGCGCCAGTTGGCCATGTGCTCGAACATCTCGACCGAGACGATGCGGTCAAAGCGCCCCAAGGTCGAAAAGTCGTTCATGTCGGCGGTGACCACCGTGAGGTTGGAAAGGCCGCGCGCGCGCGCGCGTTGGTCGATGAACGCCTTCTGGCTATGGGAGTTGGACACGGCGGTGATCGAGGCGGCGGGATAGGCCTCGGCCATCCACAGCGATAGCGAGCCCCAGCCGCATCCCAGCTCCAGCACGGCCTGTCCATCGGCGAGGCCCGCGTTTTGGCAGGTGCGCGCGAGCGCGGCCTCCTCGGCCTGGGCCAGGCTTGCGCCGGGCGTCTCGTAGTAGGCGCTGGAGTATTTGAGGCGCGGGCCAAGGACGCGCTCGAAGAACCGCGCCGGCAATTCGTAATGCTGGGCGTTGGCCGCCTTCGCATGCTCGGCGATAGGACGTTGCGCCATGACGGCGGCGAATTGCGCATCCGTTTCCTGACCCTCCTGGGCTAGCCGGCGGCGAGCATTGGCCACCAGGGCGCCGATGGCGGGCCGCACGACGAAGTCAGGACACGGGGCGTCTTGCAGCCGGTTTATGGAAGCGGCCAGGAAGCTCATCGGGGCGATCCTTTGCGGGGTGGACGGGGAAAGAAGGGGCTGACCCGCGCCTGATATCTTGCGTAAGCCTCGCCCTTGGCGGCGAGCATGGCCTGCTCCAGAGGCGGGACGCCGGTCAGGCGCATGAGCACCAAGGCCATGACCGCCGGCGCCAGCAGTGACAGCCAACCCGCGCTCCACCCGCCCGAGAGATCGAGAGCGATGACGGGATAGGCCAGCCATCCGAGCCACTCGAAGAAATAGTTCGGATGGCGCGACCAGGCCCACAGGCCGCGATCCATCACCGCCCCCGGCGGATGCTCGCCAGCCTTGAAGCGGCGCATCTGCTCGTCGGCGAGCGCTTCGCCGCCGATGGCGATCAGCAAAATGGCCGCGCCGAGAACGTCGGTCGCGCGCAGGCCCTCGCCTGGGCTGGCCGCGGCCGCGGCGATAGAAAGGCAGAGCACGGCGCTGGCCGGCGCCTGGACCAGGGCCAAGGCGAGCAGTCGCGGCTTGAACCGCTCACCCCACTCGGCCTTGAGCGTCCGGTAGCGAACGTCCTCGACGCCGCGGGCGACCCGGACGGCGATATAGGTTCCAAGGCGCCAGGCCCATAGCGCCACCAGCATCGCGACCAAGGCCTGCCGCGCGCGAGGCGCGCCCGACCAAGGCGCCAGGGCGGCCAGGACGCCGCATAGCCCGGTGCCGAACGTCCAGAAGACGTCCGTCCAGCCGCCGTTGCCGGTGCGCAGGACGCAGGCCCAGGCCAGGCTCATCACCAGCGTCATCAAGCCAAGCGCGATGAGCGCGGCGAGGATCATCGACGCACCGGCGGGCAGATCGCTGTCGATCGCGCAAATCGGCTCTCGCAAAGGAGGCGTTGGGCTTGGGTCATGGCCGCGATACGGGGCGACCATTTGTCTGGACGCATCATTCGTCCAAAAAACCCGTTGGCCCGTACCAGGATCGAAGCACGGCGCTCGCCGCGCCCCAGCCCTGGAGTCGTCCATGCCGCTCGGCCAGCCCCTCCCACGCCCGCATCCTGCGCGCCGCCAGCGCATCGCCGTGGTCGGCGCGGGAATCTCAGGGTTGTCCTGCGCCTGGCTGCTGGGCGGCAAGCACGATGTGACGCTCTACGAGGCCGACACGCGCCTTGGCGGCCATGCCCACACAGTCGAGGTCGACGGCGTGGCCGTCGACACCGGCTTCATCGTCTATAACGAGGTCAACTACCCAAACCTGACCGCGCTCTTCGACCACTTGGCGGCGCCGACCAAGCCGGCCGACATGTCGCTGGCCATCTCGCTCGACGATGGCGAGCTGGAATATGGCAGCAAGAGCCTGGCCTCGCTTTTCGCCCAACCCAGCATCCTGCTTCGCCCGCGCTTCTGGTCGATGCTGCGTGATCTCAATCGCTTCTACCGGACCGCGCCGGGCCATCTGGCGACGTTGGACCCGGTGATCTCGCTCAGCCAGTACCTGCAGGACCAGGGCTATGGCGCGGCCCTGCGTCAGGACCATCTGCTGCCGATGGCCGCGGCGATCTGGTCGGCCAGCATCGAGGGCGTGGGCGACCATCCCGCCGCAGCGTTCATCCGCTTCTTCGAAAACCACGATCTCCTGCGGTTCATCGGCCGGCGCAGCTGGCGGACCGTGGACGGCGGCAGCCGTGTCTATGTCGACGCCCTGGCCAAGGCCTTTTCTGGCCAGGTCCGTCTAAACGCGCCCGTGGTCCGCGTCCGGCGCACGGCCGCCGAGGCGATCGTCGTGGACGCGGCGGGGAACCTTGAGACGTATGACCAGGTGGTGATCGCCGCGCACGCGCCGCGCGCGCTCGCGTTGCTGGACGATCCTTCGGCCCAGGAGCGCAGGCTGCTCGGCGCCTTCCGCTACACGCCCAACACCGCAGTCCTCCACGGAGACCTGCGCTTGATGCCGCGCCGGCGTCGGGCCTGGGCCAGTTGGAACCACCTGGGCCGGCGCGACGATCCGTCCGCCGGCTGCGTGAGCTATTGGATGAACAATCTGCAGGGCCTCAAGCAGCGCCCGCCGCTCTTCGTCACGCTCAATCCGCACATCACGCCCGACCCCGGCCTGACCTACCTGACCCAGACCTACGAGCACCCTCACTTCGACGCGGCGGCCCTCAACGCGCAGACGTCGCTGTGGTCGCTGCAGGGCGCGCAACGCACCTGGTTCTGCGGCGCCTACTTCGGGGCCGGCTTCCATGAGGATGGATTGCAGGCGGGCCTGGCGGTGGCCGAGCAGCTGGGCGGCGTGCGCCGTCCGTGGAGCGTGGCCGGCGAAAGCGGCCGCATCACCCTGGCGCCCGCCGCCCTGGCCCAAGCCGCCTGATGAGCGTCTCGGCGATCTACAGCGGGCCGGTGTTCCACAAGCGGGTGCGACCGCGCCCGCACGCCCTGCGCTACCGGATTTTCATGCTCCTGCTCGACCTCGACGAGCTGGAAAATCTGCTCGGCAGGCTGCGCCTCTTGCGCCGGGGGCGCTTCGGCTGGGCCTCGTTCGAGGCAGCCGATCATGGCGACCACCAGGGCGGCGACCTTCGCGACTACGTCGCCGAACGGCTGGTCGAGGCGGGCCTTGAGCCTGGCGGCTCCGTGCGCCTGCTCTGCATGCCCCGTATCCTCGGTTACGGGTTCAACCCATTGAGCCTCTATTTCTGCCATGACCGCGACGGCGTCCTGAGCGCTATCCTCTACGAGGTGCGCAACACGTTCGGTCAGGACCACGGCTATATGATCGCCGTCCCCGCGGCCGAGGGCGTGGTCCGCCAGACCGCGCCCAAGAGCTTCTTCGTCTCGCCGTTCATGGACATGGACCTGACCTACCGCTTCACCGTGTCGCCGCCCGCCGAGGCGGTCGCGGTGCGTGTGGAGGTTCTGGACGGCGAGGGGGTGTTGCTGACCGCGGGTTTTAACGGAGAGCGCTCGTCGCTGACCGATGCTGGCCTGCTGTCGGCCCTGATCCGCCACCCCCTGCTCAGCTTCGGCGTCATGGCGGCGATCCACTGGGAGGCGCTAAAGATCTTCGGCAAAGGGATCGGCTTGCGTTCGCGGCCTCCGGCGCCCGACCGCGCGATAACTCACGGCGCGGCGTTGAGGGCGGGCCGATGAGCTGGCGCGCCTTCCCCCCGCTGGTGATCATCGTCGGCCTGGCCGTCGCCGGTCTGGCCGCCGCACCCGCCCGCGCGGAAACCGCGCCCGAGCCCCGACGCGCCATCGAGATCGATCGCTTCATGGGGCGCTGGTACGAGATCATCCGCACCCCGAACAATCGCCAGCGCAACTGTCACGGCGCCTACCAGGTTTGGGTCAAGAAGCGTGACGGAACATTCGACATCGACCAGGTCTGCCATGCCGGAGACCGCAACGGGCCGGAGCGCCACGTCGATACGGCCGCGCGCATCGTTGATCCGGCGACCAACGCCAGGTTCGAGGCCAGCTTCTTCGGCGGGCTGATCAGACGTCAGTACTGGGTCATCGATCGCGCCGACGACTACGGCTGGATGATCGCCAGCACCGCGGACGGCAAGTTCGTGGCGCTGTTGGCCCGCAGCCCTGGCCTCCCGGCCGCCAAGCAGGCCGCGCTGAAGGCCCGTATGCGCGCGCTCGGCTTCGACAACAGGCTCGAAGAGGTTGGCGCCGATCCGCCATGACGGGACCAGCCTCAGCGTGGCGAAACAAAATTTGCCGGTTGGCCTCGTGGCGATCCATCCGCCAGGCCGGTTGCGCCGTATAAGGGTCATGCATGCGACTCGACCCGCGCCAGTCCAACGAGGGGCCGCCGTCTTGGTGAGCCAACCGCCACGCGACTTCAGCGCGCTGATCGCCCTTGTCGCCCAAGCTAAGGATCGGGCGGCGTTCGCCGAGATCTTCGGCTACTACGGGCCGCGGATAAAGGCGCTGCTCATCAAGAGCGGGAGCGCGCCCGCCATGGCGGAAGAACTCGCGCAGGAGGCCATGCTGACGGTCTGGCGCAAGGCCGCCTCCTACGATCCGGCGCGCGCATCGGTCTCGGCGTGGATCTACACGATCGCGCGCAACCTCAGGAGCGACGCCCTGCGTCGAGGGTCGTCGGCGCTCTATGCTTTTGATTCGACTTTCGGCGCCGAAGCGCCGGCCCAGCCGGACGCGATCGTCAGCGGCGCGCAGGATGACGCTTGCGTCAGGGCCGCAATGCGCAGCCTCAATCCCGACCAAGCCCAAGCGATCGAGATGGCCTTCTACCAGGAACAGACCCACAGTCAGATTTCGCAAGCGCTTGGCGTGCCGTTGGGCACCGTCAAGGCGCGGATTCGTTTTGGCATGATGAAGCTGCGAGCCTTTATCGAGCGCGAGACGGGAGGCCGGGCATGAGCGCGCGTCGCCATCCCAGCGAGGAACGGTTGCTGGCCTTCGAGGCCGGCACGCTCAGCGCGCCCGAAGCGGTCGTGGTCGCCACGCACCTGGCGCTGCAGCCGCAAACCCGGGCCTGGACGCATCTGGCTCGGGCCGTGGGCGGCGCGGTCCTTGAAGAGCAGGAGCCCAGCCCGCTCAAGGCTGGCGCCCTGGAGTCGATCCTGGCGCGCCTCGACGACGCCGAACCCCGGCCTGATTTGGTTGTCACGCGCCCGCGCAACACGGATACGAGCCTGCCTGCGCCCTTGCGGGGCTTCGAGCTCGGCCCGTGGCGTTGGGCCGGGCCCGGCGTACATGTCCGTAACGTTCTTGGCCCCCGCGACGGCGATTGTCGGGTCATCCTGCTGCGGATCGCGTCGGGCCAGTCAGCGCCGCGCCATACGCACAACGGGGTCGAGCTGACCTGCGTGATCGAGGGCGCTTACGCCACCCAGGACGGGGTGTTCGAGCCGGGTGATTTCGAGGAGGCCGACCCCAGCGTGCTCCATCAGCCACGCGTGGTCTCCGACACGCCGTGTCTCTGCGTGGCGGCTCTGGACGGCCAGATCGTCTTGCCCGGACGTCTGGGCAAGATCCTGGCTCCGTTCGTGCGCCTCTAGCCGCCCGCGCCACGGCTGTCTTGCGCCTGGTGCTGGACGATCACCTTTCCGAAAATCTCTCGGCGCTCGGCGCTCGGCGACCTCGACCGCGCGTCCGACGTCGCGCCGAGCCCTGCGTTCTTTGCGAAGGATTGGACAAACTGGGAGCTGAACGGCCTGGTCACGCGGGTCATGCAGAAGCGGCGCAGCCTAGCCATATAAAACAAGGGGTTTTCGCCTCCTGTGAACATGCCTGAAAAATGGTGAGAAGGGCAGGAGGTCAGCTTTCCAAGCTGAATGTCGCGAGTTCGATTCTCGCCGCCCGCTCCAATAAAATCAATCAGTTACCGAGCAATATCGACAGCCGTGCCTGCCTGTTGTCCCGTGATTGTCCCGTCACGGGACTGGCTGAATGCACCGTCTCGCGCTTGGTCGGAACGAGTTGAAGCAAGAAGCGATCTCGGCGTACCATTGGTTATCGAATCGCGTGCAATCGACCTTTTAGCAAAGGTACTCGCACGGCGAGCCTGGATGCTCGGGGTATATGAGCGCCGGCTACCCGAAGGGTTTTCGCATAGGCGGCGTTCGGGAACTGAGCGCTGGTCTGTCGCTGTACCGCGCGAAGCGCGTTCCCTTAATCGCATGTCTCGTCGCATCGGATTTCTATTTGCGCGAGCCGTGCAGCTTCCCCTTGATGGGGTGGAGCGCGCGATCATGGCTCAGCTTCCAGAGCGCTTAATTTCCTGGCCGGAACTTCGGCCCCTAATCGGCAGTGTTAGCCGCACGACTTGGTGGAGAGCGGTTAGGAGAGGCGATGCACCTCCGCCTGTCGCCGTTTCCCCCGGCCGCAAGGCTTGGACCGAGTCATCTATTCTCGCATGGCAAGCTGGCCGATCTCGCCCGAAGGAGGCGTGAACCATGCGCCTCTTCGATCGATCTGGCGCAGCGCTAGCCGTCCCGGCGACACGTGAGCTTGGCCGTGAAAATATTGCGGACAGGGTGCGCCGCCGCCGAGCCGCCTGCAAATTTTCTTCGATAGTCCCGACCAGAGAGGCGGCTGGGGATTGCTGCCCCTCGTCGCAAATCGCTCATCGGGAAGCGCCCTCCTAGCATCACCGGAGGAACAAATGCTGCACGGAGGTGCAGCCCAATCGCATCGTCGGTTAACGGCGGGGTGCGTTTGGAATCGACTACCGTGGGATATGGCCAAAGTCGAAGCGCAGTCCGAAAGATCGAAGCGCGGCCATCGGCGGGAACGCACCGTCGCAAGTAGCGATCAAGCCTGATCGGCGTTCTCGCATCAGGCGCCCAACGCGAGGGGTTGGCTCCAACGAGCTGGTCAACATCGTAGGCGGGCCCGGAACGCACCCAAAGGCGTCCTGAAGCGCCAGCGGGATAGCGTCCTGTGCCCCCCGCTCAGGGTTTCACCAGCGAGCTGCTGTCGTAGGGTAAGGAATTGAAATCCAGAGACAGCGGCTAGCGCGACCGACGACGGAGTAACCCGATGAGCACGCCCACCAGACAGTTGAAATCTGTTGATCGTCCCCCTGCCGCCGGGCGAGGGCGCAAGCACGGTGAATTGAATCGAACCACCGTCGCTGTGAAAGAAGCGCTCTCGCTCGCGTTCGATGGGATTGGCGGCATTCCTGCGCTCGTGACGTGGGCACGCGAGCATCCGACCGAATTCTACAAGCTCTACGTCAAGCTTTTGCCGAGGAACGTGACTATGGAGCCCGATTCCAACACTATTGTGCGGCGCGCATTGTTGACGATGTCAGACGACGATTAGGATAGCTCAGAGCGCGCCCGCACCCGCGCGTGTCGTTGATTGCTTCCTCTGCCCCATGAGGACGAGCGGCAGCACAGCAGCAAGCGGCCATACCATGGCGGCTAGCGTGCCAACGATGGCAGCGGCGAGTAGAGACGGGGCGAAGCCGGCTATCAGGCCTGACGTGCCCCATCGGCCGACGAAGCGCCGCCAGCAGAGTACGAGCGAGATTATGAACCCGCCCGCTCCGACCGCAGCGCCTACCCAAAAATACCAAGTGAGCCATGGAAGAAGTGGATCGGCTTCGGCCGGCCGAACTACGCCGAACAGCTTGTCCAACTCTTCTTGCGGCGGAAGCTGGGCGTTCAACGTCGGTGCGAGCGGCGCTGCGGAGTTTGGTTTTGCGGTAGGCGCGGCCTTTGAGCGCTGCACGCCGAACAGCCTATCCAGTTCCGGGGTCGAGGCCGGCAGCGGCGGCGCGCGCGGATTGGCAGTCGCCTCGTCTATGAGCTCGCTTCTGCTCCCTGAGGAGCGACCGGAAGGCGTGTCGCTCGCTGCGCCAGGCGATGCTGGCGAGTAAGGATTTTGCGTCTCTCGATTTGATGAATGGAGTTGGTCTCCAACGGCCGTTGCATCGTCAGGTGCTGCAAACGCGACGCCGACCATCGCTAGAAATACGGTCGCACAAAGCAATATCATCCTGCGCGGCATACGCTGGCCAACAGGCCTGGGGCACTTCCTTAAACTCATACTTTGGCTTCTGGGCGACCGCCTTAGGGGCCGGCTCAACGCGGAGCCTCATACGACGCTGCACCGCCAGCCTGCGCGCAGCTCTGCGCCACTAAGCCGGCCAATTCAAAGTCGCCTTGGCGCAATGCTGTGGCGCGGGCGTCAGCACATCGGCCTTCGCTCACCATCGCACCCACGCTCCGTTGTAAGGCTTGGCGCTGCGCGGCTATCCGCTGCTGCCACCTTGCCCTTGCGATTTCGTAGCCTACCCTTCTCGCCTCAGCGACCTGGGCCGGCGCGGCCGCATTGCCGGCGGCGAGGTCATGCAATGCACTCCAATCGATATTGATTTCAGAGTTCGGCGCGGTGGAATTGCAGAATAGTTGCGCGCCGATCTGAGTGCAGTTGGTGTTAGACATTTGCGCCGCTGCGGGGCGGGAAGCCAAACTGCAAGAAATCAGGGTCGCGATGCCGATCAAGCCAGCCTTTACCGTGATGCAATGGTTCATTTCGCCCTCCAGCATTTTAAGTCACCATCTCTAAAAGGTATAAAAAACACCTTAAACGGCATTATTAATGCCTATTAGTGGCGACATGCTCCCCACTTCCGATTGTGGGGCATGGTCACGCCTCGCCAGATTCGAGCCGCACGGGCGCTGTTGGGCTGGTCGCAGCAGCAATTGGCGGACAATGCGATAGTTTCGCTCAATGCCCTGATCCGATTGGAACGCGGTCAGGTAGATTCCCGCGTTAGCACCCTGAACGCTGTCACTCGCGCCCTTACCAAGGCCGGCGTCGAATTCATCGCCGCGAATGAAAAGGGCGAGGGTGTACGTCTGACGGACCCTCATCGGTGACTTGAGGTCTGATCGAGCGGACAAAAGTAGAGTCGCAATTGACGCACAATCTATGAGTGCGGTACGCGGTCACACTCTTTGAAAGGTTCGATGGATTGGGGCGGATGGCAAAGCTCTGGCTAACTTACGCGTGGGCGGACAACGATGCTGGCGATGTCGACCATGTCATCAACGAGCTTAGGGCGGAGGGGCTTGACGTTCATTTCGACCGCCGCCGGCTTGTGCCAGGGCAGCGCCTTTGGCCCACGATTGACGAAGTGATCTCTGGCCCGCTCGAAAGCGATGCGTGGGCGCTGTTCGCGACGCCTGCAAGCTTGGCAAGCGAGCCGTGCCAAGAAGAACTAGCATATGCGCTCGACCGGGCTTTGAGGACTAAGGGGGCGGCCTTTCCCTTGATCGGCATTTTCCCAGAACCATTGGACCGGGGGTTGATCCCGTCAGCAATAGCTACCCGTCTATATGTTCATCTGAATGACCCGACATGGGCGAAAGCGGTCGCTGCGGGCGCTCGAAAGCAATCTGTCGAGCCAGATTTATCGGCGACGCAGCCGTTCGTGATCGATATGCACAGAAAGGGAAGCGAATATGTCGTTGAGGTTCGTCCGCGGGCAGGGCGTTGGTACCCATGCGCCGCTTTGGTTCCGAGCGCGGAACGGGGCAAAATGAAAACCGCGATTGCCGGCCCAAAGGGTGTGATCCCTTCCGCGGGGGTCTTCTCTATGGATGAAACCGCCGGGTCAAATGACGGTATTTATCGCGGCATCATCTTCACGAGTCCGGCAATTGATTCTCGTACAAGTCTATTTGTAACGTTCACCCAGTTGCCGTCTGAGTTCGCTTTCGGTGATGTGAATGGGCAAATCTACGCTTGGCGCTGGAGTGCGCTGACGCCGCCTTAGTAGATTGGCTCACTCGCACGGCTAATTGAGAATGAGCGTGCGCGAAAGCACTACCGACCACGATAGTGTGGTCTAGGCTCCTGCCTTTATTAGACAAGATGGTCACGGCATGTGGGAAGTAGGGCTACTTGTATTGGCAAGGGCCGAAGCAGTTCGGCAATACGACGGGGGCGGCGATGAGCCCGATTGCAATTCTGGCGGTGGTTCTGAGCGCTACCGCTGTTCCGATGCCCGGATCAGCAGCAACCGCACCACGACATTATGAGGCGTTGATCACGCTCGGCCACCGCGCTTCCAATGTTCATGCTGATCTTCTGCAGGCTTATAGCGCAAACCTAAAAGCGACTAACGCCCTCACTACCTCGACGGAGTGCTTGGACATTCTACTTGATGCGTCCGGTGAACTGGACTCTGATCTTGGCGAAATTTCTGACCTCGCTACGCTCAGCAGAGAGATGGAGGCACCGGCTGACGCGAGGGCAGTAGATCGGGTGATGCGCATTCGCATCAACGGAACAGTCCAAATAATAGGGATGCTGAGACGGGAGACTAGCCAGGTGATAGGCCGTTGCGGTGACTCGGCGCTTGTCCAATCGAAAGGTCAGGTCCTCTTGGACCTCATGCAGGAAGCCACGAACCAATTGAACGAACTTAGACCTTAGGTGGAAGGTCCGGTGTCGTGCCGACGATTTCAAATGGTTGACCGCGTCAAGCCAGTGCACGCTGGTTAGTAACCTCCCGAATGTTGGACACAGTCGACGGCCGCTTTTGCACGTCCACGATATCTAGCAATAGTGCTTCCCAGGCCTCTAGCGCCCACCTCTTTTCCGAGACGTAGGCGTGGCGGTTGTAGACCGCGGTCACGCCCAATCCCGGCGGCGCGTGATTTAAGATACGCGCGATCACCTCGCCGAGGACGCCGATCCGCTCGGACGCCATTAGTGTGCTGGCGGTGCGCCGCAGATCATGCGCACTCAAATCCTTCAGGCCAGCCGTTTCACAGAGGCGTGCCACAGCTCGGCCTAGGCTGAGCCGCGCAACGGCTTTCGGTGAACCGATGATCCCGCCTCTAGCGTCTCTTGGTGCGCTGCCAACCCGCGGCGTCGGGAAGATTGGATCATCACCGCCGAGGGGGCGCCCCAATCTCATAGCGGCAATTGCCGACGCCTCCTCGATCAGCTTCACCATATGCGTCGTAAGCGGGACCAAGTGTTCCCTGCCTGCTTTGGTGCGCTCCTGCGGTAAGACCCATACTTTGGTGGTTAGGTCGAGTTCGCAAGCTCGCATCCCGATCACCTCCCCGCCGCGCTGAGCTGTGATCAGACAAAGCTGAATGGCAATGCCAAGGGCGTGAGTGATGCCGATATTATTGAGACCGTGATTGGTCCCGGGCTTTAGTGCTTTTGTGTCCTCTGCCGCGAGCCAGAGAGTTTTGATCTCGCTGTCTGTAAGGACTCGCGCCCTAGATCCTTCGGCGAAGAGTGCCTTCATACGAGACATGGGCGAGGCCGCGAGGTGCTCTTCTTCCACCCCAAAATTGAAAGCGCGACGAAGAAGACCAAACGCGCGGTTTCCAGTCGTCGGCCCGGCTGCTTCGCCGATGTCGCGAATGGCTTTGCGGATCAGGCCAGCATTCAATTCGTCGAGGCGATAGTTGAGGCGGGGAATGACGTGTTTCTTCTCTAACCACCGCCAATAGGTGAGGGTTGACGTGCGGACGCCGGCCGCCTCTGACGCTTGAAAGAGGGCCGCCGTTAGGTCCGCCAGGGTTTTTACGGATCGAGTTCGCAGGGCGTGAAGCTCCCGCTTCTTTTCGCTTGCAGGGTCACCTCCGCGCGCCAGCGTGATCGAGTGGGCCCGTGCTGCGGTGCGAGCCTCATCAATCGACATTGCGGGGTATCGGCCGAGGTTCAGGCGTCGCCGTGTGCCATCGGCGAGAGTGTAGCGAAACGAGAACGTCTTTATTCCCCCGGGTGTGACGTAGAGTTCGAGCCCTTCGGTCCGGTCTGGGTAGGCCCGAATCTTGGAGCTGGCCTTGATCGCATCGATTCCTCTCGTTGTAAGATTTTGCCCCCCGCGCTTGCCCATTGTCCCGCCGTTGTCCTGAAATGCTGAAACTTAATGAAACCCGACGAGCAGAACAAAAGCCATAAGCATCATATTTTTCAACACTAACTGCTAGTTTTGAGAAGTCCTGCAATTCGTTGAAACGGGTATACATCCAGCTTCCCAAGCTGAATGTCGGGGGTTCGATTCCCCCTCGCCCGCTCCAGAGCCTTTCCTCATCGGCGGCTGCTCGTTCGTTCGGCGTTGCGTTTGCGGGTCTCGGCGGCCTTGCGGGCCGAAGCCGACCGCGCTGCGGCGCTGCGCGCGGCCGAGGCTTCGCCGCCGAGCTTTCCACCCCGATGTGCGGCGGGATGGCCGGTATGGACGCCTCGACCCGAGCCGCCGGGCGCCTTGCCGCCGCCGTCGTCTTTGTTGACGGTGGCCCAGGCGCGTCGCTCGGCTTCCTTTTCGGGGACGCCGCGCCGCTCGTAGCTCTCGGCGATGTGGTCGGCCTTGCGTTCCTGCTTGTCGGTGTATTTCGATTTGTCGCCGCGAGGCATGCCGCTCTCCCTGGTCAGGCCGCCCCAGCGCGGACTGTACGGCAACCGTTCGCGGGGCGGGATGGTTCCAGGACGGACGCTCGCCTCGATTGTGCGGCGCGCGCTCTGGTGGTATTGAGCTGCGACTTGGCCGCACCGCCTGACCGGTCCCGGCCTTGGCCCTGGCGTTCTCACGGCCCGTTGCGTTCCACGTAGCCTGTTCCGCTCGATTTCGATGGAAGCTCGACCCTTATGCAAGGATAAGGACGCATGACGCCTGCCGGTCTGGCCCAGCTCAAGAACGAGGAGGGGCTGCGTCTGACGGCCTATCCTGACCCGCTGTCCGGCGGCGCGCCGTGGACCATCGGCTACGGCCACACCGGTCCGGAGGTCCATCAGGGTCTGAAATGGACCAAGGCCCAGGCCGAGGCGGCGCTGGCCGCCGACGTCGCCAAGGCCGAGACCGGTGTCGAGAAGGCCCTGCCGTGGACCAGCGGCCTCGACCCGGTGCGCCGCGACGTCCTGACCGACATGACCTTCAACATGGGCCTCGAAGGCCTGCTGGGGTTCCACCACACGCTCGACCTGATCAAGACCGGCCAGTACGACCAAGCGGCCGACGGGATGCTGGCGTCGGAATGGGCGCGGCAGACGGGGCCTCGGGCGCGGCGGCTGGCCGCCGAGATGCGCACGGGAGCACGCTGACCGGGCCGGGGAAGGCGGGGGGGCGGCGGGGCCGCTTCGGGCCGGCCGGCGCATTGCGGTTATTTAACTGGAGGCGGGCCGGGGGCTGGGCGACACAGGCGGGCATGAGCCCTTACGCCCGCACCCTCGCCGCCTTCGCCTTGGCCCCCATGCTGGCCTTGCTGGCGACCACGGCCGGGGCCGAGGAGACCGCGCCCAAGCCCGCGCCCTGCGGGATCGGCGCCTATCGCCTGGCGGGCGGCGACGAGGTGGTGGTGCAGCCGAGCGCCGGCGCGTCGTTGCGCTGGCGGCGGTTCGACGGGACCAGCGGCGCCTTGACCGAGGGGGCGGGCGGCGTCTGGACCAGCACCCTCGGCTGGACCAAGAAGCCGGACGGCAAGACCATCTCGTTCGACTGCGCCAAGGGCGCGATCGCCTTTGACGGCGTCGAGGGACGGCGCATCGACTTCGACGTCGCCGAAACGCGGTTCGACAGCGCGGGCGCGGCCCTGGCCGGACGCCTGGTCATGCCCAAGGGCTCCGGCGCGGCGCCGATCGTGGTCCTGCTGCATGGCTCCGAACGGGATTCGGCCATGCGGTTCAACGCGCTGCAACGGCTGCTGCCGGCCCGGGGCGTCGGCGTCTTCGTCTACGACAAGCGCGGCACGGGCGCCTCCAGCGGAAGCTACACCCAGGACTTCAGCATTCTGGCCGACGACGCGGTCGCGGCCATGCGCGAGGCCCGCCGGCTGGCCGGCGCCCGGGCGGGCCGCATCGGCTACCAGGGCCCGAGCCAGGGCGGCTGGGTCGCGCCGCTGGCGGCGAGCCGCGCCCCGGTCGACTTCGTCGTCGTCGGCTTCGGCCTGGCGGTGTCGCCGCTGGAGGAAGACCGCTCGGCCATCGTCCTGGACATGGAGCGGCGCGGCTACGGTCCCGACGTCATGGCCAAGGCCATGGAGCTGGCCGACGCCTCCGCCGCGCTGGTGACCAGCGACTTCAAGACCGACTTCAAGGCCAGCTTCGACCGCTTCGACGCCGTGCGGACCAAGTATCGCGGCGAGCCCTGGTTCAAGCACGTCCGCGGCAACTTCACCTTCATGCTGCTGAACGCCGACGCGCAGCAGATCCGCGAGGCCGCCGCGCAGTACGTGGTCGACACGCCCTGGCGCTACGACCCTATGCCGGTGCTGCGCACGCTGAAGACGCCCGAGTTGTGGATGCTGGGCGCCGACGACCTCGCCGCGCCCAGCGCCGAGACGATCCGCAGGCTCAAGGAGCTGGCCGCCCAGGGGCGGCCGATCACCACGGCGGTGTTCCCGCGCGCCGATCACGGCGTCTACGAGTACGAGACCACGGCCGCGGGCGAGCGGCTGTCCACCCGCAATCCGGAAGGCTACTTCCGGATGATGGCCGACTATATCCGCGACGGGCGTCTCAGCGGCGCCTACGGCGCCAGCACGATCACCGCTCCGGCCGTCAAGGCGGCTCGCGGCGGCTAGGCGGCGCCGGCGTTCATCGGCGGGGCGAGGGCCTGGAGCAGGTCCTCCAGCTCCTGGGCGCGGATGCGGCTGGGCACGTTCAGCCGGGTCAGGATGTGCGTCGCGCCATAACGCTCGACGGCCTCGGGCCAATGTTCGGCGAGGTTGGACATCAGGTTCGAGGTCTCGCCGGCGAAGACCACTATCGGCCCCTCGGGCCGGTCGCGCACGAACAGGTAGTTGCCGCCGCTGGGCGTGGTGACGCGGCCGTCGGGGGCCAGGGCGTAGCGGTAGATCGCGCCGGAGGCCCCCGTGAATTCGACATGATCCTTCATCCGTCCACCCTGTATGCATTTGAACCAAAAGCGGTTCTAGACCCGGCGATAAGGCGATGGCGCGACGGGAATGTGGTCTGAACGAGGCGGCGGCCGACGACGGGAAAGGTTCGCGCGCGGACGAGGGGTGAGGCTCGAAAAGTGGTGAGTGTGGCTTTCGGGCAACGGCCGAAATCGCAAGTCGTGCGTTTAGAGGCTTGGTCAGGCAGGCGAACGCTTGGCGGACAAACAGGGGTTTTGCGATGAAACTGCATTTGCTTGCGGGCGCCGCCATCGTGGCGATGTCGTCTGCGACGGGCGCTTCGGCCCAGGACTGGGATGGTTGGCTGAAGGGCTGGTACGTGGCCGGCGACGTCGGTTACCACTGGCCCGAAAGCATCGAAGGCACGTCGGACACCGCCGGCTCGGACGGCGTGAAATACAAGTGGAACTTCGGTTCGAAGGACGACTGGGCGGGCTTCGCGCGCCTGGGCTACCGGTTCAATCCGAACTGGCGCGCCGAACTGGAGTACGGCTATCGCCCCGGCGACGTGACGTCGATCCGCGGCAACGCCAGCGCGGCCCAGCCGATCGGCCTGTGCACGCCTGGCGTCGCCCGCTCGGCTGGCTCGCCGGCCTGCGGCGACATCAACGGCAGCATCGTCGCCAACACGGTGATGGCCAATGTGCTGTACGACTTCCTGCCGGGCAGCCAGTGGCGGCCGTTCATCGGCGCCGGCATCGGCTGGGGCCAGGTGCAGACCAAGGCCTACGGCCAGCTCGCCGGCGTGCCGGCCGGCGCGGCCCAGTTCCAGAACGCCAGCTTCAACGACACGGCCACGGGCTTCGCCTGGCAAGGCATCCTGGGCGTGTCCTGGGACTTCACCCCGAACTGGTCGGTGGACCTGACGGGCCGCTACGTCCAGATCAGCGATCTGGATTTCGGCGCCCGCGTGACCAACACCGGTCCGGCCGGCGGCGCGGTGACCCCGGTCGGCGTGTTCAACGGCGACTATAAGGACACCTCGGTCAGCCTGGGCCTGCGGTACACCTTCGCGGCTCCCCCGCCGCCGCCGCCTCCCCCGCCGCCGCCGCCGCCTCCCCCGCCGCCGCCGCCTCCGCCGCCTC
>Ga0209243_100097_pt1 | contig 51215 bp, 48 predicted proteins | sample UppTromiDAQMD024_FD_185836 | JGI IMG/M metagenome (GOLD analysis project Ga0209243, IMG submission 185836) | Upper troposphere microbial communities from Maryland, USA - DAQMD-024 (SPAdes) (version 2) | ecosystem: Environmental > Air > Outdoor Air > Unclassified | place: USA: Maryland, Virginia...
CGCCGAGATCGCGGTGCTCGGCCGCCCGTGCCGCCTGGAGCACGAGCCGGGCCGGCTGCGCGCACGGCTGGTCGCGGCCTCGGCCGGGGCGCCGGCCCGGCTGATCGCCGGCGGCGAGGAAGAGGCCTACGCCCGCAGCGTCGTGCGCTGCCTGACCCTGGAGGCCCGCAGGGCCCTGGCCGAGCGCACCGCCGTGCACGCCGCCGCCCTGGGCCAGCCCATGCCGGTGGTGTCGATCATGGACGCCCGCGCCCGCTGGGGCTCGTGCAAGCCGCCGCGCGCCGCCGGCTTCGGCGCGGCGGCCGAGGTCGGCCGCATCCGCTATTCCTGGCGGCTGATCCTCAGCCCGTTCGAGGTGATGGACTATGTCGCCGCCCACGAATGCGCCCACCTGATCGAGGCCAACCACAGTCCGGCCTTCTGGGCGGTGGTGCGCGGCCTGATCGGCGACGAGCGCCCGCAGCGCGCCTGGCTCAAGGCCAACGGCGCGGCGCTGCACGCCTTCGGGGTCTGATCCCGGCTCAGGCCGGCGGGTCGGGCGTCAGCACCGGCGCGGTCGAGAAGCGGGCTTCGCGCGGGTCCAGCTCATGGCCGAGCCGGCGGGTCAGCAGGCCGTAGAGTTCGGGCCGCCGCCCGCGGATCCAGCGCCGGCCGGTGGCGGTCGGCAAAAGGTCCAGGTCGAGGTCGGCGATGACCAGGGCCTCGTCCAGGGCGTCGGTCTCGGCCAGGACCCGGCCATAAGGGTCGAGGATCATGGCGTTGCCGGTCCGCACCTCGCCGTCGTCCTCGCCGACGCCGTTGCTGAACAGGATGAAGACGCCGTTGTCGTGGGCGCGGGCCGGCAGCCAGCGCATCAGCCAGCCGCGGCCCTTGTCGCCCTGGAACTCGGCCCGCAGGACGTCGGGGCGGACATGGCGCTCGCGCCACAGGGCCGGGTCGATGGGGCCCATGGCGTGCGGGCTGCGCGAGGCGGTCCCGCCGGTCTGGTGCGGGGCCAGGATGACGTCGGCGCCCAGCAGGGCGGTGGCCCGGGCGTTCTCGACGAGATTGTTGTCCCAGCAGATCAGCACGCCGACGCGGACCCCGAACGGGGTGTCGAACACGGTGAAGGCGTCGCCGCTGCTGACGTGCGGGCTCTCGAAGGCGTGCAGCTTGCGGTGGCGATGCACGGCCCCGTCGGGGAGGGCGACGACATAGGTGTTGTAGAGCCGGCCGTCGGGGGCGGCCTCGATCAGGCCAGCGCCCACGGCCATACGATGGCGCTGGGCCAGCCGCAGCAGGGCCAGGCTCGACGGGCCGTCCGGAACCGGCTCGGCCAGGGCGCGCCAGCCGGCCTCGTCGAGGTTGCGGCAGTGCCAGTAGCCGGTGACGCACATTTCCGGAAAGGCGATCAGTTCGACGCCCGCCTTGGCCGCCTGGGCGGTCAGCCGGGCGACGACGCCCAGGTTGAAGACCTTGTCGCCGGGACGGTGCTGGAACTGGGTGGTGGCGCTGCGCAGCCGGGCCATGTCGCCTCTCGAAATCGCGGGTCGCGGCCGTCTCCATAGACCGGCCGCCGCGACCCGCGGCTTCAACAAGCGCTACCGATTGTTCCAGCTCCCCCGCGCGGGGGAGCGCCGGCCGGCTCAGTAGGGAATCTGCTGGGCCGCCGCGCCGCCGGCCGGCGGCGCGGCGGGCTGTGGCGAGGGCGGGGCGGTCCCGCCGTCGGCGGCCGGCTGTTCGGAATCGCCTCCGGCCGCCTGGTTGAGGATGTCGCCGATGGCGTCGGTCGGGGGCGGGGCGGCGACGTCGCCGCCGGGTATGGCCTGCACCTTCAGGCGCGGCAGGGCGGCGGCCATGAACAGGCGCCAGATCTCGGCCGGCGAGCTGCCGCCGGTGACGCTGCGCATCGGGGTGTTGTCGTCCTTGCCGGTCCACACCGCCGCCACGAAGCCGCCGGTGTAGCCGACGAACCAGGCGTCGCGATAATCGCTGGTGGTGCCGGTCTTGCCAGCCAGGTCGTAGCCGGGCACCCGCGCCCGGCCGCCGCTGCCGCTGACCAGCACCTGGCGCATCATCTGGATCATGTAGCCGAGGGCCGGCTGGTTGATGACCTGCGGCCGGGGCTCCTTCTGGACGGCGTGGTCGTAGAGCACCTTGCCGTCGGCGGTGCGCACGCGTTCGATGCCGTAGCCCCTGGCCAGCACGCCGCCGTTGGCGAACGGGGCGTAGGCCTGGGCCATCTGCAGGGGGCTGACCTCGACGGCGCCGAGGGCCATGGACGGGTCGGTCTGGATCTTCGAGGTGATCCCCAGCCGGCGGGCGGTGGCGGCGACGTTGGTGGTGCCGACCTGGTCGGCCAGCCGGGCGGCCACGGTGTTGATCGACTGGGCCAGGGCCGTCTGCAGGGTCATCGGGCCCAGGAAGCGGCCGGTGTAGTTGCGCGGCGACCAGCCGTTGATGGTCACCGGCTCGTCGACGACCATCTCGCTGGGCGTGTGGCCGTTCTCCATGGCGGTCAGGTAGACGAACGGCTTGAAGGCCGAGCCGGCCTGGCGCTGGGCGTCGGCGGCGCGGTCGAACTGGCTGTCGCCATAGTCGGCGCCGCCGAGATAGGCCCGCACGCGGCCCTCGCCGTCGAGGGCGACCAGCGAGGCCTGGCGCACGCCCTTGCTGGCGGAATCGCGGGCGACGATGGTGCGCACGGCGTTCTCGGCGCCCACCTGGATCGGCAGGTCGAGGGTGGTCTCGACGATCAGGTCGGCCTCGGGCTGGCCGACCATGGCCCGCACCTGCTCGTCGACCCAGTCGACGAAGTAGCCGGCGTTCTGGTTGGCGACGTTGCGCGACACCCGCACCGGCTGCTTCAGCGCCTCGTCGCGCTGGGCGGCGGTGATGGCGCCGTTGGCGACCATCTGGTCGAGCACGATGGTGGCGCGCCGCTCGGCCCGCTCGGTGTTGTAGACCGGGCTGTAGCGCGACGGGCTCTTCATCAGGCCGACCAGCAGGGCGGTCTCGCCGACGGTCAGCCTGGAGGCCGGCTTGTTGAAGTAGCGCTGCGCCGCCGCCTCGATGCCGTAGGCGCCGCCGCCGAAGTTCACCCGGTTCAGATAGAGGGCCAGGATCTCCTTCTTGGAGTACTTGGTCTCCAGCCACACCGACAGCAGCAGCTCCTGGCCCTTGCGCCGCCAGGTCTGGCGGAAATTCAGGAACAGGTTGCGGGCCAGCTGCTGGGTGATGGTCGAGCCGCCGGCCAGGGGGCCGCTCTCGCGGCGCAGGTTGGACACCATCGCCCGGCTGATGCCGATCGGGTCGAAGCCGAAGTGGTAGTAGAACCGCTTGTCCTCGACGGCGACGAAGGCGGCGGGGACATAGGGCGGCAGTTCGTCGATCTTGACCGGCGGCGCGAACTGGCTGCCGCGCACCGCCAGCAGGGCGCCGGAGCGGTCGAGGTACGAGATCGAGGGCTGGCGCTTGACGTCCAGCGCCTTGGTGGTGTCGGGCAGATCCCAGGCGAACACGGCCAGCACCGCCACCAGGAAGATCAGAGCCCAGACGGTGAGCACCGCGCCCCAGTAGAACAAGGCCTGCAGCGGCGTGCGCCGTGGCTTGCCGCCGCCGGGGGTGGACCCGTTCGCCATGATCGTCATCGTCTCCGAACGTGGATTCGCCGCGCCCGCCCAGCACCGCTTGTCCGCTGTTTACTCAAACCGGAGAGGACGCGCGACAAGATTGACGAAAAGTGAACGCGGGCGCCGCGGGCATGACTTCGCCGCGCGGCGGCGCTATGGCTGGGCGGGCGTCGCCGCCCGTTCGCCGGCGGCGGGCTCGGAGACAGGACATGAACGTCAAAGGCTATGCGGCCGCCGCGGCCCTGCTGCTGGCCGGCTGCGCGACCGCCTCGGGGACCGACGGGTGGACCGGCGGCGATCCCAAGACCTTCGCCGCCGACGAGGCGGCCTGTCGCGACTCCTCGGCCTCGGTCGACCTGCGCCAGGCCGACGCCTATTCCAATCCGCAATACGGCGTGGTCGCCGCCCTGGCCGGCGCCCTCGACAACTCCAGCGTCAGGGGCGGCTCGTTCGGCAAGGCGCGCGAGGCGGTGTTCAACGCCTGCATGGCCAAGGCCGGCTGGCGCAAGGGCGGCTGATCCCCTTTGCCCCCGGGCGGGCGACGCTCCATAAGGAGTGGTGCTTGCTGATTCCCATGCCCTGACGCCTTCGCTGGACGTCGCCCGCGGCATTTTGCGCCGGACGTTCGGCCATGCCGATTTCCGCGGCCTGCAGGCCGGCGTCATCGGCGAGGTGCTGGCCGGGCGCAGCGCCCTGGCGGTGCTGCCCACCGGCGGCGGCAAGAGCCTGTGCTACCAGATCCCCTCGCTCGTCCGCCCGGGCCTCGGCCTGGTGATCTCGCCGCTGATCGCCCTGATGGCCGATCAGGTGGCGGCGTTGCAGCAGTCGGGCGTGGCGGCCGAGAAGCTCGATTCCAACACCAGCCTGGATGCGCGGAGCGACATCTGGCGGCGCATCAACGACGGCGCGCTCGACCTTCTGTACCTGTCGCCGGAAGGCCTGATGCAGCCGTCGATGCTCGACCGGCTGTCGCGCCTGCCGCTGGCCCTGATCGCCATCGACGAGGCGCACTGCGTCAGCCAGTGGGGCCACGACTTCCGCCCCGAATACCGCATGCTCGGCCGCCTGGCCGAAGTGTTCCCCGAGGCGCCCCGGCTGGCGGTCACAGCCACCGCCGACGCGCGGACCCGCGACGACATCCGCGCCGAGCTGCGGCTGCAGGACTGCGCCGAGTTCGTCGACAGTTTCGCCCGGCCCGAGCTCGCCCTTTCGGCCGAGCGCAAGCAGGGCGCGGCGGGGACGCGGGTGATCGAGCTGGTCAAGGAGCGCATGGGCCGGGCCGGGGTGATCTACGCCGGCTCGCGCGACGGCACCGACAAGCTGGCCGAGAAGCTGCGGGCCGAGGGCGTTCCGGCCCTGGCCTATCACGCCGGCCTCGACAAGACCCTGCGGGCCGACCGGCTGGAGCAGTTCCTCGAGGCCGAGGATGCGGTGATGGTGGCGACCATCGCCTTCGGCATGGGCGTCGACAAGCCGGACGTCCGCTTCGTCATCCACGCCGATCCGCCGGCCTCGATCGAGGCCTACTGGCAGGAGATTGGCCGGGCCGGGCGCGACGGCCAGCTGGCCGAGGGCATCAGCCTCTATTCCGCCGCCGACATGGCCTGGGCGGTCCGGCGCATCGACGGCCGCGAGGTCGAGGACGGGGTCAAGCAGGTGCAGCTGCGCAAGCTGCGCCAGCTCTACGCCATGCTCGACGGCGTCGGCTGCCGGCCGGCGGCGGTGCGCCGCTATTTCGGCGAGGCGAACGTGCGCCCGTGCGGGCAGTGCGACCTGTGCCTCAGTCCGCCGGAATCCATCGACGCCACCGAGGCGGCGCAGAAGGCCCTGTCGGCGGTGCACCGCCTCAGCGGCGACGGCTCGGGCCGGTTCGGCCGCGGCCGCATCGTCGACCACCTGCTCGGCAAGACCAAGGACGTGCAGCCGTTCGAGGCCAAGCTGTCGACCTTCGGCGTCGGCCGCGAGTTCAGCGCCGTCGGCTGGCGCGACCTGCTCGACCAGCTGTTGTTCGAGGGCCTGCTGCGCGAGGACCCCAACGAGGGCCGGCCGTTGATCGCCCTGGGCGACGCGGCGGGCGTCAAGGCGGTCTATCGCGGCGAGCAGAGGGTGTCGGTGCGCAAGCCGGCCGAGACCGACAAGGCCGGCGCCCGCTCGCGCCGGCGGCGCGGCGGCGAATCCCTGGCCGTCGCCCCGACCGATTTCCCGCTGTTCGAGGCCCTGCGGGCGTGGCGCCGCGAGCGCGCGGCCGAGCAGCACGTGCCGCCCTATGTCATCTTCCACGACGCCACCTTGGCCGACATCGCCCGCCTGAGGCCCGCGACCCTGACCGACCTCGCCTTGGCGTCCGGCGTCGGCCAGGGCAAGGTCGAACGCTACGGCCAGGCGGTGCTCAAGGTCGTGCGCGACAACTGATCCGCGGCCTTGCGGCCAAGCGGGGCGAACCGGAAGGCGCCTGCGTCTTCCACACGGAAGGAAGGGCGCAGTTCCGATGGCGCATCCCGGCTCCTGTCACTGCGGCGCGGTGCGGTTCCAGGTCGATTGGGACATCGACGAGCTGACCACCTGCGACTGCTCGCTCTGCGTCAAGCGCAACGCCGTCATGGCCAAGGTTCCCGAAGGCGCCCTGGCCGTGCTGGCCGGACAGGAGGCGTTGTCGCTCTATCAGTGGAACACCCGCCGGGCGATGCACTACTTCTGCCGGGTCTGCGGGATCTACGTGTTCCATCGCAAGCGTTCCGCCCCCGACCACTTCGGCGTCAACGCCTTCTGCCTCGACGGGTTCGATCCGGCCTCGGTCCCGCGCCGGCCCACCGAGGGGGCGAATATGAGCGTGGTTGATCCGCACGCCCGCGCCGACCTTCCCGGGCCGCGTCGCCCCGACTGAACCGCCGCGCCCGCGATTCCAATTGACCCATCCATAACTCGCTGGATATATGTTTGATCAATAGCTGGGAGGTTATGGGTCAATGAGCCAAGCATCGGTCGAAACGCTGTCGGTGGTCGTCGAGAGGGAGATCGCCTATCCTCCCGAAAGGATCTGGCGCGCGCTCACCCAGCCGCACCTGATCGAGGAATGGCTGATGAAGAACGACTTCCAGCCTGTCCTCGGCGGGCGTTTCGAACTGCGCGCGGAGTGGGGCTCCCTCGCCTGCGAGGTTCTGGAGATCGAGCCGTACCGGACGCTGTCCTACACCTGGAACGGGCTCGGCCTGGAAAGCGTCGTCACCTGGACGCTGACGCCGACCAGCACGGGCGCGCGCCTGCGCATGGAGCAGTCGGGCTTCCGGCCGGAGCAACGCCAAGCCTATGTCGGGGCGCAGGCCGGCTGGCCCCGACTGCTGGCCGAGCTGGAGCAGGTGCTGGCCCGGCTGGACTAAGGTCTGCCGGGGCTCGTCCTAGACGTCGACCTCGGCGTCCAGGGCGTTCTCCTGGATGAACTCGCGCCGGGGCTCGACCAGCTCGCCCATCAGCCGGGCGAACATGTCGTCGGCGTCGTCGGCGTGGTTGACCCGGACTTGCAGCAGGGTGCGCGCGTCGACGTCCAGCGTGGTCTCCCACAGCTGTTCGGGGTTCATCTCGCCCAGGCCCTTGTAGCGCTGGATGGTCAGGCCCTTGCGGCCGGCGTCGAAGATGGCGTTGAGCAGGTCGAGCGGCCCGCGCACGGTGGTCGCCTTGTCCTTGCGGCGGAACGTGGCCAGGCCCGAGAAGGTCTCGGCCAGCTTGGCGGCGCGCTCGGCCACGCGCCGGCCGTCGGCGGCGTGGGTGAGCACCTCGTCCAGCACGATCCGCTCGGAGACGCCGCGCCGCACCCGGCTGAACACGAAACCGGTCTCGGCTTTCTCGCCGCTCCACGGGCCGTCGCCCTCTTCGGCGTAGAGGTCCAGGCGGCGGGCGGCGGCGGCCGGATCGGGGTGGTCGCCGAACAGACCGGCCAGCGCCGCCTGCTCGACCGCGAAGGCCGGCGCACGGGCGGCCAGCCGATCGATGTTGGCGCGGGCCTGACGGGCGGTCTGCACCAGGGCGGCCAGATCGGCGCCGGCCAGGCGCTCGCCCGAGGCCAGGTCCAGGATCGCGCCTTCAAGGCCCTCGTCGACCAGGAAGGCCTCCATCTCGGCGTCGTCCTTGAGGTAGCGGGACGAGCGGCCCTTGGCGGCCTTATAGAGCGGCGGCTGGGCGATATAGAGATAGCCGCGCTCCAGCACCTCCGGCATCTGCCGGTAGAAGAAGGTCAGCAGCAGGGTGCGGATGTGGGCGCCGTCGACGTCGGCGTCGGTCATCAGCACGATCTTGTGGTAGCGCAGCTTCTCGATGTTGAAGTCGTCGCGGCCGATCCCCGCGCCCAGGGCGGTGATCAGGGTGCCGACCTGGTCGGACGACAGCATCTTGTCGAACCGGGCCCGCTCGACGTTGAGGATCTTGCCGCGCAGGGGCAGGATGGCCTGGTTCTCGCGGTTGCGCGCCTGCTTGGCCGAGCCGCCGGCCGAGTCGCCCTCGACGATGAACAGTTCGGACTTGGCCGGATCGCGTTCCTGGCAGTCGGCCAGCTTGCCGGGCAGGGAGGTGATGTCCAGCGCCGATTTGCGGCGGGTCAGTTCGCGCGCCTTGCGCGCGGCCTCGCGGGCGGCGGCGGCCTCGGCGATCTTGGAGACCACGGCCTTGGCCTCGGCCGGGTGCTCCTCGAACCACTGCCCCAGGCCCTCGGACACCAGGCTTTCCACCGCCGGGCGCACCTCGGACGAGACCAGCTTGTCCTTGGTCTGCGAGCTGAACTTGGGGTCCGGCACCTTGACCGACAGCACGCAGGTCAGGCCCTCGCGGGCGTCCTCGCCCGACAGCGACACCTTCTCGCGCTTGGTCGCGCCGGAACTTTCGGCGTAGCCGGTGATCACCCGGGTCAGGGCGCTGCGGAACGCGGCCAGGTGCGTGCCCCCATCCCGCTGCGGGATGTTGTTGGTGAAGCACAGCACGTTCTCGTGATAGCTGTCGTTCCACTGCAAGGACAGATCGACCTCGACCTTGTCCTTGCGGCCGCGGATGACGATCGGGGCCTTGATCAGCGAGGCCTTGGCCTTGTCGAGGTGACGCACGAAGGCCTCGACGCCGCCCTCGTAGGACAGCACCTCCTCGAACGGCTCGGCCCCGCGCAGGTCCTTGAACACGATCCGGACGCCCGAGTTCAGGAAGGCCAGCTCGCGCAGGCGGTGCTCGAGGGTCTTGCGGTCGAACTCGATGGTCGAGAAGGTCTCGGTCGAGGGCATGAAGGTGACCGCGGTGCCGGTCAGGAACTCGCCGGCCTTGTCGCCTTCGGTGCGCTTGGGGGCCGTGCCGGTCACCGCCAGGGGCGCGACGGCGTCGCCGCGCTCGAACCGCATCTCGTGCTGCAGGCCGCCGCGATAGACCTTGAGCAGCAGGTAGTCCGACAGGGCGTTGACCACCGACACGCCCACGCCGTGCAGGCCGCCCGAGACCTTGTAGCTGTTCTGGTCGAACTTACCGCCGGCGTGCAGCTGGGTCATGATGACCTCGGCCGCCGAGACGCCCTCGCCCTCGTGGATGTCGGTGGGGATGCCGCGCCCGTCGTCGGTGACCGTGGCCGAGCCGTCGGCGTTGAGGATCACCTCGACCAGGGTGGCGTGGCCGGCCAGGGCCTCGTCGATGGCGTTGTCGACCACCTCATAGACCATGTGGTGCAGGCCCGAGCCGTCGTCGGTGTCGCCGATGTACATGCCGGGGCGCTTGCGCACCGCGTCCAGGCCCTTGAGGACCTTGATGGAATCCGCGCCGTATTCCCCGTTGGCTTCGGGGGCGTTGGTCTCGGGAGTATCTTCGCTCATGCCTAGTCCGTAACAGCCAGCCGGGCGGCGTCAACCTGCACGCCCTGGGCCCGCCCTTTCAGGTCGTCAAACAGCGCCTCGTCGGTTCCAGTGAGAAAAGCCTGGAGCCCAAGCGCTTCGATTTCGTCGAAAAGCGCCGCGCGCCGGATGCGGTCCAGATGCGCAGCCACTTCATCCAACAACAATATAGGATTCGGCGCGCCTTCCGCACGTGAAAGTCGCGAGGCCTGGGCCAAAACCAGGTTCAAAATCAGCGCTTTCTGCTCTCCGGTCGAGCATTCGGCGGCGGGGCGGTCCTTTTCGCGATGGACGACGGCGAGATCGCCGCGATGAGGACCTGTCAGGCCGCGGCCGGCGGCGGCGTCGCGTTCGCGGCCGGCGCGCAGGGCGGCGGCGAGGCGGGCGGCGATCTCGGCCGCCTCCAGCCCCTGGCCGGCCATGCGCTCCCAATCCCCGGTCAGGCTCAGCGCCCCTTGCGGGAAGGGGCGGCCGTGGCGGTGGTCGATCTCGTCCTGCAGCGCGATCAGGGTGCGGGCGCGGGCCTCGGCCATGTGGGCGCCGGCCTCTGCCATGCGCGCCTCCAGCGCCGTCAGCCAGTCGGGGTCGGGCGGCGCGTCCGCCGTCAGCAGCCGCATGCGCTCGCGCAGGGTCTTGTCGTAGGCGGCGGCGAAGGCGGCGTGAGCGGGCTCGGCGGCGAAGGTCAGGCGGTCGAAGAACCGCCGCCGCTCGGCCGCGCCCTCCAGGAACAGCCGGTCCTGCTGCGGCGTCAGCCAGACTAGGCGCACCAGGTCCGCCAGGCGCCCGGGAGGTGCGTTCTCGCCCTCCAGCCGCACCACGCGCCGCGCGGCCCCGGCGGTTTCCAATCCCGTGCCCAGCCGGGTTTCGCCATCCGCGCCCTCGACCCGCGCCGCCACGCTCCAGGCCCGGCCCTGGGCCTCGCCCGGCAGGCGGCGGCCGATCTCGGCGATGGCCGCCCCGCGCAGGCCGCGTCCCGGCGCCAGCAGGCTGACCGCCTCCAAGAGGTTGGTCTTGCCCGCCCCGTTGGCCCCGAACAGGAACGCCGGGCGGCCGTCCAGCGCCAGCTCGGCCCGCTCGTAAGAGCGAAAGTCGGTCAGGGTCAGATGTGTCAGGACGGCGCGCATCTACAGACCGCCGCTCATCCCCGCGAAAGCGGGGAGCCAGGCGTTTTTCAAAGCTGCAGGTCCTGGAACAGGTCGCGCCACCCCGGATTGAATCGCTCGATCAGTTCGATTTTCCACGCCCGATTCCATTTTTTCATCTGGCGTTCGCGGTGAAACGCGCCGTCGCGGCTGTCGTGGACCTCATACCAAACCAGACGATCCACGCCATATCGCGCCGTAAATCCCGGGCGCAGCTTCTGCTTGTGTTGCGAGGTGCGTGTGATCAGGGCTTCGGTCGATCCGATATAGAGGGTCCCGTTCCGATCGCTCGCGAGCATGTAGACATAGAAGGCCACGGGAAAAAGCCTGGATCCTCGCTTTCGCGGGGAGGAGCGGGGTTTGTGGCGACCAACCAACCCCGGCTATAGCAGCTTATGTCCAAGAATCCGCACTGGGTCGCCTCGGCGTCGATCCTGTTGGCCAGCCTGATCTGGGGCGCGAGCTTTCCGGTCCTGCGCTATCTTCTGGAGGCGGGCGTGCAGCCCCTGGCGCTGATCGCCGCGCGCTTCGCGGTCGGCGCCGCCGGGCTGGCGGTCGTGCTGGTCCTGACCCGCACCCGCCTCGATCTGCGCGCCCTGGTCCAGGGCGGCGTGATCGGCCTGGTCCTGGCGGTCGGCTACTGGTTCCAGACCGACGGGATCCGCTTCACCACCAGCTCCAAGGCCGCGTTCATCACCGGCCTGTTCGTGCTGTTCACGCCGTTGCTGTCGGCGATGCTGGGCCAGCCGGCGCGGGGGCGCCACGTGGCCGGGGCGCTGCTGGCGGTCGTGGGTCTGCTGTTGCTGGTGCGCCAGCCCGGCGCGCCGCTTGGCGGCTGGACGCGCGGGGATGGCGAGAACCTGGTCGCGGCCATGGTGTTCGCCGTGCAGATCGTGCTGATCGCCCGCTTCGCCCGGGCGACGCCGCCCCTGGCGCTGGCCTTCGTCCAGATCGCCGTGGTCGCGGTCGCGGCCATGGCGGCCCTCGTCGCGACGGGCCAGCCGCTGCGGCCGCCGGTCCATGCGCCCGCCGGCGTCTGGGCGGCTCTGGGCTTCCTCGGCCTGGCGGCCACCGCCCTGGCCTTCGCGATACAGTGCACGATGCAGGCCCGGCTGGGGGCCACCGAGGCGGCCGTGCTGTTCTCGCTGGAGCCGGTGTTCGCCACCCTGCTGGCGGTGTCGGGATGGGCGCCGGGCGTGCATGAGCACCTCGCGCCGATCCAGTGGGCGGGCGCGGCGGTGCTGGTCGGCGCGGCGCTGTGGGCCGAGCGCGGGCCGGCGCTGATCGGGATCGGGCCGCGCCGCGCCGGGCCGCAGACCTAGCGCTCCTGGTCGGTGGGCCGCATCAGGATCTCGTTGATGCCGACGTGCGGCGGACGCGTCACCGCGAACAATACGGCGTCGGCGATGTCCTGCGCCTGCAGCTGGCGCATCGCCTCGGCGCGGGCGTTGACCGCCGCCCGGGTCGCCGGGTCGCCGATGTGATCGCGCAGCTCGGTGGCGGCCATGCCGGGCGAGATGACCGTGACGCGGATGTTGTCCTGACAGGCCTCGCGCCGCAGGGATTCCGAGAATCCGGCCACGCCGAACTTGGTCGCGGCGTAGGCGGCCGACAGCGGGTTGGCGACGTGGCCGGCCACCGACGAGATGTTGACGACATGGCCGTCCCGGCGCGCCTTCATGCCCGGCAGGGCCGCCTGGCTGGCGGCGATCAGGCCCAGGAGGTTCAGTTCGATCATGCTGCGCCAGCGGCCGAGGTCGGCGGTCTCCACCGGCTCCAGGTACATGACGCCGGCGTTGTTGATCAGGATGTCCAGCTTGCCGAAATGGCGCTCGGTCTCCCGCACGGCGGCCTGGGCCTGCGCCTCCCGGCTGAAATCGGCCACGATGACGTGGGCGTCGCCGCCGTCGTTGCGGATGCGCTCGGCCAGGGCCTCCAGCCGGTCCTTGCGCCGCGCGGCCAGGGCGACCTTGGCGCCCGCCTGCGCCAGGGCCGCGGCCATGGCCTCGCCAAATCCCGAAGACGCGCCGGTGACCAGCGCGATGCGTCCATCCAAGCGGTCGCCCATGGTCAATCCTCGTGTTGCGTGAAACGGAAACAGGCCCCGTCCGGCGGGCAGGGCCTGTTTCTCATATAAGCGCCTGGCGGCGGATTGCCGACCCCGAGGGAGACCGCGAAGGCGGAGATCAGACCCGCAGCGGCATCAGCACGTACTGGACGCCCGGATCGCTGGGATCGAGCACCAGGGTCGGGCTGGCCGGGTCGGCGAAGCGGAATTCGGCCTGTTCGCCCTGGATCTGGCCGGTGACGTCCAGCAGGTAGCGGGCGTTGAAGCCGATCTCGAAGCCTTCGCCGTCGTAGTCGACTTCCAACTCCTCGACGGCCTGGCCGGCCTCCATGTTGCGCACGGTCAGGACGATCTTGCCCGGCTCGACGGCCATCTTCACCGAGCGCGACTTCTCGGCCGAGATCGTCGCCACGCGGTCGACGGCGGCGGCGAACAGGGCGTTGTCGACCATCAGCACGCGGTTGTTGTCGCGCGGGATCACCCGGCCGTAGTCGGGGAACGAGCCGTCGATGACTTTCGAGGTCAGGGCGGCGCGGCCGGCCTCGAAACGGACCTTCTGCGGGCTGACCTGCAGCTCGACGCTCTCGCCGGCGTCGTCGAGCAGGCGGCGGACCTCCTGCACGGTCTTGCGCGGCACGATGACGCCGGGGGCGCCAGCGGCGCCGTCCGGCGCCGGCATCTCGGCCAGGGCCAGGCGGTGGCCGTCGGTGGCGACGGCGCGCAGCTTGGCCTGGTCGCCCTCGACCACCACGTGCAGGTAGAGGCCGTTCAGATAGTAGCGGGTCTCTTCCGTCGAGATGGCGAAACGGGTCTTGTCGATCAGGCGGATCAGGTCGTTGGTGTCGACGCTGATGCGGCTGGACAGGCCCTCGGACGACATCACCGGGAAGTCGCCGGCCGGCAGCACCGGCAGGTTGAAGCGCGAGCGGCCGGCCTGGATCGACAGGCGCGGGTCCTCGCTGGTGAAGCGCAGCTCGACCTCGGCGCCGTCAGGCAGTTTGCGGACGATCTCGTAGAGGGTGTGGGCCGGGGCGGTGATCTGTCCGGCGGTGTCGATGCGCGCCGGCGTCTCGTCGACGATCTCCATGTCGAGGTCGGTGGCCGACAGGGCCAGGCCGTCCTTGTCGGCCGACAGCAGCACGTTGGACAGGATGGGAATGGTGTTGCGCCGCTCGACGACGCTCTGAACGTGGCCCAGCGCCTTGATGAGAGCCTGACGCTCGATAGTAAGCTTCATTCGTCCGGTCCTGGAAGGCCGCGCGGCAAAGACCATCCCCCGGCGCGACCGTGAAGAGGACCTCGGAGATTAGCGAAAAAGCGCAGGCGGGGAAGGGGCCGCGGGTGGTTTTACCGTGGGCTTTTTCGCGTCGGCGCGGCGGATCAGCCGCGCAGCTTGCGGGTCAGCGCCTCGAGATCGCGCGCCATCTGCGCGTCCTCGCCCTTGAGCGCCTCGATGCGACGCACGGCGTGCAGGACGGTGGTGTGGTCGCGCCCGCCGAAGCGGCGGCCGATGTCGGGCAGCGACCGGGTGGTCAGCTGCTTGGCCAGCCACATCGCCGCCTGGCGGGGGCGGGCGATCGAGCGGTTGCGGCGCTCGGAGATCAGGTCGGCCTGCTTGAGGCCGAAATGCTCGGCGGCGGCTTTCTGGATGTCGTCGATGGTGATGCGCTTCTCCCCGCCGCGCAGGTGCGGGCGCAGGATGGCCTGGGCCTCGTCGAGGCCCAGGGTCGAGACGCCTTCGCCCAGGCGGGCGACCAGGGTGTTCAGGGCGCCTTCGAGCTCGCGCACGCTGTCGGTGAAGCGGTCGGCGAGAAACTGCAGGACCTCGGGCCGGGCGGTGGCTGCGCGCAGGCCCTGCTGGCGGCCCAGGACGTCGAGCTTCATCTCCAGGATGCCCATGCGCAGGCTGCGGTCGGCCGGCTCGATGCCGCAGACCAGGCCCGCCTGCAGGTGCGAGCGCAGGCGCGCGTCCATCTCGACCATGGCCGAGGGCGCGCGGTCGGCGGAGAACACCACCCGGCGGCCGTCCTCGACCAGGGCGGTCAGGGTGTGGAACAGCTCTTCCTGGGTCGACTGCTTGCCGGCGATGAAGTGCACGTCGTCGATCAGCAGGAGGTCGGCGGCGCGCAGCTCTTCCTTGAAGGCCGCCGTCTGGCGGTCCATCAGGGCGCGCACGAAGGTCGACAGGAACCGCTCGGCGGTCAGGTAGATGACCTTCTTGTGCGGGGCGACGCGCATGGCCTCCCAGGCCAGGGCGTTGAGCAGGTGGGTCTTGCCGAAGCCGTAGGGGCCGTGGAACAGCACGGGGTTGAAATGGCCGTCGGCCCAGGACGCCACCCGCCGGGCGACGGCGTAGGCGAACTCGTTGGCCGGGCCCGGCACGAAGCTGTCGAAGGTGAAGCGTTCCTGCAGGCCGGCCATGCGGGCCGGGCGGGCGCCCGCGCCGCCGACGGGCGCCACGTCGGGCACGTCGGACGAAACGGGCTCGGCGATCTCGATCTCCAGGGCCAGCGGCTCGGCCGAGGCGGCGGGACCGCCCTCGGCCTCGAACTCCACCCGCGACTTCAGGTCGAGGCGGCGGCCTTCGGGGTCGTTCTGGGCCCACAGCTCGGAAATGCGGCGCCACGCGTTGCGGCGAATCCAGTCGCGCGCGATGCCGGTGGGGGTGACGAGAACCAGGGCGCCGCCATGGCCTTCGCGCAGCGACGCCTGGGCCAGCCATGAACCGAAAGCGGCGTCGCCCAGCTCGGATTTGAGCGCCGAACAGGCTTTCACCCACACCGCTCCCGCCTGGATTCGATCCACCCCAGCCATGGCCGTTTTCGTCATCTGCCCCAATCCCAGCCGAACCTGCACCAGCGTGGCCGATCGCTCCCCCCGGTGCGGTCGCCGACGCCAAGTCTTCCCCCATTTTTCGGAACGCAAGGGTCTGCGCCGGCGACGCACATAGTCGCCGAGCCCTTTTTCATCCGTAATAAGATGGAAGACCGTTAGACCTTCAGACTAGCTAGCGGCCCCCGAGGGTCAACGGGGATTCTTCGCGCCGTCTGCGGATATTTCTGTTGACTCCCGGAAGCCCCTCTAAGCTCAGGGAAATACCGTTGAGATGGTTCCGTTCACTGAATAGGCGACCATCGTTACAGCAAATAAGCCTAGACAAAAGCCGGCCGCGACGGGTGTCGGGCCGGCTTTAATTTATTCAATACTATCAAGAAGTTGCGTCGAAACGCCGAGCTCAGGCGGCGGCCAACTTCTTCAGTCGAGCCGCGAGCCGCGACACTTTGCGCGCTCCGGTGTTCTTGTGAACGACGCCCTTGGAGACGGCGCGCATCAGCTCCGATTGAGCCTCGACAAAAGCGGTCTTGGCGGCGCCCGCGTCGCCCGTGGCGACGGCCTCTTCGAACTTGCGCAGGAAGGTCCGCACGCGCGAGCGGCGGGCCTTGTTGACCTCGGTGCGGCGCTCGATCTTACGGATCGCCTTCTTGGCGCCGGGGTTGTTGGCCATGGGTTTCGGACCTCAAACGGACAGCAAGCGCCGAACAGCTCGCGCGGCGCGGAAAATCAGGAGTGCGCGCATATACGGGAAGGCGGCAGGCAGGTCAATGCGCAACCGCGGCCTCCCGGTCACGGACCGTCCACCGCGACGCCCTCGGCCCGCAGCAGCGCCGGCACGCCGCCGGGGCCGATCAGGTGGCCGATGCCGACCACCATCACCGTCCGGCCCGAGCCGGACAGGCGCGCCCTGATGGTCTTGACCCAGGCGGCGTTCCTTTGGGTGATCAGCACCTGATAAAGGCGCGGCGACGACTTGAGCATCGGCTGCAGGGCCTGCTGGTCGAGGGCGGCGATGTCGCCCGCCGTCCAGGCGTCGACCAGCTTCTTATAGCTGTCGGGCTCCTCTTCGATCTCGCGCAGGGTCTCTTCCAGCGAGGCGGCCTGGTCCTGGAGCGAGGCGTCGGCGAAGAAGCCGATCTGCTGCTCCGGGGTTTCGAAGGCGCGCCGGGTGGTCGCGGCCGGGGCCTCGGCCGACAGCCGCCGCTCGACGCCCTGCTCCTCGAGCCCGCCCTGCTGGCGGAAGGCGGCGACCGAGATCGCCACCTCGGCCAGCCATGGCTGCAGGCGCTCCAGCCCGGCCATGGACGTGGCCAGCTTGGCGGCCACCCTCTGCAGCCGTTCGCGGCCGGCCGGGCTCAGGGTCTGGGACAGGGTCTGGCCGTCGGGCAGCATGCCCCGCTGCACGGCCAGCCGCCCGACGGCCGACTGGCTGGCGTCGTCGAACGGAATCTCGAACCACAGGTCGTCGGCCCGGTCGACCGCCTCGCGCAGGGCCGGCGGCTCCCAGGCCACGCCCGGCGGCAGCACGTGCACCGAGCCGAACAGGACGATGGTCGAATCCTTGTCGTGGATGGTCCACACCGGCGGCTGGGCGGCGGCGAGGCCGGCCCATGCCCACAGGGCGGCCGCGGCGAGGCCGAGGCGGAACGGTTTGCGCATGACGTCTCCGGAGACCCGCCGGTCAGGTCTGGCAGACGGGGCAGAAAAAGGTGGAGCGGCCGGCCTGGACCAGCCGCTCGACGGTTCCGCCGCAGCCGGCGGTGGCGCAGGCTTCGCCCTCGCGGCCGTAGACGCGGAAGCGATGCTGGAAATAGCCAAGCACGCCGTCCGCCCCGGCGTAGTCGCGCAAGGTCGAGCCTCCGGCGGCGATCGCTTCCTCCAGCACCGCGCGCACGGCGTCGGCCAGGCGTTCGATCCGCGCCCGATCGACGGCTCCCGCCGGCCGGCGGGGCGAGATTCCAGCGCGATGCAGCGCTTCGCACACATAGATGTTGCCGAGCCCGGCCACGACCTTCTGATCGAGCAGCAGGGTCTTGGGCGACTGGGTCCGGCCCGCGAAGGCCGCCGCCAGCCGGTCGGCGTCGAAATCGGGGCCGAGCGGCTCGGGGCCCATGCCGGCGAACCAGGGATGACGGTCGAGGGCGTCCGTGGGGACCAGCCCCATGAAGCCGAAGCGGCGCGGGTCGGAATAGGCGACGCGGGCGCCGCCCTCGGTCTCGAACACCACGTGCACGTGCTTGGGATCGGCGGGCGCGGCGTAATAGTAATCGGCCGGCCGGACCGCGCCGCTTCCGTCGTCGACGTCGAAGCGGCCGGTCATGCCCAGGTGCATGACCAGGGTGTCGCCCCGGTCCAGCGGGGCCAGCAGGTACTTGGCCCGCCGCCGCAGGTTCTCGACGCGCGCGCCGGTCAGGCGCTGGACGAAATCGTCGGGGAACGGAAAGCGCAGGTCCGGACGCCGAGTCTCGACCCGGGCCAGCCTGGCGCCGTCCAGGGCGGGGGCGAGGCCCCGGCGGACGGTCTCGACCTCGGGCAGTTCGGGCATGGTCGCTCCTCGGCCGGCGGCGGCGAGGGCCGTCGACGGTCCATCCTATTTATAGCTTGGGGCCGGCGCGCCAAGGGGGACGAAGCCCGCCCGCCGGTCCGCACTTTTGCAAACCGCCGCCAGCGGCTACTACAGCGTCCATGACCCAATCCGCTCGCGAACCGCGCGCCACCTTCGGCTTCAAGGACGTCGATCCCGCCGACAAGCCGGGCCTCGTGCGCGGCGTCTTCGACCGCGTGGCCAAGCGCTACGACCTGATGAACGACCTGATGAGCGGCGGCGTGCACCGGCTCTGGAAGGACGCGGCGGCGGCGCGGCTGAACCCCCAGCCGGGCGAGCGCATCATCGACTGCGCCGGCGGCACCGGCGACATGGCCCGCCGTTTCGCCAGGATGGCGCGGGCGGCCCAGGCGCGGCGCGGCGGGCCGGACGCCGAGATCCTGGTCGTCGACTACAACGCCGAGATGATCGCCGCTGGCGTCGAACGGGGCGGCGAGCCCGAGATCTGCTGGTCGGTGGGCGACGCCCAGCGCCTGCCGTTGCCCGACGCCTGCGCCGACGCCTATGTGATCTCGTTCGGCATCCGCAACGTCACCGACATCCAGGCCGCCCTGGGCGAGGCCCGCCGGGTGCTGAAGCCGGGCGGCCGCTTCCTGTGCCTGGAATTCTCGCGCCCGGTGACCGAGGCCCTGCAGAAAGCCTACGACGCTTATTCCTTCAACGTCATCCCGACGATCGGGCAATGGGTGGTCAAGGACCGCGAGTCCTACCAGTACCTGGTCGAGAGCATCCGCCGTTTCCCCGACCAGGCCCGGTTCGCCGAGATGATGGGCAAGGCCGGTTTCGTCCGCGCCGGCTGGACCAATTTCACCGGCGGCGTCGCCGCGCTGCATCACGGCTGGGCCGCCTGAGCCGATGAGCGCGAACCGATGAGCGGATGCGCCGCATGAGCGATTGGGCCGCTTTCGGCCGCCTGATCGCCGCCGGCTGGACCCTGGTCCGCGCCGACGCCCTGATCCCGCGCGAGATCGACGGCGAGCTGCCGCCCGGCCTGCGGCTGACGGCGCGCGCCCTGCGCCTGTTCGCGGGACCCGACGCCCGGGCCGGACGGCCGGGCGAGCGGCTGGCCGGACGCCTGGAGAAGCTGGGCCCGGCGGCGATCAAGCTGGGCCAGCTGCTGTCGACCCGGGCCGACATCTTCGGCGACCGTTTCGCCGACGACCTGTCGCGCCTCAAGGACCGCCTGGCGCCCTTCCCGCTGGCCGAGGCGCGGGCCGAGGTCGAGCGGGCCATCGGCCAGCCGTTCGACGACCTGTTCGCCGCCTTCGAGCCGCCGATCGCGGCCGCCTCGCTGGCCCAGGCCCATCCGGCCGTGCTGCGCGACGGCCGCCGTGCGGCGGTCAAGGTGTTGCGGCCCGGCATCGAACGGACGGTGGCGCGCGAGGCCGAGGCCCTGCAGCTGGCCGCCAGGCTGGTCGAGGCCCTGGTTCCCGCCGCCCGCCGGCTGGAGCCCCGCGCCCTGACCGCCACCGTGGTGCGGTCGTTGCAGCTCGAGCTCGACCTGCGCATGGAGGCCGCCGGCGGGGCGGAGCTGGCCGAGGTGATGGCGCGCGACGGCTACATGTCGGCGCCGGCGGTGATCTGGGACGGCGTCGGCCAGAGGGTGCTGACGCTGGAATGGGCCGAGGGCGCGGCGCTGTCCGACCCGGCCGTCCTCGATACGCCGGGGCTCGACCGCCGGGCGCTGGCCGACAATCTGGTCCGCGGGTTCCTGGCCCAGGCGCTGGACCACGGCGTCTTCCACGCCGACCTGCACGAGGGCAACCTGTTCGTCGTCGCGCCCGCCCGGCTGACGGCGGTGGATTTCGGCATCGTCGGCCGGCTGGGCCCGGGCGAGCGCCGCTATCTGGCCGAGATCCTCTGGGGCTTCCTGCGCCGCGACTATCGTCGCATCGCCGAGGTGCATTTCGAGGCCGGCTACGTGCCGCGGGTCCATGAAGTCGACGCCTTCGCCCAGGCGTTGCGGGCGGTGGGCGAGCCGATCTTCGGCCGCAGCGCCCGCGACGTCTCCATGGGCCGGGTGCTGGGCCAGCTGTTCGAGATCACCGCCCTGTTCGACATGCGCCTGCGGCCCGAACTGGTGTTGCTCCAGAAGACCATGGTCACGGTCGAGGGCGTGGCGCGGCGCATCGATCCCGCCCACGACATCTGGGCCGCCGCCGATCCGGTGGTGCGGCGCTGGATCGCGCGCGAACTGTCGCCGGCCGGCCGGGTCAAGGCCCTGGCCGAACAAGGCGTGAGAGCGCTGCAGTCGCTCTCACGCCTGGCCGAAACGCCCCCCGCCGTTTCGGCCTCGGCGCCCGGAACGAGGCCGGCTGCCTCATCGGGCGCTTTGTGGTTCGCGCTCGGCGCGGCGACGGCGGGTCTGGCCTTCGCCCTGACCGCCCTGCTGCGCTAGCCGCGGTCTTCGCCATCGCGCCCGCCCTTGTCGCGGCGGGCCTCGCGATCCTTCTGCTGGGCCCAGTAGGCCGCGCCGTCGCGCGGCTTGAACATGGTGCGCGGCGCCCCGTCCCTGGTGACCACGGCGAAGACGTTGTCCTTGGGGTCGTAGATCAGCGTGTCGCCGTTGCGCCGGTTCAGGGTTTCGGCCCCCTTGGGCGGGGTCGCGACGAAGGCGTGGGCCTTGGCGATGTAGTCGTCGACGTCCTTGGCCCCGAAGTCGGCGCCGTCCCGCTCGAAACGGAACTGGGCGTTCTCCTGCGCCGTGTGCCGGCGGTTGGCGGCCCAGATCGGCTTGCCGCGATAGGTCGGGATCGGCTGCTTGCGCGGATCGTCGCGCGGGGCGTCGCCGCGGGTCGCGGACCGCCCGCCGCCTGCTCCGCCGCCCGTCTCGCCGGACGTCGATCCCGCGCTGGCGTGCTCCCGCGCCGGGGCGACGGCGGACGGCCCGCCGTCGCAGGCCGCCAGGATCAGCGTCGCCAGGACCGGGACCGCCGCGCGGGACAGGGCGGCCGATAGACTGCGTTGAACCGGCATGCGAGCATTCCCCCTGGCGCTCTCCGATGGCGTGCGGGAACGAACAAAGAACATTTTCCCAGGGTTGTCCAGAGTGTAAATGCACGTTCCGGCGGCGTCGCCGCTTTCCCCTATCGCAGGATGCGGCCGAGGAGGTAAGGACCGGCGAAACCCGGGAGGTTCGAAGTGAACGAACGGCGCGTGCTTCTCATCGTCGGCGGCGGCGTGGCGGCCTACAAGGCGCTGGAGCTGGTCCGCCTGCTGCGCAAGGCGGGCGTCGGCGTACGCCCGATCCTGACCCGCGGGGGCTCGCGGTTCGTCACGCCCCTGGCCCTGGCCGCCCTGGCCGAGGACAAGGTCTACGAGGAGATCTTCTCCCTCACCGACGAGGCCGAGATGGGCCATATCGAGCTGTCGCGCTCGGCCGACCTGGTGGTGGTGGCCCCGGCCACGGCCCACCTGATGGCCCGCGCGGCGGGCGGCCTGGCCGACGACCTGGCCACCACCACCCTGCTGGCCACCGACAAGCCGGTGCTGATGGCCCCGGCGATGAACGTGCGCATGTGGCTGCACCCGGCCACCCAGCGCAATCTCCAGCGGCTGCGCGACGACGGCGTGCTGTTCGTCGGACCGGACGAGGGGGCCATGGCCTGCGGCGAGTACGGCCCCGGCCGTCTGGCCGAGCCGCCGCAGATCTTCGAGGCGATCATGGCCGCCCTCGACGGCGTCGCCGCCCGGCCGCTCGTCGGCCGGCACGTGCTGGTCACCGCGGGCCCGACGGTCGAGCCGATCGATCCGGTGCGGCTGCTGACCAACCGCTCCAGCGGCCGGCAGGGCTACGCCATCGCCGAGGCCCTGGCCCGGCTGGGCGCGCGGGTGACGCTGGTCTCGGGGCCGACCGGCCTGACCGCGCCGCCGGGGGTCGACCGGATCGACGTCGAATCCGCCCGCGACATGCTGGCGGCCTCGCAGGCCGCCCTGCCGGCCGATGCGGCGGTGTTCGTCGCCGCCGTCGCCGACTGGCGGCCGGACGAGGTGTTCGGCGTCAAGCTCAAGAAGGGCAAGGAAGGCCCGCCGGCCATCCGCCTGGTCGAGAACCCCGACATCCTCGCCACCCTGGCGGCCGGCGGCCCGGCCCGGCCCCGGCTGGTGGTCGGCTTCGCCGCCGAGACCAACGACGTCGAGACCCACGCCCGCGCCAAGCTGGCCAAGAAGGGCTGCGACCTCATCGTCGCCAACGACGTCACCCAGCCGGGCGTCATGGGCGGCGGCGAGAACGCCGTCATGCTGATCTCGAAATCCGGCGTCGAGCGCTGGGAGCGGGCCTCCAAGGACGAGGTCGCCCGCAAGCTCGCCCGACGCATCGCCGACACCCTGGAGACGCTTTAGTGAACCCGACCATTCCGATCACCCGCCTGCCCCACGCCCAGGACCTGCCGCTGCCGGCCTACGAGACGGCGGGCGCGGCCGGCATGGATCTGCGCGCCGCCGTGCCGGAGGACGCTCCCCTGGTGCTGAAGCCGGGCGCGCGGACCATGGCGCCGACCGGGCTGGCCTTCGCCGTGCCGCCGGGCTTCGAGGCCCAGGTGCGCCCGCGCTCGGGCCTGGCCGCCAAGGCGGGGATCACCTGCCTCAACACCCCCGGCACCATCGACAGCGACTATCGCGGCGAAGTGAAGGTGATCCTGGCCAATCTGGGCGACGAGGACTTCGTCATCCGCCGGGGCGACCGCATCGCCCAGCTGGTCATCGCCCCGGTGGCGCAGGCGGCCTGGAGCGAGGTCGCTTCGCTCGACGAGACGGCGCGCGGCGCCGGCGGCTTCGGCTCGACCGGCGGTCGCTGACCGCCGGGCCGGTCAGACCCCGACGGGGGCCGGCTCGGGTTCCGCCGCCGGCTCGACCGTGATCTCGGGCAGGGGCGGGGCGATAAAGCCGCCCAGCCGCTCCTCGATCGCCTGGGCGACGGCCAGGGTGCGGCCGTCGGCGCCGCGCGGCCCGATGATCTGCACGCCGACCGGCAGGCCGGCGTCGGTCCGGCCGGCCGGTATGGCGGTGGCCGGCAGGCCGCAGGCCGTGGCCAGGGCGATCCACTGCAGCATCGACACATAGGGAAAGGTCCGCCGGTCGCCGGCGGCCAGCTTGCGCTTGTTGAACGGACGGTGGTCGTGCGGGAAGGCCGCCACCGGCGCGATCGGCGCGATCAGCACGTCGAACCGTTGGAACACCTCGGCGATCTGGTGCTGGTGGCGGGCGCGGGTTTCGTTGGCCGCCAGCCAGTCGCGGTGGCTGGCGGTGTAGCCGAGCACGGTGGCCGCCCACGACAGCGGCCCCGCCCCCCGCGCCCTGGCCAGCTTGGCCGGGCCGCGCATCCAGCCGAGGCTCGACCGCGTCCGCGCCGGCAGGTCCGCCCCGATCACCGAGGTCAGCAACAGGCCGTAGGCGTCGAGCAGTTCCTGCCCGTTGACCGGGCTGCGGATGGGGGTGACCGCCGCCCCGGCGGCCTCCAGGCGGGCGGCGAAGGCCTCGATGGGCGCGCGCACGGCGCCGTCGAGCAGGAAGCCCGGCTCCTCCAGCCACAGGCCCACCTTGAGCTCGGCCAGGTCGGCGGCCGGCGCCCGCGCCGCCAGCGGTCCGTTCTCCATCACCGCCAGCAGCAGACGCAGGTCGCGGGCCGAGCGCGCCATGGGCCCGATGACGTTGAGGTCGGCCTCGGCGAAGGCGCCCGGCTGCGGCGGCACGTGGCCGCGCTGCGAGACCAGACCGTAGGTCGGCTTGTGGGCGTAGACGCCGCAGAAGTTGGCCGGCGTGCGCAGCGAGCCGCCGATGTCGGAGCCGATCTCCAGCGGCGTCACCCCGGTGGCCAGGGCCGCGGCCGCGCCGCCGGACGAGCCGCCGCAGGTGCGCGCCACGTCCCAGGGATTGTTGGTCTGGCCGTAGACGTCGTTGTAGCTCTGCCAGTCGGCGGCCATCACCGGCACGTTGGTCTTGCCCCAGATCACCGCGCCCTGGGCGCGGGCGTGGGCGACCGCCGCGGCGTCGACGGCGGTGCGGCCCTTGAGGGCGACCAGGCCCGACGAGGCGGGCAGCCCCTGGACGTCCAGCGTGTCCTTGATCGTCATCGGCAGGCCGGCCAGCAGCCCGGTCTGCTCGCCGCGGAACCTCAGGTCGTCGATCGCGCGGGCGGCGTGGACGGCCCGCTCGGGATCGGCCGCGACCACGGCGTTGATCCGGCCGTGCACCGCCGCCTCGCGGGCGACCGACGCCTCCAGCAGCTCGACGGCGCTGATCTGCTTGCTCTGCAGCGCGTGCAGCTGGCCGACGGCGTCGAGCGAAAGCGGATCGGTCATGGCGTCGGCTCCGGCAAGGTCAGGTCGGGTCGCGGAAACCCAGCACGTCCAGCATGTCGTAGAGGCCGGGCGGCCGTCCGGCCGCCCACAGGGCCGCCGCCAGGGCGCCCTTGGCGAACAGGCTGCGGTCGCGGGCCGAGTGCGAAAGGGTGAGGATCTCGTCCTCGGCGGCCAGGATCACCGAATGCTCGCCGATGACGCCGCCGCCCCTGACCACCGCGAAGCCGATCGTCCCCTCGGCCCGCGCGCCCGCGCGGTCCAGCGACACCCGGCCGTCGGCGTCCCGTCCGCAGGCCTGGTCCAGCGCCAGCCCGCGGCCGCGGGCCGCCGCCTCGCCCAGCATCAGGGCGGTGCCCGACGGCGCGTCGACCTTGCGGTTGTGGTGGGCCTCCAGCACCTCGACGTCCCAGCCTGGCGACCTGAGGGTGCGCGCGGCCTGTTCGACCAGGCCGATCAGGGTGTTGACCCCCAGGGAATAGTTCCCCGACTTGACCACCGCCGTCACGGCCGCGGCCTTGCGCACGTCGGCCTCCTGTTCGGGGGTGAAGCCGGTCGAGCCGATCACCAGGGCCGGCCCCCGGCGCTCGACGGCGGCGCGGGCCAGGGCGGCCGAGGCCTCCGGGGTGGTGAAGTCGACGATGACGTCGCAGGCGTCCACCGCCTCGCGGGCGCTGGTCAGCACCCGGTCGCCGACGCCCTGGCCGGCGCTGCCGGGCCGGTCGAACAGGGCGGCGACCTCGACGCCTTCGCGCTGGTCGGCGGCGGCGGCGACGGCGCGGCCCATGCGGCCGAGCGCGCCTGCGATCCCCAACCTGATTCCCACGCCGTCGGCCATCACCGGTCCATGTTCAACTGCAAGATGCGACCGACGGCTGGACGCGCCGGAAAGCGCTAGTCTCCCCGGCGCGGCCGGGCGGTCAAGGCCGCAGTTGGCGGCGGCGGCGGCCGCTTTCGTCCAAACCGGACCGAGGTCGCGGAAATTTGTCCGGACATCTGGACGATTTTCCGAAAATGGGCTGGGTAATCGCTGTTCCGCGCGTTGTGGCGGCGAGCGGCGGTGCGGTAGGTTCGTGCGACGGAGGGACCGGAGCCGTCGGCCAACGCCGCCGCGCGCCCTCGCAGGAAGCGCCAGTATCCGATGAGCGACACCGAAAAACGCACCTTCACCGACGACGAAGCCCTTGCGTTCCACAAGTATCCGACCCCCGGCAAGATCGCCATCGCCGCCACCAAGCCGATGGCGACGCAGCGCGACCTGAGCCTGGCCTATTCGCCGGGCGTGGCCGTGCCGGTGAACGCCATCGCCGCCGATCCGGACGCCGCCTACGACTACACCTCCAAGGGCAACCTGGTGGCGGTGATCTCGAACGGCACCGCCATCCTCGGGCTCGGCGACCTGGGGGCGCTGGCCTCCAAGCCGGTGATGGAGGGCAAGGCGGTGTTGTTCAAGCGCTTCGCCGACGTCGACAGCATCGACGTCGAGGTGGCGACCAAGGACCCGGACGAGATCATCACCGTGGTCAAGAACATCGGCCTGACCTACGGCGGCATCAACCTCGAGGACATCCGCTCGCCCGAATGCTTCCGCATCGAGAGCGAGCTGCAGGAGCTGCTGGACATCCCCGTCTTCCACGACGACCAGCACGGCACCGCCATCATCTCGGCCGCCGGCCTGATCAACGCCTGCCACCTGACCGGCCGGCGGCTGGAGGAGGTCAAGGTGGTGCTCAACGGCCCGGGCGCGGCCGGCATCGCCACCCTCGACCTGATCAAGGCCATGGGCGTGCGGCACGAGAACGTCATCGCCGTCGACCGCAAGGGCGTGCTCTATCGCGGCCGCACCGAGGACATGAACCAGTGGAAGTCGGCCCACGCGGTCGACACCGACAAGCGCACCCTGGCCGAGGCGGTCGCGGGGGCCGACGTGCTGATCGGCCTGTCGGCCAAGGGCGCGTTCACCCAGGACCTGATCAAGGCGATGGCGCCGAACCCGATCATCTTCGCCATGGCCAACCCCGATCCGGAGATCACCCCGGAAGAGGTCAAGGCCGTGCGGCCCGACGCCATCATGGCCACCGGGCGGTCGGACTATCCCAACCAGGTCAACAACGTCCTGGGCTTCCCCTACATCTTCCGCGGCGCGCTCGACGTGCGCGCCCGGCGGGTGAACCACGAGATGAAGATCGCCTGCGCCAACGCGCTGGCCCAGCTCGCCCGCGAGGACGTGCCCGACGAGGTCGCCGCCGCCTATCACGGCCGGGCGCTGAAGTTCGGCCCCGACTACATCATCCCCGCCCCGTTCGACCCGCGCCTGATCTGGTACGTGCCGCCGTTCATCGCCCAGGCGGCGATGGACACCGGCGTGGCGCGCAAGCCGATCGAGGACATGGACGCCTACCGCGCCTCCCTGGCCCAGCGGCTCGATCCCACCGCCGGCTTCCTGCAGAAGATCTCCGGCTCGGTGCTGTCGGCGGCCAAGAAGCGCATCGTCTTCGCCGAGGGCGAGGAGCCGGCGGTGATCCGCGCCGCCTACGCCTTCCAGACCCAAGGGCTGGGCCAGGCGGTGCTGTGCGGCCGCGAGGAGCTGGTCCACCAGAACATGCGCCTGGTCGGCCTCGATCCGGCCGAGACCCACCTGGAGATCATCAACGCCCGCCTGTCGGACCGGAACCCGGAATATGTCGAGTTCCTCTACAAGCGCCTGCAGCGCGACGGCTATCTGAAGCGCGACGTCCAGCGCCTGATCAACCAGGACCGCAACAGCTTCGCCGCTTCGATGGTGGCGCTCGGCCACGCCGACGGCATGGTCACGGGCGTCACCCGCGCCTTCGACCAGGTGCTCGACGAGGTGCTGCGCGTGGTCGACCCCGCCCCCGGCGGCCGGATCATGGGCATGTCGATCGTGCTGGCCAAGGGCCGCACCCTGTTCATCGCCGACACCAACGTCACCGAGCTGCCCGAGGCCGAGGATCTGGTCGAGATCGCCTGCGAGGCGGCCAGCGCGGTGCGCAAGCTGGGCTTCACCCCCCGCGTCGGCTTCATGTCCTATTCGGCGTTCGGCAGCCCGGCCGGCAAGCGCTCGGAGAAGGTGCGCGACGCGGTGGCCATGCTCGACGAGCTGGACGGGGTCGATTTCGAATACGAGGGCGAGATGCCGCCGGAAGTGGCGCTCGACGCCGCCAACCGCGCCAACTATCCGTTCTCGCGCCTGACCGCCGACGCCAACATCCTGGTGATGCCGGCCATCCATTCGGCCTCGATCTCGGCCAAGCTGGTCCAGGCGCTGGGCGGGGCCACCGTCATCGGCCCGATCCTGCTCGGCCTGGAGAAGTCGATCCAGATCTGTCCGCTGTCGGCCTCGGTGTCGAAGATCCTCAACATGGCGATGATGGCGGCCTACGACCGGCCGCAGGCGGAGGCCGAGGCGTGACGCCTGCTCGCCGCCGTTCCCCCGCAAAGGCGGGGCCCAGGCCGTCGCGCTAGCCCCCGGAAGGGGCGGGGCGGCCGCGGCTCCCCGCTCCCTTTCAGCGCTCGCGTGATGTGATGACCCCAGCCGCCCCCACCGCCATCGGCGTCGATTTCGGCACCACCAACACCGTCGTCTCGCTCGGCTACGGCGACGGCCGCGCCGAGCTGGTCACCTTCCCGGCGGCGGGCGAGGGCCTGTTCGCCTTCCGCTCGTGCCTGAGCTTCCACGCCGGGCCCGGCGGAGCGCACGACCGCGAGATCGAGGCTGGGCCGTGGGCCATCGACGCCTATGTCGACGATCCGGTCGAGACCCGGTTCATCCAGTCGTTCAAGAGCTTCGCGGCCAGCGCCTCGTTCACCGAAACCCAGATCCTCGGTCGGCGTTACCGGTTCGAGGACCTGCTCTCGACCTTCCTGCTGCGCCTGCGCGCCCGCGCCGGCGACGCGCTGGACCAGGCGCCGCCCCGGCTGATCGTCGGCCGGCCGGTGCGCTTCGTCGGCGGCGCGCCCGATCCGGCCCTGGCCCTGGCGCGCTACGACGCCGCGTTCAGGCGGCTGGGCTTTTCCGACATCCGTTACGTCTACGAGCCGGTGGCGGCGGCCTTCTTCTTCGCCCGCCAGCTGGCCGCCTCGGCCACCGTGCTGGTGGCCGATTTCGGCGGCGGCACCAGCGACTTCTCGATCATCCGCTTCGAGCGGGAGGGCGGCCGGACGCGGGCCGCCGCGCTGGGCCAGGCCGGGGTCGGGCTGGCCGGCGACGCCTTCGACTACCGCATCATCGACAACGTGGTCTCGCCGGAGCTGGGCAAGGGGTCGCGCTACCGGGCCTTCGACAACCTCCTGCCCATCCCCAACCGCTACTTCACCGCCTTCGCCCGCTGGGAGCAGCTGGCGTTGATGCGCCAGTCGCGGGACATGCGCGAAATCCGCGCCCTGGTCCGCTCCAGCCTGGAGCCCGAACGCATCGCCCGCCTGGTCGAGGTGCTCGACGACAACCATACCTACAGCCTCTATCGCTCGGTCTCGCGCTTGAAGGAGACCTTGTCGGACGAGGCGGCGGCGCGGTTCGTGTTCGACGCCGGCGACGTCCACATCGCCCGCGACGTCTCGCGCGCCGAGTTCGAGGGCTGGATCGCGCCGGAGCTGGCGGCCATGGAGGCGGCGGTGGACGAGGCCCTGGCGGCGGCCGGGCTGGACGTCGGCGGCGTCGACCGGGTGTTCCTGACCGGCGGCGCCTCGCTGACCCCGGCGGTGCGGGCCCTGTTCACCCGCCGCTTCGGCGCGGCGCGGGTGGAGAGCGGGGCCGAGCTGGAATCGATCGCCGCCGGGCTGTCGCTGATCGGCGGCGAGGCCGACCTCGATCAGTGGAGCGTGCGCGCGACCTGAGCCGGCTTGGGCTCGCGGGCGGCCAGCAGCACGCATAGCAAGACCGCCGGCAGGCCGATCAGCCCGGCGCCGACGAAGAACAGCGCATAGCCGCCCATCTCGCCATGGGTCTTCTGCAAGGCCTCGACCGCCACGCCGGAGAACCCCTTCAACGGCTTGCCGACCCAGGTGTAGATCGAGCTGAGCAGGGCGTACTGGGTGGCGGTGTAGCCCAGGCTGGTCAGGCTAGACAGATAGGTGACCAGGGCGACGCCGGCGCAGCCGACCCCGAAGTTGTCGATGAACATCACCGCGCCGAACAGGCGCAGATCCGGGCCCCATACCGCCATCAGGCCGAACGAGGCGATGGCCGCCCCCTGCAGCAGGCCGCCGATCACCAGGCCCCGCATGCGCCCGGCCGTGGCCACCAGCAGGCCGCCGCCGGCGATGCCCGCCAGGGTGCCGGCCAGCCCGGCCGACAGCCGCACCGCCCCGACCGTGTCCTTGGTGAAGCCCAGGTCGTGATAGAACGGCGTGGCCATCGGGCCCATGATGAATTCGGGCAGCCGGTAAAGCGCGATCATCAGCAGCACGACCAGGGCCATCCAGCCGAACGAGCGGAAAAAGGCGATGAACGGCCCGGCCACGGCGTCGAACAGGCCGCGCGGATTCCATAGCGGAGCCTTGGCGGCCATCGCCCGGTCGGCCTTGGCCGGCTCGGGGATGCGCAGGACGGCGGCCACGCCGACGGCCATCAGCAGGGCCATCAGACCGTAGGAGACCGGCCAGCCCAGATGCTGGGCGGCGAACAGGATCAGGGCGTCGCTGCACAGGACGGCGATGCGGTAGCCCAGCTGGAACGCGCTGGTGAACAGGCCGAGCTGCTCGTCGTCGGCCGCGGATTCGATGCGCAGGGCGTCGACGGCGATGTCCTGGGTCGCCGAGGCGAAGGCGACGATCAGGGCGCCGACGCCGAGCGCGGCCAGCCCGCCCTTGGGGCCGATCAGGGCCATGCCGACCAGCCCCGCCGCCAGCGCGATCTGGGTCAGCAGCAGCCAGCCCCGGCGCCGGCCGAGGCGGCCGAGCAGCGGCAGGTTGACCCGGTCCACCACCGGCGACCACAGGAACTTGAAGGAATAGGCCAGGCTGACCCAGGAGATGAAGCCGATGGCCTTCAGCGAGGCGCCTTCGTCGCGCAGCCAGTAGCCCAGGGTCGCGCCGGTCAGCATGAACGGCAGGCCGGAGGCGAAGCCCAGGGCCAGCATCACCGCCACCTTCGGCCGGCGCAGCGAACGGACCACCTCCATGGCGCCGCGACGCCTGGGCGTTCCGCCGGTTCCGGTCGTATCCTTGGCCATCACGTCTCCGCGCGCTCGCGCAGCCCCCAAATCAGGCGCGGAGCTTGGCCCGCCGCAGGCCCGGCGTCCAGTCGTCCGGGCCGCGGCGAACGCGCCGCCTCAGGCGCTCTGGGCCCGCCTGGCGGCCGGCGGCGAGGTCGCGGCGGCGCTGGCGCGGGCGATGACGGCCTTGAGGGCGCCCCGGTCGAGCGGCTTGGTGAGGAAGTCGTTCATGCCGGCCGCCAGGCAGGCCCGGCGATCCTCCTCGAAGGCGTCGGCGGTCAGGGCGATGATCGGCGCGGCGACGCCCTGGGTCCTCAGGGTCCGCGCCGCGGTCAGGCCGTCCATGCCGGGCATGCGCACGTCCATCAGGATCAGGTCGAAGGCCGAGCGGCCGGCGGCGGCCACCGCCTCGGCGCCGTCGGCGGCGCGCTCGACGCTGCATCCCTCGCGCTCCAGCAGGGTGCGCGCCAGCAGGGCGTTGATCGGATTGTCCTCGGCCAGCAGCACGCGCAGGCCGAGCGGGCGGGCGGCGGCGGCGCGCTCGTCGTGCGGCGCGGCGGCGGCGCCGTCCAGCACCGCCAGCACGCGCGCGGCCACCGAGGCTTGGCGCAGCGGCTTGATCAGATAGCCGGCGAAACCCTTGGCCCGGTAGCGGCCGATGCGGGCCCGCTCCTCGGGAGCCAGCAGGATCAGGCACGGGCGGTCGGCCAGGGGCCTGACCAGCCGGCGCGGACCGGCGAAGGCGTGGTCGATCAGGACCACCGCGCCGGCGGGCGCGGCCTCGGCGGCCTCGGCCGTCTCGCAGGCCAGGACCTGGCCGCCGGCCGCCGCGACCTGCAGCGCCAGCGCCTCGCGCACGATGGCGCTGGGCGAGGCGACCGCCACCGTCACCCCCTTCAGCGACGGCCCGGTCCGGGGCGTCCCGGCGAGATCGAATTCGGCCTCGAACCAGAACTGCGAGCCCTGGCCCGGAGCGCTGTCGACCCCGACCCGGCCGGCGAAGGCCGCGGCGAGGCGGCGGACGATGGCCAACCCCAGGCCGGTGCTGTCCAGCCGGGCGCCGTGGCGCGGGTCGGCGTGGCCGAATTCCTCGAAGATCTCCTCGCGCGCCGCCTCGGGGACGCCGGGGCCGGTGTCGCGGACGGTGAAGCGCAGGCGGCTGCGGCCGTTCGCCGCGCCGGCCGCCTCGACGCCGAGGATCACGCCGCCGCGCTCGGTGAACTTGACGGCGTTGCCGGCGAGGTTGAACAGGATCTGGCGCAGGCGGCCGTCGTCGGCCATCACCGGCGGCGACCCGCCGGGGGCCGACCAGGCGATCTCCAGCCCCTTGGCGTGGGCGCGGGGGCTGAGCAGCTCGCACACCGATTGCAGCAATCCGTCGATCTCGACCGGCGCCGTCTCCAGGACCAGCTTGCCGGCGTCCAGCTTGGCCAGGTCGAGAACGTCGTTGACCATGCCCAGCAGGTGCTCGCCGCTGTCGCGCACGGCGGCGACATAGACCCGCTGTTCGGCGGCCAGCGGCGTGGCCTCCAGCAGGCCGGCCATGCCGAGAACCCCGTTGAGCGGCGTGCGCAGTTCGTGGCTCAGCGCCGCCAGGAAGCGGTCGCGCCCGCCGCCGGCCGCACGGCCCGAGATCAGCCTCGCCCCGCCGGGCAGCGCCTTGGCCGTCCAGGCCAGCGCGGCGGCGTCGAACCCGGTCCGCAGCGTCTCGCCTGGGCGCACGGCCAGGGCCGCCGCGCCGCCGGCGGCGTCGAACGCGGCGTTGGCCGTCACGGCGCCGGCGGCGTCGACCACGGCGGCCGGAATGTCGAGAGCGTTGAGGATGTCGGCGGCGTCGGTCATGCGGTTCCAGAGTATTGGACAGGTCGATCCTAGCCGGCCGGATTTAACGGCAGGTCAAGCCGCGCTCATCCCAACATCGGGTGACGTCGTCGCGCCCGTTTCGTCCGGGCGTCGGGTCGGCCCTTGGCGGCGCGGACCATGCGTCGTCGGCCGCCGCCCTCCGTTCAGGCCTTCGCCGACAAGATCGCGTCGTGAACGGCCAGTTCGACGGCCGGCGCGACGCTCGCCATCCGTCCGTCATTGGCCGCCGCCGCGGAGGCGACGCCCTGGCCGGGATGGAAGGCGGCCATGGCGTACCAGAGGGTGTTCGATCCGTTGTGCCAGAGCACGCCGTTCGGCTGCACCATCCAGCCCATGGCGTAGTCGCCGCCGAAGGGCGGGGTATGCAGCGTCCGCCAGGTGTCGGGGGTCAGCAGCGGGGATTGGTCGCGATGGGCCGCCAGATAGAGAACGAGGTCCTGCAGGGTCATGTGGACCCGCCCCGCCGGGCCGAGGACGGCCGGGTTGTCCGACGGACCGGAAGCCGGGAAGGCGCGCAACACGCCGTCGGCCGCCGCCGTGTGGCCGGAAGGCTGGCCCGGCCCCTCGCGGTCCGGGGCGCCGAACCCGGCCGAGCCCAGCTTCAGCGGTTCGAACAGCCGCTCGCGGATCGCCGCCTCCCAGGTCTTGTCCAGCCGCCGCTCGATGATGGCGCCCAGCACGACATAGCCGTTGTTGGCGTATTCATAGGTGGTTCCGGCCGGGCCCTTGGGCGGCAGGGCCAGGGCCATGCGCGCATAGGCCAGCCGGTCCTCCCGCGGGTCGGCGCTTTCGCGCGGGAAGCGGGCGAGCTGGCCGTCGGGGAGGTCGCCCGGCAGGCCCGAGCGGTGGCTGGCCAGGTGCCGCAAGGTCGCCGCGCGGTATTCCGGCCGCATGTCGGGCGCCTTGTCGCCCAGCAAGGCGCCGACGGTGTCGTCCCACTTGAGCTGTCCGGCCTCGACCAGCCGGCCGACCAGGGTCGCGGTCATCGACTTGGTGATCGAGCCCAGGTGCCACTTGTCCGCCGGCCCGACGGGGTCGGCGCCGCCCAGGCGGCGCAGGCCGGCGGCCCAGGCCAGGGTCTGGCCGCCCCGGCGCTGGGCCGCCGCGCCGAGGGCGGGCGATCCCGACGCGCGACGCAGCGATTCCAGCAGTTCGGGGGTGAGCGGAGCCGGGGCGGGCAGGGCGGCCGGGAGCGGCTCGCCTTTCGGCAGCCCGGCGTCGCCTCGCTTAAGCGTGAGCGGAAGGCCCGCTCCGCCCTGGCTCCACGTCCCATCGATGCGATCGGCCGAGACCAGCTTGCCGGCGAACCGGCCCCCGACGGCGGCGATCTCCACCTCGATCTTCTCGGGGGCCAGCGCATTCGCCTTGCCGGCCATGGCCGCCCCGCCCTGGTCGAGGCTGTAGAGCGTCGCGGTTCCGTCGGCGCCGAGGACGAGGCGAAGCCGCAGCTTGGCCGGGCCGGCGGACAGGACGCCGGTCCAGGACCCGGCCACCCCCGGCGCCTGGGCCGCTGCGGCCCGCGCGGCCGTCGCCAGACCCAGCGCCGCGAGCGTGGTCGTCACCGGTCTACGCGTGATCATCGATAAGCTCCATCGTCCTTGCTCAACCTTAGCGGTCGGAACGCGCGTCGGGAAGACGTCCGCGGGGCCGGCCATGCGGCGGCCGTCCGGCGGGTCAGGCCGCGCCCATCCCGGCTTCGGCCGGCGCCGCGCCTGTTTCGCCCAGCCGCCGGTAGATCAGCGCCTCGGCCACGTGGACGCGGCGCACCGCCGCCGCCCCGTCGAGATCGGCGATGGTGCGGGCCAGCCTCAGGGTGCGCGTCCAGCCGCGCGCGGTCAGGCCGCCCGCCTCGGCGGCACGGGTCAGCAGGGCGCGGCCCGGTCCGTCCAGGCCGGCCGCCCGTTCGAGGAACTCCCCCTCGGCCCTGGCGTTGAGGGCCGGCGCGCCGTCGCCGGCCGCCTCGGCGCGGTCGTGCTGGGCCTGGCGGGCGGCGCGGACGCGGGCGGCGGCCTCGGCCGTGCCTTCGGCGGGCGGCGCGGCGGCCAGGTCGGCGGCGGTCACCGCCGGGGTGTCCACCTGCAGGTCGATGCGGTCGAGCAGCGGCCCCGAGACCCGGGCCTGGTAGGTCTGCCGGCAGCGGGGCGCGCGGCCGCACGCGCCCCGGCCGGGGCCGCCATGTCCGCAACGGCAGGGGTTCATCGCCGCGACCAGCTGGACCCTGGCGGGATAGCGCACGTGGGCGTTGGCCCGCGCCACCATCACCTCGCCGGTCTCCAGGGGCTGGCGCAGGCTGTCCAGGGCCTGGGCGCTGAACTCCGGCAGCTCGTCGAGGAACAGCACGCCGTTGTGCGCCAGCGACACCTCCCCCGGCCTGGCCCGCAGGCCGCCGCCCGTCAGAGCGGCCATCGAGGCGGAATGGTGGGGCGCGCGGAAGGGCCGGGCCCGGGTGAGCGTTCCCCTGGCGATCAGGCCGGCGACCGAGTGGACCATCGAGGTCTCCAGCAGCTCGCGCGGGGACAGCGGCGGCAGCAGGCCGGGCAGGCGCTGGGCCATCATCGACTTGCCCGATCCGGGCGGGCCGACGAACAGTAGGTTATGGCCGCCGGCGGCGGCGATCTGCAGGGCGCGCTTGGCTCCTTCCTGGCCCCTGACGTCGCGCAGGTCCGGCGCGCGTTCGCCATCGACCATCGGTCCGGGCGTCGGCGGGCCCATCACCTGGGCGCCCTTGAAGTGGTTGACCAGCGAGATCAGCGAGCGGGGGGCCAGCACGGCGCAGCCGCCGGCCCACGCCGCCTCGGGCCCGCAGGCCTCGGGGCAGATCAGGCCGAGCCCGAGGCCGTCGGCGGCCACCGCCGCCGGCAGGGCCCCGGCCACGGGCGCGATCTGGCCGTCGAGACCCAGTTCGCCGATGGCGGCCCATCCGTGCAGCGCGTCTGGGGCGATCACGCCCATCGCCGCCATCACCCCGAGCGCGATGGGCAGGTCGTAATGGTTGCCTTCCTTGGGCAGGTCGGCGGGGGCGAGGTTGACCACGATGCGCCGCGCCGGCAGGGCGAGGCCCAGGCCGGCGAAGGCCGCCCGCACCCGCTCGCGGCTTTCGGCCACCGACTTGGCGGCCAGGCCCACGATCACGAAGGCGACTTCGCCGCCGGTCAGCTGGACCTCGACGTCGACCCTGCGGGCCTCGACGCCCTCGAACGCCAGCGTGACGACCCGCGCGACCATCTGTTCCGTCCCCCGACTTATCCACAAGCTCAGCACGGGCCGAGGGGAGGATCAAGAACAAAAATGGAACTTTTACAGAAACTATGACGAGGATTGTCGTAAAAGTCGCGGATCAGGTCGCCGCACGCTGACGGCTAGGTCGTCGTGCGGAGGGCTTCGATCCGATCCCAGAGGATCGACGCGGCGTCGGCGCCGCCGAACCGCTTCAACTGCCGCGCGCCGGTCGGCGACGTCACGTTGATTTCGGTCAGATACTCGCCGATCACGTCTATGCCTACGAACAACAGGCCGCGCCGCTTCAGCTCCGGTCCGATGACGGCGCAAAGCTCGCGGTCGCGCGCGGTCAGGTCCACGGCCTCGGCCCGTCCGCCCCGCGCCAGGTTGGAGCGCACCTGGCCGTCGGCCGGCACGCGGTTGATCGCGCCCACCGGTTCGCCGTCGACCAACAGGATGCGCTTGTCGCCCTTGGAGACGGCGGGAATGAATTTCTGGGCCACCACCTGCTCGCGGCCGATCATGGCGTGCAGCTCCAGCAGGGCGTCGAGATTGGGATCGTCCGCCTTCAGCCGCACCACGCCCGAGCCGCCGCCGCCATAAAGCGGCTTGAGGACGATGTCGCCGTGCCGGTCGCGGAAATCGTGGATCGCCTCGCGGTCGCTGGTCACCAGGGTCGGCGGCTGCACGCCGGGGAAGCCGGTGACGAACAGCTTTTCCGGGGCGTTGCGCACCTCGGCCGGATTATTGACCACCAGCGTGCGCGGATGAATGACCTCGAGAAAGTGCGTGGCGGTGATGTAGGCCATGTCGAAAGGCGGGTCCTGCCGCATCAGCACCACGTCGACCTCGGACAGATCGCGCGTCTCCCAGGCGCCCAGGCGGTGGTGATCGCCCTTGACGGCCTGGAGGGTCAGCGGCCGGCCGCGGGCCAGCACCCGGCCGTCCTCCAGGGACAGCTTGTCGGGCGTATAGACCCACAGGGCGTGGCCGCGGTCCTGGGCCTCCAGCATCAGGGCGAAGGTCGTGTCGGTGTCGATGTTGATCCCCTCGACGGGGTCCATCTGGATGGCGACCTTCAAGGCCATGCTAAAAGCTCCGCATAAAGATCAGTTCAGCCTCAGCCGCACGCGTTCGCGCGCGACGCGGGCGGCGATGGAGGCGCCGCCGTCCAACATCTGTGCGCGGGACAGCGCTTGCAAGGCCCCCGCCAGCGCGCCCTGTCCCTCGCGGGCCGCGGCGACGTCGATCCACGGCCGGTGGTCGGCGGGGTCGAGCAGGGCCCGCCTGAGGGCCGATCGCTCGGCGCGGGCGTAGTCGTGGGCCGCCGCCGCGCGGGCGAAGACGTTGTTCTGCAGGCGGATGGCGACGGCCCGGTCGCTGACCGGCCGCATCAGGGCGTCGAGGTCGGCGGCGACGTCGGGGGTGAGCCCCGTGCGCAGGGCCCGCCGGGTCAGTTCGGACGGCAGCACCACCCGGCCCTCGCTGAACGGGTCGAGCGCCATCGGCCCCTCGACGGTCTCGATCCTCAGCAGGAAGTGGCCGGGGAAGTCGACGCCCCTCACGTCCAGGCCGCACCGCCGCGCCGCCTCGATGTAGAACACGCCCAGCGCCACGGGCAGGCCCTTGCGCCGCTGGGCCACGGCGATCAGGTCGGCGTTGGCCGGATGGTCGTAGGTGATCAGGTCGCCGGCTAGGCGCAGGTCGCCGGCCAGGGCTTCGGCCAGGGCTTCCTCCGGCGTCTCGCGGGCCAGGCGCTCGGTCAGGCGGGCCGCAGCCTCGCGGGCCAGGGCGCGGGCCGGCTCCGGGTCGCGGGCCGGGTCGTCGTGAACGGCGCAGGCCAGCGCCGCCTCGAACAGCGGGAAGGCGCCGTCGGCGCATCGACCGGCCTCGGCCAGGACGGTCTCGGCCTCGTCGCGGGTCATGGCCGGCCGGCGTCCTGCCGCCAAGCGTCGGCGACGTGGCGGGGCCAGCGGCCCGGGGCCAGGGCCATCAGGTCGAGGCGCACGACGGCGTCGCGCAGGTCGGCGCGCCGGGCGCAGAGGTTGCGGCCGGCCCGGCGCAGGCGCTCGCGCTGGTCGGGCGACACCGCCGTCAGGGCCTGCTCCAGGGTGGCGCGGCGCTTGACCTCGACGACGGCGACCACGTCGCCCCGCCGGGCCAGCAGGTCGATCTCGCCCTGGGGCGTCTTCAGGCGAAAGCCCAGGATGCGATAGCCCTTCAGCATCAGCCACGCCGCCGCCCAGGCCTCGCCGCGCCGTCCGGACCGGCGCGCCTCGGCTCCGCGTTCGCGGCGATCCTGGGCGCGGCGGTCCCGGGCGGGTCGGTCGACCGAGGTTCCGCGGCCGCTCATTCGGACCGCCCGTGGACGCCCTTGAGATCGAGCGCCCGCCGATAGAGTTCGCGCCGGTTGAGCCCCAGCGCCTTGGCCACCTCCGAGGCGGCGTCGGCCGGACCCAGGCGGGTCAGCGCCTCGCGCAGGGCCTGGTCGGCGTCGTCGGCGCTGGCCGGGGCGGTCTCGCCCGGCCCGACCACCACCACGATCTCGCCCTTGGGCGCCTCGAAGCGGGGATCGGCCGCCAGCACGTCGAGCGGGCCGCGTATGCAGGTCTCGTAGAGTTTGGTCAGCTCGCGGGCCACCGCCGCCGGGCGCGGGCCCAGCACGGCCGCCATGTCGGCCAGGCTGGCGGCCAGGCGCGAGCCGCCCTCGAAGAACACCAGGGTGGCGCGCACCCCGGCCAGGTCCTGCAGGAAGGCCTGGCGGGCGGCCGACTTGGGCGGCGGGAAGCCGGCGAACAGGAAGCGGTCGGTCGGCAGGCCGGCCACGGTCAGGGCGGCCAGAGTCGCCGACGCCCCGGGGATGGGATGGACGGCGGCGCCCTGGGCGATCGCCTCGCCGACCAGGCGGTAGCCGGGATCGGAGACCAGCGGCGTGCCGGCGTCGGAGACCAGGGCCACTCGGCGGCCCTCGGCCAGGGCGGCCAGGATCTTGGGCCGCATCCGCTCGGCGGCGTGCTCGTCATAGCGTTCGATCCGCTTCGACAGGCCGTAGGCCGCCAGCAGCTTGCCGGTGACGCGGGTGTCCTCGGCCAGGATAAGGTCGGCCTGGGCCAGCACGTCGAGGGCGCGCAGGGTGATGTCGCGCAGATTGCCGATCGGCGTCGCCGTGATGTAGAGCCCCGGCGCCAGCGGCGCGGGGCTCAGGGGCGGCGGCGGGACATGGACGGCCAAGGGCGATCTCACGCGGGTGCGAAACGGGCCCCTGGCTTAGCCGTTCGGCGCGCGCGGGGCTAGCCGCCCGCGCGTTCGCGCCGCGTTCGGGCTCTAGGCCGCCAGTTCGGCCGTCAGGCGGTCGAGGACGGCGCGTCCCGGCATGGTGGCGGTCAGGCGGCCGTCCGCGACGGCGACGAGGCCGAGCGCCTGGAGGTCGGTCAGCCTGGCCGGGTCGACGGGGAGGGCGGCCAGCTCGTCCAGGCCGACGCCCTCGACGGTGCGCAGCCCCATCAGCAGGCGCTCCAGCGCCGCCTCGCGCGGGGTCAGGTCCTCGCGGTCGCGCCAGCCGAGGCCGGTCCGCTCCACCGCGCGGATGTAGTCGGCCACCTTGGGCTCGGCGTAGGTCGCGGCCCGGCCGCCGGCCGCCGGCGCCCCCAGGGTCAGGCGGCCATGGGCGCCAGGTCCGGCCCCGACATAGTCCTGGCCGCGCCAGTAGACGAGATTGTGCCGCGAGCGGGCGGCCGGGCCGCGGGCGTGGTTCGACACCTCGTAGGCCTCGAAGCCGGCGGCCTCCAGCGTCTCCTGGGTTGTCTCATAGAGGGCGGCGGCGAGGTCCTGGTCGGGCGGGACCAGCCGGCCGCGCCCGACCAGGCGGTCGAAGGCGGTGCCCGGCTCGATGGTCAGCTGGTAGGGCGAGACGTGCTCGGCCCCCCAGGCGACGGCCTGGGCCAGCTCGGCGGCCCAGGCGGCGGGCGTCTGGCTGGGACGGGCGTAGATCAGGTCGATCGACAGGCGCGGGAAGGCGCTGGCGGCGGCCTCGGCGGCGCGGCGGGCCTCGGCGGCGTCGTGGTTGCGCCCCAGCAGGCGCAGGGCGTCGTCGTCCAGGGCCTGGACGCCGAGCGACAGGCGCTGGACGCCGGCCTGGGCGAAGGCGGCGTAGCGGCCGGCCTCGGCGTCGGTGGGGTTGGCCTCCAGCGTCACCTCGACGGGGCCGTCGGCGGGCCACAGCCGCCTGGCCGCGTCGACGATCTCGGCCGCCCAGGCCGGGTCCATCAGCGACGGCGTGCCGCCGCCCAGGAACACCGAGACCAGCCGCCGCGGCCCCGTCAGCGCCGCCTGGGCCTCCAGGTCGCGGACGATGGCCTGGGCCAGCGCCGCCTGTTCAGGCTGGCCCCGGTCGCGCACGACGTTGAAGTCGCAATAGGGACAGATGCGGGCGCAGTAGGGCCAGTGGACATAGACCCCCAGCGGGGGAGCCCCGGTCGGGCGCGCGCCTCGCGAAGCGGCGTCCTGCGCGGGCGCGGGCGGGCTCAAAACAGCGCGGCCCTGAGCTGTTCGAAGGCGCGGGCGCGGTGGCTCATGGCGTCCTTGGCCGCCGGCTCCATCTCGCCGAAGGTGGCGGCGAAGCCCTCGGGCTGGAAGATCGGGTCGTAGCCGAAGCCCTTGGTCCCGCGCGGCGGGAAGGTCAGGACGCCGTCGACGCGGCCCTCGACCACCACGGCCGGTCCGTCTGGCCAGGCGACGGCGAGAGCGCAGGTGAACCAGGCCGCCCGGTCCTCGAGGCCGGTCTCGGCCAAGCGTTCCTCGACTTTGGCCATGGCCGCCGCGAAGTCCTTGGCCGGCCCCGCCCAGCGGGCCGAATAGACCCCGGGGGCGCCGTCGAGGGCGGCGACGGACATGCCGGAATCGTCGGCCAGGGCGACCAGGCCGCTGGCCTGGGCCGCGGCGCGGGCCTTCAGCAGGGCGTTGCCGGTGAAGGTCGCCTCGGTCTCGTCCGGCTCGGCCAGGCCCAGCTCGGCGGCCGAGACCAAGTCGAAGCGGTCCTCGAGCAGGGCGGCGATCTCCTTGACCTTGCCGGGATTGTGGGTAGCCACGACAAGCCGTGTCGACGGTTCCAGTTTCAGCGCCATATCGCCACCTTGCAAAGGGCCGCATCCGATGAAGCTCCTCTACTCCCCCATGTCGCCCTTCGCCCGCAAGGTCCGCGTCTGCGCGCACGAGCTGGGGATCGCGCTGCCGGTCGCGTTCGTCGATCCCTGGACCGACGAGGCGCTGCGCGGCGCCAATCCCCTGGCCAAGGTGCCGGCGCTGGTGCTGGCGGACGGCGCGCCGCTCTACGATTCCCGGGTGATCTGCCAGTACCTGGACCACCTGGGCGGCGGCGGGCTCTATCCGGCGCCGGGGGCGGCGCTGTGGCGGGCGCTGCGGCTGGAGGCGCTGGCCGACGGGATCTGCGACGCGGCGGTGCGCCGGCGCATGGAGACGATCCGGCAGGACGTCCGCCACGACGACGTCATCGTCCGCCAGGCCCTGGCCATGACCGCCGGGCTGGACGCGCTGGAGGCCGAAGCGGCGGCCGGCCTGACCGGATTCGGGATCGGCGAGATCGCGGCGGCCTGCGCCGTCGGCTATCTCGACCTACGTTTCCCGGACGACCGCTGGCGCGACGGCCGCCCGGCCCTGGCGGCCTGGAGCGAGACGGCGGCCGCCCGGCCGTCCATGGCGGCGACGGTGGTCTCTCCCGCCTGACGCTTCGCACCTGCGTTACGGGAAGGTAATCCATTACGAAGGTTTAATATCGTTTTTCGATAATTTCGTTGATCGAAAAGCGATGCGGGCATATCGATTGTCATCAAGGACGACCTGAGGTCGCCCTGCGGAAGCCAAAGGGAGAGCGCTTCCGTGTTGCAACGCACAATCGAGGGAGTTCCATCATGTCCGCCTTTGTCCTGGTTCTCGACCGTGTCGCCCCCGTCGTCACCGCCGGCCTGTTGGCCTGCCTGCCCATCAGCGCCTTCCTGTTCGTCGCCCCGTCGCTCTGAGCGCGGCGCGATGCGGACAGGACGCGATATCGGCTCGCCGTCCGCGCGACCTTGCCATAAGGATCGGCGGTCGGCGGCGTCGCCGGCGATCGCGAAACTGTAGGGGAGGGGCGCATGCGCGCCTTGGGACCGGGCTCGGTTTCGAGCCTGCTGAAGATTATTCTCGACGTTGTCTATGTGGCGCTGTGGATCGTCGCGGGGGCCGTCCTGATCGGGTTCATCGCCAGCGGCGTGCTGGTGGCCAATCCCGACCTGCTCAAGGGCGCGATCACCATCAACGGCGAGGTCACCGAGCTTAGCCAGCGCGGACCGTCCGTCATGGGCGCCATCGCCGCCGGCGGGCTCTATGTCGGCGGCGTGCTGATCATCGTCGGCCGGCTGCGGCGCATCTTCGCCACCCTGATCGCCGGCGACCCGTTCCAGCCCGACAATGTGCGGCGCCTGCGGGTGATCGGCGTGATGCTGGCCCTGCTGGAGCTGTCGCGCTACGTCGTCGCCGGCCTGTTCGCCTGGCTGGCGCCGGGCGTGAACAAGGCCGACGCCGGGGTCAGCCTGACCGCCTGGTTCGCCGTGCTGGTGGTGTTCGTCCTGGCCGAGGTGTTCCGCGAGGGCGCGCGCCTGCGGCGCGAAGCCGAATTGACCATCTAGGGCGCTGGAGCCGTCGCAATGCCCATTCGCGTCCATCTCGACCGCGTTCTGCTGGAGCGGCGCATGTCGCTGACCGAGCTCGCCGACCGGGTCGGGGTCACCATCGCCAACCTGTCGATCCTCAAGACCGGCAAGGCCCGGGCCATCCGCTTCTCGACCCTCGACGCCCTGTGCCGCGAACTGGGTTGCCAGCCCGGCGACATCGTGACGTTCGAGCCGGGCCCTCCGGATGATCCGGACGGGGGCGAGGACTAGCCCATGGCCCGCATCGAATTCGACCGCCCGACCCGCGAGATGCTGGCGCGCCAGATCGTGCGCCACCTGAAGGAGACGCTGGACGTCGAGATCGCGCCCTTCGACGCGGTCGATCTGCTGGACTTCCTGGCCGAGACGCTCGGTCCGCATTTCTACAACCAGGGCCTGACCGACGCCCAGGCCGTGATCCAGAGCCGCGTCGAGGCGATCGTCGAGGCCGTGTCCGATCTCGAAAAGCCGGTGAAGCGCTAGCCGGGCCGCGCGGCGGGCCAGCCGCCGGCTCAGGCGGCCGTCGCCGCCTTCTGCATCGCGATCAGCTCGCCGATCCCCTTGCGGGCCAGGCCGAACAGGGCGTCGAACTCGCCCTGGCTGAAGCCGCGCTTCTCGCCGGTGGCCTGGATCTCGACGATCTGGCCGGTTCCGGTCAGGACGAAGTTGGCGTCGGCCTCGGCGTTGGAGTCCTCCTCGTAGTCGAGGTCGAGCACCGGAGTGTCGGCGAACACCCCGCACGACACCGCCGCCACCTGGTCTAGAATCGGGTCGGCGGCGATCACGCCCTCCTCCATCAGGTGGCGCGTGGCCAGGCGCAGGGCGACCCAGGCGCCGGTGATCGAGGCGGTGCGGGTGCCGCCGTCGGCCTGGATCACGTCGCAGTCGATGCTGATCTGGCGCTCGCCCAGGGCCTTGAGGTCGACCACGGCGCGCAGGCTGCGGCCGATCAGGCGCTGGATCTCCTGGGTGCGGCCCGACTGCTTGCCGGCGGCGGCCTCGCGGCGGCCGCGGGTGTGGGTGGCGCGGGGCAGCATGCCGTATTCGGCCGTCACCCAGCCCTGGCCTCGGCCGCGCAGGAACGGCGGCACGCTCTCGTCGACGCTGGCGGTGACCAGCACCTTGGTGTGGCCGAACGAGACGAGGCACGAGCCCTCGGCGTAGCGGTTGACGCCGGTTTCGAAGGCGACCGGGCGCAGGAGGTCGGGGGCGCGTTCGGAAGGACGCATGGGGAGGGCCTCGTTATGAGCGATAGCGGCTTTGCCAATGGATGACGCCGCGCTTATCCTAGATCGACAGTCATGACGAGCATCCTTCAGTCCGGCCCGCCGTCGGCGCGCACGCCCACCATCGCCGAACTGGACGGTCGCGCCCGCGACATCTTCCGGCGGGTGGTCGAGACCTATCTGGAGACCGGCGAGCCGGTCGGCTCGCGCACGGTCTCGCGCGGCGGGGTGCACCTGTCGCCGGCCTCGATCCGCAACACCATGCAGGACCTGGCGCATCTCGGCCTGCTGGGCGCTTCGCATGTCAGCGCCGGGCGCATCCCCACCCACGCCGGCCTGCGGCTGTTCGTCGACGGCCTGCTCGAGGTCGGCGACCTGGCCGAGGACGAGCGCCGCGCCATCGACGCGCGGCTGTTCGCGCGGGGCCGGGGGTTCGAGGAGGCGCTCAACGAGGCCAGCAGCCTGCTGTCGGGCCTGGCAGGCGGCGCCGGCATCGTGGTCAGCCCGATCCGCGACGCCGGGGTCAAGCACGTGGAGTTCGTCGCCCTGGGCGTCGACCAGGCGCTGGCGGTGATGGTGTTCGAAGACGGCTCGGTCGAGAACCGCCTGATGACCCTGGCCGCCGGCCTGACCCCGGCGGCGCTGCAGGAGGCCTCGAACTTCCTCAACGGCCGGCTGCGCGGGCGGACCCTGGGCGAGACCCGGGCCGAGATGCGCGGCGAGCTCGACATCGCCCGGCGCGAGCTGGACGAGACCGCCGCCCGCCTGGTCGAGGACGGCCTGGCGGCGTGGAGCGGCGGCGAGGGCGCCGCCCGGTCGCTGATCGTGCGCGGCCGCGCCAACCTGCTCGACGACCGGGCGGCGCTGGAGGACATGGAGCGGGTGCGGATGCTGTTCGACGACCTCGAACAGAAGGAGCAGCTGATCAGCCTGCTGGACGACGTCAAGGCGGCCCAGGGCGTGCGCATCTTCATCGGCGCCGAGACGCGGCTGTTTTCACTTTCGGGTTCCGCCGTGATCGCGGCGCCCTATATGACAGGCCGGCAGCGGGTGCTCGGCGCGATCGGCGTGATCGGCCCGACCCGTCTGAACTATGCTCGGGTGATCCCGCTGGTGGACTATACGGCGAGGGTGCTCGGGCGATTGCTTGAGTCCTAGAGGATTGCGACATGACCGACGACCAAACGCCGGCCCCCGACCATCACGACGCCGACGCCGAGCGGGCCGAGGCCTTCGACGCCGACGCCGCCCTGGAAGCGGCCCTGACCGAGGTCGCCTCGCTGAAGGAGCAGATGCTGCGCGTCGCCGCCGAGGCCGAGAACGTCAAGCGTCGGGCCGAGCGCGAATCCAACGACGCCCGCGCCTACGCTATCCAGAAGTTCGCCCGCGACCTGCTCGGCGTGGCCGACAACCTGGAGCGCGCCCTGCAGCACGCCCCGCGCGATTCCGAGGACGCCTCGGTCAAGAACCTGACGGTCGGCCTCGACATGACCAACAAGGCCCTGCAGGAGGCGTTCGAGCGCAACCAGCTCAAGCGCGTGAGCCCCGAGCGCGGCGAGCGCTTCGACCCGCACCTGCATCAGGCGATGATGGAGCAGCCGGCCGAGGACGTCGCCCCCGGCTCGGTGCTGCAGGTGCTGCAGAGCGGCTACGAGCTGTTCGGCCGCCTGGTGCGCCCGGCCATGGTGGTGGTCAGCCCCAAGGCCGCTGCGCCCGCCCCCGCCCCGGCCGAGACCAACCCCTACGCCCAGAACGCCGCCGATCCCGCCGGCGGCGCCTTCGACACCAAGGCCTGACCTCGCGCGGGCTTCGCTCGCCCGCCCCTTCTCCGCGATGGCGCAGGGGCGGCGGGCGCTCGCCGGGCTTCAGCCGAACGCGCCGCGCTTGGCGCCCGGCTTGACGCCGTTCCTGGCGAACCAGTCGAGCATGCGGGCCCAGGCGTCCTTGGCCGCCGGCTCGTCATAGGTCGAGCGGTAGTCGGCGTGGAAGCCGTGCTGGGCCTCGGGATAGACGATGAGGTCGCCCTTCTTGCGGGCGTCGCGCAGCTTGGCGCGCATGGTCTCGACGTCGGTCAGGGGAATGCCCTTGTCCTTGCCGGCGTAGAAGCCGAGCACCGGCGCGCGCAGGTCGCCGACCACGTCCAGCGGCCAGGGCCGGTCCTCGTCGCCGAGGAACTGGTCCTTGGCCGGCCGCGACAGGCGGCCGTACCAGGCCGCTCCGGCCTTGAACTCGGGGAAACGGGCCGCCGCCATCCACACCGCCGCCCCGCCCCAGCAGAAACCGGTGACGGCCATGCGGCCGCGATCGACGAAATCCTGGGCCTTGAGCCAGGTCAGCACCGCCCTGATGTCGCCCAGCACCTGGGCGTTGGTGGCGGTGGCGACGATCTTCTGGATCTGGCCGAAGTCGGTCAGGGGCGCGGGATCGCCGGCCCGGTGGAAGAAGGCCGGCGCGACGGCGACGTAGCCGAGCTTGGCCAGCCTGCGGCAGAGGTCGCGGATGTATTCGTGGACGCCGAACACCTCGGACACCACCACCACCACCGGATAGCGGCCCTTGGCGTCGGGCCGGGCGACATAGGCCGGCAGGGGGGCGTCGGCCTGCGGGATCGCGACCTCGCCGGCGATCAGGCCGGCCTCGTCGGTGTGGATCGCCTCGGCCTGGGCCGAGACGGCGGCCAGGGCGTAGCCGGCGAAGAACATCGCGCCGAGCGCGCGGCGGCTGGGCGAGAAGTCGGCGTCCTGCGACCCTTCGGGCCGGGTGAGGGTGACCATGGCGAAGCGGCTTTCGTTGGCGATTTTGACCGATTCAATCGCCGTTCCGCCTCCCGCGTCGAGTCATAAATTCGCCGGGCCCGGCCGCGCCCGCCTCAGGGTCAGGTTGATGCGGCCGCCGCCCGGAACCAGCCGCGAGGAGCCCGCCAGCACCCGGTCGACGCCATGGAAGGCCAGCCGCGCCGGCCCGCTCAGCAGGCAGACGTCGCCCGAGGTCAGCCGCACCGAGCGGGTGGGGTCCTTGCGGCTGGTCCCGCCCAGGCGGAACACGGCGGTGTCGCCCAGCGACACCGACAGCACCGGGAAGGCGAAGTCGGCCTCGTCGCGGTCCTGGTGCAGGCCCATGCGCGCGCCGTCGCGATAGAGGTTGACCAGGCAGGCGTCGGGCGGGGCGGCGGCGCCGGCCGCATCCGCCCACAGGTCGAGCAGGACCGGCGGGATCGGCGGCCACGGCGCGCCCGTCAGCGGATGCCGGTCGACATAGCGATAGCCCCGCGCGTCGGTGAACCAGCCGACCTCGCCCAGGTTGGTGGTCTCGACGCTCATGGCCTGGCCGCCGGGGGTGAGCGGCCGGTAGAACGGCGCGTCGGCGGCGGCGGCGAACACGGCGTCGACCAGGGCGCGCTGGACCGCCTCGTCCAGCCGCCCGGGAAACAGTCGAAAGCCCCGATCCTCGATCATCCGCCGCTTTTAGCGCGAAACCGGGCCGGCGGGCGCACAACCCTATCAAGTCTGTGGTCTTCCTCTTGCGGACCCCCCCGTCCTTCCCATATGCGGCTTCTGAAAGCGGATTACGGTCTCGTGAACCGCTGCCGTTTCCGGGGCCCACGACAACGGCCCCATAGTTTCGAACACCGGATCGAACGGGGGCGAGGATCACAAGCGGCGCTTCGGATGAAGGCCCGGAAATCCCCGTCCGCCAGACAGGAGCGACAGACTTCGATGAGCAAGATTATCGGCATCGACCTCGGTACGACCAATTCGTGCGTGGCGATCATGGACGGCAAGAGCCCGAAGGTGATCGAGAACGCCGAGGGCGTGCGCACCACCCCCTCCGTGGTGGGCATCCTTGACGACGGCGAGCGTCTCGTCGGCCAGCCGGCCAAGCGTCAGGCCGTCACCAACCCATCGAACACCCTCTTCGCCATCAAGCGGCTGATCGGCCGCAACTTCGACGACCCCGTGGTCGCCAAGGACAAGGGCATGGTGCCCTATGACATCGTCAAGGGCCCGACCGGCGACGCCTGGGTGCGCGCCCATGGCAAGGACTATTCCCCGCAGCAGATCTCGGCCTTCATCCTGCAGAAGATGAAGGAGGCCGCCGAGGCCCATCTGGGCGAAAAGGTCGAGAAGGCGGTCATCACCGTCCCGGCCTATTTCAACGACGCCCAGCGCCAGGCGACCAAGGACGCCGGCAAGATCGCCGGCCTGGAAGTGCTGCGCATCATCAACGAACCGACGGCCGCGGCGCTCGCCTACGGGCTTGAGAAGAACGACGGCAAGAAGATCGCGGTCTACGACCTGGGCGGCGGCACCTTCGACGTGTCGATCCTCGAGATCGGCGACGGCGTCTTCGAGGTGAAGTCGACCAACGGTGACACCTTCCTCGGCGGCGAGGATTTCGACCTGCGCCTGGTCGACTACCTGGCCGAGGAGTTCAAGAAGGAGACCGGGGTCGACCTGCGCAACGACAAGCTGGCCCTGCAGCGCCTGAAGGAGGAGGCCGAGAAGGCCAAGAAGGAGCTGAGTTCGACCACGCAGTACGAGGTCAACCTGCCCTTCATCTCGATGAACGCGTCGGGCCCGCTGCACCTCAACATCAAGCTGTCGCGCGCCAAGCTCGAAGCCCTGGTCGAGGACCTGATCGCCAAGACCATCGGCCCCTGCGAGCAGGCGCTGAAGGACGCCGGCCTCAAGAAGTCGGACATCGACGAGGTGGTCCTGGTCGGCGGCATGACCCGCATGCCCAAGGTCCAGCAGGCCGTGCAGGACTTCTTCGGCCGCGAGCCGCACAAGGGCGTCAACCCCGACGAGGTCGTGGCGCTGGGCGCGGCGGTCCAGGCCGGCGTGCTGCAGGGCGACGTCAAGGACGTGCTGCTGCTCGACGTCACCCCGCTGACCCTGGGCATCGAGACCCTGGGCGGGGTGTTCACCCCCCTGATCGAGCGCAACACCACCATCCCGACCAAGCGCTCGCAGACCTTCTCCACGGCCGAGGACAACCAGTCGGCGGTGACCATCCGCGTGTTCCAGGGCGAACGCCCGATGGCGGCCGACAACAAGACGCTCGGCCAGTTCGACCTCGTCGGCATCCCCCCGGCCCCGCGCGGCGTGCCGCAGGTCGAGGTCACGTTCGACATCGACGCCAACGGCATCGTCCACGTCACCGCCAAGGACAAGGCCACCGCCAAGGAGCAGTCGATCCGCATCCAGGCCAACGGCGGCCTGTCGGACTCCGACATCGAGGCGATGGTCAAGGACGCCGAGTCGCACAAGGCCGACGACGAGAAGCGCAAGCATCTGGTCGAGGCCCGCAACCAGGCCGACGCCATCCTGCACTCGACCGAGAAGGCGATGGCCGAGCACGGCGACAAGGTCGGCGCGGCCGAGAAGGGCGCCATCGAGACGGCCGCGACCGAGCTCAAGGCCGTCAAGGACGGCGACGACCTCGAGGCCATCCAGGCCAAGACCCAGGCCCTGGTCCAGGCTTCGATGAAGCTGGGCGAGGCCATGTATCAGGCCCAGCAGGCCGCCGGCGGCGAAGCTGGCCAGGCCCATGGCGCGGACGACGGCGTCGTGGACGCCGAGTTCGAGGAAGTCGACGACGACAAGAAGTCGGCCTGAGGCTGACCGCCGTGCCGGCGACCGCATCCCTTTCCGAACATCCGGTCTGGCGGGCGGTCGCCGCGTGCGGCGAACGGCGCGGCGCGACCCGGCTCCGCGGCTTGCGGCGGAGCGCCGCCGCACCCACCTCAAAAACTCATGAAATGACGATCTGACGCCGCCATGCGCGACTATTACGAAATCCTGGGCGTGAGCCGCACCTGCGACGGGGCCGAGCTCAAATCCGCCTTTCGCAAGCTCGCCATGCAGCACCATCCGGACAAGAATCCGGGCTGCACCCAGTCCGAGGGCCGGTTCAAGGAGCTGAACGAGGCCTATTCGATCCTCTCCGATCCCCAGAAGCGCGCGGCCTACGACCGCTTCGGCCACGCCGGCGTCAACGGCGGCGGCGCGGGCGGCCCGGGCCAGGCCGGATTCGGCGACATCCACGACATCTTCAACGAGGTGTTCGGCGACGCTTTCGGCGACATGTTCGGCGGCGGCCGGCGCCAGAAGAGCGGCCCCCAGCGCGGCCAGGACCTGCGCTACGACATCGAGATCACCCTCGAGCAGGCCTATGCCGGCGCCGAGGTCGAGATCACCGTTCCCTCCTCGGTGACCTGCGAGACCTGCGAAGGCTCCGGCGCCAAGCCGGGCACCAGCCCCACCGTCTGCGGAACCTGCGGCGGGGCCGGGCGCGTGCGCGCGGCCCAGGGCTTCTTCGCCATCGAACGCACCTGCCCGCGCTGCGGCGGGGCCGGGCGGCTGGTGCTCGATCCGTGCCGGGACTGCCACGGCCATGGCCAGGTTCGCCGCGACCGCACCCTGCAGGTGCGCATCCCCGCCGGCGTCGACGACGGCGCCCGCATCCGCCTGGCCGGCGAGGGCGACGCCGGGGCCCATGGCGGCCCGCGCGGCGACCTCTACATCTTCCTGTCGGTGCGGCCGCACGAGCTGTTTGAGCGCGACGGCCTGGACCTGTTGTGCACCGTGCCGGTGCCGATGTGCGTCGCCGCCCTGGGCGGCGACATCGAGGCTCCCTGCCTGCTCGGCGGGGCCGACTGCGACGGCGAATGCAAGATCGTGGTCAAGGTCCCCGAGGGGGCCCAGACCGGCAAGACCGTCCGCCTGAAGGGGCGCGGCATGCCCTCCTTGCGCACCCGCGAGCGCGGCGATCTGGTGGTCGAGCTCTATATCGAGACCCCGACCCGGCTGACCGCCCGCCAGAAGGAGCTGATGCGCGAACTGGCCGGCCTGTGCGGCGACCAGCAGCATCCGAAGTCCTCCGGCTTCTTCAAGAAGGCCAAGACCTTCTGGGAAGACATCACCAGCGCCGAGGCCTGAGGCCCGGGCGGCCAAGAATGCGAGGAACGCCATGACCCGTCACGCGACCGGCGTCTTCGACGTCAAGCGCACGCCCCAGACCGCCGCCGACGCGCCGGTGGGGCGGTTCTCGCTGGACAAGGTGTTCCGCGGCGGGCTGGAGGCGACCAGCGTCGGCGAGATGCTGGCCGTCGGCTCGGACACCCCCGGCTCGGCCGCCTATGTGGCGCTGGAGCGGGTCTCCGGAACCCTAGACGGTCGGACGGGCGCCTTCGCCCTGCATCATGTCGGCCGCATGGAGCGGGGCGCGCCCTCGCTGACCATCGAGGTCGCGCCCGATTCGGGGACCGGCGAGCTGGTCGGCCTGACGGGACGGCTGAGCATCCGCATCGAGGACGGCCAGCACTTCTACGACTTCGAATACGACCTGGGCTGAGCCCCGGCGCGCTCAGGGCTTGCGTGGTCCCCGGCGCGGTCCGCCGGGCTTGGCTGGGCCGTCCGGGCGAGGGCCCGGCCGCTTGACGCCCGCGCTTCCGCGGCCTTCGCCCCGCGCCGGTTTCGCCCCGCGCGCCGCCGAGGGACCGCCGGCGAAGAAGCTCTTCTCGCCCGGAACGGCCGGCTTGGGCGCCCGGCGCTTCTTCGGCTTGTCGCCCGCCGCCGCTGTGGGCCGGGGCCGCGCCGCCGCGCGCGCC
>Ga0209243_100101_pt1 | contig 47674 bp, 26 predicted proteins | sample UppTromiDAQMD024_FD_185836 | JGI IMG/M metagenome (GOLD analysis project Ga0209243, IMG submission 185836) | Upper troposphere microbial communities from Maryland, USA - DAQMD-024 (SPAdes) (version 2) | ecosystem: Environmental > Air > Outdoor Air > Unclassified | place: USA: Maryland, Virginia...
TGGCCTGATGGCCGCCGGCGCCCGACGATGGCCGCTGGCCGTCGCCGTCGTGCTGGCCGGCGCGGCGTGCAGCCTGGTCGGCTTCGACGTGGCGGGCGCCGTCGTGGGCCTGGCGACCGCCGGCCTCGCCGTCGCCTGCCTCGGCCGGCCGACCAGCGCGGCGGGGCTGTGGGCCGGCGGCCTGGTCTTCGCCCTCGTGGTCGGCGTCGTGCTTCAGGCCCTTGTTCCCGCCGCCGCCTTCCTGGCCCACTGGCCCCTGCTGCTCGCCGCGGGCGCGGCGGTGATCGTCCTCGCCTTCAGGCTGGAGCCGGCCTCGCCGCGGGGCGCGGCTGTGCTCGCCGCCGCCGGCGTCGCCGGGATCGCCCAGATCGGCTGCTGGGCCGGCGGCTTCTTCCTGTTCATGGGGCCGGTGGTCCCGGAGATCCTGGCGTTGTTCGCGCCGCTGGCGGCGCTGGTTCTCGGTCCGGCCCTCTACGCCGCCTGCGCCCGCCAGGCCGGACGGCGCGGCGCGCTCGGCCTGCTCGTCCTCGGGGCGGGGCTCCTGGCGCTGACCGGGCTGCAGGACTGGCCGGGGGCCTCGCCGCGCCGGCTGACCCAGCTGTTCTACATGGTCGACGCCGACGCCCGGGCCTATAGGCGGGCCAGCGCGACGCGCTCGCTCGACCCGTGGTCGCGTTCCGCCCTGGGCGAGCATCCCTTCAAGGCCAAGATGCCGCTGGTCGCCTCGGGCCAAATCTGGCTGGGCCCGTCCGCGCCGGTCGCGGTCTCAGGCCCGGAGATCGTCGGCGCCGCCACGCCCGCGGGCCAGGCCAGCAAGGTCGTCCTCCGCGTCCGTCCCGGCCCCGGCGGCGGCCAGCTGAAGATCCTGATCCAGCCCACCAAGGCGCTGCGCAACCTCGTCCTGAACGGAAGGCCGCTCAATACCCTGAGCGAGGTCGCCGAATATTCGCTCAACCGGGTGGCGGTGGTCTATTCGGCCCCGCCGGCCGACGGGGTGACCATCGGTTTCGACGCCCCGCCGCACGGCGAGGTGCAGGTCACCGCCCTGGATTTCCGCGACGGGCCGCCCGCGGCCGACAAGCCGTTGCCGCCGAGGCCGGCCTCGTTCCTGACCTGGGGGCTTTCGGACGCCACCGTCGTCCAGCGCGTCCTGAACTATGCTTGGTGAACCTGGCCGCGGGCGGCGTCGCGAAATCGGGAAGAAGGGGTTGGACATGATCGGGCGGGTCTGGATGGCGGCGGCTTTGCTGCTGGCCCTGGTTTGGGCGCCTCAGGCGCGGGCGGCGGCGGCCGAGACGCCCAGGGCCGGCGCGATCGTCAGCGAACAGCGGACGTTCACGACCAGCGACGGCGCGGCGGTTCCCTACGAACTGGGCACGCTCTACGTCCCCGAGAATCGCGCCGATCCGCGCAGCCGGATCATCGGCGTCGGGTTCGTCCGCTTCCGCGCGACCGGTCCCGCCGCAGGCGCGCCGACCTTCCACCTGCCGGGCGGACCCGGCAGCTCCTACGTGGCCTGGCTAAACGACGGCTCGGCCCTGTCGCGCCGGCGGGTGACCAAGATGCTGCTGCCGTTCCGCGCCGTCGGCGACGTGGTGCTGATCGACCAGCGGGGCTTTTCGACACGGGGCGACCAGCTGACCTATCGGGAGCGGCCGGCGGCCGCGCCGCTGGACCGGCCATCGACGATCCATGAGGACACCAAGGCGTGGCTGTCGGCCATCCGCCTGGGGCTCGCGGCCTATCCGGGCAAGGACCTTTCCGGCTACACCATCGCCGCCTGCGCCGACGACGTGGACGCCCTGCGCCAGGCCCTGGGCTATCCGCGCATCGTGCTGGTGGGGCAGAGCTTCGGGTCGCAATGGAGCCTGGCGGTCATGCGCCGGCATCCGCAGATCGTCACCCGGGCCATCCTGTCCGGCGTCGAGCCCCTGAACAACCACTACGACATGCCGTCGCACATCTTCGCCTCCCTCCAGCACCTGGCCTGGGAGGCCGACAAGGACCCGCGCCTGGCCCCCTGGCTGCCGCCGGGCGGGCTGATGGCGGCGGTCTGGGCCGTCCGCGACCGCCTGGCCCAGGCCCCGGTCACGGTCGAGGCGACGGACGGGACGGGCGGCCCGCCCCGGACGGTGGTGCTGGGCCTGGGCGACTTCCAGCAGGCGCTGCTGTCGCCGCCGGAGGTCTGGCCGGCCATGGTCCTGTCGCTCTATCACGGCCATTACGAGGGCCTCGCCGCCCAGGCGATCCGCGAGCGGGCGGTCAGCAGCAAGCCCGAGGCCCTGATCGGCCCCCTGATCGACATCAGCCTCGGCGTCACGCCCGAACGCCAGCACCTGCTGCGCTCGGACCCCGGGCTGGCCTTCATGGGAGCCTGGAACTTCGACGGGTATCTCGCGGCCAAGCCGTTCATCCCGACCCCTGACATGGGCGACGAACTGCGCACGCCGGTCCGCAGCGAGATTCCGGTCCTCTTCGTCCATGGCGACTGGGACATCTCGACGCCGATGGAGAACCCCCTCGGGCTCGTGCCCTACTTCCCCAACAGCCATCTGCTGCGGGTGCATCGCGGCGGCCATACGGCCAGGGCGGCGCTGTTCGACCAGGACGCGCCGATCGTCGGCCCGATCCTCGACTTCGCGCGAACCGGCGCCCTCGCGGGCCTGCCCGACGAGACCGCGCTCCCCGCCCCGACCTTCCAGACGCCGTCATTCCCGCCGCCCGGCCGCTGAACGGCGCCAAGGTTCGCGCGCCCCGAGAGGTAGGGACAGCGGCGGGTCGCGCGTCATAGGGGCATGCCCCGGGGACGGTCCCTCGCGGTCGCAGGGAGGCAAGCGCGATGGAAGCCGCGTCACGCACGGGCGAGGATGTGGCGGCGTCGGCGGCCAGCCCGACGACCGTCGCCCCGGAGCAGTCCTGGTTCGGCCATCCGCGCGGCCTGACCGTGCTGTTCCTCACCGAGATGTGGGAGAACTTCTCGTTCTTCGGGATGCGGGCCCTGCTGGTCTACTACATGACCAAGCAGCTGATGATCGACCAGCGCCACGCCTCGCTGGTCTACGGCCTCTATACGGCGTCGGTCTTCTTCACGCCCATCGTCGGCGGCCTGATCTCCGACCGCTGGCTCGGCCGCCGGCGGGCGGTGCTGATCGGCAGCGCGGTCATGGCGCTCGGCCATTTCATGATGGCCTCCGAGGCGCTGCTCTATCCCGCCCTGGCGGTGATCGCGCTCGGCAACGGCCTGTTCCTTCCCAGCCTGCCCAGCCAGGTCAAGGGCCTGTACCGCCCCGGCGACCCCCGCGCCGGGGTCGCCTACAACGTCTATTATGTCGGCATCAATCTGGGCAGTTTCCTGGCCCCGCTGGTCTGCGGCACGCTGGGCGAGTTCCTGGGCTGGCACTGGGGTTTCGGCGCGGCCGGGATCGGCATGCTCGCCGGGCTGGTGATCTACGCGGCGGGCAAGCCCTATCTGCCGGCCGACCCGCCGCGCGGCCGCGCGGCGCGCGAGGCGCAGGCCGGCGACGGCGCGCAAGGGGAGGGGGCCGTCGCGCGGCTCTTGCTGCTGGCGGGCGTTGCCGCCACCGTGGTGCTGTTCCGTATCGCCTACGAGCAGACCGGCAACACCATCGCCCTGTGGGCCGACGAGGCCGTCGACCGGCGGCTGACGGCCGGCTGGTCGGTGCCGATGACCTGGTTCCAGTCGCTGAACCCCATGCTGGTCTTCCTTCTGACCCCGCCGCTGATCGCGGCCTGGGCCCGCGCCGCCGGTCGGGGCCGCGAGCCGTCGACCATGCGCAAGATGGCGACCGGGGCGGCGATCGTCGCGGTGTCCTATCTGGTGCTCGCCGGCGCGAGCTTCGCCGCCCACGGGGACCGCGTCAGCTGGGTCTGGCTCGCCGCCTTCTTCGCCCTGCTCACCGCCGGGGAGCTGTTCATCCTGCCGGTGGGCCTCGGCCTGTTCGGCAGCGCCGCGCCGGCGGGCATGGCGGCGACCACCATCGCGCTCTGGTTCCTGGCGGCGTTTTTCGGGAACCTGCTGGCCGGGGCGCTGGGCTCGCTCTGGCAGGTCATCGACCACGGCTGGTTCTTCATGATCCTCGCCGCGACGGCCGCCGCCGCCGGCGTCGTCCTGCTGCGGTTCGAGCGGGCCGTGGCGCGGATCGACGACCGGTTTCCCAACAAGCCCCCGCGGTCCTGACCGCGTCTAGCCCATCAGGATGACGCCGCCGGGCAGGCGCCGGACCTTGAGGTCGAGCAACTGCTGGATCTGGCTGACGGCGTTGTCGATCTGGGCGGTGTGCAGCACGGCGTTGACCGGCCGGCGTCCGATGGCGGCGTCGGCGAGCACGATGTCGCCGGTGCGGTAGCGGTTGATCTGGCGGACCACTTCCGACAGCGGCGTGTTCTCGAACACCAGCATCCCGTCGCGCCAGGCGGTCGCCACGCCCGCCCTGATCCTGGCCCGCTCGACCGCGCCGTTCGCCCGCACCGTCACCCCTTCGTCGGGCCCCAGGGCGAAGCCGGTCTCCGCGCGGCGGCACCGCACCTGGCCCGAGACGCAGGCCACGCCGATCTCGCCGCCGATGGCCTGGACGTTGAACACCGCCGCCTGCGCCGCCGCGCGCACGCCGCCGGCGCGCACTTCGAAGCCGCCCGCGGCGGCCGGTCCGACGCTGACCAGCGCCTCGCCGCCGACCAGGGTCATGCCGCGGCCGCCATCGGCCAGGGAGAGGCTGGTGCGCGAGTTCATCTCCACCGAGACGCCGGGCGCGGGCGCGAACGTCGTGCGCTGGCCCGCTCCGGTGCGGCGGTCGGCCGTCAGCTCGGCGTAGGAGGGCCACAGGCCCAGCGGCGGGCGGACCAGTCCATAGAGGCCGGCGGCGGCGAACAGCCCTGAGCCGGCGGCCAGCACGGCCCGTCGCCCGACGGCCGGCGCCGGCGGGTTGTCGACCAGCGCGCGCGTCAGGCCGGTCAGGCCGGCGACATGGCGGAACGCCGCCTCGTGTTCGGGGCTCCGGCCGCGCCAGGCGGCCAGTTCGCGGGCGTCGTCGTCCGTCGCCCGGCCGGAGGTGAGCGTCACCAGCCAGTCGGCCGCCTGGCCGAGCAGCCGGTCGGCCTCGTCGTCCGGCGGCGCCGTTATCGTGCTATCCATCGCTCAGCGCCCATCGCGTCAGTCCGAAATCCATTCCGTGGAGCATTCCCTATTTTCTGGACACGCGCAGAGCCCCGCGCGCGAAAAGGTTTTTTCGCGCCGTGCGGCGCGCGCAATGAAGAATGGCGCTGCGCAGCTCCATCTGGATCATCCGGACGCTGACGCCGTAACGGGCGGCGAGCGTCTCGTGATCGACCTCCTCGTAGATCGCCGCCAGGAAGATCTCGCGCTGCCGGGGTTTCAACGTCTTCAGCGCTCGTTGCAGGGCCGCCAGCTCGCTCCTGGCCTCGACGGCGCGGTCGGGACCGGGAGCGTCGTCGGCCAGGCCGAGTATGGCCTGGATCTCGACATGGCCGAGCACTCGCCGCCGGGCCGCCTCCAGGTCGCGGGCGGCGTTCAGCGCGCCCCGGAACAGATAGGACGGCGGATCGGCGACAGGGGCCAGGTCGGCGCCCTCGGCGAGCTTGATCCACATCTCGTGCAGGGCTTCGCTGGCCAGGTCGCGTGAGCCCAGCCGCGAAGCCAGGCCGGCGCGCAGCCGCTCGTATTGGTCGACCAGGGTGGCGCGCAGGCGGATGCGGGTGTTGCTCACCGTTCAGCCCCGCGCCCCGAAGCGGTCGGTCGCGACCTCGAAATAGAGCGCGTCGGCCAGGCCGGACGGGGGCGGCGGCAGCATCCGCCCGGTCAGGCCGCGCCTGACCCGGTCGTCGCGGCCGGCGTCGCCGCTGCCCTGCAGCAGGGTCACGCGGTCGATGCGGCCGGCCGGGCTGACGGTCAGCGCCAGCTTCAACCGGAAGACCTTTCCGCGCAGGGCCGGGTCTTCGCCGAGGATCGACTGGATGTCGGCCTGGGCCGCCTGGGCGTAGCGCTGGAAGGCGGCGCGGTCGGGCGCGCCGATCACCACCGAGGCGCGGACCTCGGCCATGTCAAGGCGCAGGGCGGGCATGCCGGCGGTGTCGACGCTCGCGCGAGGCGCGGTCGCGCCGGCGGCGTGCACGATCGCCGCCCTGGGATCGGTGAAGCGCGCGGTCAGGCCGGTGCCGGCCAGCAGGGCCCGCAGGGCGACCTGCGGGGCCATCCGCCCCTTGAGCGGGGCGGAGAAGCGGCCCTCGCCCAGGGCGTTCTCGTAGAGGATGTCGACGCCGCTGGTCCGGGCGAAGCCCGCGAGCGCGGCGTTCAACGGCTGAGCGGGGATGTCGTAGTCCTGCTCCGGCCCGGGGCGCGCGGGCGTCTGGGCGAGGGCGGGCGTCCAGCCGGCGGTCGCGGCCAGGCACGCCGCCGCGCAGATCGCCTTGAACTCGTGGGCGGCGCGGGCCGACCTTCGCATCTGGTCCATCAGCCCAGCCTGAAGGCGACCGGCAGGCTGATGCTCAGGCGCTCGGGCCAGTCGGCCGGGAACACCGGCAGGGGCTGGGCTCGCATCACGGCGGCCACCGTCTCGTTGTCGATCGCCGCCACGCCGGAGCTGGATTCGATCCAGACGTCGATGACGCGCCCCTGCCGGTCCATGATGAAGTGCAGGACGGCGACGCCCTGCTCGCCGGCGCCGCGGGCGGCCGGGGGATAGATGCGGAAGCGGGCGAGGTGGGTCTGCAGCCGGGCGCGGTAGGCCAGCATTTCGGCGCTGGGCAGGTCGGCGGTCGAGCGGGTCGCTTCGGCGCGGGCCTCGGAAGGGCTGTCCGATCGGTCGGCGGGGCCGGCGGCGCTCCGGGCCGGGGCCGGGCTGGCGAGCCGTTCGCCGCTCGCGGGACGCGACGCCTCCTGCCGCGTGGCCCGCCCGCCCTCGCTGGCGGCAGGGGCCTCGCCGGCGTGGTCGCCGGCGCGGACGACCGGCGTCAGGTCGACCAGGATGGCCCGGCCGGAATCCTCGACGGCGCGGCCGCGATAGGGAACGCCGTTCGCCGCCGCCGACAGCAGGGCGAGCCCCACCGCGACATGCAGGGAGGTCGCCCCGAGCAGGGCGATCCAGCGCGTTCCGCCGTCCTTGGTCATCGGGTTGTCATTCTCGGCCGCGAACCTAGGGGCAGTTTGTCGCGGCTTGATGACAGCGGAGGCCGGGCGCGGCCGTTGTCACGCCGCCCGGACGCTCCCCGAAAAAAGTCCTTCGCAAACCGGCGGGGCCTCCGTCTGTAGCAATAAGGGGGACTCCGATGCGTGCTTCTCAGACCGTCAAACCGCAGCTTGCTGCCGCCGACTTCGGCGTGGCCGAGGACTGGACCCGGTTCGTGCAGGCCGGCCAGGTCGTCGGCGACGTGCGCCGCTTCGGCCGCCGCCGGCGCCTGGAGCTGGCGGCGAACGCCCGGACCTTGCGGCTGATCGCGCCGTTGTCCGGCGCGGCGGTCGTGGTGGTCGACGGCGGCGTGCGCCACATCGCCGCCGGGGCGGCCCTGATCCTCAACCGGCCGCAGGCGGTCGAATGCCTTTGGAGCGCCGGCGCGTCGGGGGTCCTGCTGCGGGTTCCCGTCGGTCTGGTGCAGCGGGCGGTCCCGGCCGTCTTCGCCGAACCGCGCCGGCTCGCGCCTGTCGATCACGTGGTCCGCCTGGACGGCGAGGGCGCCCGCCTGGGCGCCGCGCTGGCCGAGCTTCGCGACCTGGCCGCGGCCGAGGGCGCGCCGGAGCCGGCCGGGCTGGACCTGAGGCTCGGCGAAGCCGTGGTTCGCGCCCTCAAGGGCGAGGCGCCCGACGACTGCTTCCCGGTGTCCCGCTCGCTCATGCGGGCGGTCGACCACCTGCGCGCCCATCCCGAAAGCCGCTGTTCGGCGGAGGCGCTGGCCGGGATCGCCGGCGTCACCCTCCCGACCCTGCAGCGCAACGTCAGGACCTGCCTGGACATGTCGCTCGCCCGCTTTGTCGAGCGGGAGCGCCTGGGCTGGGTTCGCGACCGCCTGAGGAGCGCGGAGGAATGCCGGTCGATCGCCCGGCTGGCCGAGGCCGTGGGCTATCGCACCGCCACCACGCTCGCCCGCAACTATCAGCGGCTGTTCGGCGAGACGCCGACCCAGACCCGGGCGCGAGCCTTCGCGCCCAGGGGGCGCTGACCCGCCGCCAAGGCGGTTGAAAATTCGACGGCGTTCGCCGCCTTGATGTAAAGTCAAGGCGTGTCGTCTCGTTGTTTCTATACATAGTTGATTCATTGAAGTTGTTATCGGCCTTATTGGCCGCATTCGTTCGATATTGTCTCGTATATGTGCGACGTGAGTTGTCATTTAAATTACATATAAGCAAGCTTTCACCGCACGAAAGCCAAAATCAAAATCCATTTCCGATATTTTGACTTGTTGGGAATTTCCCGCGAGGGCAAGAGCCGCCTCGTCATCTTAGGCGCGCCGCCAGGGCCGGCGGGGGCGTCGAGCGATGTTTGCCGGGGGCTCGATGTTGAACACTGGAAGTTGGTTGCGGGCGTCGGCCTGCGCGACGGCGCTTCTGGCGGGAACCGCCGCGGCGGCCCCGGTCGCAGCTCAGCCCGTAGAGGCCGGCGAGGCCCAGGGCGGCGCGCAGGCGGCGGCCCGGTTCGAGGTGCGCGCCATCCAGGTCAAGGGCGCGACCCTGCTGCCGGCCGAGGTGATCGAGGACGCCGTCTATCCGTTCACCGGGCCAGACCGGACCGCCGACGACATCGAAAAGGCCCGCGCCGCCCTGCAGAAGGCGTTCGAGCAGCACGGCTACGGCGCCGTGACGGTGTCCATTCCCGAGCAGTCGGTCGAGGGCGGGATCATCCGCCTGGAGGCGCAGTCGCAGACCATCGGCCGGGTCGAGGTGGCCGGGGGAATCCGCACCAGCCGCGACTGGGTGCTGTCGCGGGCTCCGTCGCTGCGTCCCGGCGGCGCGCCGAACTTCTCCGACGTCCAGCGCGACATCGTCGCCCTCAACGTGTCGGCCGACCGCAGGATCACCCCGGAGGTCAAGGCGGGCGCCGCGCCCGGCACCATCGACGTGGTGCTCAACGTCGAGGACCGCACGCCCTTCCACGCCACCGCCGAGCTCAACAACTTCAGCTCTGCCTCGACGACGGACCTGCGCGCCGCCGCGTCGGTGCGTTACGACAACCTGTGGGGACGGGGCGACAGCGTGTCGGTCTCGACCCAGACCGCGCCGCGCCGACCCAAGGACGGCACGGTGCTGTCGGTCAACTATCTGGCCCGCGTGGGGTCGGCGCAGCTGCTGGGCTACTACGTCCATTCCGACAGCGACATCAGCGTCATCGGCGGCGCCAGCGTGGTCGGCAAGGGCGATCTCGGCGGCGTGCGCCTCATCGCCCCGCTCAGCCGCAGCGAGGGCTTCTATCAGAGCCTGACCGTCGGCCTCGACTACAAGAATTTCGGCGAGGACGTCGCCCTCGGCGCCGACCGCGACCGGGCGGCGATCCGCTACGCGCCCCTGACGCTAGGCTGGCGCGGCGACTGGACGGCGGGGCGGTTGAAGTCGAACCTGACGGTCACCGGCGTGTTCGGCCTGCGCGGCCTCGGCGACGGTCTGGCGCGGTTCGACTACAAGCGCTTCGGCGCCAGCCCGAACTTCTTCGCGCTCAAGCTCGACGGCGCGGCGACGGCCGACCTGTGGCGGGACTTCCAGCTGCGTCTCCACGGCGTCGGCCAATGGGCGCCCGACCCCCTGATCTCGAACGAGGGCTTCAGCCTCGGCGGCATGGAGACCGTGCGCGGCTATTACGAATCCGAGGCGCTGGGCGATTACGGCGCGGCGCTCCAGGTCGAGCTGCGGTCGCCGCCGCTGGCCCCGCTGGGCGGCTCGCTGCTGAACGACCTGCGCCTCCACGCCTTCGCCGACTGGGGCGTCGCCGGCATCCACCGGCCGCTCGCCGGCCAGCGCAGCGAATACAACCTCGGCTCGGCGGGCGGCGGCCTGCGGGTCCGGCTCTTCGACTACCTGAACGGCGCCGTCGATGTCGGCGTGCCGCTGCGCTCGGGGCCCGACACGGCCTCCGGCGATGTCTTCACTCGCTTCCGCATGTGGGGGGAATTCTAGACCATGACGCTATCTGCCCGCTTGAAAAAGGCCGCGGCCGGCTTGATCGCCGCCGCCGCGTTCACTGGGATCTGCACGCCGGCCCTGGCTTGGCAGGACGGTTGGTCGTACCGGACGCGGATCGTTCTGACGCCGGGCCAGGCCGGGGCGACGGGTGAGATCGGGACGACGCCGGTGCTGATCCGGCTGCATTCCGGGAACTTCACCTTCACGGACGCCAAGCCGGACGGTTCGGACCTGCGGTTCTACGCGGGCGACGACAAGACCCCGCTGAAGTTCCAGATCGAGAAGTGGAGCCCGAGCGAAGAGGTCGGGCTGGTCTGGGTGCTGGTTCCCGACCTGAAGGCGGGCGGCCCGACGCCGATCCTGGCCTATTACGGCAACGCCAAGGCCGGCCCGGGCGGCGACGCCAAGGGCGTGTTCGGCGGCCGGGCGGTGGTGTGGCACTTCGCCGAGGCGGGAGCGCCGCAGGACGCCAGCGGCTCGGGGGTGACGGGCAGCGTCGGCGGCGCGCGCAACGGCGCGGGGCTGATCGGCCAGTCGCTGAAGCTCGAGGGCGGGGCGGGGATCGGCCTGCCGGCGGCTCTGGCGCTCAGCGCGCCGGCGACGGTGTCGATGTGGGTCAAGCCGGCGGCGGCCGGGAGCGGCGGGACGCTGTTCTCGGCCCCGGGATCGCTGACGGTGGGACTGGACGGCGGGACGGTGTTCGTCGAGGCCGGCGGGCGCAGGGTCGCGGCTGGCCAGCCGCTGGCGGCCGACAGCTGGACGCACGTGGCGGTCAGTTCGGACGCGGGGCGCACGACGCTCTATGTCGACGGCAAGCCGGCCGGCGAGATCGCCGGGACGCTGGGGCCGTCGACGGGCCAGGTCGCCCTGGGCCAGGGCTTCGCCGGCGAGATCGACGAGTTCGAGATCGCCCGCAGCGCGCTGACGCCGGGCGCAATCCAGCTGGCGGCGGCCAGCCAGGGCGTGGGGGCCAAGCTGGCCAGCTTCGACAAGGCCGAGCAGGTCGACAAGGGCGGCCACGGCTATTTCGGCATCCTGGTCAAGGCCCTGACTCCCGACGCCTGGGTGGTGATCGTCCTGCTGGCGGTGATGGCGGCGATCAGCTGGCTGGTGATGATCGGCAAGGGCCTGATGCTGGGGCGGACGGCCTCGGCCAACGAAGACTTCCTGGAGGCCTACGAGGCCGCCGCCGCCGGGCGCTCCGACCATGACGGCCTGGCCGAACTGCCGGCCGCCGTGGTCCAGGGGCCGTCGTCGCTGGCCCGCCTCTACCGCATCGGCCAGCGCCAGCTGAACCGCCGCCTCGCCGAAGGCCGGGCCGGCGGCGGGCGCTACGCCATCCGCGCCCAGTCGATCGCCGCCATCCGCTCGGCCCTCGACGCCGGCCAGGTGCGCGAGAGCCAGAAGCTGAACAAGTGGATGGTGCTGCTGACCATCGCCATCTCGGGCGGGCCGTTCCTGGGCCTGCTGGGCACCGTGGTCGGGGTGATGATCACCTTCGCCGCCGTGGCCGCCGCCGGCGACGTCAACATCAACGCCATCGCCCCCGGCATCGCCGCCGCCCTGCTGGCCACCGTCGCCGGGCTCGGCGTCGCGATCCCAGCCCTGTTCGGCTACAACTACCTGCTCTCCCGCATCGAAGAGATCAGCGCCGACGAGCAGATCTTCGTCGACGAGCTCGAAAAGCGCATCGCCGAAACCTGGCAGGACGTCGAGGCGCCCGCGCCCAAGACCCCCGGGCGGACCGGTTCGGCCGCCGCCGTCGCGGCCGAATAGGGGGAGGGGGCCGTGAAAGTCAGCGCCAAGCGCAAGGCCTATGACGAGATCAACATCACCCCGATGCTCGATCTCGCCTACGTCCTGCTCGTCATCTTCATCATCATGACCACGGCGGCGGTGCAGGGGGTCAAGGTCGCCCTGCCGACCGCCTCGGCGGCCCAGTCGCTGAGCCAGCCCAAGACGCGGGTGATCTCGGTGCAGAACGACGGCACGGTCAGCCTGGACGCGACGCCCGTGTCCATGGCCGAGCTGCAGGCCCAGCTGGGTCAGGCGGTGGCCGCCGATCCGCAGGTCCCGGTGATCCTGCGCGGCGACCGCGTGGTGCAGTACGACCGCATCATGCAGGTTCTGGACCTGTGCTCGAAGGTCGGCGTCGGCTCGCTGGGCCTGGCCTCCACCCGCCCGCCGGGCGGAGCCTGAGGGCGGGCGATGACGAGCCAGGACCTAGAGGGCGGCCCGCGCCGCCGCCGCCGCCGCGCCCGCGGATGGACGGCCCTCGGCGTGCTCGCCCTGGTCGCGGCGCTGGTCGGGCTCGGGCTGTGGCTGCGCGGCCCGACCATCGGCGAGCGAACGGCCGAGCGGAAGATCATCAACGTGGTCTTGCCGCCTCCGCCCCCGCCGCCCCCGCCGCCGCCGCCCAAGGAGAAGCCGCCCGAGCCGGAGCCGCCCAAGGTCGTCGACCAGCCGGACCCCAAACCCACCCCGCCGCCGCCCACGCCCCAGCCGCAGCAGGCCCAGAGCAACGACGCCCTCACCGCCAGGCAGGGCGCCGCCGCCGGGAACTTCGGCCTCGCCGCCGGCGACGGATCGGGATCGCGCATCGGCGGAAAGCCGGGCGGCGAGGGCTTCGCCGCCTACGCCGAGCGCGTCCGCGCCGAGATCCACCGGGCCGCCAGCGGCGAGCGGGCGTTGCAGGGCAAGTACCGCGTCGAGGTGCGGGTCTGGATCGACGACGACGGCCGGATCAGCCGCGCCGAGATCGCCGACGGGTCGGGCGACCGCCGCCGCGACGCGGCGCTGGAACGCCTGTTGGTCGGTCTCCAGCTGTCCCAGCGCCCGCCGCCCAAACTGCCTTCGCTTCGGCTCGAAATCGCCAGGACCGGCGCGTGAACGCCCGCCCGACCATCTTCAAGAGGACTGTCATGTACCGCTCCATCGTCCGTCGCGGCCGGCTCAAGGCCATGCTCCTGGCCTGCGCCGCCGGCCTGTCCCTCGCCGGGCCGGGCCTGGCCCACGCCCAATCGGCGCCCCCCGGCGGCCAGGTCGACTCCCGCGCGTTGCTGGAGCTGATGGTCGCCAAGGGCCTGGTCAGCCGCGCCGAGGCCGACGGGCTGATCGCCAAGGCCACGATCGCGCCGGCCCCGGCGGCGGCCATTCCGGCCGGCGGCCTGGCGGGCGACACCCTGACCGTGCCCTACATCCCCAAGACCGTCCGTAACCAGATCAAGGAGGAGCTGCGCGCCGAACTGACCAGCCAGGCGGCCGCCGAAGGCTGGGCGCGGCCGGGCGAGGTCTCCGAGTGGACCAAGCGCATCACCCTGTCGGGCGACATCCGCGTCCGGGGCGAAGGCGTGACGATGGGCGACGGCAATTTCGGCCTGGCCTTCCCGAACTATCAGGCGATCAACGCCGGCGCCGGCTACGACATCAGCCGCAGCAACCGCAACAGCGCCCCCTTCCTCAACTCCACCGAGGACCGCTACCGCGCCCGCATCCGCGCCCGCATCGGCCTGACCGCCCAGATCGACGACTGGATCACCGGCGAGCTGCGCGTCGCCACCGGCTCCGACAGCAGCCCGGTCTCGACCAACCAGACCCTCGGCGGCTCGGGGCCGTTCAACAAGTACGCCATCTGGATCGACCGCGCCGACATCCGCCTGAAGCCGGTCGAAGGCGTCGAGCTGGTCTTCGGCCGCTTCGCCAATCCGTTCTGGACCACCGAACTGCTGTTCGACGAGGACCTGAACTTCGACGGCGTCGCCGCGTCGGGCCGCTACGCCCTGACCGACCAGATCGCGCTGTTCGGCGCCGCCGGCGCCTTCCCGATCTTCAACACCGACTTCAACCTGGGCTCCAACAACACCGGCGCCTATTCGTCCCACGACAGGTACCTGTTCGCCGGCCAGATCGGCGGCGAGTTCAAGCCCGACGACACCCTGGGGGTGAAGCTGGCGGCGGGCTACTTCGTCTTCGACAAGACGCAGGGCCGCACGTCGAGCCCGTGCCCTTACTACGAGACCAGCTGCGACACCGACGCGACGCGGCCGCAGTTCGTGCAGTTCGGCAACACGCTGTTCCCGATCCGCAACGTCACGCCGAACCCGGCCCTGCCCAACCCGCTCGACAGCCCCGAGGTGCAGTATTTCGGCCTGGCCTCGAAGTTCGAGGTGCTGAACCTGCACGGCCAGGTCGACTACACCGGCTTCCGCGACTTCGGCGTCCGCGTGGAAGGCGACTTCATCAAGAACCTGGCCTTCGACCGCGCCCGCACGGCCGCCCGCGCCGTCAACAACCTCGGGCCGGACCGGTTGATCCCCGATCCCAAGGACTCGACCAAGACCGTCCGCATCCCGGGCGTCTGGGACGGCGGCGACATCGGCTGGCAGGCGATGGTCAGCGTCGGCAAGCCTAGCCTGACCGCGCGGGGCGACTGGCGGCTGTTCGGCGGCTATCGCCACGTCGAGAGCGACGCCACGCTCGACGCCTTCGTCGACAGCGACTTCCATCTCGGCGGGACCAACGCCAAGGGCTGGATGCTCGGCGGCGGCTACGCGTTCGGCAAGAACACCTCGATCGGGGCCCGCTGGCTGTCGGCGGACGCGGTCAGCGGCGTTCCCTATTCGAACGACGTCGTCCAGATCGACCTGCAGACGCGCTTCTGACCATGAGCCGGGCGCCGCTTCCGCATCCGCCGGTCCTCGTCCCCGTCGCGGCGCGCCTGTGCGTCGCGGCGGCGGGCGTCGCCCTGGCGGCGGCGTCGCCGGCGCCCGCCACTATCGGCGGCCCGCCGGACGCTTCCGTCTGCGTCACGGTCGAGGTGGCCGGGGCGCGGAGCGGGACCCTGGACTGCGCCGCCGCGCGGCTGCGCGCCGCCGCCCAAGCCGCACAGGACAAGGCCGCCCAGGATCGCGCCGCCGATGGCGGCGGCCTCGACGCCCCTTCCGCCCGTTCGCCGGCCGCCGTGGTCGGCGCGGCCCTTCCCGCCGCCACGCGGCAGCGGCTGGGCTCGGCCTATGGCCACGGCGTGCGGCCCCAGCGGCCCGCGCCGCCCGTCTACACGCCGCCCCTGGGCAAGACGCCATGAGCGTCGCCGCGCCCGCCGGGCTTCGCCCCTTCGCTTTTCCGCACCGTCCCCAATTGCTCGCGGCCGCCGGGCCGCAGGAGACCGCCCGATGACCCGCACCCGTTCCATGTCCTCGCGCAGCCGGCTGCTGCTCGGCGTTTCGGCGGCGGCGCTGGTGTCCATCGGAGCCCAGGCCAGCGCGGACGACATGTTCCGCAAGGGCGTTCCGGACCCGGCCGCGGCGGCGGCCCAGGCGGCGGCCTCCCGCGCCACGCAGGACGCGGCTGCGTCCAGCGCCACCCAGCGGACCATCGAGGCGTTCCAGCGCGCGGCCCTGGCGCGCAGCCGGATGGACGCGGCGCAGGCGGCGGCTCGGGCCGCGGCCCTGGCGGCGCAGTCCCTGACGCCCAACGGCCTCGGGATCGCCGGCCTCCAGGCGGCCGGCGGCGCGACCGATCCCGCCCTGTGGATCGGCGCGGCGGCGCCCGTCCAGTCCCAGGGCGGCGACGGCCGGGTCAAGGTCGTGGTCGACCAGAACCAGGCCAAGGCCATTCTCAACTGGGACAGCTTCAACGTCGGCCGCGAGACCGACCTCGTCTTCAACCAGCACGGCGATTCCACCTGGGCGGTGCTGAACCGGGTGACCGACGCCGCCGCCGACCCGTCGCGCATCCTGGGCACGATCAAGGCCGATGGAACGGTGCTGGTCCTCAACCGCAACGGGGTGATCTTCGGCGGCGCTTCGCAGGTCAACGCGCGCAACATCGTCGCCGCGGCGGCCGGGCTGAGCAACGAGCAGTTCCTCAACCGGGGAATCTACAGCGCCCTGGTCGGCGGCGGCTACGCGCCGGCCTTCACCGGCGCGGGCGGCCCGGTGCGGGTCGAGGCCGGCGCCGTGCTCACCACCAAGGCGCCCGTCTCGGTGCTCGACGGCGGCGGCTACGTCATGCTGCTGGGCGCCAGCGCGACCAACGCCGGCGCCATCGTCACGCCGAAGGGGCAGGCGCTGCTGGCGGCCGGCGACGACTTCCTGATCCGCAAGGGCCAGGGCACCGACGCCAACGCCTATTCGACCACCCGCGGCTCGGAAGTCCGCGCCCTGATCAACGCCGCCGGCGCGTCCGGCCTCGTGGTCAACAGCGGCCGCATCGAGGCGGCGCAGGGCGACATCACCCTGACCGGCCGCGACGTGCGGCAGCAGGGCGTGCTGCTGGCCACCACCTCGGTCAACGCGCGCGGCAGCATCCACCTGTCGACCTCGGCCGGCGACGCCGCCGGCCAGGTGACGCTGGCCAAGGACAGCCTGACCGCCATCCTGCCGGAGCTGGACAGCGCCGACACCGCGCTGAACGCCCAGCGCGACAGCCTGATCGCCGACTCCAAGACCCAGGACAGCGCCCGGAGCCAGGCGTCCTTCGGCCAGTTCGACAACCTCGCCAAGCTGCAAGACCGGCGCGACCAGTCCCGCGTCGAGATCGTGTCCGGCGGCGGCGTCGTCTTCGATTCCGGCTCGACCACCCTGGCCCAGGGCGGCCAGATCGCCGTGGCCGCTTCGGCTGGCCGCGCCCAGGTCCGCGACGGCGCCATGCTCGACGTCTCCGGCGTGCGGGGCGTGGCCCTCGACGTCGGCTCCAACGCGATCAAGGTCAACATCCAGGGCAACGAACTGCGGGATTCGGCGGCCAACCGCGACGGCGGCGCGCTGAAGAACCAGGACGTCTGGGTCGACGCGCGCAGCCTGGTCCTGCTGCCGTCCGGCGCCGGCGGCTACCAGGGGGACCGCTACTACACGGCCGGCGGCCTGCTGGAGGTGGGCGGCTATCTCGGCGCGGCGTCCCACAAGATCGGCGAATGGGCCGCGGTCGGCGGGACCATCACCCTGTCGGCCGCCACGGTGGCGGCGGATCGCGGCGCGGTGTTCAACGTCGCCGGCGGCAGCGTCGACTATTCCGGCGGCGGGGTCCTGTCGACGCGCCTGCAGGGCGCCGACGGCCGGCTGTACGACATCAATGACGCCCCCGCGGCCATGACCTTCGTCAGCGTCGGGCGCTCGCAGACCGTCAAGCACGACCGCTGGGGCGGCCGCTACGACGAGACCTACGCCGGCGGCGTGTTCAACCGCGGCGTCTATGTCCGCGACGAGGCGGCCTATTCGGTCGGCCGCGACGGCGGCGCGCTGGTGCTGTCGACGCCGACGGCCCTGTTCGACGGCGAGATCGTCGCCGACGTCCTGGCCGGCGCGCGGCAGGTCAAGGCCCGGCCCCACGCCACGGTGGCGGACGGCTACAAGCTGGGCCAGAACCAGGCCGCCCTGGCCGGCGGCCTGGTCTATGGCCGCTACGGCGCGCTCGGCCTGCAGGGCGCCTTCGCGACCGACGTGCGCTTCGTCGGCGCCGCCGACCTGGCCGCCGCGACGCCGGACGCACGGGTCGGCACGGCCTGGTTCGACGCCGCCCGCCTCAGCGGCTTCGGCCTGGGCCGCATCGACGTCAACACCGGGAGCGACGCCCGCGTCGGCGCGGACCTGACCCTGGCCGACGGCGGCCGCTTCAGCCTGGTCGCGACCAATACGCGGATCGACGCCGGCGTCACCGCCCGCAGCGGCGACATCTGGGTCTCCAACGTCTACAACGACGCGATCGGCAACCTGGTCGCGGCCAAGGGTTCGATCGTCCTGGGCGCCGGGGGCGCGCTGGACGTGCGCGGCAAGTGGAGCAACGCCCTCGTCACCCCGGGCGACGCGACGGGGCTCGCCTATGTCGACGGCGGCTCGGTGACCCTGCGCGCCACCCAGGACGTGACCCTGGCCAAGGGCTCGCGGATCGACGCCTCGTCGGGCGCGGCCGTGGCGCCGGACGGATCGCTGCGCGGCGGGCGCGGCGGCGACGTGATCCTCAAGGCGGACTATTCCGCCAATGTCGGGGACGGGACCGGGCGGGTGACGCTGGGCGGCGACATCCGCGCCTACGGCGTGCTCGGCGGCGGGACGCTGACGGTCGAGGGCGGTCCGCCCATGACCGTGGGCGGGTCGGTGTTGAAGCTGGACGGCGTGCTGTCCCCCGGCGAGCGGCCGGGCGTCGACCTGGTCACCGCCGAGCCCTATCGCGTGGCGGCCGGCGAGCCCTTGCCGTTCGACTACGACTACATCCGGACGGTCGGCGCGCCGGGCACGATCATCGGCGGTCAGCCCAGCTTCTCGGCGGACAAACCGGTGACGCTGGCCCAGGACTGGAGCCCGCCGCTGGCGGTCCGCTTCCCCTACACCCTGATCGTCGACGGCGTTCCCGTCCAGGTGACCGCGCTGGCCCGGCCGACCCTGCGCGCCGGCGCGGTGATCAGCGGCGTCAGCGGCGCCTTCTACTTCCCGCTCGACTACGTGGTTCCCGCCAACGTCTTCCCGAACGGCATCCCGATCACGCCGACCCCGACCTCGCTCAAGGCGGGCGACCTCGCGCCGACCGACGTGGTGTTCGCGGCCGGCTCACGCCTGGCGGCGGGGCAGGCGGTGGCCCGGCCGGTCAAGGTCCAGCCCCTCCAGTCGTTGGACGCGCGGCTGTTCAGCACCGGCTTCTCCAACTATGTGATCGACGGCCACCAGGGCCTGGCCGTGGCGCCGGGCGCGCGGATCGAGGTCACGACGCCGGTCTACCGCGCCACGGGCGACGCGCTGAACACGCCGGGCGGCGTCGATCCGCGGACCGCCCTGCAACTGTGGACCCCGCCCGTCTACAACGAGGACCCGACGGCCGGACGCCTGACCCAGCGGGCCGGCGCGAACCTCGTGCTGGCCTCGAACGCGGCGCGCTTGGGCGTCGGGGGCGGGGTCTCGATCGGGACCGGCTCGACGATCTCCGTCGATCCGGGCGCGACCATTTCGGTGCAGGCGGTCGGGCCGATCGTCGTCGACGGCCGGCTGACCGCCCCCGGCGGCGTGATCGACGTCCTGCAGCTCAACACCAAGTCCAACGGCGGCGCGCCGGCCGACCCCGACGTGCGGCAACGGTCGATCGTCATCGGCGACCACGCCGTGCTCGACGCCGCCGCGCGGGCGGCGACCGCCGTCGACCGCCAGGGGCTGCGCTACGGCGTCGTTCCCAACGGCGGCGCGATCACCATCGGCGCCCCGACCCTGCTCAACAATCCCGGCGGCGTCGCCCAGGGCGCGGAAGCCTTCGTCGTGGTCAGGCCGGGCGCGGTGCTCGACGCCAGCGGGACCAGCGCGACCGTCGACCTGCCGCGCAAGGGCGCGGCGGCGACCGCGACGACCGTGGCCAGCAACGGCGGCTCCATCGCCCTCAACACCCTGATGGGCCTCTATGTCGACGGGACGCTGCGGGCGGCGGCGGGCGGTCCCGGCGGGCTGGGCGGGACGCTGATCCTCACCCAGGAGACGCCGCGCTACGCCAACCTGACCGTGCCGGACGACCTGCACCGGGTGCACGAGCTGGTCATCGGCCAGACCTACAAGGACAGCGGCTTCTCCTCGGGCCCGTTGCTGGTGGGCGCGGGGCGGATCAGCGTCGAGCAGATCAAGGCCGGCGGCTTCGACAGCTTCACGGCGTTGGCGGACCTGATGCATTTCGACGGGAGCGTCGACCTGTCGCTCGGGCGGTCGATCTCGCTCTATCACGGCGCCCTGACCAGCGACGGCTCGGCCATGCGCGTGCGGCTGGCCGCGCCCTATGTCGAGCTCAACGCCGCGCCGTACCGCTCGCTGGAAGGCGCGCCGCTCTATCCCAAGGCCGTCGGCCCGCAGACCACCATCTCCAAGCTGGCGACCAAGGCGAGCTTCGTCGTCGAGGCCGGCCTGATCGACCTCGGTCAGCTGACCCTGCACGGGGTGACCGCCAAGATCCCCACCACCAGCGTCGACCGGGTCTATGACGAGGCCGGCTTCGACACCGCCGTCCTGACCAGCTCCGGCGACATCCGGCTGGGCGGCGGGGTGACGGGCTCGCGCCTGCTCGACCTCAACGCGGCGCAGCTCTATCCGTTCATCAGCGCCATCGGCCGCGTCCCGAACTACAACGACATCACCGTCATCAAGGCGCTGGAGAAGGTCCGCATCGGCCGCACGACGACGGACGTCCCGGCCATGCCCTATTCGTTGTACGGCGGCGTGCGGATCTGGTCGAAGGAGATCGAGCAGGGCGGGATCCTGCGCGCGCCCCTGGGCCTGATCCAGCTGGGCGAGGCCAGCGGCGCCTCGCGTTACTACGACACCTCCATCGTCGCCGAGAAGGTGACCCTGCTGCCCGGCGGCGTCACCTCGGTGAGCGCCAACGGCCTGGCCATTCCCTATGGCGGCACGATCGACGGGCTGACCTATCTCAACGCCGGCAACACCATCGACCGGCGGCTGGGCAGCGCCCCGTCCGTGGTGCTGGCCGGCAAGTCCAACGACGTGCGGGCCGGGGCGATCATCGACCTGTCCGGCGGCGGCGACGTGCTCGGCAGCGGGTTCGTCACCGGCCGGGGCGGCTCGGTCGACGTCCTCTCCACCGCCCTGGCCAACGCCGGGCCGGGCTATCGCTACAGCAACCCCGGCGACGCGGTCTACGCCCTGGTCCCCGGCGCCCAGCCGGGCGCGGCCCCGGTCGGCGCCGGCGCTGGCGACCTGCCCGAGGTCGGCCGCCAGGTGACCATCCCGGACGGGGTTCCGGGCCTGAAGGCCGGGACCTACACGCTGATGCCGGCGCGCTACGCCCTGGTCCCCGGCGCCTATCGGGTCGAGCTGGCCGGCCGCGCCGGGATGGCGACCGACACGGCCATAGACGTCGGCAACGGCGTCTGGTCGTTGCAGGGCTATCTCGGCTACGCCGGGACGAGCCAGCGCGACGTCCTGCCGACCCAGCTGCTGATCTCCTCGGGCGCGGCGGTGCGCGCCCAGTCGCAGTACAACGAGACCGGCGTCGCCGCCTTCCTGGCCGCCGACGCGGTGCGCGCCGGGACGGCGGCGCCGTACCTGCCGCAAGACGCCAAGACGCTGGAGCTGCGCTTTCCGACGACGCTGGGCCAGGGACCGGCGTTCAGCTTCGCCGGCCAGGCGCTGGTCGCGCCCGGCAAGGGCGGCGAGGGGGCGATCCTCAACGTCCAGTTCGGCAGCGTCTCCGTCGGCAACATGGAGGTCATCCACAGCGGCGCGGCGGCGACGTCCGGCTATGTGACGCTGGTCGACGACGTCCTCAACAGCGTCGGGGCCTCGCGCATCGCGCTGGGCGGCTACGCCCGCTGGGACGGCGTCAACGGCGTCATGACCGTCGTGTCCGGTTCGCGGAGCATGGCGGTGCGCGGCGGCGCCAGCCTCGCCGCGCCCGAAATCCTGCTGATCAGCGAGCGCGGCGGCGTGAAGATCGAGGACGGCGCGCGCGTGTCGACGCTCGGCTTCGGCGATGCGACGCCCTATTCGGCCAGCGAGGGCTACCGCTACGGGGTGCAGGGCGGCGTCAATTTCCAGACCAACCTGGTGGCGATCTCGAACGGCCTGCTCAACATCACCGCCACGGCCGGCGACGGCACCGGGCTCGGGATCAACATCGGCGCGGCGGAGCTCTACGCCAACGGCTCGCTGACGTTGGCGACCAGCGTCAAAGGGGCGCTCTCGCTCAGCCGCAACGCCCGCTACGGCGCCAGGTACCTGACCCTGGCCCTGTCCAACATCAACATCGGCGAGGCGCCCGCGCTCGACGCGGCGGCGGCGGCCGGCGTGCTGCCGGCCGGGCTGAGCTTCACCCAGGATTCGCTCAACACCCTGCTGCAAGGGAACAAGGCGGTCGGCGCGCCCAAGCTTGAGACCCTGATCCTGTCGGCCGGCCAGGCGGTGAACTTCTTCGGGCCCAGCACGCTCAACACCATCGACCCCGCCACCGGCAAGTCGAGCCTGGCCCAGCTGGTGCTCAACACCCCGGCCATCTACGGGCTGGGCGCGGCGGGCGACGTCGCGACCCTGACCACGGGAACGCTGATCTGGAACGGCGTCGCCGCCGGCACGGCGCAGAAGCCGACCAGCGCGTCGCCGCCGGCCGTGCGGCCCGGCGGGCCGGGGACCGGCCTGGGGACGCTGAACATCGTCGCCGACCGCATCGAGTTCGGCTACGACAAGTTCGGCAAGCCCGACACCCAGCTGACCCTCGACCGCACCATCCTGGGCTTCTCCACCGTCAACCTGACGGCGGGCGAGCGGATCACCGCCAACAACCGCAACAGCCTGTCGGTCTATCGCGCCAAGGCGGCGAACGGCTCTTATGTCGGCGGCGACCTGAACCTGACGACGCCGCTGCTGACCGGGGCCGGCGCCTCGATCAACCGCCTGACCGCCGGCGGGGCCCTGACCCTGACCGCGCCGGCCGGCGCGACGGCGGCGGCGGTCGACGTCACCGGGGCCGAGATCGGCCTCAAGGGCGCCGTCGTCACCGTCGCCGGCTCGATCGTGCTGCCCACCGGCAAGCTGACCCTGGAGGCCGACCAGGACCTGCGCCTGACCTCCGCCTCGCGCATCGACGTCTCGGGCCGCACGGTCACCCTGGTCGACGCCGTCAAGTACAGCTGGGGCGGCGACGTGGTGCTCAGCAGCGCCCACGGCGGCGTGCGCCAGGACGCGGGGTCGGTCATCGATCTTTCGGCCAGCAACAACGCGGCGGGTTCGCTGTCGGCCACCGCCCTGGACGCCGGGGCCGGCGTCGTGACGCTGGCCGGCGACATCCGCGGCGGGGCGAGCGGCCAGCGCGCCCTGGACGGGGTGTCCATCCCCTATCTGGGCGCGACCATCGACGTGCGCGCCCAGACGGTGGCGGACTTCGTCGGCCTGAACCAGCGGCTGACCCAGGGCGGCGTCCTCGGCGGGCGCAGCTTCCAGATCAAGCGCGGCGACCTGACCGTCGGCGACGAGCTGAAGGGGCGCGACATCGCCCTGTCGCTCGACGGCGGCGCCCTGACGGTGGCCGGCCGCATCGACGCCAGCGGCCCCCAGGTCGGCTCCATCCGCCTCAGCGCCCGCGACGGGCTGACCCTGGCCTCGACGGCGGTGCTGGACGCCCACGGTGCGGTGCTGCGCACCGACAGCTACGGCCAGCCGATCGACGCCAGCAACCGCGCCACGGTCGAGCTGACGGCGTCGCGGGGGACGCTGCGGCTGTCGCCGGGGGCGACCATCGATCTCAGCGCGCCCGACGGCGTGGCCCGGGGCCAGGTCGGCCTCAACGCGCCGCGCACGGGCGAGACCAGCGGCGACATCCTGATCGCCGCCTCCGGGCCCCTGACCATCAAGGGCGCCGGCTCGATCGCGGTGAACGGCTTCTGGACCTATTCCCCGACCGACGCCAATGGCACGATCGTCCAGGACAACGGCGACGCCGGCGGCTCGCCGGTCTCGGCCAGCGGCCAGGTCGGCCTCAACCAGATCAACGGCCGCAGCGCGCAGTTCATGACCGCCGCCCTGGCCAACGGCGACCTGCTGGGCCGCCTGGGCGGGCTGAGCGCCTACAAGGACGCCTTCCACCTGCGCCCCGGCGTCGAGATCGACAGCGCCACGCCCAACGGCGTGCTGACTGTCGCCGGCGACCTCGACCTGTCCGGCTTCCGCTACGCCAGCCTCAATCCGCGCTTCCAGAAGACCGCCGTCTACGGCTCGGGCGAGCCCGGCGCCCTGGTCATCCGCGCCGGCGGCGACCTGGCGGTCAAGGGCAGCGTCAACGACGGCTTCGCCCCGCCGCCAGCCACGCCCGACGACAACGGCTGGCGGGTCACGGTGACGGTCAATATCGGCGATCCGCTGACCAAGGAGACAATCTCCACCGACCCGGTCACCTTCACCACCGACTACCATCTCCCGGCCGACTGCTGGAACTGCATGGTGTTCGCCATCGACGGCGGCGCCTATTTCAACGGCGACACGGTGCCGGCCGGCACGACTTCCAGTTACCTGGAGCTCGAGGCGGGCATGCCCAGCCCGTTCGCCTACAGCTCGACCGGGCCGCGCCAGCCGCCGGGCAAGGTCTGGGCGGTGTCGCCGATGCTGGCCAGCGGCTCGCTGTCGTGGTCGATGCGACTGGCGGCGGGGGCCGATCTCGCCGCGGCCGACAGCCGCCGCACCGGACAGGCGCGGGTCGGCGACCTGGTTCTCGACGATGAGCATTTCACCGGCGCCGACTTCTCGATGAAGGCGTTCAGCGTCGTGCGCACCGGGACGGGCAACCTGGACCTGGTGGCGGGCGGCAGCGTCAACATGAAGACGCTGTACGGGGTCTACACCGCCGGAACGGCGGCGGCGCCGATCCTGGCGGCGGACGGCTCCAACCCCTACCAACAGCCGCGCGGCCTGGCGCGGACAGGCGACGTGCTCGGATCGACGGGCGCGGCCTATGAACCCCTCGTTCGCGGCCCGTCGAGCATCTATCAGGCCTGGTATCCGGAAGGGGGCGGCGACCTGTTCGTCAGCGCCCAGGCCGACGTCACCGGCTACATCACCGCCGGCGACTATGGCAGCTCACAGCTGCTCACCGGCGTCACGCCGAACTGGCTCTGGCGCCAGGGCGGTTCGCCCTCCGGCCTGCCGACGGCCTGGTGGGTGAACTTCGGCACCTACGGTCTGCCGACGAGCGGCTACGGCGTCGCCCAACTGGTCGGCTTCTCCGGCTTCGGCGCGCTCGGCGGCGGCAACGTCGTCGTCAACGCCGGCCGCGACGCCGGCCTGGTCACCGACATCGGCGCTGGCTCGGGCAACAAGGTCGGCCAGGGGCTCAACATCGCCGTCGGCGGCAGCGGCCGCGTGACCGCCGACGGCCGCCTGGTCCAGACCGGCGGCGGCGACGTGACGGTGCGCGTCGGCGGCGCGCTCAATCCGCTGAAGACCGGCAACATCAGCAGCGCCTTCATCGGGATGGAGGGCGGCGTCACCGACCTGCGCGGCGCGGTCGACGTGCGGGCCGGCTCGATCGGCCGCATCGACCAGGGCTACGGCATCGCCTTCGGCGTGCTGCCCGGCGACCCGCGCGCAACCGATCCCAACGCCCTGAACTGGGGCGCGGTGTCGGGCGGCCTCTTCCTGAACCTCGGCGACGCCAACGCCTGGCTGCGGTCGCGCGGCGACCTGGCGCTGGCGGCGGCTGACAACGCCGGCATGGGCGACCAGTACAACACCACGCCGTTCACCTACGTCCAGAACGGCGGATCGACGCCCTACGCAGGTGGGGGAAGCACCTGGTTCTCGCTGTGGACGGACAACACCTCGGTGGACCTGTTCGCGGCGGGCGGCAACCTGTCGCCGGTCCGGCTGGACCGGGGGCAATCGCGCGACTACCCCGCCACCCTGCGCGCCGTGGCGGCCCAGGGGAACATCTTCTACGGCGTCGACCGTGACACGATCGTCCCGTTGGTGACCTCGGTCACCCTGGCGCCGTCGCCCCGCGGCCAGCTGGAGATCCTGGCCCGCAAGTCGATCTTCGCCCTGCGCTCGGTGATGGACATGTCCGGCGCCGATCCCTCTGTCGTGCCGACGCCGTTCCGGGCGGCCTTCAACGCCGCCGGCGCGCCGGTCACCAACCTGACCGCCGACGGGGGAGGCCTCTTCAGCGGATCGATGATGTACGCCTTCGGGCCGAACTCGGCGCTGGGCGCCCTGCACGCCGGAGATCGCCAGCCGATGCTGTTCTACGCCGCCGAGGGCGACATCGTCGGCCTGCGGACGGGCGAACTGCTCGATCACACCAACGGCGGCTCCGAGGTCTCGCGCTACGTGCTGGACCGCTGGTACGTCGGGGCCAAGTCGGTCCGCATCATCGCCGGCCGCGACATCATCGGCTCCGGCGAGCCGGTGGCCTACTATACTGGCGACACCCCGCGATATTCCACCGGCCGCTACAGTTCGGCTTCGCTCGGCGACCTGATCGTCAACGCCAACGCCGACGACGTTTCGGTGGTGCGCGCCGGCCGCGACATCCTGGTCTCCAACTTCATGGTGGCCGGTCCCGGGACGCTGGAGGTCACGGCGGGCCGCAACCTCTATCAGGCCGACAAGGGCTCGATCACCTCGCTTGGCGCGATCGCCGCCGGCGACAAGCGGCTGGGCGCCTCGGTGACGGTCACGGCCGGCGCGGGCGCGGCCGGTCCCGACTACGCCGCCCTGGCCGCGCGCTACCTCGATCCCGCCAACCTGGCCGACCCGACCCATCCGCTGGCCGACCAAGCGGGCAAGGCGGCCAAGACCTACGAGCGCGAACTGGTCGACTGGCTCAAGGCCCGCTACGGCTTCGCCGGCGGCGTCGCCGAGGCCCGGGCCTATTTCACCGCCCTGCCGCCAGAGCAGCGCAACGTCTTCCTGCGCAAGGTCTATTTCGCCGAACTGGACGCCGGCGGCCGCGAATACAACGACGTCTCCAGCAAGCGGTTCGGCAGCTATCTGCGCGGTCGCGAGATGATCGCCACGCTGTTCCCTGAAAAGGACGCCAAGGGCGCGGCCATCGTCCGCGGCGGCGACATCACCCTGTTCGGCGGTTCGGGCGTGCGCTCCAACTTCGGCGGCGACGTCCAGATCCTGGCCCCGGCCGGCCAGGTGCTGATCGGCGTGCAGGGCGTCGCGCCGCCGGCCTCGGCCGGGGTGGTGACGCAGGGCAGCGGCGACATCGCCATCTACAGCCGCAGGAGCCTGCTGCTCGGCCTGTCGCGGGTGATGACCACCTTCGGCGGCGACATCCTGGCCTGGTCGGCGGAGGGCGACATCAACGCCGGCCGCGGGGCCAAGACCACGGTGATCTTCACGCCGCCGCGGCGGGCCTATGACGACATGGGCGACGTGTCCCTGTCGCCGCTGGCGCCGTCGTCGGGGGCGGGCATCGCCACGCTCAACCCCATTCCCGAAGTGCCGCCTGGCAACGTCAACCTGATCGCGCCGCTGGGCACGATCGACGCGGGCGAGGCGGGCATCCGGGTGTCGGGCAACGTCAACCTGGCCGCCCTGCACGTGGTCAACGCCGCCAACATCCAGGTCCAGGGCGAGGCCAAGGGGCTGCCCGTCGTCGCGGCGGTCAACACCGGGGCATTGACGGCGGCCTCGGCGGCGGCCGGCGCCGTGGCGGGGGAGGCGGCCCGCATCGCCGAGCGGGCCCGGCCCGAGCCGATGCGCGAGGCGCCGACCATCCTCAACGTCCGCTTCCTCGGCTTCGGTCCCGCCGAGTAGGCCGGCCTCCAGACCCTATGAGACCCGCATGAGCAATCCAGACCTACCCTTGTTCTACAGCGCGCCGGAACCGCTTTCGGCCCAGCGCCACGGCGACTGGCGCCTGCTGGAAGGGGACTTCGCCTTCGCGGCGGAGACTCCGTTCGTCCCGCTGGCGGCCACTGAAATCGCCGTGGCGGCGCGCGACTATCCGGTGGTGTTCGCCGGGGACGGCGGATCGCCGATCGCCGTGCTCGGCCTCGACCGGCGCAACCTGTTCGTCGACGCGGCGGGGCGGTGGGACGCGGCGGCCTACGTGCCGGCCTATGTGCGGCGCTATCCGTTTGCGTTCATGGCCGTCGAGGAGCCCGAGGGCCTCCTCCTGGCCATCGACGCTGCGGCCGGCCGGATCGTCCGCGAAGGCGAGGCGGGAAGCGCGCTGTTCGAGGGCGAGGCCCCCAGCGCCCTGACGCGGCAGGCCATGGAGTTCTGCGCCGCATTCGACCGCGACGCCCGGGAGACGGTGCGGTTCGCCGAGGCGCTCCGGGCCAAGGCGCTGCTGATCGACCAGCGCGCCGACGTCGCCCTTCCCGACGGGAGCACCCTCGGCGTGACCGGCTTCCAGGTCGTCGACCGCGATAAGTTCGCCGCCCTCGACGAGGAGACCGTGCTGGCCTGGCACCGCGACGGCCTTCTCGGCCTCGTCCACCTGCATTTCGCCTCGCTCACGCGCTTCGAGGCGTTGCTGGCGCGGCGGGCGGCAGGGATCGAGGCCGCGCCGCCCGCCGGCGACAGCGACGCCCGGCGCCCGAAGAAGGCCAAGTCCTGACCTGCGGCTCACGCGCCGCACGGGGGAGCTCAATCGGGCGTCGGCCCCGTGGGGGTCCATGCATGAGGGAGAGAGCCGGCTCTTTCGGCCGTGGCGTGATCTGTCGACCCTCGCCTCGCTCGGTTTATATCTGGGGACAAACGAGTTCAGATCAAGAATTGCCGACCGGCCGTTTGTGCGCAGATTACAGGCCCCTCAACGGCAGGGACCGCGGTCTTGAACCCGGTCCCGCGGACGCAGGGGACGGGGTATGGCCAATCTCGACGGATCGAACGGGGGCGTCCATGCCCGCGACGAGCATGCGGTGATCATCGCGGGCGGCGGCCCGACGGGGCTGATGCTGGCGGGCGAACTGGCGCTGGCGGGCGTCGACGTCGCCATCGTCGAGCGACGCCCCAGCCAGGACCTCGTCGGTTCGCGCGCCGGCGGGCTGCACGCGCGCACCCTCGAAATCCTCGACCAGCGCGGCCTCGCCGACCGCTTCCTGGCCGAGGGGCAGAAGGCGCAGGTCGCCTACTTCGCCGGGACCCGGCTGGACATCGGCGATTTCCCCACCCGCCACCCCTACGGGCTCGGACTGCGGCAGGTGCATATCGAACGCATCCTGGCCGGATGGGTCGACGAGCTCGAAGCGAGGATCTATCGCGGCCTGGAGGTGACCGGCTTCGTGCAGGACGAGGCCGGCGTGGACGTCGAACTGAGCGACGGCCGCTCGATGCGGGCGCAGTATCTGGTGGGGTGCGACGGCGGGCGCAGCCTGGTCCGCAAGGCCGCCGGCATCGCGTTCTCGGGATCGGAGCCCACGATCAGCAACCTGATCGCCGTGGCCGAACTGGCCGAGAAGCCGCCGGAATGGGGCGTCCGCCGCGACGCCGTCGGGACCCACGCCCTCGCCCCGGTGGAGTATAAAATCCGCGACGGCGAGATCGTCTACGCCGATCATGGGCCGATCGGCGTGCTGGTGACCGAGCGGAGGCCCGGACCCAACGCCGAGCCCACTCTCGGCGATCTCAGCGCGGCGCTGATCGACGCCTACGGGACCGACTACGGCGTGCGGTCCGCCGTCTCGATCTCCCGGTTCACCGACGCGGCGCGGCAGGCGGCCGCCTATCGAAAGGGGCGGGTGCTGGTGGCGGGCGACGCCGCCCACGTGCATCCCCCCGACGGCGGGCAGGGCCTCCAGACCGGCGTGCAGGACGCGGTGAACCTGGGGTGGAAGCTGGCGCAGGTGGTCAAGGGGATCTCGCCCGAAGGCCTCCTCGACACCTACCACGCCGAGCGGCGCCCGGTCGGCGCCCGGGTGTTGCGCAATGCGATGGCGTGCGCCGCCCTTCGCCGCGACGACGACCGGACGACGGCCCTGCGCGACGCCATCGGCGAGCTTCTCGGCATGGACGAGCCGCGCCGGCGGTTCGCCGCGATGATGTCCGGCCTGGACATCCGCTACGACCTCGGAGAGGGGCATCCGCTGCTCGGGCGTCGCATGCCCGATCTCGACCTGATCGCAGAGGACGGCCCGCTGCGGGTCTTCACGCTGCTGCATGACGCGCGGCCGGTGCTGCTGAACTTCGGCGAACTGGGCGCCTTCGATCTCACGCCTTGGGCGGATCGCGTCCGGCGGGTCGACGCCCGCTGCGAAGGCGTGTGGGAGCTTCCGGGGCTCGACGCGGCGCCCGCCCCCGGGGCCGTGCTGGTCCGGCCCGACGGGCACGTGGCCTGGGCGGGCGACGCCGGCTGGTCCGGGCTGACCGAGGCGCTGGGCCGTTGGTTCGGGCCGCCGGCCTTGTCGTAGGCCGCCGGGCGGCGCGGGGGGATGACCGCCCGCGCGCCCTAGGCGGCGCCGGCCGCGCCGTTCTCTTCGGCCCATCGTTCGAGCCAACGAACGGCGAAGGCCAGCGTCGGCGCGGCGTCGACCAGCAGCGAGGGGGCGTCGCCGACCGGCCCTTGGGTTCCGCCGCCCTCGGCGACCATCGCCCGGACGATCTGTTCGATATAGTCCTCGGGCATGCCGTCGAGCACCGGCTCGGTGGTGTCGAACTCCTCGATGAACCGCCAGGTCTTGCCGCCGGCCTGCGCGAAGGGAACCTCGTAGCGCAGCACGCGCTTGCCCGGCGCCCGCGCCAGATGATCGGCGTGGTGGATCAGCGTCATGGTGTCCCAGGGCGCGCCGACCATCAGCACGCGGCCGCCGGCCTCGACCAACTTGGCCAGCGGCGAGCCTTGGCCGTAGCCGTAGTCCTGCGGGTGGTCGGCGGTGAGCCAGTCGGCGAGCCGGCCCAGCGCCGCCATCGAAGCGCCCGGATTGCCGCTGCGGCGCGCGCCGGGGGTCGTGCGGACGAACTCGGCGATGACGCCGTTCATCCGCGTGGCGCGCGAGGTCGAGGCGTCGAAGCCGGGGACGTGGGCGCGCCATTCGGGAAGGACGCGGCCGTCCTCGTCCAGCAGGTCGTCGTGGACGCTGTCCCAGTCCGTATAAACCATCAGCGAGCCGTCCGGGCCGACGGCGTCGAGCAGGGCGCCGACCAGCGCGTCGGGCCCGTTGAGAAGGGGCCCGACCTTGCTCATGGCGGCGTGGACCATCACCAGGTCGCCGGGACGCACGCCCAGCCGGGCGAGGTCGGCGCGCAGGGAAGCGCGGGTCTTGAAGGGCGGGACGTTGTCGGACATGCGGGCGGATGCTCGACCAGGGCGGCGCCGGCGTCAACGCCGCCGGGGCCCCTTCGATGGCCGCCAGGCGGCGCGGGTCAGTCGCTGATGATCACCCGGCAGCCGGCGTTTTCCAGCATGGCCCTGTCGGCGGCGTCGACGCCGCGGTCGGTCACCACCACGTCGATATCCTCCAGCGTGCAGACCAGATGGCCGGCCGGACCGCGGAACTTGGAGGAATCGACCAGCACGACGATCTCCTCGGCGCGGTCGAGCAGGCGGCGCTCGGCCTGGACGAGCAGGGTGTCGGCCTGCATCAGGCCGTGCCGGCCGACGGAGGCGGCGCCCATGAACAACCGGGTCGCGTGGAAACGGCCCATGCCGTCGTCCTCGAAGGGCGACAGGATGATGTTCTGTTCGCGGAACAGGCCGCCGGCCGGCACCGAGACGCGGGTCGACGGCTGTTGCAGCAGGGCGCTGACGATATGCAGCGAGTTGGTCAGCACCTGCAGGCCCAGCGGTTCGAGGTGCGGGCACATCTGCAGGGTGGTCGAGCCGCCGTCGATGATCACCGCCTCGCCCGGCGCGCAGAGCGCCGCCGCCGCCCGGCCTATGGCCTCCTTCTGCGAGCGGTTGAGGCTGAGGTTCTCGTGGAACGAGATGCCGGTGAGGTTCTGCTTTTCTCCCAGGCCGCCTTCCAGCGCCGGCAGCTTGGCGCCGCCGCGCACCCGCTCGATGAGGCCCTGGGCCGCCATCCGCTCAAGATCGCGGCGGATGGTCGCCGCCGAGGCGTCGAGCTTCTGGTCCAGCTCCTGAAAGCCGATGAAGCCCCTCTGTTCGAGGAGCTTCAGGATCAGCTGTTCGCGTTCGGCGACGTGCATGGAGGCGCTTTCGTGGTTCTCGCCCTCATTGTTGATGCATCGGCGAGCGTCGGCAACAGCAAGCCGTCAACTTCGCGCATTTTCGCCTAAGGAACCGGTCAGACGATGCCGGCGCCGAGGCCGACGGGCTTGCGCTCCTGGGCCTTGCGCTCGCGCCAGCCGCTTTCGCGGTAGAGGGCGAGGACGTCGTAGGCGCCGCCGGCCTGGGTGCGCGCCCTGGCGATGATCGGCGAGACGTCGGTGCGGTAGGCCGTGCGCAGCGCCTGGAAGGCCAGCATCGCGTCGTTGGCTTCCTGGGCGGCGTGCAGCGCCTCGCGGTCGACCAGCGTCGCCTTGACGTAGGCGGTCAGGATGGCCTCGGCCGAGGACAGCATGCTCTCGATCGGGTCGGTCACGTTGTGCGACTGGTCGATCATGTAGGCCGGGTCGAAGCCCTCCAGGGGATTGAGCTCGGCCTCGACCAGTTCGTTGAACACCAGGAACAGCTGGTGAGGGTTGATGGCGCCGGAATCGAGGTCGTCGTCGCCGTATTTCGAATCGTTGAAATGGAAGCCGCCCAGCTTTCCGAAGCGGTGCAGGCGCGCGACGATCTGCTCGATATTGGTGTTGGGCGCATGGTGGCCGAGGTCGACCAGGCACTGGGCCTTGGGGCCGAGCTCCTTGGCCGCCAGGATGCTGGAGCCCCAGTCGGCGATCACCGTGGAATAGAAGGCCGGCTCGAACATCTTGTGCTCCAGCAGCATGCGCCAGTCGCCGGGCAGGCGGGCGTAGATCTGGGCGGCGCTGTCGAGGTAGCGGTCGAGCGCGGCGCCGAGATGCTGTTGGCCGGGCAGGTTGGAGCCGTCGCCGATCCACACCGTCAGGGCCCGGGCGCCCAGCTTCTCGCCGATCTCGATGCAGTCGACATTGTGGGCCACCGCCTGGTCGCGCGCGGCCTTGTCGGTCGAGGCTAGGCTGCCGGCGCTGTACGAATGCTTCTGCCCCGGCTGGTCCTGGAAGGTGTTGGAGTTGATCGCGTCGAAGGCCAAGCCGAGGCTCGCCGCCTCCTGGCGCAGGGCGCCGTAGTCCGACACGCGGTCCCACGGGAAGTGCGGCGAGACGCGCGGCGTGGCGCGGCAGAGCTGGTTGACCACGGCGCAGTCCTCCAGCTTTTCGTGGATGCTGGTCGGCTCCCCGGGGATGGGAAACTTGGCGAAGCGGGTGCCGCCGCGCCCCGCGCCCCAGCTGGGGACCGCGACCGAGAACCCGGCCGCCTTGTCGGTGATCGCGCCGATGTCGAGGCCGCGCCGCGCCAGGGCGCGGCCGAGGCCGTCATAGTCGTCGGCCAGGGCCTCGGCGTGCCGGGCGTTGTGGGCGGCGATCTGGTCGGTGGAAAGGGGCAGGCCGTTCATGGTCGTTCTTCCCTGTACGCGTGTTCTTATCGGGTGAACGCCTGGGCGTTGCCCGCGTCCACGTTGACGACGTTGCCGGTCGACTTGGCCGAGGCGTCGGAGGCCAGGAAATAGACCGCTTCGGCGATGTCCTCCGGCAGGACGTTGCGCTTGAGCATCGAGCGGTCGCGGTAGAAGGCCTCCAGCTCGTCGCCCGGATCGACGCCATAGGCGTCGGCGCGCTCCTTGCGCCAGTCGCCGTCCCAGATCTTGGAGCCGCGGATGACCGCGTCGGGATTGACGACATTGACGCGGATGCCGTGGGGCGCGCCTTCCAGGGCCAGGCAGCGGGCCAGATGCAGCGAGGCGGCCTTGGCCGAGGCGTAGGCCGAGGCGTTGGGCGTCGCCGCCAGGGCGTTCTTCGAGCCGATGAACACGATCGATCCGGTCTTCTGCAGCTTCATCAGCGGGAAGGCCGAACGGCTGGCGAGGAAATAGCCTTCGGCCAGCACGTCGTAGTTCTTGCGCCAGAGGGCGACCGAGGTCTCCTCGACCGGGGCGGACGAGGCGATGCCGGCGTTGGCCACCAGGATGTCGAGGCCGCCGAACTCCCGCGCGGTCAGGTCGAAGGCCGCCTGGACCGAGGCCTCGTCGGTGACGTCGCAGGGGACGGCGCGCGTCACGTCGCCGCCGAAGACCTTGGCCAGCTCCGCGCGCTTGGCCTCCAGGCTGGCGGCGTCGATGTCGGCCAGCATCACGCAGGCGCCTTCCGAAAGCAGTCGCGCCGCGGTCGCCGCGCCGATGCCGCCGGCGCCGCCGGTGACGAGGGCGATCTTGCCGACCAGGGGTTTCGGCCTGGGCATGCGCTGGAGCTTGGCCTCCTCCAGCGCCCAGTATTCGATGGCGAAGGCTTCCGATTCCGGCAGGCCGACATAGTCGCCGACCGCCTCGGCCCCGCGCATGACGTTGATGGCGTTGGCGTAGAATTCTCCGGCGAGCCGGGCGGTGGTCTTGTCGGCGGCGAAGGTGAGCTGGCCGACGCCCGGCAGCAGCACGACCACCGGGTTGGGGTCGCGGACCTTGGGATCGTTCGGGCCGGCGTTGCGCCCGTAATAGGCGAGATAGCCGTTGCGGTATTCGACGAGGGCGGCGGCCAGATAGGCGTCGTCGTCGATCCTGGCCGGATCGAGCGCCAGGGGCGCGATCTTGGTGCGCAGGAAGTGGTCGGGGCAGGAGGTGCCGACCGCCGCCAGCCGGGCGAACGCCTTCGAGCCGACGAATTCCAGGGTTTCCGGCGTGTCGCTGAAATGGCCGACCTTGGACCGCTCGCCGACCATCAGGCCGCGAAGCCGCGGGGCCAGGCGCGCGGCGATCTTGGCGCGGCTTTCCGGGGCGAGGGCCGGGACGGCCTCGCCGCCGAACGCCGGCCCCTTGACCAGCCGTGCGTTCAGATGGGCGGCGGCCTTGGCGATCAGGTCGATGGTGTTGTCGTAGCAGGCCCTGGCGTCGTCGCCCCAGCAGATGACGCCGTGCCCGGCCAGCATCACCCCGCGCAGGCCGGGATTGGCCGCCACATAGTCGCGGAGCGTCAGGCCGAGATCGAAGCCGGGGCGTTTCCAGGGCAGCCAGCCGACGCTTCCGCCGAAGATCTCCCGCGTCGCCGCCTCGCCGCCGGTGGAGGCGGCCAGGGCGATGATGGCGTCGGGATGGACGTGGTCGACATGGGCGAAGGGGAGGTAGGCGTGCAGCGGGGTGTCGATCGAGGCCGCGCGCGGATTGAGGCCGAACGTGCAATGGGGAAGGTAGGCCACCATCTCGTCTTCGAACGCCACGCCGCGATAGAGTTTTTCGAGGCCGAGCAGTTTGTCGAGATAAAGGGTGGAGAAGCCGTCCAGCTTCATCGAGCCGATGTCGCCGCCCGAGCCCTTGACCCACAGCGCCGTGACGGTCTCGCCGGTCAGAGGGTCCTTGGCGTCGAGCTTGGCCGAGGTGTTGCCGCCGCCGAAATTGGTGACCGTCAGGTCCGAACCGAGCAGATTCGAGCGATAGAGCAGGAGGCCTTCAGGGGTTAGCGACGCGGCCTCCTCGGCCGACCAGCGATTGGCGGGAATCCGGAACGGAGTGGCGGATTGGGGCACGTTCCTACCTACGATTTGCATTTGAGCGTCAATTTCGAAAAACTTATATCGCCGTATGGTGTGAAGCAATCATAATCGATAAGTTATCGTCACGATCTGATGGGGGGAAAGCGGATGGAGGGCGGCCTGACCCTTGTCCTCGACGTGGGCAAGACCAACGCCAAGATGTCGCTGTGGAACCGCGCCGGCGCCTGCGTGGCCCGGCGGGCCCGCGCCAACGTTCCGCAGGCGGGCGGCGACTATCCCTCGCTCGATCTCGACGGGTTGGAGGCTTTCGTCGCGGACACCGTGCGCGAGATGGCGCGGCTCGGCCGCGTCGAACGCATCGCGCCGGTGACGCACGGCGCCGCCGCCGTCCTGATGCGCGGAGACGACCTCTACGCCCCGCCGATGGACTATGAGCTCGAGGTCCCGCCGGAGACGCGCCGGGCCTATGCGGCCGAGCGGGACGCCTTCGCCGCGACGGGTTCGCCCCTGCTGCCTCAGGGGCTCAATCTTGGCCTTCAACTGTTTCATCTGGAGCGCCTGACAGGCCCCTGGCCCGACGACGTGAGCATCGTCTTGTGGCCGCAATACTGGGCCCATCGCTTCTGCGGGGTACTGGCGAGCGAGGTGACCAGCCTGGGCTGCCACACCGACCTGTGGCGCCCGGCCGAGGCGGCGCCGTCCGACCTCGCCGTCCGCCGCGGCTGGGCGCGGCGCCTGCCGCCGATCCGCAAGGCGGCGGACGTGCTCGGGCGCGTCACCGGCGAATGGGCGGCCCTGGGCCTGCCCGCCGACTGCGAGGTGCTGTGCGGCCTGCACGATTCCAATTCCGCCCTGCTCGCGGCGCGGGGCCACGCCGAGATCGCCGAGAACGACGCGGCCATCCTCTCGACGGGGACATGGTTCGTGGCCATGCGCTCGCTGGGCCCGGCCCTGGGCGAGCCGCCCCGGCTGGACGCCGGCCGCGACTGTCTCGTCAATGTCGACGCCCGCGGGCGGCCCGCCCCGTCGGCCCGTTTCATGGGCGGGCGGGAGGCTGAGACGATCGCCGGTCTCGACAGCTTCCACATCACCGACAACTACGATCCGCAGGCCCTGATCCGGGCCTTGCCCAGGCTGATGGCGGCCGGCGCGATGGTGCTGCCGACCTTCGCGCCAGGCTTCGGTCCCTTCCCCGACCGCGACGGGATATTCCTCAATCCGCCTGAAACCCTTGAGGAAAAGCGGGCCGTGCTCGGTCTGTACCTCGCCCTGATGAGCGACGCCTGTCTCGACCTGATCGGGGCCCGGGAGCGGGTCCTGGTCGAGGGGCGTTTCGCCGAGGCCGAGGTGTTCGTCGGCGCGCTGGCCGCCCTGCGGCCGGAGACGGCGGTCTATGTCTCCAACGCCCACGACGACGTGCCGTTCGGGGCGCTGCGGCTGGTCTTTCCCGACCTGGCGCCGAGGTCGGTCCTGCGGCGGATCGCGCCGCTCGACCTGCCGCTCGAACCCTATCGCGCGCTTTGGCGCGCCCGGATCGCCGGGGAGGCCTGACGCCATGAAGCCCGCCTCCATCGGCGACTATCGCGAACTCGCCCGCCGCCGCCTGCCGAAGTTCCTGTTCGAGTACATCGACGGCGGCTCCTACGACGAGATCACCCTGAAGCGGAACCGCGAGGACCTGGCGGCCGTCGCCCTTCGCCAGCGCGTGCTGCGCGACGTTTCCGACATCGATCTTTCGACCCGGCTGTTCGGCCAGGACCTGGCCTTGCCGGTCGTCCTCGGGCCGGTGGGCCTCGCCGGCATGAACGCCCGCCGGGGCGAGGTCCAGGCCGCCCGCGCCGCCGAGGGGGCGGGGGTTCCCTTCTGCCTTTCCACCGTTTCGGCCTGCTCGATCGAGGAGGTGCGGGCGGGGACCGCGCGGCCGTTCTGGTTCCAGCTCTACATGATCCGCGACCGCGCCTTCATGGCCGACCTGCTGCGCAAGGCCAAGGCCGCGGGCTGCTCGGCCCTGGTGTTCACCGTGGACATGCCGGTGCCGGGAACGCGCTATCGCGACCATCGCTCGGGCCTGGCCGGCGCCTCGGGCCTGGCCGGCGACGCGCGCCGCGCCATGCAGGCCCTGCTGCATCCGGGATGGGCCCTCGATGTCGGCCTTCTCGGCCGGCCGCATACGCTCGGCAACGTCGCGCCAGTGCTCAAGGGGCGCACCGGGCTGGAGGACTTCTTCGCCTGGATGCGGAACAACTTCGATCCGTCGGTCACCTGGCGCGACCTCGAATGGGTGCGCGCCAACTGGGACGGCCCGCTCATCCTCAAGGGCGTGCTCGATCCGGAGGACGGCCGCGATGCGGTCAGGCTCGGTTGCGACGGCCTGATCGTCTCCAATCACGGCGGCCGCCAGCTCGACGGCGTCAAGTCCTCGGTCCGCGCCCTGCCGGCCATGGCCGACGCCGTCGGCGGCGACCTCGCCGTACTGGCCGACGGCGGCGTGCGGTCCGGCCTCGACGTCGTGCGGATGCTGGCCCTGGGGGCCAAGGGGGTCGTTCTCGGCCGCGCCTGGGCCTACGCCCTGGCCGGGAGGGGCGGGCGCGGCGTGACGCATGTGCTGGACCTGATCCGCGCGGAGATGGGCGTCGCCATGGCCCTGACCGGCGTCCGCCATATTGACGCCCTCGGGCCGGAAGCCCTGGACATCGGCTAGCCGGCCATTGTGATTGATAATGATCGATATGTGTGTGTCGTTCGCAATCTTTGACGTATTTTGTTCGATTTGATGTTGACTGTCCGTCATTATCGAAAAATAGTTAGCGAAAGCGGCGTGGAAAACGACCGCCGAAAAACAAGCTGGGAGGGAAGAAATGTCGAGGAATCTCCGATTTCGCGCGTCCGTGATCGCTCTGGCGCTGGGACTGGGCGCGCATGCGGTCGCCGCCGCTGAAGAGGCTCCCGCCCAGAAGGGCGCGGCGAACCAGGACGTGACCGAGCTGTCGGTCGTGGTCGTCACCGGCGTGTTCGGCGCCACCAAGGTCGAGCGCGCGCCGATCTCCATCGCGGCCATCACCAACGAGCAGATCCAGCAGCAGCCGCCGATCTCGTCGGCCGACCTTCTGAAGAACGTGCCCGGCGTGTTCGTGAACTCGGCGCTCGGCGAGGTCCGCAACGTCGTGTTCTCGCGCGGCGTCTCGGCCAACTCGCTCGACGGGGCCGGCGGCTATTATTACGTGTCCATGCAGGAGGACGGGCTGCCGGTCGAGCTGATCACCTCGACCAACTTCGGGCCGGACTACTTCTCGCGCCCCGACATCATGCTCAACCATCTCGAAGGGCTGCGGGGCGGGACGGCGGTCGTCACCGGGCCGAACGCGCCGGGCGGCATCTTCAACTACATCTCCAAGACCGGGAAATCGGACCCCGGGATGCAGGTGCAGGCCAAGTACGGCCTGGAGGGCGACGGCAAGAACCCCTACTACCGCATCGACGGCTACGCTGGCGGCCGCATCGGCGACAGCGACCTCTATTACGCGGTCGGCGGCTTCTATCGGCGCAGCGACGGCGCCCGCAACCCCGGCTATCCGATGAACGACGGGGGGCAGATCCGCGGCAACCTGCTGTGGAAGTACGACGGCGGCCAACTGCTGCTGACCGCCAAGTATCTCGACGACCACAACGGCTGGTTCGAGTTCACGCCGTCGTTCGGCGGCGACGATCCGCACATCGCGCCCGGCTTCTCCAAGACCAGTTCGGTGCTGGCGCCGAAGGACGCCGCGCATTGCTACAGCGCCATCACCGGCGGCCGCCGGTGCTGGGACCCCAGCAACCTCGTCCATTCCCGCGAGCTGTCCTTCGGCGCCAACTGGAACCAGGACTTGGGCGCCGGCTTCGCCCTGGAGAACCGCCTGCGGGTTTCGCAGAAGAGCGCCGACTGGAACACCGGCGCGGTGATCTTCCCGCTGGCCATCACCGACTTCGTGGTCACCGCCCTGGACGGCACCGTCGGCCTGCCGGGCACCTTCACCTACACCAATTCCCGCACGGGGGCGGTGCTGGCCACCGTCCGCTCGGTCACCGGCCTCGACCGCCAGGTGGTTTCGAGCAACCTGCCCGGCTCCGACGTGCTCAAGAACGGCGGCCTGACCGAGGCGGCGTTCGACCAGACCTTCCACGCCCGCAACTTCGTCGACCAGATCACCCTGACCAAGGAGGTCGGCGGCCACCATCTGGCCGTGGGCGGCTACGCCTCGATCGCCCGGCTCAGCTCCACCGCCTACGGGGCCGGCCTCGGCTGGGCGACCCTGGAGGCCAATCCGGTCATGATGAACGTGACCTACACCACGCCGGGCGGCCGCACCTATCAGGTCACCGACCCGCATGGCTTCACGCGCTTCGGCCGCCTGACGTCGCCGATGTATTCCGGCGACCAGGACCAGTATTCACTGTTCGTGGGCGACACCTGGCGCGTCAACGACCGGCTGTCGCTGGACATCGGCGCCCGCTACGAGACCATCACCTACAAGCTCGACTTCCAGAATTTCACCAATCCTCCGGGCAGCATACTGTCCACGGGCGGGGCGGACGGCGACCCGCTGACGCTCTACGACAACGGGATCAACGTCCCCACCGCGCCCTATTCGCTGAAGCGGTCCTTCGATTTCATCGGCTATTCGGGATCGGCGGCCTACAAGTTCACCGACCAGTTCGACGCCTATATCCGCTACACCAGCGGCAAGAAGGCACCGGACTTCAGCATCATGGCCGGCCTGAATACGCCCGGCCAGATCGCCACCGTCTTCCCCAAGCCGCAGGAGATCGAGCAGGTCGAAATCGGCCTCAAGTATCACCGCAGCGGGCTCGATGTTCAGGTCTTCCCGTTCTACAGCCACCTGTCGAACATCGCGACGGCGCAGACCTTCACCTATCTGAGCGGCCCGTCGCTGGGGCAGAGCTATTCGCCGCCGCCGGCCTATGGCGAGATCAAGACCTACGGGGTCGAGGTCTCGGCCAACGCCACCCTAACCGACACCCTGAAGGGCAACGCCGTCCTGACGCTGCAAAACCCCAAGCAGAGCGGCTATTCGGTTTGGACCCAGGGGCCCAAGGGCGACGGCTCCGACGACGTCCTGACCAAGATCCCGTCGGGCGACGCCGACAACAATCCGAAGATCATGTTCCGCGGCGGCCTCACCTGGCGGCCGGTCACCCAGGCCTCGGTGTTCGGCACCGTCAACTACATGGGCGAGCGGGCGGCCAACAACTACAACGCCTTCTACCTGCCGGCCTATACGACGGTGGACGTCGGCGCGAGCTGGCGGTTCAACGACACCCTCAAGCTCCAGGCCAACATCAACAACCTGTTCGACGAGTTCGGGGTGATGTCCTGGGCCCGGGGCGGCGGCTTCCTGAACGCGCTGGACCGGCAGGGCCTGACCAAGGCCGCTTACCAGGCCAATCCCAACCAGTTGCTTCCCGTCGTGCCGATCCAACCCCGGTCGTTCTTCGTCACCCTGACGGCGACCTTCTAAGGCTTCGCCTCCCTCGGGCGTCGGCGTGGGCGCTTCGGCGTCCACGCCACTTTTTCCCCCGGGGGGCGCAAATCCAGGCGGCGCGACGTATCCAGTTCCAAGCCCTCGACCCGCTCGGAGAAGGCGGGCGTCGGACCCACAGAAGGCGAACGCCGAGAGGCGCGGACATCCCGGGGAGGATTCCATGGTCATCGAAACAGACGCCGCGCCTGGCGCGACCGGGGTCGCGGGGCGCGCAAACCTGAAGGGCCCGCTCGCCTTCGCCATCGCCTGCTTCGTGGTCTGGGGGCTGGCCTACGGCCTGCTCGACGTCCTCAACAAGCACTTCCAGGAAACCCTTCACGTCGGCAAGGCCCAGTCGACCTGGCTGCAGATGGCCTATTTCGGCGCCTATCTGGTCTGCAGCCTGCCGGCGGGCTGGCTGCTGCAGAAGCGGGGCTACAAGTTCGGCATCGTCTTCGGGCTGATGCTGACCGCCGTGGGGGCGTTCCTGTTCATTCCCTCGGCGAACGCCGCCAGCTTCCCCGCGTTCGTCGGCTCTATGTTCATGCTGGCCTGCGGCCTGTGCTGCCTGGAGACGGCGGCCGACACCTATGTCAACGTGCTGGGCCCGCCCGAGCACGCCTCGCGGCGCCTGAATCTGGCCCAGTCGTTCAACGCCCTCGGCGTGTTCCTCGGGCCGCTGATCGGCGGGACGCTGTTCTTCAAGGGCCCGACCGCCTCGACCGGCGGCGACCAGGGCGCGGTGCAGGCCACCTATCTGGTCATCGGCGTCGCCGTCCTCATCTTCGCCGCCGTCGTCTCTCGCGCCCGCCTGCCGGAGATCCACGACGCGCACCACGGCCCCGACACCGTCCTGGGCGAGGCGGGGGCGAAGGGCGGGGGTTCGCTCCTCGCCCGGCCCCACTTCGTGTTCGGCGTGGTCACCCAGGCGCTCTATATCGGCGCCCAGGTCGGGATCGGCGCCTTCTTCATCAACCTCGTCACCGAGAGCTGGTCGGGACTCACCTCCCGCCACGGCGCCTTCCTGCTGTCGGCGGCGACGCTGGCCTATCTGATCGGCCGCTTCGTGACGACGGCGCTGCTGCTGCGCTTCACCCCGCGGGCGATCCTCACCGTCTACGGCCTAGCCAATCTCGCTCTGTGCCTGGTGGTGGCGACCGGGGCGCCCAAGATCGCCGCCGTCGCGTTGGTGGCGGTGTTCTTCTTCATGTCCACCATGTTCGCGACCATCTTCACCCTGGGCGTCGCCGACCTCGGAGGGGCCACCAAGCGCGGCGCCTCGATGATGGTCATGGCCATCGGCGGCGGCGTGCTGCTGCCCTGGCCGATGGGCAAGATCGCCGAACTCTACGGCACGCCCGCCGCCTTCCTGCTGCCGGCCGCCTGCTTCGCCGTGGTCGCGCTCTACGGCTGGAAGGGCGCGCGCGCCGCGCCGCCGGCCGACCCGTCCACCTGATCGCCGCCGCCGCGAAACCCATCCGGAGGAAACCATGACCCGCAAGACCGAGATCCGAGGCCGCGCCCTGTCGCTGCTCACCGTCGCGCTCCTGGCCGGGACGGCGCTGTGCGCGCCCCTGGCGACCAGGGCCGACAGCCTGTCCGACGGCTTCGCCGATCCGCCGAACTCGGCGCGCCCGCGCGTCTGGTGGCACTGGATGAACGGCAACGTCGCCCAGGAGGGGATCGACCTCGACCTGCGCTGGATGAAGCGGGTGGGCATCGGCGGCCTGCAGAACTTCGACGCCAACCTCGCCACGCCGCAGGTGGTCGACAAGCGGCTGGCCTATATGACGCCCGAGTGGAAGGCGGCGTTCCGGCACACCGCCGAACTGGCCGATCAGCTCGGGCTCGAACTGGCCATCGCCTCGTCGCCCGGCTGGAGCGAGACCGGCGGTCCCTGGGTCAAGCCCAAGGACGCGATGAAGAAGCTGGTCTGGAGCGCGACGGACATCGACGGCGGCAAGCCGTTCAAGGGCGTCCTCAAGGCCCCGCCTTCGGTCACCGGGCCGTTCCAGGACATTCCCGCCGAGGTCGGCGGCGTGTTCGGCCACCAGGGACCGGAGCCCCTGCCGACCTATTTCGCCGACAGCGCGGTGGTCGCCTACCGCATCGCCGAGGAAAAGCCGGCGGCGGCCCCCGTCGCGACCTCCAGCGCCGGCCCGATCGCGGTCGAGGCGCTGCTCGACGACAGCCTGACCACCAAGGTCGCGGTGACCGAGAGCGCCGACCGCACGGGCTGGGTGCAGTACGATTTCCACGCCCCGCGCACCGTACGCTCGGCCGTGCTGGGGACCGCCCCCGCCGACCGCTTCGTCGGCGATCTGACCAAGGCCGAGCTCCAGGCCAGCGACGACGGCGTCTCGTTCCGCAAGGTCGCCGACCTGGCGACCGGCGCGTCGCACCAGCAGACCACCAGCTTCAAGCCGACGACGGCGCGCTACTATCGCCTGGTCCTCTCGCACGCGCGCGGCAAGTCGTTCAACATCGCTGCGGCGGCCGCGCCGGGCGCCGACCTGGCGGCCGTCTTCGCCCTGTTGAACGCCAACGGCGTCAAGGCGCCGCCCGCCAAGCCCGCCTTCTCGATCTCGAAGTTCGTCCTTTCCGACGAGGAGAGGGTGCAGGACGGCGAGGTGAAGGCCGGCTTCGCCGTGGCGACCGACTACTACGCCCTCGAACGCGCCGACCGGGCGTCGTCGCGGGGGCCGGCGCCCGAGACGGTGGTCGACCTGACCGCCAAGATGAAGCCGGACGGCAAGCTCGACTGGACGCCGCCCAAGGGGCGCTGGCGCGTCCTGCGGCTCGGCTATTCGCTGACCGGCACCGAGAACCATCCGGCCACGCTGGAGGCGACCGGCCTGGAGGTCGACAAACTCGACAAGACGGCGGTGCGCTCGTACCTGGAGACCTATCTCGACACCTACAAGAGCTTCCTCGGGCCCGACCTGATGGGCAAGCGCGGCGTCGTCGCCTTGCTTAACGATTCCACCGAGGTCGGCCCCCAGAACTGGACCGGCGACATTCTCGCGGCGTTCAAGGCCCGGCGCGGCTATGACGCGACGCCGTGGCTGCCGTCGCTGACCGGGGCGGTGATCGGCGACGGGGCGCGGTCGGACGCCTTCCTGTACGATTTCCGCAAGACCCTGGCCGAACTGCACGCCGAGCATCACTACGGGACCGTGGCCGCCGTCGCCCGCGAGCGGGGCCTCTTCAACTACGGCGAGGCGCTGGAGGACGGCCGTCCGTCGCTCGGCGACGACCTGGAGATGCGCCGCTACACCTCGATCCCGATGGCGGCGATGTGGACCTACGACCGCAAGGTCGGGCCCAAGCCGTCCTATCTGGCCGACATCCGGGGCGCGGCGTCGGTGGCTCACCTCTATGGCCAGAACCTGGTGGCCGCCGAATCCATGACCGCCGCCATGTCGCCCTGGGCCTTCACGCCCCGCGACCTGAAGTCGACCATCGACCTGGAGTTCGTGCTCGGGGTCAACCGGCCGGTGATCCACACCTCGGTCCACCAGCCGCTGACCGACAAGAAGCCGGGCCTGTCGCTGTCGATCTTCGGCCAGTACTTCAACCGGAACGAGACCTGGGCCGAGATGGCGGGGCCGTGGGTCGACTACATGTCCCGCAACGCCTTCATGCTCCAGCAGGGGCGCTTCTTCGCCGACGTCGCCTATTTCAGCGGCGAGGAGGCCCCGCTCACCGGCCTCTATGTCGACGCCGAAATGACCGACGCCCCGCACGGCTACGCCTTCGACTTCGTCAATTCCGAGCTGCTGCTGAACAGCCTGGAGGTGAAGGAGGGCGCGCTGGTCGCCAAGAGCGGCGCCAGCTATCAGCTGCTGTATCTGGGCGGCTCCAGCCGGCGGATGTCGCTGGCGGTGCTCAGGCGCGTCCACGGCCTGGTCGAGGCGGGGCTGAGCGTCGCCGGCGTCCGGCCCGAGGGCTCGCCCGCCCTGGCCGACGACCCCGTCGAGTACAAGCGGCTGGCCGACGACCTCTGGCCGGCGGGCAAGACGGAAGCCGCTTTCGGCAAGGGCCGCGTCTTCGCCGTCGACCATCCGGACAAGGCCCTGGCGGCCATGGGGCTGGCCCGCGACTTCGACGCCGGCGCGGCCAAACCCGACGCCGACGTCCGCTTCGTCCACCGCCGCCTGGACGACGGCGACTCCTATTTCGTCAACAACCGTCTCGCCCGACCGGAGACGCTGGAGGCCCGCTTCCGCGTCGCCGGCAAGGTCCCCGAGCTATGGCGGCCGGAAACCGGCAAGACCGAGCCGTTGTCCTACCGCATCGAGAACGGCGTGACGGTGGTGCCGCTGGCGCTGCTGGCCGACGACGCCGTGCACGTGGTGTTCCGCAAGACAGCGGCCGCGGCTTCGCTCGTCGTTCCCGCGCCGAAGGAGACGCGGCTTTCCGAGCTTTCCGGCCCGTGGAAGCTGACCTTCGAGCAGGGGCGCGGCGCGCCGGCCGGGGTGACGCTGGACGCCCTGTCGTCCTGGTCCGACGCGGCCGACCCCGGGGTGAAGTACTTCTCCGGCGTCGGGACCTACAGCCGCGACCTGACGGTCAAGGCCTCGGATCTCAAGGGCGGCAGGATCGTGCTCGATCTGGGCGAGGTGCGCGACCTGGCCGAGGTCTTCGTCAACGGCGCGCGCGTGGGCCAGGTCTGGCACGCGCCCTATCGCCTCGACGTCACCGACGTGCTGAAGGCGGGCCGCAACGCGCTGGAGATCAAGGTGGCCAATCCGTGGGTCAACCGCTTGATCGGCGACACCCAGCCGGGGGCCAAGAAGGTGACGTTCACCGTCGTCCCGACCTATGTCCCCGGCGCGCCGCTCCGCCCATCGGGCCTTCTGGGGCCGGTCACCCTCACGGCGGTGACGCCGTAGCCTGAGGGCCCGGCGTCCGGCGGTCAGGCGATCGCAGGTCGCCGGGCGAGGCTCGCCAGGGTGGCGTCGACGATCTCGCGTCCGCGTCCCAGCACGTCGCGCCGCCAGGCCTCGTCGCTGGGCGCCAGGCAGGCCCTGATCTCGGCCATGGCCTGGGCCGCCTCGGGGGCGTCGACGCTGGAGAACGCGGTCAGCCTGAAGCGGTCGATCATCGACTGCGCCACGCGCTCGACCGGCTCGGTGCCGAACTCCAGGGCTCCGGCGACGACCTCGGCCCAGGGCGTCATCGCTTGCGCCGCCGCGACCAGCGCCCCCTTGGGCGAGAAGGGAAAATCCTCTGAGGGGATGCGGATCAGGTCGCCCCACATGGCCTGGGCCGCCCGCGCGGCCGCTTCGTCGGCCTCGATCACCAGCATGACGCCGGCGCCCCTGTCGCCGAGGCCGGTATGGACGTCGACCCAGCCGATGCGCCGGGCGCGGCGGGCCAGACCGCCGACGAGGTTGTTCAGGCAGAGGTTCGACCAGGCCGGCGCGTCGCCGGCGAAATTGAACCGTCCAGGCCGGTGGCGCTGGCCGTCGGCGGCGGCCCTCAGATAGCGTTCCAGGCCGTGTTCGGCGATGTAGGCGGCCCTGCGGGCGTCGGCGGCGTCGCGCCTCGGCCCGGCCAGATCCGGGCACATGAAGACCTCGTCCAGTTCGTCATAGATGTCGTTCTGCGGCAGGGGGGCGTCGTAGTCGACGAAGTTGCGGTTCAGGTCGACGCCGGTCTCGTTCTCCAGGCAGGTCCAGGCCATGCCGTACGGATTCACGGCGTGGATGCTGAGGATCGCCACGCCGGGGGGCGGGGGACGCCGTCCGAGGGTGTCGATCTGGATCGCCGTCCCCGCGAAGCCCTCGATCCCGTGCACGCCGGAGGTGACGATCATCAAGGACTCCGCGTCCGGATCGCCGGTCCATGCGGCGTCCATGTAGAGCAGCGCGTCTCCAGGACCGACGGCCGGGCAGGCCAGCGTGGTCACGGTCGCGCCGGCCTCGTCCGCGGCGCGCAGGAAGCGGTCCCGCGACGAGAAATAGTCGTCCGCGAAGGCGAAGGCGATGTCGCTGGACTCGACCATCCAGGCGTGGCGGGCAGGCGATTTCAACACGACGGGCGTCCTTGATCGGCGTTCGGCGCCGCCTCCGCGGCGGAGGATGGCGCGAGCGTTCCAAGACTGACGCCGCAAAATACCTGAGTCAAATTTCATTTTTCTGAGGATCGAAATACGGTCTTCGCGGCGTCCAGACTCGCGATTGACGATTCACTGAAACTGAATCCATATTCAGTTTAAAGCCGACCTACGGCGAAGAACCAGTGTGAGGGGACCAGGATGCGGGTTTCGTTCAAGTCCATGATGCTCGGATCGGCGTTCGCCTGCGCCTGCGCTTTTGGTTCGGCTGCGGCCGCGGCCGCGCAAGGCGCGGAGCCCAGCGCGATCGAGGAGATCGTCGTCACCGCGCGCAAGCGGTCGGAAACGCTGCAGGCCGCGCCGCTCAGCATCACCGCCCTGTCGGAAAGGCAGCTGAAGAACGCCGGCGTGGCGGGGTTCCAGGACTACGCCGTCATGGTCCCGAACCTGTCCTTCGCCTACGCTTCGTCCGCGGGGCCCATCGCCCAGACCATCACCTTGCGCGGCGTCTACGGCGCCGGCACGACGGGGCTCTATCTCGACGAGGTTCCCTTGCCGGCCAGCGTCGATCCCGAGGTCGTCGACCTGGATCGGATCGAGGCCCTGCGCGGTCCCCAAGGCACGCTCTACGGCGCGCGCTCGATGGGCGGAACGGTGCGCCTCATCACCAAGACGCCGGATCTCTCGACCTTTTCGGGCCAGGGAACGGCCAGCGGCTCCACGGTCGATCACGGCGGCCGCGACGGGCGCGTCGACGCCACGGTGAACGTTCCGCTGGTCGAGGGCGTGGTTGGTTTGCGCGCTTTCGCCTTCGCCGGCTACGAGTCGGGCCTGTTCGAGCGCGTGGCCGCCCCCGACGCGCCGACCGCGTTCGCGCCCCATGACGGGATCGGCGGGAGCCGCCGA